>Ga0081455_10000134_pt1 | contig 87309 bp, 75 predicted proteins | sample TabmetS3T2R1_FD_70207 | JGI IMG/M metagenome (GOLD analysis project Ga0081455, IMG submission 70207) | Tabebuia heterophylla rhizosphere microbial communities from the University of Puerto Rico - S3T2R1 | ecosystem: Host-associated > Plants > Roots > Rhizosphere ... | reverse complement strand
CGAGCGTCTCCGCCCGTTCGAGGGCCGCCAGTCCGCGACGGATCAGCAGCCGGTCCCATCGGCGCCGGTCCTGGTCGAGCAGCAGGACCGGCTCGCCGTCGGGACCGGTCCGCGCCGCCGTACGCGAGGCCTGGATCTCCAGCAGTGCGGCCAGGCCGTGCACCTCCGGCTCCTTCGGCATCAGGCCGGCCAGCAGGCGAGCCAAACGTAGCGCGTCCTCACACAGGTCCGGCCGCATCCAGTCGTCGCCCGCGGTCGCGGAGTAGCCCTCGTTGAAGATCAGGTAGATGACCTCGAGCACCGACGAGAGCCGCTCGCCGAGCTCGGGCCCTTGCGGGATCTCGAACGGGACCTGCTTGTCGGTCAGGGTCCGCTTCGCCCGCACGATGCGCTGCGCCATCGTCGACTCGCTGACCAGATAGGCCCGGGCGATCTCGGCCGTGGTCAGACCGCCGAGCAGGCGCAGCGTGAGCGCCGCCCGGGCCTCCGGCGAGAGCACCGGATGGCAGACCGTGAAGACGAGTCGCAGCATGTCGTCGGAGATCTCTTCGAGATCCGCACTGCTGTCCGCGCCGGGCTCATGCTCCTGAGTCGCCAGGTCCCGGGCCAGCTCGCCGTACTTGCGGGACAACCGCTCGTTGCGCCGCAGTAGGTCGATCGCGCGATGCTTGGCGGTGGACATGAGCCAGGCGCCCGGGTTGGGCGGGACGCCGGACTCCGGCCACTTCTCCAACGCGGCGACGAACGCGTCCTGCGCCAGCTCCTCGGCCAGCCCGACGTCGCGTACCAGCCGGGCCAGCCGAGCGATCAGCTTCGGCGACTCGATCCGCCACACCGCGTCCAGGGTGCGCTGCGTGTCCGTAGCCGTCACGAGAACCCATCAGAGCACCTCGATCGGGCCCGGACAAACAGCCGTCTGGTCGACCGTCAGCTCAGATTGACCTGATAGGTCTCCAGTCGGCGGATCGCAGCACCGGCGAAGGTGAAGACGTCCGAGCTCAGGTCCAGTCCTCCGGCGGCTCGTCGATCCGGCGGACCTCGGCGGTGATCGCCCAGTCCTCGCCGTGCAGGCGCACGAACCGGGTCGCCCACTCCTGCGCCTCCTCCTTCGACTTCGCCTGGACGATGGCGTAGCCGCCCACGACCTCCTTGGCCTCGGTGAACGGCCCGTCCACCACGGTGAGCTTGCCGCGGTCCCAATGCAGCTGCGTGGACTCCGCCGTGGGGCTGAGACCGGCCGTGTCGAGCAGGACACCGGCCTTGGTCATCTCCTCGAGGAGCCGGCCCATCTCCTCCGTCATCCGCTGGCTCGGGCCCTCGGCCGGACCGGCGCCCTCTTCCTCCGACTTGATCAGCATCATGAAACGCATCGTGTCGTCCTTCCGACGTAGGTGAAGCGTCTGTCTACCTAGGGCTTCGAACAAGGACCGCCCGGATCGACACATCGACCGACAAGATTTCGAGGAGTTTCGGGGACGGGGTCGTCGGGGCGGTGATGACAGGGGTACGGTGTCCGATCTGTCGGCCGGTGGCAAGCCGTCCTCAACAGACGTGGTCGCCGGGTTGCGCCTCGAACAGGTGTTCGATAACGTCATCCGCATGTTCGTGGGTCAAAGCCTCCGGCCGGTGGCCCGGCCCACTCCCCTCGAAGCTAGCGGCCCTCGCGCGCTGTTCCATGGCTGCGCGCGAGGCGCCGCGCCAACGTCGCCGGCTGGCTCGCCGCTCAGTGTCACCCGCCTGCCGCAACGACCCGGGGTTACGGTGGCGGCGTGCTGCGATACGAGGTGCTCGCCGAGCCGACCTGGCGCGCCCGCGCGGCCGCCCACGAGGCCCGCGTCGAGCCCTGGATCCGGCCGCATCTCGAGCGACGACGGCGCGGCCGGACTCATCCCGTTGAGGACTTCTGCTTCACCTACTACTCCTACTCTCCCGCCCGGCTGCGTCGTTGGCATCCCGGCGCCGGCGTGACGCTCACCGGGGCCGGTGCGACCGGCTATCTCGACTACACCGGTTACCGCGCCGATGCCGAGGGCGTCACCGCCGACGTCGAACGGCTCCGCCGCCGGCTGCCGACGCTGCGGTTCGTCCGGACCCTGCTGACGGCCACGGCGCACCGGCCGGCGCAGCTCGGCTGCCTCGGCCTGCACGAGTGGGCGATGGTCTATCGGCAGCAGCCCGACGACGTCCGGCACGACTATCCGCTCCGACTCGGCCGAGACGGCACCGACGCGGTCGTCGAAGCGCATCCGATCCGATGCACGCACTACGACGCCTTCCGGTTCTTCACGAGCCTCGCTCGGCCGCGCAACGCCACGCAGTTGACCAGAACCGACCAGATCGCGGCCGAGCAGCCGGGCTGCCTCCACGCGAACATGGACCTCTATCGCTGGGCCTACAAACTGGCGCCGTTCACGCCATCGGAGTTGGTGGCCGACTGCTTCGCGCTGGCTCGTGAGATCCGGGCCGTCGACATGCGCGCGTCGCCGTACGACCTGAGCGACCTGGGCTACGAGCCGATCCGCGTCGAGTCCGCTGCCGGCCGCGCGGAGTACGTCCGGCACCAGCGCGACTTCGCCGAGCGGGCCGCGACACTGCGGCAGCGACTGCGATCCGAGTGCGACCGGCTGATGACCCTCGTCGACGGTTAGTCCCAGACGGTGAGGCCGAGCGCTATCGGCTGAGCTCGGCGAGGGCCAGGACGGTACGCCAGTTGCGAGCCGTGCCGTCGACGCCGAGCCGCCGGCTGAAGTAGGCCAGCGTCAGCTTGCTGCCATGGACGCCGTCGACGAAGTCGACATAGAGATGACGCCCGACCACGCGGCAGACGTCGCGAGTCAGCTCGTCGGAGTGGATCGCGTCGATGCCGGCGGCATCGGGATCGGCGTCGAGGAACGTGACGTGGAGCAGCTTGGGCCGTTCGACGGCGGCAGCCGGGAACGGATTCGCGTCAATCACCCCGGCCAGCTGATCCGGCGTACGCACCACCGCCGGCACGGTCAGGCCGAACTCGCTCTCGATCAGGCCACCGATCTGCTTGCCGACGGCGTTCGCGGAGCGTCGCGATGACCGTACGACGATGTTGCCGCTCTGGACGTAGGTGCGGACGTCGGCGAAGCCGTCGGCCTCGAGCGCCTTGCGCAGTTGCGGCATCGAGACCATGTTGCGGCCACCGACGTTGATCGCTCGCAGCAACGCGATCCAGGTCGGCATCTCAGACCGACACCTGTCTGGCGAGCTTCACACACCGGACTTTATCGGCGTTGCCCGATGTGCGCGTAGTCCATAAGTCACCGCGTCCAGCAGCGCCAGCCACGACGCCTCGACGATGTTGTGCCCGACGCCGACCGTGACCCAGCTGTCGTGACCGTCAGATGTCTCGATCAGGACCCGGATGACCGCGTCGGTGCCGTGGCCCTGATCCAAGATCCGTACCCGGTAGTCGGTCAGCTCGAACTCCGCGACGGCCGGATAGGCCTGGCCGATCGCCTGCCGCAGCGCATGGTCCAGCGCGTTGACCGGGCCGTTGCCCTCGCCGGTGACGACGATCCGGGAGCCGTTGGCCCGCAGCTTGATGGTCGCCTCGGACAGCGCCTCACCGCTCGGCGAGGACTCGGTGATCACCCGCCAGGACTCGACGGCGAAGTACGCCGGACGACGGCCCTCGACCGCCTCGACCAGGAGCAGCTCGAACGACGCGTCGGCGGCCTCGAAGGTGTAGCCGGCCCGCTCCAGGTCCTTGACCCGGTCGGTGACCTGGCCCAGCAGGTCGGCGTTGCCGGTGAGATCGAAGCCGAGCTCCTTGCCCTTCAGCTCGATGCTGGCGCGGCCGGCCATCTCGCTGACCAGCATCCGCATGTCGTTGCCGACGCGCCCCGGGTCGGTGTGCTGGTAGAGGTCGGGATCGACCCGGATGGCACTCGCATGCAGGCCGGCCTTGTGGGTGAAGGCGGAGACGCCGACGTACGGCTGCCGTGACGACGGCGGCACGTTGGTCACCTCGGCGACGGCGTGCGCGATCCGGGTCGCGTCCCGCAACCGCCCGGTCGGCAGCAGTGCCTGGTCGCGCTTCAGCTCCAGATTGGCGACCACCGCGACCAGGTCGGCGTTGCCGGTGCGCTCGCCGTAGCCGTTGAGGGTGCCCTGGACGTGGCTGGCGCCGACATCGACCGCGGCGAGGGTGTTCGCGACCGCGCAGCCGGTGTCGTTGTGGCAGTGGATCCCGATCCGGGCGCCGGTCGTCTCGACGACGTCACCCACAACGTCGGCGACCCACGGCGGCAGCATTCCGCCGTTGGTGTCGCAGAGCGCGACCACTTCGGCACCGGCCTCGGCGGCGATCCGTACGACCTCGAGCGCATAGGGACGGTTGTCGCGATAGCCGTCGAAGAAGTGCTCGGCGTCCAGGAAGACCCGCTGTCCCTCGGCCCGCAGATGAGCGACGGTGTCTCGGACCATGGCGAGGTTCTCGTCGAGCGTGGTTCGCAGCGCCTGCTCGACATGCCGGTCGTGGCTCTTGGCGACCAGCGTGACGACCGGAGCCTCGGACGCGCGAAGGGCCGCGACCTGGGGATCGTCGGCGGCCGCCCGACCGGGCCGGCGAGTCGAGCCGAAGGCCGCCAGCGTCGCGTGCTTCAACCGCAACTCGTCGCGGGCACGGGCGAAGAACTCGGTGTCCTTCGGATTCGCGCCGGGCCAGCCGCCCTCGATGTAGCCGACGCCCAGGTCGTCGAGGTGACCGGCAATTGTGATCTTGTCGGCGACCGACAGGTTCAGTCCCTCCTGCTGCGCCCCGTCGCGCAGCGTCGTGTCGTACACATGCAAGGCCTGGCTGGTCACGTTCCTGGTCCCTCGTCGGTTGGTCGGGCAAAAGAAAAACCTCTCGTGAGTACGAGAGGTTCGCGCGCTGGACGGTGGCTGCTGCTACGGTCCGGCGCGCTCGGCAATGATGATGATGCTGCGAATCGTCACGAAGGCAGTCTCCCACGGCGATGTCCACCGACCGGAGCCACGATCTCAGAATGCGGACGGCCATCGCGATGGTCCAGTCGAGTCCGCCATCCGAGCCGGCCGGAGCCGATGACATAGGGTCGAGCGGTGAAGAGCGTGATCGCCAGCCACCTGGTCCTGACGACCGCGTCGACCGACGCCGATCCGGACGTCGTGATCTCGACTACGGCCTCCCGGCTGCATCCGGTGAGCCACAAGGCGCTGGCCGAACACGTCGGTGACATCCGCCTGATCGAGCCGGACGACATCGCCGAGCTGCCGATCCCACCGCTCCCACTGCTGCGCGCGACCAGTCCGGTGCCGGACGTGGCCGAGGACATCATCGTGTCCCCGTCTCGAGCCTGGTCGGTGATCTTGCGGACTCCGCTCAAGGAGGCGGTCAGCGCCAACTACGCCGTCCAGGCCGCCACCGCACTGCTCGCCGACCATGTGGACGGCATCGGGATCGACCTCGCCATCCCGCGGGTCTGGCCGCGGCTGAGCCCCGATGCCGACCCGACCCGGACCGCCGACTGGTTCGTCTTCGAGCGCGAGTCCGACGACAAGCACGTCGCGACGACGACGCGAGGGCAGTCGCGGTTCGGACTGCCCGAGCTCGCCGTGGTCCACGTCGAACCCGCCGACGTGCCGGCGTGGGATGCCGTGCTCACCGGCGTCGCCCACCGGCTGCTTTCGGAAGACCCGACCGCACTGCCGGATCGCGTCGAGCTCGGTCTGAGCGATATCGCGGCCGGCTACGACGAGCCGGTCGACCCCGACGACCCGACCCTGCGGCGCCGGACCACGATCGAGATCTCGTACGGCGGCGACATCGCCGAGCTGACCGGCACCCCGGTCCAGGACCTGTTCACCGGGTAGCCCTCACCGATCGCAGGCAGGGGTCAGCCGACCCGCCAGCCGAAGCCGAACCAGGGCTCGTGGGCGAACGGCCACCAGTGCGGATCCCCCGCCAGCGCGGCCGCGAGGATGCCGCACGCTCCGGCGGCCAGGAAGACCAGCGCCACCGCACCGACCGGATTCGGCCGGAACAGCCAGTGGGTCAGCTTCCGCACCGAATCTCGCGCGGCATGGAAGCCGGGCCACCACCAGACCATCAAGGCGAACGCTCCGCCGCCGACGACCATTGTCTGGCGCACCTGCGCACCCAATACGACCAAGACGCCGACCAGCACGATCATCGCTGCCAAGGCGACCGCGGCGCCGAACACGGCACCGGGCACAGCCGCGATGCCCAGCCACGGCCACCCCCACGCGCTGCGGCTGCGGGCATGAGCACCACCGATCACCATCAGCACCGCCACGATCGCCGCCACGATGTAGGGAGCGACCGCCGCCGCACCGGCCAGCAGCAGACCGGCGAGCACACCGGCGACGATCCGCATGAGCTTGGCAAGCTCGACCATCGACGGGGTCGGCTGCGGAGGCGGTGGCGGCGGCGCGGGAGGGGCAGGTGCCGGCGCTCGCCGCGGTGCCGCGGCCGACGGCGTGACCGGAGTGGCCATCTGCACCGTGACCGGGCGGGTCGACTGCGGAGGGCCGGGGCCGACCGCGTCGGGTGGCGTCACCGCGAGCCACTTGAGCAACTGGTCGGCCGACGGCCGCTGCCGCGGGTCGTAGCTCAGACACGGCCCGATGATCCGGCGCATCGGCTCCGGCACCCCACGCAGTTGCCACTCGCCGCGCCGGATCCGGTCCATGACGGCAACGGCCGGACCGCCGCCGTAGGGACTCCGCCCGGTCGCCGCGTAGCAGACCGTCGCGGCCCAGGCGTGCACGTCGACGGCCGGCGTCGGCTCGGCGCCATAGACCAGCTCCGGCGCGAGATAGCTCGGTGTCCCGAGCAGCCAGCCGGTGTGGGTCAACCGCGCGTCCTCGGCCGCCATCGCGAGCCCGAAGTCGATCAGGACCGGCTGGTCGCGCTCCATGAGGACGTTGGTCGGCTTGATGTCACGGTGCAGCAGCCCGGCCGCGTGGACGCTGGACAGTGCCTCGGCCATGCCGGTCGCGATGGAGTGGATCCGAGCTGGCGCCAGTGGGCCGTACTCCGCGACGTACTCGGTGAGCGGGATGCCCATGACGAAGCGCGTAACGACGTACGGCATCGCTCCCCATGGATCGGCGTCGAGGCACTCGGCGACCCGGGGACTGCGGACGCGGCGCATCGTCGCGACCTCGCGTTCGAGCCGGGTACGGGCCTCGCGGTCGCCGATCACCTGCGGACGCAGGACCTTGATCGCGACCCGGTCGCCGTTGGGCGCGGCCGCCAGGTGCACGACCCCCATGCCGCCTTCGCCGATCTCACGGAGCAGGCGATAGCGTCCGAGAGTCTCTTCGGGAGGTGCCTCAGACGACACGGTGCATCCAGCCGTACGGGTCATCTGCCCGGCCGTACTGGATGTCGAGTAGCCGCTGACGAAGTGAGGCGGTCACCTCACCGGTCTCGTCGCCGCAATTGAGCTCCCCGCCGTCCCAGCGCAGCATGCCAACCGGGGTGAGGACCGCCGCCGTGCCGCAGGCGAACACCTCCACGATGCGACCGCTGGTCACCCCGTCCCGCCATTCGTCGATCGACACCGGACGCTCGTCGACCTTGTGACCGAGATCCGCCGCGAGGGTGAGCACCGAGTCGCGGGTGATGCCCTCGAGGATCGAGCCGGTCAGCTGCGGTGTGACGATGCTGCCGTCGTCGTGGACGAAGAAGATGTTCATGCCGCCGAGCTCTTCGACCCATTGGTGCTCGACGGCGTCCAGGAACACGACCTGTTCGCACCCGTGCTCGGCGGCCTGCTGCTGCGGCAACAGACTGGCCGCGTAGTTGCCACCGCACTTGGCCGCCCCGGTCCCACCGGTCCCCGCCCGCGAGTAGTCGCGGGACAGCCAGATCGACACCGGCCGCACCCCGCTCTTGAAGTAGGCTCCGGCCGGCGAGCTGATCAGGCAGAACGTCACGTGCTGACTCGGCCGCACACCGAGGAACGCTTCGGACGCGTACATGAACGGTCGCAGATAGAGACTCGTCTCACCGCCGTGCGGCACCCAGCCCCGGTCGGTGCTGACCAGCAGATCGAGGGCCGCCACGAACGTCTCGACCGGCATCTCCGGCAGCGCCAGGCGACCCGCCGAGCGCTGGAACCGCCGCGCGTTGTCCTCAGGCCGGAACGTCCACACCGACCCGTCGTCGTGCGCGTAGGCCTTCAACCCCTCGAAGATCTCCTGCGCGTAATGGAGTACGGCGGTCGCCGGGTCGACGGTCAGCGGGCCGTACGCGTGGAGCCGGAGGTCGTGCCAGTCCCGCTCAGGCGTCCAGGTCGCGGTGATCATGTGATCGGTGAAGTGAACCCCGAAGCCCGGCGCAGCCAGGATCTCCTCGCGTCGGGCGTCAGGCGTGGGAGACGTCGTCGGCTCCACGCGAAACAGCGGTGCGGTTGTCATGCCATGCACGGTAGCCGTTCACGAGGCCGTGCCCACAGGGAGCATCGGAAAGCGTGCAGAGGTACGCAAGCGCCGTTGCATCCGGTCGGGATGGGCTCAGACGGCTGCCGCTACCCCCTCCGAGACGCGTCGCGCGATGGCCTCGCCGATCTGCGCAGTGCCCCGGGGGCGATCGCCGCGCTCGGCCAGATCGGCGGTGGCCGCCTGCTCGATATCGGCTGCGGCTGCGGCCTGTCCGAGGTGATCGAGCAGCAGACTCGCCGACAGGATCGCCGCCGTCGGGTCCGCGATGCCCTCACCCGCGATGTCCGGGGCCGATCCGTGGACGGGTTCGAACATGCTCGGGGCGGTGCGGTCGGGGTTGATGTTGCCGCTCGCCGCCAGGCCGATGCCGCCGGTGACCGCGGCCGCCAGGTCGGTGAGGATGTCGCCGAACAGGTTGTCGGTGACGATCACGTCGAACCGAGACGGATCAGTGGTCATGAAGATGGTGGCCGCATCGACGTGGAGGTAGTCGACCTCCACCTCGGGGAAGTCGGCGCCGACCGCGGCGACCGTCCGGGCCCACAACTTGCCGGCGTAGGTCAGCACGTTGGTCTTGTGGACATAGGTGAGCTTGCGACGCGTTCGCGCCTGGGCTCGCCGGAAGGCGTCGCGTACGACGCGCTCGACTCCGTACGCAGTGTTGACACTGACCTCGGTCGCGATCTCGGCAGGGGTGCCGCGGCGCAGCAGTCCGCCGTTGCCGGCGTACGGCCCCTCGGTCCCCTCCCGGACCACGACGAAGTCGATGGCGCCCGGGTCCCGCAACGGCGAGGTGACGCCGGGAAACAGCTTGGCCGGGCGCAGGTTGACGTAGTGGTCCAAAGCGAAGCGCAGCCGCAACAGCAGGCCGCGCTCCAGGAGGCCGGGCGGCAACGCGGGATCTCCGGGTCGACCGCCGACCGCACCGAGCAGGATGGCATCGTGCTCGCGGATCTCGTCGAGCACCTGGTCCGGCAACACCTCGCCGGTCGCGAGGTAGTGGCCGGCGCCGAGCTCGTACTCGGTGCGCGTGATCTGGAACCCGTGTCGGTCGGCAGCGGCGTCCAGGACGCGGACGGCCTGGGCCGTGACCTCCGGCCCGATGCCGTCGCCGCCGATGACCGCGAGTTTCATGCTCTGTCCCATGGCGGCTAAGCCTAGGTCTGCCCTCGGCTCAGTTGTCCTCGGGCGGCTCGCCGCCGTTGTCCCTCAGATCAAGAGCCGTCTGGACCGCCTCGGCCGCCTCATGACGGTGTCGGGCCGGGCCCCAGTCCTCGGGGTACATCTCATACATGTCTTGATCACTTCCTCTGGCGATATTTCTTTGGTTGATGTCCGCTGCGGTTGCTGCGCCTGGGAGCTCCGGAGCAGCACTCCCCGCGGTGGCGGATCACGCCAGAGGGTGAATGCGGACGAGGGGTTTCGCTGTTTGCGGTGCATCCTCGCGGCGGAACTCCGGGCCCAAACGCCGAACTCCGCGGCGAGGGTGGCCCTAGTGGGTCTCGCCGCGGCGTACGAGGATAAGTACGAACGTCCGCATGACTGGATCAGCCTAGACGCGGCCATGCCGAGTGACCAAGCCTTAACACGGTCATCTCGGAATCTGGGACGTGGCACCCGGTCGGACGCCTATGGGACACTCGGCGAATGAGCGATCCAGGGGGTCCGATGCGGGGGACGAGGAGCCATCGTGAGCGCGCCGCCTGACGTACCCGAGCTGGTCCGGCGGGCCCTGTCGCTGTCGGGAGCGCAGGGCTATCTGCGGTCGTCGCGCACCGAGACCGGCCGCCTGCTGGCGAGCCTGGCCGCCTCGCGAGCCGGCACCCTGGCCGAGCTCGGCACCGGCTGTGGCGTCGGCACCGCCTGGCTGGCCTCGGGCAAGCACGACAACGCCCGGGTCGTCACCGTTGAGATCGAGCCGGCCCTGGTCGAGAAGGTCCGCGACCTGTTCACCGACGAGCCCGACGTCGAGGTGATCGCCGGCGACTGGACGACCCTCGCGACCTACGCGCCGTTCTCCCTGCTGTTCGTCGACGTCCGCGACGCCAAGGAGAGTGTCGACGCGGTGGCCGACCTGATCGAGCCCGGCGGCATGGTGGTGCTCGACGACTTCACACCGTGTACGACCTGGCCGCCGATCTTCGAGGGCCGGGTCGACGTACTCCGCGAACAGTGGCTGACCGACGAGCGGTTCACCGCCGTCGATGTCATGGTCGCGCCCGACGCGGCAGTCATCGTCGCGACCCGGCGCTGACGGTCCCCGACGGATACCACGTTCTCGTGGTGTTCCCGCACTCTGCATGGCGTCGATCCCATGCAGAGTGCGCACGAGCCATGCAGAGTCGAGGACGCGAGGCGACTGCGGACGCCGATCACGATGTCGGCGGCCCCTCGGTCAACTGACGCCGGCCTCCCTCCCGTACGCGTGGTCCAAGCCGTGCATATCGGACCCAGAGCCATGCGTACGGGAGGGAGGCGGCAACATTGTCGAGCCGGTCAACGCTCGGATCGATCGTCCGGCACAGTGACGTCGTGGACTACGTCGCGCACTTCCGACGCGAGGTCGAGGACTTCGAGACCGCTGCTCGGACCGTCGGTGACGGTGACGCGCCGATCGTGCCGTCATGCCCGGACTGGACGATGACCGATCTGGTCGCCCACCTCGGCGGTGTCCATCGGGGCATCATCCACATCGTGCGCGGCGGGCTGCGAGACGAGCCCGACTGGACCGATCTCGGAATGCTCGAGCTGCCAGCCGGCGGCGAGGACTGGCCGATGTCGCTCGAGAACACTCCGACGCATGGGCCGCTGCCGGACGGCATGGTCGACTGGTTCGCGGACGGCGCCAGCACGCTCGCGGAGCTCTTCGCCGGGCATGATCCGGCCGAGCCGGCGTGGACCTGGTCGCCGGATCAGTCGGTCGGCTTCTGGCGGCGAATGCAGTGCATCGAGGCGGCCGTCCACCGGTGGGACGCCGAGAACGCGATCGGCATCCCGTCCCCCATCGACACCGAGCTGGCGTCGGACGCGGTCCGGCAGACGTTCGAGGTCATGGCGCCCTATCGGCGAGCTCTGCTGCAGGCGGCACCAGGCCAGGGCGAGCAGTACGGCTTCCGGCCGACCGACAGCGCGGGCGCGTGGACGGTGCGGTTCGACGGCGACACGGTGCGCCTAGACAATGCCCCAGCCACGGGGTCGAACGACGTCGAGTTCGTCGGGGCGGCCTCGGATCTGGCGCTGTTCCTCTGGGGTCGCCTCCCGGCGGACCGGCTCGCCGATGTACGCGGCAACCGCGACGCCGTCGACCGCTACTTCACGCTCGTCCCGCGCCTCTGACGACACCGGCGACGAACCGGACGCTCACTCCGCCAGGTCGACCAGCCGGATCGACGAGGCGTCCATGGCGATCCGGACCTGGTCGGCGACATCGGCCGGGATCGGCGAATCGACCGCCATGGCGACCAGCGCCTGACCGCCCTTGCGGTCGCGGCTGACCTGCATGCCGGCGATGTTGACGTTCGCCTGGCCGAGGATCTGACCGACGACACCGACCATGCCGGGCCGGTCGTCATAAGTGATGAACGCCAGATGATCGGTCGGCTCCACGTCGACGTCGAAGCCATCAATCTCGACCAGCCGCTCGCGCTGCGCGATTCCGATCAGGGTGCCTGACACCGACACCTGTTCGCCGTCGGCGCGAGTGCCTCGAAGCGTCACGAGATTGCGGTGGTCCTCGCTCTCGGCCTCGGTCACGAGACGAACCTCGAGACCCCGCTCGGCCGCGAGCAGCGGTGCGTTGACGTAGGAGACCTGCTCCTCGATGACCTCGTCGAAGATGCCCTTGAGCGCGGCCAGCTCCAGCACCTTGACGTCGTGCTGGGTGATCTCGCCGCGTACCTCGACATCGAGCTGCTGCGCGATGCCGCCAGCCAGCGCGGTGAAGATCCGGCCGAGCTTCTCGGTGAGCGGGATGCCGGGGCGTACGTCCTCGGCGATCAGCCCGCCCTGGACGTTGACCGCGTCCGGCACCAGCTCGCCGGACAGCGCCAGGCGCACCGAACGGGCGACCGAGACGCCGGCCTTCTCCTGCGCCTCGGCGGTGCTGGCGCCGAGGTGCGGTGTCGCGACCACGTTGGGCAGCGCGAACAGCGGCGAGTCGGTGTTGGGCTCGGATGCGTAGACATCAAGCCCGGCGGCGGCGACCCGGCCCTGAACCAGGGCCTCGTGCAGCGCCGCCTCGTCGACGATCCCACCGCGCGCGGCGTTGACGACCACGACGTGCGGCTTGACCTTGTGCAGTTGCTCGTCGCCGATCAGGCCGATCGTCTCTGGCGTCTTGGGCAGGTGGACGGTGATGAAGTCGCTCTCGGCGAGCAGGTCGTCGAGTCCGACCAGGCGTACCCCCATCTGCGCGGCGCGGCCGGCCTGGACGTACGGGTCGTACGCGATCACCTTCATGCCGAACGACGACAGCCGCTGCGCCACGAGTACGCCGATCCGACCGAGTCCGACGATGCCGACGGTCTTCTCGTACAGCTCGACGCCGGAGTACTTCGAGCGCTTCCACTCGCCGCGGCGCAGCGCCTCGTTGGCCGGCACGACATGGCGGGCCGCGGCCAGCAGCAGAGCGACCGCGAGCTCGGCCGCGCTGACGATGTTGGAGGTCGGCGCGTTGACCACCATGACGCCGGACTGGGTCGCGGCGCGTACGTCGACGTTGTCGAGACCGACTCCGGCACGGGCGACGACGCGCAGTCGCTTGGCGGCGGCCAGTGCCTCGGCGTCGACCTTGGTCGCGCTGCGTACGAGGAGGGCGTCGGCGTCGGCGATGGCAGACAGCAGGTCGGCTCGATCGGCGCCGTCGCAGTAACGGACATCGAAATCGGGGCCGAAGGCGTCGACTGTGGCGGGTGACAGCTCTTCGGCGATCAGGACGACGGGTCGGGTCACGTCTGGGGTCCTAGCACAACTCGTGGGGATCAACGGGCGCACATCGTTGTGCCGACTGGCAAGTCTAACCGACCCAAATCGCGCCGCTGCGGATGGACCCGGCCTCAGTCGCAGGTCTCGAGCGGCTGCGCGTCGAGCGGCTCGGTGAGCACCTCGTCGGCCGCCGAGGCGGGGATGGCGAAGCCGATCCCCTGGGCGTTCTTCCGGGTCGCATCGGCCACACCGACGACATCCCCGTTGAGGTCGACGAGCGGCCCCCCGGAGTTGCCGGGATTGATCGCCGTGTCGGTCTGGACCATGCCGTCGAACGAGCCGGACTCGGTGTCGATCTCGCGATCCAGCCCCGAGATCGTCCCCTCGGTGAGCGTCATGGGCTCGTCGAGCGGATAGCCGATCGCGGCCACCCGGGTGCCCGGGACCGCGTCGTCGGCCACGAAGTCGAACACGTGTCCGTCGACCCCCTGCTCCAACCGGAGCAAGGCCAGGTCGCGTCCGAGATCGACGCCCTCGATGCCGGCGTCGAGAGTCCGGTCGTCAAAGTCGACCCGTACCCGCGAGGCATCGTCGACGACATGCTGCGCGGTCACCATCAGCCGGGGTCCGACGAGGAACGCCGTACCCGTGAAGTCGCCGTCGTCGCAGGTCTCGACCATGACTCGGGCGACGCCGCCGTGGACGGTCCGGTAGACCTCGGCGAAGTCACCGGCGCTCGCGACAACCTGGCTGGACGCTACGAGGGACTGCTCGTGCGCGGCTTCGGGTCGCCGACTCGGCTCCTCACGAACCCAGGTGGCGCCGGCCGCTCCGATCGCGACCAGACCGACCGCACCGGCCGCGACCAGCGCCCGCCGTTGGCGAGCCTGCCGTCGGTCCGGTGGGCGCCCGGTCCAGCCCGATGTCCATGGCGGCGCGTCGTCGACCTCGTCGAGTACGCCGGTGATGCGGGAGGAGTCGCTGCCGACACCCGCGCCGCACGGACCGCATCGGGACGCGCCGGCACCCAGCCACGAGCCACACCGAGGGCAACGCACAGTCCGCCCTCCTCAGCAACCCAGCACAATCGCACCGGCAACGACGAATCAGGTTAGGCGCCGAAGGGGTCACCGCACGGATCGCCGAAGCTTCGCATGGCAAGTACGCACTCTGCATGGCGTCGACACCGTGCAGAGTGCGCACACACCACGAGAACGTGGTATCGCAGCAGGGGAACCTCAGCGGGCGGAAGTCCCCTCCGTGTAGTCGCTGTCGTCGTGCGTCTTGATCCACGCCATCATCCCCCGCAGATCCGCCCCTACCTGCTCGATCGAGTGCTTCTCCGCCTCGGCCCGGAACTCCGCGAACTCCTTGCCGCCGCCGTCCTGGTCGTCGATGAACCGCTGCGCGAATGTGCCGTCCTTGACCTCGGCGAGCACCTCGCGCATCCGCTGCTTGACGCTGTCGTCGATGATCCGAGGGCCGGAGACATAGTCGCCGTACTCAGCCGTGTCCGACACCGACCAGCGCTGCTTGGCGATGCCGCCTTCGTACATGAGGTCGACGATCAGCTTGAGCTCGTGGAGGCACTCGAAGTACGCGACTTCGGGCTGGTAGCCCGCCTCGGTCAGGGTCTCGAAGCCCTTCATGATCAGCTGCGACACGCCGCCGCACAGCACGGCCTGCTCGCCGAACAGGTCGGTCTCGGTCTCCTCGGTGAAGGTGGTCTTGATGCCGCCTGCGCGGAGGCCGCCGATGGCCCGGGCGTACGCCAGGGTGAGCGGCCACGCGTTTCCGGTCGCGTCCTGCTCGACGGCGACCAGGACGGGTACCCCACGGCCGTCGACGTACTCGCGCCGCACCAGGTGCCCGGGGCCCTTCGGCGCCACCATGCACACGTCGACGCCGGCCGGCGGCTTGATGTAGCCGAAGCGGATGTTGAAGCCGTGGCCGAAGAACAGCGCGTCACCGTCGACCAGGTTCGGCTCGATCGCCTCGGCATACAGCGCCCGCTGGGCCGGGTCGGGGGCGAGGACGACGATGACGTCGGACTCCTCGCAGGCTTCGTACGGCGTGAGCACCCGCAGCCCCTCGGCTTCCGCCTTCGGCCGGCTCCTGGATCCTTCGAGCAGGCCGACCCGTACGTCGATCCCGGAGTCACGCAGCGACAGCGCGTGGGCGTGCCCCTGACTGCCATAGCCGAGCACCGCAACGTGGCGCTGCTGGAGCAAGCTGAGATCGGCGTCGTCGTCGTAATACACGGTGGCCACGAGAGGTTCTCCGTTTCGTTTGGCGCTTGTACGTGAATTTATCCGGCGCTGGCGAGGGACCGAAGCGACCGGTCGGTGATGGAGCGACCGCCGCGCGCGACCGCCACCATGCCCGACTGCACGAGCTCGCGAATGCCGAAGGGTTCGAGGACTCGCAGCATCGCCGCGAGCTTGTCGGGGTTGCCGGTGGCCTCGATCGTGACCGCGTCCGGAGCGACGTCGACGACCTTGGCGCGGAACAGCTGTACCGTCTCGAGCACCTGCCCACGCGTCGAGGCGTCGGCCTTGACCTTGACCAGGACGAGCTCCCGCTCGACGGCCGTCGACGAGTCCATCTCGACGATCTTGAGCACGTTGACCAGCTTGTTGAGCTGCTTGGTCACCTGCTCGAGCGAGTTGCTCTCAACGTTGACGACGATCGTCATCCGCGAGATCTCCGGGATCTCGGTCGGACCGACCGCGAGCGATTCGATGTTGAAGCCGCGGCGCGAGAACAGGCTGGAGACGCGGGCCAGGACGCCCGGCGTGTTCTCCACCAGGACGGACAGGGTGTGAGTGCTCATAGGTCGTCCTCGTCGAACTCCGGCGCCATGTCGCGCGCGATCTGGATGTCGTCGTTGCTGGTGCCGGCCGGGACCATCGGCCACACCATCGCGTCGCGATGCACCGCGAAGTCGATCACGACCGGCGCGTCATCGATCTCCAGGGCCTGCTTGATCGTGTCGTCGACCTCGTCGGCCTTGTCGCAGCGCAGTCCGACGCAGCCGTACGCCTCGGCGAGCTTCGCGAAGTCGGGGATCCGGGTCGAGTGCAGATCGGTGTTTGAGTAGCGGCCGTTGTAGAACAGGGTCTGCCACTGCCGCACCATGCCGAGCGAGGAGTTGTTGATCACCGCGACCTTGATCGGGATCCGCTCGATCGCACAGGTGGCCAGCTCCTGGTTGGTCATCTGGAAGCAGCCGTCGCCGTCGATCGCCCACACCACCTCGTCCGGCCGCGCCACCTTGGCCCCCATCGCCGACGGCACGGCGAACCCCATCGTGCCGAGGCCGCCGGAGTTGATCCACTTCGTGGCGTGCTCGTACTTGATGAACTGGCTGGCCCACATCTGGTGTTGTCCGACGCCGGCGCAGTAGGTCGCGTCCGGGCCGGTCAGGGCGCCGATCCGCTCGATGACGTACTGCGGGGCGAGCGACCCGTCCCCCGGTGTCTCGTAGCCGAGCGGATAGCGCTGGCCGAGACCGCCGGTCCAGTCGCGCCAGGCGGCGTAGTCGCCCTTGTGACCGGCGCCGTGCTCGGCCTGCAACGCGACCACCAGGTCGGCGATCACCTCGCGGCAGTCGCCGACGATCGGCACGTCCGCGACCCGGTTCTTCGAGATCTCGGCCGGGTCGATGTCGGCGTGGATCACCTTGGCGTCGGGCGCGAACGACGACAGCTTGCCGGTGACGCGGTCGTCGAACCTGGCGCCGAGCGACACGATCAGGTCGGCCCGCTGGAGCGATCCGACGGCCGCCACACTGCCGTGCATGCCGGGCATCCCGCGATGCAGCGGATGCGAGTCGGGCAGCGCACCCCGGGCCATCAGCGTCGTGACGACCGGGATCTGCGCCATGTCGACTAGCACCCGAAGCTCCTGCCAGGCCTGGGCCCGAATGACGCCGCCGCCGACGTAGAGCACCGGCCGGCGGGCCCCGACGATCAGCTTGGCCGCCTCGCGTACCTGCTTGGCATGCGGCCGTGTCGTCGGGCGATAGCCGGGCAGTGAGACCGACTCCGGGTAGTCGTACTCAGTGAACGCCTGCAGCGCGTCCTTCGCGATGTCGACGAGGACCGGCCCGGGCCGCCCGGTGCTGGCGATGTGGAACGCCTCGGCGATCGTCCGCGGGATCTCCGCCGGATCGGTCACGAGGTAGGAGTGCTTGGTGATCGGCATCGTGATGCCACGGATGTCGGCCTCCTGGAAGGCGTCGCTGCCGATGGCGGCGCTGGCGACCTGGCCGGTGATCGCGACGATCGGTACCGAGTCCATGTGGGCGTCGGCGAGCGGCGTCACGAGGTTGGTCGCGCCCGGTCCGGACGTCGCCATGCACACGCCGACCCGGCCGCTTGCAGCCGCGTAGCCCTGCGCGGCATGACCGGCGCCCTGCTCGTGGCGTACGAGGATGTGGCGAATCTGACTGCTGTCGAGGAGGGGGTCGTAGGCCGGGAGTACGGCACCACCCGGGATCCCGAATACCGTGTCGACTCCGACCGTCTCGAGCGCCCGGATCAGGCTCTGCGCTCCGGTCAGTTGTTCACTCATCGCCTTGCTCACTCACGTGTGGGCCTTCCTTGCACAAAAAAACCCTCGGGCCCGGTGGGCACTCGAGGGGTGACGCGGGACTCGGTCCGACCGGGTCACGCGTCAAGGCGTACGAGAATCTCACGTCGCACCTGATCACGGTCGCTTGGACGGGCCGAAACGGTCAAGCGACGACCCCGGTTGTCTCGCGGAGTGGGACAGCCGTCTCGCGCGCGCGTCACGTTGTCGTCGGCCTGTCGCGCCTACTCCCCGTCGGGCAGGCCGAGCGTCACCGTCCCGTCGACCGGCACCGCAGCCAACAGGCGGGACAGCCACAGCGCGCGGATCGGCGGCAGCTCGTCGAGCTCGAACCAGGCGACGTCGAGGCACTCGTCGTCGGCCGGGTACGGATCGCCCGACACGTACCCACAGCGGAAGGTCAGATCGAGAAACTGGACACGGTCGCCGTTCGGGTACGCGCCCGGCGGCTCGGACTGCACCGAGACCAGCCGCTGCACGGTGGCACGCACGCCGGTCTCCTCCAGCACCTCGCGCTCCGCGCAGACGTCCGGCTGCTCGCCGGGCTCGAGAATGCCGCCGATCGGAGCCCACTCCCCCGTGTCCGAGCGGCGGACGAGCAGTACCCGATCAGCGTCGTCGAACACCACCGCCGTCACCCCGGGTATCCACAGCAGGCCCTGACCGATCTTGCGGCGCAACTCGAGGACGAACTCGGGAACCGGCATCGCGCCAGTGTGCCCACACGAGGGGTCGGCTACTCGACCAGGGTCAGCAGATAGGCGAGCGAGAAGCCGAGCACGGTGAGCAGCCCGACCGCGCGGCCGCCGTGCTGGAACGCCTCCGGCATCATCGTGTCGGCCAGCATCGTGAGGACGGCGCCGCCGGCGAAGGCCTGGATCAACGCGATCGTGTTGCCCGACGCGTTCTGCAGCAGGCCGTATCCCGCGCCGGCCGCGATCGCCGAGGCGAGCACCACCCACGTCCAGGTGCCCAGGACATGCCAGGTGCTCGCACCCGACGCCCGCATCCCGCTCGACGACGACATCGACTCCGGCAGGTTCGAGATGAACACCGCGGCGAGGACGGCGACACCGACTGAGCCGCCCTCGAGCAGGGTCAGACCGATCACGGCGGACTCCGGGATGCCGTCGAGCACCGCACCGAGCAGCAACGCCGTACTCGCCGATGCGCTCACCGCCTTCGAGTCGACCGAGCTCATCCGCTGCATGGCGCCGTGCTTCTCCACGGCAGAGTCACCGAGGTAGTACGCCAGCGCGCCGAGCGCGAGTCCGATGACGACAGCGTCGGCACCGCCCTGCGCGTACGCTTCCTCGGTCAGCTCGAACGAGACCGCGCTGATCAGCGTGCCCGCGCCGAAGCCCAGGACGAGCCCGATGACCACGCTGGGCAATCGCACCAGCAGGCCGATCAGCGCACCGATCAGCAGGGACGACGCACCGACGGCTCCCCAGAAGGCTGCCTCGAGCATGGGCAGGCCTTAGCCGCAGACCGCCCCCTCGGCAGCGGATCCGACCAGCCGGCGGTACTTCGCCAGCACGCCACGCGGGTAGCGCGACTCCGGAGGCGACCAGCCCTCCCGGCGCGCGGCGAGCACCTCGTCGTCCACGTCGACATCGAGCCGCCGGTTCGCGACGTCGAGGATGATCTCGTCGCCGTCCTCGACGAAGGCGATCGGACCGCCGTCGGCTGCCTCCGGTGCGACGTGGCCGACGCAGAGGCCGGTCGTGCCGCCGGAGAACCGGCCGTCGGTCAGCAGCATGACGTCCTTGCCGAGGCCGGCGCCCTTGATCGCACCGGTGATGGCGAGCATCTCGCGCATGCCCGGACCACCCTTGGGCCCTTCGTACCGGATCACGACCGCGTCGCCGGCTGTCACGGTGCCGTCGGCGAGCGCGTCCATCGCCGCCTGCTCGCCGTCGAAGACCCGCGCCTTGCCGCGCGCCACTGTCTCGTCGAACCCGGCCGTCTTCACGACCGCGCCGTCGGGCGCCAGCGTGCCCCGCAGGATCGTGAGGCCGCCGGTCTTGTGGATCGGGTTGGAGAGGCTTCGGATGATCGAGCCGTCGAGATCGGGCGGGGCGATGTTGTCGAGGTTCTCGGCCACGGTCTTGCCGGTGACGGTACGGCAGTCGCCGTGGATCAGACCGGCGTCCAGCAGCGCCTTCATCACCACCGGAATGCCACCGACCCGGTCGACGTCACTCATGACGTAGCGGCCGAACGGCTTCAGGTCGCCGAGGTGCGGCACCTTGTCGCCGACCCGGTTGAAGTCGTCGAGCGTCAGATCGACATCCGCCTCGTTCGCGATCGCCAGCAGGTGAAGCACCGCGTTCGTCGAGCCGCCGAGCGCCATGACGACGGCGATCGCGTTGTCGAACGCCTCCTTGGTCATGATCTGGCGCGCGGTCAGCCCCTGGCGAAGCATCTCGACGACAGCTTCGCCGGACCGATGCGCGAAGCCGTCGCGGCGCCGGTCGACTGCCGGAGGCGAGGACGAGCCGGGCAGCGCCATGCCGAGCGCCTCAGACACCGAGGCCATCGTGTTTGCGGTGAACATCCCGGCGCAGGCGCCCTCACCTGGGCAGATCGCCCGCTCGACCGCGTCGACCTCCTCGCGACTGATCAGGCCGCGAAGACACGCGCCGACGGCCTCGAAGGCATCGACGATGTTGACGTCGCGGTCGCCGAGCTTGCCGGGCAGGATCGTGCCGGCGTAGAGGAACACGGCGGCCAGGTCGAGCCGCGCGGCCGCCATCAACATGCCGGGCAGACTCTTGTCGCAGCCGGCAAGCAGCACCGATCCGTCGAATCGCTCGGCCATCATGACGGTCTCGACCGAGTCGGCGATCACCTCGCGTGAGACCAGCGAGAAGTGCATCCCCTCGTGGCCCATCGAGATGCCGTCGGAGACCGAGATGGTGGCGAACTCGAGCGGGTAGCCACCGCCGGCGTGTACGCCCTCCTTGGCCGCCTTGGCGAGCCGGTCGAGCGACAGGTTGCACGGCGTGATCTCGTTCCAGCTCGACGCCACGCCGATCTGCGGCTTTGCGAAATCCTCGTCGGTCATGCCGACGGCGCGCAGCATGCCACGGGCCGCCGCCCGCTCGAGTCCGTCGGTGACCTCGCGGCTACGGGGCTTCAGATCCGTCATGACCCGACAGCGTACGACCTCGCGCTTCGAGCGAATCGACATCGTGGGGGTTGGAGCCCCCGCAATGTCGATTCTCCCGTCGTCGCGCCTAGTCGATGACGGCCGCTCGTACGCAGAGCACGTCGGGCAGGTGAGCGTTGACCTGGGTCCACGACTCACCCTCGTCGGCACTGACGAACACCGAGCCGTCGCGGGCACCGAAGTAGATGCCAGCCGGGTCCGCAGTGTCAGTGGTCAGCGCGTCGCGCATCACCGCGGCCCAGAAGCTGTCCGGCAGTCCGCTGCCCAGCGCCCGCCAGGTGGTGCCGGCGTCGTCGGACCGCCAGACCCGGGCATGGGCGCCCGGCGGGAACCGCTCGCCGTCGGCCACGAGCGGGAAGTTGTAGACCGTGTCCGGTCGATGCGGATGCACGATGATCGGGAACCCGAAGTCGGACGGCAGCCCGTCGGCGATCGACTGCCAGCTGCCGCCGCCGTCGTCGGTGCGATAGACGCCGTGATGGTTCTGCGCGTACGCCCGATCCGGTGCGGCCGGATGCGATGCCACCTTGTGGACGCACTGGCCGAACTCGGGCCACGGGTCGGGGAAGAAGTAGGCCTTGATCCCCTTGTTGGCCCGCGTCCAGGTCTCGCGCCCGTCGTCGGTGCGATAGACGCCGCCGGTCGACATCGCCACCATCATCCGGTCGTCGTCGTCGGGATGTGGCACGACGGTGTGGATCGCCTGGCCACCGAAACCGGCGCCCCACTCCGTACGGTCCGGGTGGTTCCACAGCGCTTTCACCATCTCGAAGTGCTCGCCACGGTCGTCGGACCGGAACAAGGCCGACGGCTCGGTCCCGGCGTAGACGACGTCCGGCTCCGACGCGCGGCCGGGCTGGACCTGCCAGATCCGCGCCAATGTGCTGTCGGTGTCCTCCGGGAAGCGGATCGCGCCGTTCGGAGTCTCGGTCCAGGTCCGCCCGAGGTCGTCGGACCGGAAGATCTGCGGGCCCCAGTGCTCGCTCGTCGCACCGGCGTACATCCGGGGCGCGTCACCGCGGGTATCGATGCAGACCGAGTAGATGCCCTCCATCAGGAAGTGCGGCTCGTCCCAGGTCCAGTCGGCACGGTCGCTATCGGATCGGCCGATCCACAGACCCTTGCGGGTGCCGACGGCCAGGATGCTCTCGCCCATGTGGGTGCTCCCGTTCGTGTGTGCGGGGCGTATTCCAATTAGGAATAGTACGCTTCGACTCTGACGTCAAGGATGGAGTCGCCCGGTGACAACAGCGCGCGAGGACGACGCGGACGAACCCGGCCAGGCCGGGCGCGCCGACCGCGAATCCGCGAGAGCCGGGGAGTCGACGACCTCGTACGCCCTGCTGGGACTGCTCGCCTTCGACGCCGAGACCGAGAGCGCCGGGATGACCGGCTACGAGCTCAAGCAGCGTGCCGACAAGACGCTGCGCTTCTACTGGGTGTCGCCGGCGATGAGCCAGGTCTACTCGGAGCTCGCCAAGCTGGCCGAGCTGGGCCACGTGGATGTCACCGCGAAGCCCCGCGGCTGGCGGGTCACGCGCTACTACCGGATCACCGCCGAGGGGCATCGGGCGCTCGAGGCTTGGCTCGCCGACCGACCACCGGAGTTCCCGATCCTCAAGCACTCGGTCGCGCTCCGGCTGATGATGGGCCAGCTGGCCGGCGACGACGCCATGCGGCGGATGCTCGAGACGTACGCCAGCGACCTCGAGACCCGACGCGGTGAGCTTGCCGCCGTACGCGAGTCACTCGGCGACGACGACTCCCATCGGTTCGCGGCGATGGTCGCCGATTGGGGCCTGGCCTACTACGACGCGGAGCGGGCCATCGTGACCGGCCTCGCCGAGCGGCTGGACTGACGCCGGTCGGGTCGGGCGGGCGGAGCGGCTCTGGCCGGGCCCGACGGAGCCCGATGTTGGCGTGAGATGCAGGAAATCCGTTCGCGAAAACCTGAATCTCCCGCCAACTCTTGGAAAGGAGCGGCGTCGCGCCGGCAACAGTGTCGGTCCGGCAACAGTACGGTGTCGGCATCGGCGCAACCGCCCCGATCGCGACTCCGCGCATGCACAATCACAGCATGTCGATCACCGTGGAGAGCCCGCCCGTGCTGGCTCCCCGGGTGCGGTTCTCCGACGTCCCCAGCCGCGACGGCACTCGCCTCCGCGTCTGGACCAACGACGCCGACGGACCGGCGGTCCTGGTCTGCAACGGCCTCGGCACCAATGCGTACGCCTGGCCGGCCCTGCTGGATCCGGGCTGCGGAGTCCGCGTCGTGTCGTGGAACCATCGCGGCGTCGGCGGCTCGGAGCGGCCGGTCGACCGGAGCCGGGTCGGCATCGACGAGTACGTCGACGACGCAATCGCCGTCCTCGATCACCACGGAATCGACTCGTGTGTCGTTCTCGGCTGGTCGTTCGGCGTCAACACCGCGTTCGAGCTGGCGATCCGGCAACCGCATCGGGTTCGAGGACTGCTCGCGGTCGCCGGCGTCCCCGGCAACACCTTCGGCGCCATGCTGGAGCCGACCCGGATGCCGCAACTGGTCCGACGCAACCTCAGCCTCGGCGGCGCCCGTGCCCTTCGGCGCGGCGGCCGCCTGCTGACGCCGTTCACCAGGCGGACCCCGTTGACCGCCGTGCAGATCGCCCTGCTGCGCTACAGCGGCTTCATGTTCCCGGCCGCGCAGCCTGCCGCCGTACGCCTGGCCGTGCGCGAGTTCTTCACCACGCCGATGGAGTGGTACGCGCACCTGGCACTCGAGGCGGCCCGGCACCCCCGAGTCACGCTGTCCGGCATCCAGGTGCCCACGACCTTCATCGCCGGCCGCTGGGACGTGCTCACCGGCGCCCGCGAGATCGCCAGCGCGGCCGCGCGGATGCCGCAGGCGAACTACATCGAGCTGCGAGGCGGTCACTTCCTGCCGCTCGAGCAGCCGGAGGCGATCCATCGGGAGCTGCGAGCGTTGATCCGGCGCGCTTGTGCGCGTGACAACTAGGGTTACCGCATGAGGGCGTGGGCGGCGACGGCCGTTGGCATTGTTCTGGTCGTCGCGGGAGGGTGCAGCGACGACTCCAGCAGCACCGAGGATCCGGGTCCACCGCCGAGCGTCGAGTCGCCACCGGCGTCAGAGTCCAACGGGCCGTCGCCGAGCGACGGACAGCCGTCGAACCTGACACCCCGGGTCACCGACACCATCGCCACGGGGCTCACCTCGCCGTGGTCGATCGCCTTCCTGCCGAGTGGAGACGCCCTCGTCACCGAGCGGGACACCGGCCTGATCAAGCGCGTGACGCCTGACGGCGACGTCCAGACGGTGGGCGAGCTGACCGACGTGGCGCCGACGTCCGAGGGCGGACTGCTCGGCCTCGCGGTGCATCCCGACTTCGCGAAGGAGCCGTACGTCTACGCCTACCTGTCGACCGACGCCGACAACCGCCTCGTACGCATGCGCTGGGACGGCTCGCGACTCGGTCCGGCCGAGCCGCTGCTGACCAGCAACCCGGTCGGTCAGATCCACGACGGCGGGCGATTGGCCTTCGGCCCGGACGGCATGCTTTACATCACGACCGGCGAGACCGGCGACCAGTCGCTGTCCCAGGACCTCGACTCCAACGGCGGCAAGATCCTGCGAGTCGAGCCGGACGGCGACATCCCGAGCGACAACCCGTTCCCCGACTCGCCGGTGTGGAGCTACGGCCATCGCAACGTGGAGGGCCTGGCCTTCGACGACACCGGCCGGCTGTGGGCGAGCGAGTTCGGCCAGGACACCTGGGACGAGCTGAACCTGATCCGGCCCGGCAACAACTACGGCTGGCCGATCCGCGAGGGCAGCCAGGGCGGGCAATGCGACTGCGTCGACCCAGTCGTGGCCTGGCGACCGGCCGTGGCGTCTCCGTCCGGCTTGGCCTATGCCGACGGGGCATTGTGGATGGCGGCCCTTCGCGGCGCGCGGATGTGGCGGATCCCGCTCGACGGCACCGAAACGGCGAGCGAGCCGCGGGGTTTCTTCGTCGGCGAGTACGGCCGGCTCCGCGCCATCGCGGTCGGGCCGGACGGCGCACTGTGGCTCGGCACCTCCAACACCGACGGTCGTGGCAGTCCCGCCGACAACGACGACCGGATCCTGCGAGTCGAGTTGAGCTGACGCCGTCGCGAGTGTCGGCGCGAAGCTGCGGGTCTTGTCGAGTGTTGGCGCAATCTCACGCCAACACTCGGGGCCGTCAGACCGGCTACGCCGCCACCGCCGCGCGGCGCGACTCCTCCTCGTCGAGCAGCCGACTCGTGATCCGATCGATCGCCTGGTTGAGCAGCTCCCGGTCATGCGGATCGTCGAGGGCCCAGTCGTCCAGCTTGGTGTCGAGCCACCGGCGCCAGGCGTCGTGGATGCGGTCGATCTCGCGTTGACCGGCCGGCGTCAGCATCAACCGGCCATGATCGTCCTCGAGGTAACCGTCATTCGACACCTCATCGAAGAACGGCTCGAAGACCTCGGTCGGCACCCGGCAGCCCCGGGCGATCGTCTCCAGCGTCGCCTCCCCGCGTACCCGGCTGCGCACGTAGACCTGGCCGAGCGCCCAGGCCTGCCCATGGGTGAGGCCGGAGCCGGAGTCGGCCAGGATCACGTCGTGCAGCGCCTCGCGATCGTCGACCTGGCCGAAGACGCCGGCGAGCGCCCGCTCGAGCTGGCAGACCGAGTCCGCCGAGTCGGGTGCGCTGAAGCCCTCGCCCAGATCGGTCGCCGCGGCCCGCGTACTGTCGCGTAGCGGCACCTCCTTCAAGAACAGCGCGATCACGAAGCCGGCGAGGGCCACCGGGACGACCCAGCTGAAGACATGGGTCACCGCATCGGCGTACGCGTCGATGATCGGGATTCGCTGGCTCGCCGGCAGATCGGTCACCGCGGCCGGGCTTGTGGCCGCATCGGGCGAGACACCGGTCGCGGCCAGCGCAGCGCCCAGCTTGGGCTCAAGGCTGTTGGTGTACAACGCTCCGAATACCGCGGTGCCGAAGGCGCCCCCGATCGTACGGAAGAACGTCACCCCCGATGTGGCGGTGCCGAGCTGGGCGTACGCCACGGTGTTCTGCACGACGATGGTCAGGACCTGCATCGACAGGCCCAGTCCCAGCCCGAGCACGAACATGTACAGCGACTGGAGCCAGATGCTGGTGTCCGGCTCCATCGTCGACAGCAGGTAGAGGCCGACGCCGAGGACCGCCATGCCGGCAACCGGGAACACCTTGTAGCGCCCGGTCCGGCCGACGACGTCACCGGAGAACGTGGCCGTGAGGAGCAACCCCACCACCATGGGCAGGATCCGCAGCCCGGACGTCGTCGCAGAGGCACCCTCGACGTATTGGAGATAGGTCGGGAGGTAGGTCAGTGCACCGAACATCCCGAACCCGACCACGAAGCTGAGGATCGAGCACACCGTGAAGACCTGATTGCGGAACAGCCCCATCGGCAGCATCGGCTCCGCGGCCCGAAGCTCCACCAGGACGAAGCCGGTGAGGAACGCCGCTGCGAGGGCGAACAGGCCGATGATCGTCGTCGATCCCCACGCGTACTCGGTTCCGCCCCACTCAAGGCCCAGGACCAGACTGCACGCGCCCAGCGCGACCAGCGCGATCCCGGCGTAGTCGATGATCGGTCGGGCCGCGGCCCTGATGTCGGGAATCGTCCGCACCATGATGAGGACGACGACGGCCACCGGGATGTTGACGTAGAAACACCAGCGCCAGCTCAGATGGTCGGTGAACAGGCCGCCCAGCAGCGGACCGAGCACCGTCGTGACGCCGAAGACGGCGCCGAGCGCGCCCTGGTACTTTCCTCGCTCACGCAGCGGGATGACATCGGCGATCAGCGCCATCGCGGTGACCATCAGCCCGCCGGCGCCGATCCCCTGCACCGCGCGGGCGCCGATCAGCATCGCCATGCTGCCCGAGAGACCCGCCACCGCCGAGGCGCCGACGAAGATGATCGCGCTGACCTGGAACACCAGCCGACGGCCGAACAGGTCGCCGAACTTGCCGGCCAGCACCGTCGAGACCGCTTCGGCCAGGATGTACGCCGTCACGACCCAGGCCATGTGGCCGGCGCCGCCCAGGTCAGCGACGATCGTCGGCAGGGCGGTCGAGACGATGGTCTGGTCGAGCGCGGCCAGCAGCATGCCGAGCAGGATCGTCACGAAGACGACGTTGGTTCGCGATCGGGTCAACGCCAGCGGCCGGTCGTCGGCGGGCACGGCCACAGTGCTCATGGCCCGGACCGTACCGCCTGGATCGGAATTGCGGCGAGCCGGAGACGTTGATCGAGGTATGACATTGAGTGGTGAGTACGAACCGAGCGCAACTGGATGGGTCCGCGAGCAGGTCGAGCGGATCGTAAGCACCGGCACCACCGACGGCGTCACGGTCAGAGACCGACCGATCGTGTTGATGACCTACCGGGGCGCGAAGACCGGCAAGGTTCGCAAGACACCGGTGATGCGGGTCGAGTACGAAGGACGCTACGTCGCCGTCGCGTCCCAGGGCGGCTCGCCGACCAACCCGCAGTGGTACTCCAGCCTGGCGACCGAGCCGGTCATCGAGCTCCAGGATGGCACCGCGACCGGGGAGTACCAGGCGCGTGAGGTGTCCGGAGACGAGAAGTCCCTCTGGTGGCGCCGGGCGGTGGATGCATATCCGCCCTACGCCGACTACCAGCGCAGGACCGACCGCGAGATCCCGGTCTTCGTGCTCGAACCGGTCGGCTGAAGCCAGGTACGGCGGGTTACTGGCCGAGACGCTCCAGGATCAGCTCGCGTACGCGGGCCGCGTCGGCCTGGCCGCGCATCTGCTTCATCACGACGCCGATCAGCGCTCCGGCCGCCGCGACCTTGCCGGACCGGATCTTGTCGGCCACGTCGGGGTTGTCGGCGATCGCCTGGTCGACGGCCGTCCCGAGCGCCGCGTCGTCCGACACGACCTCGAGTCCACGCGCCGTGACGACATCCTCGGGCGACCCCTCGTCCGCGAGCACGCCGTCGATGACCTGCCGGGCGAGCTTGTCGTTGAGTCGTCCGGCGTCGATCATCGCCTGGATCTGGGCCACCTCGGCCGGCGTGATCGACAGCTCCGCAAGCTCGACGCCGTCTGCGTGGGCCCGCCGGGCCAGCTCACCGGACCACCACTTGCGGGCGGCCTGCGGAGCCGCACCGGCCCCGACTGTCGCCTCGATCAGCGGCAGTGCGCCGGCGCCGGCCGCGTCGCGCATCTCGAGGTCCGAGAAGCCCCACGCCTCCTGCAAACGCGCCCGGCGCACCGCGGGCGGCTCGGGGAGCGTGGCTCGCAGCTCGTCGACCCACTCCCGCGACGGAGCGATCGGCACCAGGTCTGGCTCGGGGAAGTAGCGATAGTCCTCGGCCTCCTCCTTGCTCCGCCCCGGGGTCGTGACGCCGGTGTCCTCGTGCCAGTGGCGGGTCTCCTGCGTCACCCGGCCGCCGTCGGCCAGCACGGTGGCCTGCCGGCAGATCTCGTAGCGCAGGGCGCGCTCGACGCTGCGCAGCGAGTTGACGTTCTTCGTCTCGGTCCGTAGCCCGTACTCCGCTTGAGCGTCCGGGCGCAGCGACACGTTGGCGTCGCACCGCAGCGAGCCCTGCTCCATCCGTACGTCGGACACGCCCAGCGCGGCCATCAGCTCGCGCAGGTGCGTGACGTACGCGCGGGCGACCTCCGGTGCCTTGGCGCCGGTGCCCTCGATCGGCTTGGTCACGATCTCGATCAGCGGCACGCCGGCCCGGTTGTAGTCGAGCAGCGACCGCTCGGCGCCGTGGATGCGTCCGGTGGCGCCGCCGACGTGCAGCGACTTGCCGGTGTCCTCCTCCATGTGGGCGCGCTCGATCTCGATCCGGTACGTCTCGCCGTCGAGCTCCACCTCGGTCCAGCCGTCAAAGGCGATCGGCTCGTCGTACTGCGAGGTCTGGAAGTTCTTCGGCATGTCCGGGTAGAAGTAGTTCTTCCGGGCGAAGCGGCACCACTCGGCGATCGAGCAGTTCAGCGCCAGGCCGATCCGGATCGCAGCCTCCACGGCGCTTTCGTTGGCCACCGGCAGCGCGCCGGGAAGTCCGAGGCAGACCGGGCAGACCTGCGTGTTGGGCTCGGCGCCGAACTCCGTCGAGCAGCCGCAGAACATTTTCGACACCGTGTTCAGCTCGACATGCACCTCGAGACCGAGGACCGGGTCGAACTGCGCGACGGCATCGTCGTACGACACCAGCGTCGTGACCGTCATCGGGCCACCTCCAACTCGGGGGCCTGCGAGAGCAACGGGCCACCCCACTGCTCCAGGAGCATCGACTCGAGCGCGGCGGCGACGCGATAGAGCCGGTCGTCGGCCATCGCGGGTGCCAGCACCTGGATGCCGGCCGGCAGCCCGTCCTCATCGGCCAGGCCGCTGGGCAGCGACAGCCCCGGCATGCCGGCGAGACTGGCCGGGATCGTCGCGATGTCGTTGAGGTACATCGCCAGCGGGTCGTCGACCTTGGCCCCGATCGGGAACGCCGTCGTCGGGGCGGTCGGCGACACGAGCACGTCGACCTTCTCGTACGCGGCGTCGAAGTCGCGCCGGATGAGCGTGCGCACCTTCTGGGCCGAGCCGTAGTAGGCGTCCCAGTAGCCACTGGACAAGGCGTATGTGCCGAGGATGATGCGCCGCTTGACCTCGGGCCCGAAGCCGGCCTCGCGGGTCGCGGCCATCACCTGCTCCGCGGTCGGGTCGCTGACGCCGTCAGGCAGCACCCGGAGGCCGTAGCGCATCGCGTCGAACTTGGCGAGGTTGCTGCTCGCCTCGCTCGGCAGGATCAGGTAGTAGGTCGCCAGGCCGTAGACGAAGTGCGCACACGACACCTCGACGATCTCGGCGCCAGCGCTGGTGAGCAGCTTCAACGCGTCGTCGAACCGGGCCTCGATGCCAGGCTGGTAGCCCTCACCGCGCAGCTCTGAGACGACGCCGACCCGCAGCCCACTGAGGTCGGCGTTGCGCACGGCCTCGAGGACCGGGGGCACCGGCGCGTCGATGCTGGTCGAGTCGCACGGGTCGTGGCCGGCGATCGTCTCGTGCAGGAGAGCCGCGTCGAGCACGGTACGGGTCACCGGACCGGCCTGGTCGAGGCTGCTCGCCAGGGCGATCAGGCCGTAGCGAGAGACACCGCCGTACGTCGGCTTGACACCGATCGTCCCGGTAACCGCGCTCGGCTGCCGGATCGAGCCGCCGGTGTCAGTGCCGATCGCCAACGGCGCCAGGTAGCCGGCGACCGCGGCCGCGGACCCACCACCGGAGCCGCCCGGGATCCGCTCCAGGTCCCACGGGTTGCGGGTCGGGCCGTACGCCGAGTGCTCGGTCGAGCTGCCCATCGCGAACTCGTCCATGTTGGTCTTGCCGAGGATCGGCAGGCCGGCTTCCTTCAGCCGCTTGACGACCGTCGCGTCGTACGGCGGCACCCAGCCTTCGAGGATCTTGGAGCCACAGGTCGTCGGGATGCCCTTGGTGGCGAGCACGTCCTTGACCGCGATCGGGATCCCGGCCAGCGGCGCCAGCGCTTCACCGGCGGCCCGTCGGGCGTCGACATCGGCGGCCGTACGCAGGGCGCCCTCGGCGTCGACCTGGAGGAACGCGTGTACCGCGCCATCGACGGCGGCGATCCGGTCCAGATGCGCCTGCGTGACCTCGACGGACGACACCTCACCGGCGGCGAGCAGCTCGGCGAGCTCCACCGCGGAGCGCGTGATCAGCTCGTTCATCACGCCTCCTCGCCGAGGATCCGCGGCACGGCGAACCGCTGCTCCTCGACCTCCGGCGCACCGGCCAGCGCCTCCTCGGGCGTCAGGCCGGGTCGGAGTTCGTCGGCGCGGTAGACGTTGCTGAGCGGCACCGCATGCGACGTCGGCGGCACATCCGCGTCGGCGACCTCGCTCACCTTGGCGACCGACTCGAGAATGACCGCGAGCTGCGGGGCCAGATGGTCGAGTTCCTCGTCGGTGAGCTCGATCCTGGCGAGCGACGCCAAACGTGCGACGTCGGCACGGGAGATCTCGGGAGGCATGCGGCAATCCTATGAGCCGCCTCCAGCGCTTTTCGCCCGGTCCCGACGTGGGCTCGACAAAGTCCGCGGGGCCTGTCGAAATCTCTCGTCGAGCGGCGTCGGGAGGGTGAAAGATGGCTCTGAGGGAAAGGGACTCTCATGAAGTACGTGCTGATGTTCACGTCGGAACCGGCAGCAGACGCCGCCACCGACCCTGAGGTCGCGAAGGCCGTCTACGGCCGCATCTACCAGTGGTTCCAGGACAACGCGGACAAGATCGACGAGAACGGCGCCGAACTGCAGCCGGTCGAGACCGCCACCACGGTCAAGTCCGGCGGTCTCGTCGTCGACGGACCGTTCAACGAGGCCAAGGAGGTCATCGGCGGCTTCTCCGTCATCGACGTCCCCGACATGGACGCGGCGGTCGCGCTCGCCAAGACCTGGCCCTCGCTCGAGCTGCCGGGCATCGCGGTCGAGATCCGCCCGATGGTCGTTGACTACTCGCAGTTCGAGTGACGACCGACTAGCGACCACGCTCCGCGAGGAGTCCGGTCGCCTGGTCGCCGCCCTGTACCGCCGCTTCCGCGATTTCGACGTCGCCGAGGAGGCGGTACAGGGCGCGGTCGTCGAGGCCCTGACGGCCTGGCGCCGCGACGGGACTCCGGACCGACCGGCCGCCTGGCTCACCACGGCCGCTCAGCGCAACGCCCTCGACCTGATCCGGCGCCGCGGCCGGCAGGAGGCGCTGGCCGCCCGGGCCGAGCCGTCGGTCGAACGCGGCGGCACCGACGACCGGATCGCCCTGCTCTTCGCCTGCTGCCATCCGGCGCTGGCTCCGGAGGCACGACTGGCCCTCACCCTCCGGGCTGTGATCGGTCTGACCACACCGCAGATCGCCCGCGCCTTCCTGGTCAACGAGCAGACCCTGGCGCAGCGCATCGTCCGCGCCAAGCGCAAGGTGGTCAGCACCCACATCGAGCTGCGAGTCCCGGAGCCGAGCGAGCTGCCCGAGCGGCTCGGCGACGTGCTGGCCGTCGTGTACGTGATGTACAACGAGGCCTTCGTCTCGTCGACCGGTCGTACCCAGGACCGCAACCTCGGCGCCGACGCGGTCTGGCTGGCCGACGTGATCGCGACCAGCCTGCCCGACCAGGCCGAGGCCTGGGGGCTCGCCGCGTTGCTGACGCTGCAGCACGGCCGGTCGGCGGCTCGATTCAGCGCCAACGGCGATCTGGTGCTGCTCCGCGACCAGGACCGCGGCCGATGGGACCACACCGCGATCGACCGGGCGACCAGGATGCTCGAACGGGCCGCGTCACTGCGGGCGCCTGGGCCGTACCAGCTGCAGGCCGCCATCGCCGCCTGTCATGCCGAGGCGCCGTCGTGGGGCGAGACCGACTGGCTGCAGATCGTCACGTTGTACGGCGCGCTCATCCAGCAGGACTCGTCGCCGGTCGTACGGCTCAACGGCGCGATCGCCCTGGCCCAGCTCGGCGAGCGACAGGCGACCGAGGCACTCGCCGACGTCGACCGGCTCGCCGACCGACTGGACGGCTACCACCTGTTCCACGCCTCGCGGGCCGAGCTGCTTCGGCTGCTGGACCGAGACGACGAGGCCGCGGTCGCCGACCGACGGGCGCTCGAGCTCACCACGAACGAGGCCGAGCGCCGGCTGCTCCAGACCCGGCTGCGACGCCACCCGCTCACCGACGGATCTTGAGTCAGTGCACGGATCTTGAGCGATTCGGGTAGCCAGGGCTACCGCAAGCCCTCAAGATCCGTGGGTCAGTTGGTGATCTCGCCGACCGACACGTAGAGCGGCTGACTGCCACCGCCCTCGAGCCGCAGATGGAGCCCGCCGAGATCGGCACGCACCGGGACGGCGGTGCCGGCCTGCTCGTGGACCCATCGGCTGACCGCCGGACCGCCACCCACATCGGCCACGAACAGGTAGCCGGAAACCATGTTGACCACGGCCGGGTCATTCCGAGTCGCGACGTTGGAGGCCGAGATCGACAGCGATCGGACCCGCTCCGCCGTCACCGACATCGTGATCGTCATGCGAATCGGGTTGTCCGACGAGTTCCGGCAGGTCGTCGTGGCGTTGCCGACGGCGCAGCTCATGTCGGCGGCTTCGGCGTTGCGTACGAGCACGGACTCGGCCGGGAGCTCCGGCGCCGGCAGCGCACCGCCGCTGTAGGAGGCGGACTCGACGACGACCTGGATCGACTCGTCGCCGGCGCGATAGCCGTAGACCCGGCGACCGGCGATCTGAATCTCGTGCCGATCACCCAGCTGCTCGGCCACGTCCGGCCCGGCACCGGCGAGCAGGACGTCGCCGACCAGGCCCGCCGTCCGCTGCGCCAGGTCGAGGTGCTCGCCGTCGTCGCCTGCTCCCTCGGCGTAGAGGCTCACCCGGTCGAGATAGTCGTCGGCGTAGGTGAGCGCCACCTCGGCGCTGACGGTCCCGTCGCCGGCCGCCTGGTCGAGGAAGCAGCGTTTGACGACGGGCGCAGGGAGCGAGTCGTAGCACCGCCAGCCCTGCTGGGTCAGCGCCCGCATCAGGTCATCCGCCGCCGCCACGGTCATCACATGCTCCGACAATGAGTCGGACCCGCCGGTGGGCGGCCGCTCGTCCCCGATGTCCCGGAGCAGATAGCTGCCGATCACGACCGCTACGACGGTGATCACCGCCGCGACCAGCCACTCCCCCCGGTTCATTCGTCTGGCGTCGTCGCGATCTCACGGGCGGCGTCCGGGCCGCGGTCGAGGAGCACCCGAAGGCCTTCGTCGTCGAGGATCGGCACCCCGAGCGAGACGGCCTTGTCGTACTTCGATCCCGGCGACTCCCCCGCGACGACGAAGTCGGTCTTCTTGGAGACCGAGCCGGTGACCTTGCCACCTCGCTCGCCGAGCGCCTCCTTGATCTCGTCGCGGGAGAAGCTCTCGAGCGAGCCGGTGACAACGACGGTGATCCCCTCGAGCGTACGAGGAGCACGCTCGGTCGCCTCGTCTTCCATCCGTACGCCGGCGGCCTGCCACTTGTCGACGATCGCCTGATGCCAGTCGACCTCGAACCACTCGGTCAGCGCCTGCACGATCGTCGGTCCGACGCCGTCGACTTCGGCGAGCTGCTCCGGCGTAGCCGACCGGATCGTGTCGAGGCTGCCGAAGTGCCTGGCGAGCGCCTGCGCCGCGGTCGGGCCGACGTGCCGGATCGACAGGGCCACGATGACCCGCCACAGCGGCTGCGACTTGACCTGGCTCAGGTTGTCGAGCAGCCGCATGCCGTTGATCGACAGGTTGCCGTCCTTCTTGGTGAACAGCGGCACCTGCTTGACCTGCTCGACGTCGAGCCCGAACAGGTCGCCCTCGTCGGTGATCACCTTGGCGTCGAGCAACGCGGTGGCGCCCTCCCAGCCGAGCGCCTCGATGTCGAAGGCACCACGACTCGCCAGGTGGAACACCCGCTCCCGCAACTGCGCCGGACACGAGCGCGTGTTGGGGCACCGGATGTCGGCGTCGCCCTCCTTCTCGTACGCGAGCTCGGTGCCGCAGTCGGGACAGTGCGTCGGCATCTCGAAGTCGCGCTCGGTGCCGTCGCGCAGGTCGACGACCGGGCCGACGATCTCGGGGATCACGTCGCCGGCCTTGCGGAGCACGATCGTGTCGCCGATCTTGACGCCCTTGCGCTTGATCTCCGACGCGTTGTGCAACGTCGCGTACTCCACCGTCGAGCCCGCGACCCGGATCGGCTCCATCACGCCGTACGGCGTCACCCGGCCGGTTCGGCCGACGTTGACCTTGATGTCGAGGAGTTTGGTGTTGACCTCCTCGGGCGGGTACTTGAACGCGATGGCCCATCGAGGCGCCCGCGACGTCGAGCCCATCTGCCGTTGCAGCGAGACCTGGTCGACCTTGACCACGATGCCGTCGATCTCGTGCTCGACCGAGTGCCGGTGCTCGCCGAAGTAGTCGATGTAGGAGTGGACGCCCTTCAGGTCGGGCACCACCTTGTAGCGCGTGCTGACCGGAATCCCCCACGAGCCGAGCGCGGCGTAGGCCTCGGACTGGCGCTCGGGGCGGAAGCCGTCGCGGGCGCCGACGCCGTGACTCAGCATGCGGAGCGGCCGGGACGCCGTCACCGAGGGGTCCTTCTGGCGCAGCGATCCGGCGGCGGCGTTGCGCGGGTTGGAGAACGGCGGCTTGCCGGCCTCGACCAGCGACGCGTTGAGCGTCTCGAAGTCGGCGACCGGGAAGAAGACCTCGCCGCGCACCTCGAGCAGCTTCGGCACCGGGTGCCCGCCGTCTGCCGTCAGTCGGGACGGGACGCCTTGGACCGCCCGGACATTCGGCGTGATGTCCTCGCCGGTACGGCCGTCGCCGCGGGTCGCACCGCGGACCAGCCGGCCGTTCTCGTACGTCAGGCTGACCGCGAGGCCGTCGATCTTCAGCTCGCAGAGGTACTCGGCGCCGTCGCCGACTTCGCGCGCGATCCGCTCCGCCCACGCGTCGAGCTCCTCACGGGTGAACGTGTTGTCGAGGCTCATCATCCGCTCGATGTGGTCCACCGGGGTGAACAGGGTGGATGCCACGCCTCCGACCTTCTGGGTCGGCGAGTCGGGCGTACGCAGGTCGGGGAACTCCGACTCGAGCCGCTCCAGCTCCTTCATCATCGGGTCGTACTCGGCGTCGGACAGCGTCGGCCGGTCGAGCACGAAGTAGCGGTAGCGGGCGTCCTCGATCTGCTCGGACAGGTCGCGATGTCGCTCTCGGGCCTCGGCGGGGGCAGCCTGTACGTCAGTCACAGGCCTATTGTGCCGGTCACCACCGACGCCACACTCGGATTTGCGCAGTTGTTGTGGGTGTACGCCGGCCGCACCCGCAGGAGCGCGCCGAACCGTCAGGGGGCGAGGTCCGCCGCCACCTTGCACACCAGCCGCATCGCCTCGCGGGCCCAGGACGGACTCGCACCGGCCAGGCCGCACGAGGGCGTCACGATGATCCGGCCGGCCAACTCCTCGGCATCGCGACCCAGGTCGTCGAAGAACCGCCGGATCCGGATCGCCAACGCATCGGCCGTCGGCGTCGGCGTCGGATCGGTGCTCGGAACCACCCCGGACCACAGGTCGATCCCCTTGTCGAGCGCCGCAGCCCACGCATCACCAGGGGCCGCCAGCGCCTGGTCGTACGCGATCGCGGCGAAGCCGGACTCTCCAAGCAGCCCCACGGGTACGTCGGACGCGCACACGTGGGCCACCGGAGTCGCGCCGGCGTCCCGGACCGCTTCGGTGACCCAGCGCAGTGCCTCGACCGCCTCCGGAGGGTGGACGGTCCGATGCCGGCTGAATCCACTCGCGGTCGGGACGGCACCGGTCAACACGGCGGGCAGGGCCGGCTCGTCGAGTTGCACGATCGGCTCGGCGCCCGCCACCCGCGATCGCAGCTCGGCGACCTGGTCGCGTACTCCCTCGGCGAGTGACTGCGCCAGGTCGCGGCGGGCGCCATGATCGGCCAGCACCCGATCGCCTCGGGGTCGCTCCATCGTTGCCGCCAGGGTCCAGGGCCCGGCGACCTGGATCTTGAGCCGACCGGAGTAGGTCTGGGTGTGCTCCTCGAGCGTGTCCAGATCCTGTCGGAGCAGCGACACCGCACGGCGCTGGTCGACACCGGGCGCATCGGTCAGTCGCCAGCCGGCCGGCTGCAGATCGGTCGCGAGGTCGGACAGCATCGCGGTCGCGCGACCCACCATGCCGGCCGGCGCGCCACGGTTCGGCAGCTCCGGCAGGTGCACGAAGTCGGGTAGCTCGCCGACGACGGTTCGGACCGCCTCGTCGATGTCCTCCCCTGGCAGCGAGCCGATGCCGGTGCCGACGGGGCCGAGGTGGCTCGTGTGGTTTCCCATGACCTCATGGGAATCTGCACTCACCATGGGTTGCAACCCATGGTGAGTGTGGTTTCCCATGAGGCCATGGGAAACCGCAGGCGCTCCAACGGCACTGCCTCGGTCACGCCGCCGAACTCGCGATCGTGGCGCTGCCGACCACGCGAGTGCCGTCGTAGACCACGACCGACTGCCCGGGCGCGACCCCGGTGGCCGGCTCGTGCAGGTCGACCACCAGCCGATCGCCGAGCAGGGTCGCCGTCGCCGGATGCACGGCCCCGTGGGCCCGCAACTGCGCTGTGCCCTCGACGCTTTCGGTCGGCGCCCCGCCAATGCACCAGTTCGGCCGGATCGCCTCGAGCCGCCGCACCTCCAGCGCCTCGCGCGGCCCGACCGTGACGGTGCCGCTCACCGGCTCGATGTCGAGCACATAGCGCGGCTTGCCGTCCGGAGCCGGGTGACCGAGACGCAGGCCGCGCCGCTGCCCGACGGTGAAGGCGTACGCACCGTCGTGACTGCCGATCGGCTCGCCGGACGTGTCGACCACCGCGCCCGGCCGCGATCCGAGCTCCCGATGCAGGAACCCGGCCGTGTCGCCGTCGGCGATGAAGCAGATGTCATGGCTGTCCGGCTTGTCGGCGACGGCGAGACCGCGTCGGGACGCCTCCGCACGTACTCGCTCCTTCGGCGTGTCACCGAGCAGGAACATCGAGTGCCGCAGCTGCTCCTGGGTCAGGACGCCGAGCACGTAGGACTGGTCCTTGCCCTCGTCGACCGCCCGATGCAGCTCGACCGTGCCGTCCGCACCGGTCTCGAGACGCGCGTAGTGGCCGGTGACGACGGCGTCGAAGCCGAGCGCCACGGCACGATCGAGCACCGCCTCGAACTTGATCCGCTCGTTGCATCGCACACACGGATTGGGAGTACGGCCGGCGGCGTACTCCGCGAGGAAGTCCTCGACGACGTCGGCGTGGAACCGCTCGCTCAGATCCCAGACGTAGAACGGGATTCCGAGCACGTCGGCGGCTCGTCGTGCGTCACCGGCGTCCTCGATCGAGCAGCAGCCGCGGGCTCCGGTGCGATAGCTCTGGGGGTTGCGAGACAGCGCGAGATGGATTCCGGTGACGTCGTGGCCGGCGTCGACTGCGCGGGCGGCAGCCACGGCGGAGTCGACGCCGCCCGACATGGCGGCGATCACCCTCATGCGTCCGAGCCCCCCACACCGGTCAGGCCGGCCGCGCGAGCGCGTTCGTACGCACCGGGCAGGGCGTCGATCAGGGCGTCGACATCGGCCGCGGTCGACGAGTGACCGAGGCTGAACCGCAACGAGCCCCGCGCCGCCGCCTCGTCCTGACCCATCGCGAGCAGCACGTGACTGGCCTGCGGCACACCGGCGGTGCAGGCCGAACCGGTCGAGCACTCGACCCCTTGCGCATCGAGCAGCATGAGCAGTGAATCGCCCTCGCAGCCAAGGAAGCCGACATGGGCCAGACCGGGCAGCCGGTGCTCCGGCCCAGGCTCGGGATCGCCGTTGACGACGAGCTCGGGGATCGCCTCCTGGGCCCGGCGTACTAGGTCGGACCGCAACTCCTCGAGTCGCCGGGCCTGGTCGGGCTGGCGGCCTACGGCGAGGTCGATCGCGGCGGCGAAGGCCGCGATGGACGCGGTGGCCAGTGTGCCCGAGCGGATCTGGCGCTCCTGGCCGCCACCGTGCAGCAGCGGCGACACGTCGATCTCGCGGCGCACGATGAGCGCGCCGACGCCGACCGGGCCACCGAGCTTGTGGGCGGTGACTGTCATCGCGTCGAGCCCGACCGCGTCGAAGTCCACAGGGACCTGGCCAACCGCCTGCACGGCATCGCTGTGCACCGGAATGCCATAGGCGTGCGCGGCCGCGACGATCTCGGCGATCGGTTGCACCGTGCCGACCTCGTTGTTGGCCCACATGCAGCTGACCAGGGCGACGTCGTCCGGTTCGGCGTCGAGTCGGCGCTTCAGGTCGTCGACATCCAGCCGGCCGGCAGCGTCGACCGCGACGTACTCGACCTTGGCGCCCGTATGGCCGGCGAGCCATTCGACGGTGTCGAGGACGGCGTGGTGCTCGATGGCAGTGGTCAGGATGCGGGTACGGCGTGGGTCGGCGTCTCGTCGAGCCGCGAAGATCCCGTGGACGGCGAGGTTGTCGGCCTCGGTGCCGCCGGAGGTGAACACCACGTCACTGGGACGGGCATGGAGCGCGCGTGCGATGGACTCCCGCGACTCCTCGACGACGCGACGCGCGGCCCGGCCAGACCCATGAAGACTCGACGGGTTGCCGGCCCGACCGAGCTGCTCGGTGAGCACAGCAATGACCTCGGCCACCATCGGCGTTGTGGCCGCATGGTCGAGGTAGGCAACGGTAGGAGTGGGCATCGTCTGCCAGCGTAACCGCCGCCGGACGCGAGACTTGCACATGTGGTCGCGATCGCAACCGCAACTACAAGTCTTCGGTCAGCCAGCGGTGTTCCGGGTGCAGTCGGGCGACGGTCTCGCGCAGCCAGCGACGCTGGTCGTCGTCGAGACGTGGCAGCGCCGCCGCCAGGTCGCCGTCGTCCTTGGCGCGGCCCAGCTTCGCCTTGTAGGCCAGCACGATCTCCGGGTTCAGGTAGCGGATCCCGTCCGTATCGACCCAGGTGACCTCGTCGAGCGGCGCCGTGACCGCGGGATCCCGCCGGAAGACCCACCGGCCGTCCTCGTCGAGCGTCGTCACGACATCGGCGACCCACGGCTGCCAGGCATGCTCACGGAGCCAGACCTGGTCAGCCCAGTCCGGCATGTCCGAGCTCGTCTCATCGATCGGGCGGAGCTGACGGTGTCCGATCGCCCAGCAGTGATAACCGGGATCGAGGTACGCCTGCAGACTTGGCACGTCACGACGGAAGATCGCGACGCCGATGTCCTCGTGTTCGCGTGGCCGCTCGCGCTGGGCGAACGCCTCCAACGCCCAGCCGCCGGCGACCCACCACGGCTCGGTCCAGTCGGCGAGTACGTCGGCCGCCTGCCACGGCGTCCATGCCTTCCACGGCCCGTACCGCCGCTGGAACGCCGCCTCCTCGGGGTCATCGACGCGAGGCAGCTCGGGCACCCGCCCATCCTGCCAGGCGTCGACGCCCACTCCTCATGGCTCGTACACACTCTGCATGGGCTCGACGCCGTGCAGAGTGCGTACGCACCACGAGAACGTGGTATCGCGGGCGGCGCGCGGCCGGTGCGTCTCAGCCCTTGCGCTTGTTGACCTCGCCGGTCGCTTGCGGGAGAACCTTGTGGAGGTCGCCCACGACGCCGAAGTCGACCAGCTCGAAGATCGGCGCCTCGTCGTCCTTGTTGACCGCGACGATCGTCTTGGACGTCTGCATGCCGGCCCGGTGCTGGATCGCGCCGGAGATGCCGGCTGCGACGTAGAGCTGCGGCGACACGGTCTTGCCGGTCTGGCCGACCTGATACGAGTGCGGATACCAGCCCGAGTCGACGACCGCCCGGGATGCCCCGACGGCGGCGCCCAGCGAGTCGGCGAACGCCTCGATCGGCTCGAAGTTGCCGCCGGTGCCACGGCCGCCCGAGACGACGATCGATGCCTCGGTGAGCTCGGGACGGCCGGTCGCCTTGCGCTCCTTGCGCTCGACGACGCGGGCCGTCTTGGCGGCGTCGGAGATCGTCACGTCGAAGGTCTCGACCGATGCGGCGCCGGTCGCCTGCTCCGGCGTGACCGCGTTGGGCTTGACCGTGATGATCGGCGTGCCCTTGGTGACCGACGCGGTCACGGTGTGGTTGCCGGCGAAGACCGACTGCGTCGTCTCCGGAGCGCCGTCGGCCCCGGCCACGATGTCGACCGCGTCGGTGATCAGGCCGGACTCGATCTTGATCGCCAGTCGGCCGGCGATCTCCTTGCCCTCGGTGCTAGACGGGATCAGGACGGCCGCCGGCGACGCCGACTCGACCAGCTGCGCCAGCGCCTCCGCCTTCGGGGCGACGAGGAAGTCGCCGAAGGCCGGGTCGTCGGCCACGTAGACCTTCTCCGCTCCGTAACCCGCCAGGCTGTCCTTGGCCTGCTCCGAGCCGGATCCGAGGAACACCGCGGACGGCTCACCGAGCCGGCGCGCCAGGGTCAGCAGCTCGAAGGTCGGCTTGCGTACGGCGCCGTCGACATGGTCGACGAGGACGAGGATCTCAGTCATCTGCGTGCTCTCCAGATTCCACTGTCATCGACAATCGGGCGCCGGGCTCAGACGAACTTCTGGGCGGCGAGGAACTCGACGAGCTGGGCGCCGCCCTCGCCCTCGTCGGTCACGATCTGGCCCTTCGTACGCGGCGGGCGCTTCTGCGTCGCCGACACCGACGACCAGGCGGCCGCGAGGCCCACCTGGTCGGGGTCGACGTCGAGATCGGCCAGGGCCCACGACTCGACCGGCTTCTTCTTCGCGGCCATGATCCCCTTGAACGACGGGTAGCGGGCCTCGGGCGTCTGGTCGGTCACGCTCACGACCGCCGGTGTCGACGCCTCCACGGTCTCGGTCGACACGTCGCCGTCGCGGCGGATCCGTACCGTCGAGCCCTCGACGGCGAGTTCCGAGCCGAGGGTCACCTGGGCGATGCCGAGCCGCTCGGCGAGCATCGCAGGAACCACGCCCATCTCGCCGTCGGTGGACGCCATGCCGCACAGCACGATGTCGTAGTCGAGCTTCTCGATCGCCTTGGCCAGCACGAGGGACGTCGCGATGGCGTCGGAGCCGTGGACCGCCTCGTCACTCACGTGCACGCCCTTGTCGGCGCCCATCTGCAGCGCCTTGCGGATCGCGTCGGCCGCCTGCTCCCGCCCGACGCTCAGCACGGTCACCTCGGCGTCGTCACTGGCTTCGGCGATCGTCAGCGCCTGCTCGACGGCGTACTCGTCGAGCTCCGACAGCAGGCCGTCGACGCCGGACCGATCGACCGTGTGGTCGGCGTCGGCGAACGTACGATCCGCGGCCGCGTCGGGCACGTGCTTCACACACACAACGATCTTCACGTCAGTCGCTCCACATCTGGCCCGGTCCTTCGACGGATGTCGCAGAACGGGCGCGGTTGGACGCTGGCCAGGCTACCGACTGGTAATCGGCTCTGGTACCACGCCCGGAATGGCGTCGATCACAGCCGGACCGCTCGAGGATCGGCGTGCGATCGGCGTGCGGAGCGGCCGGGCCGAATGCCGCGCCGGCGTGACCAATGGCCCGTCCGGACCGACATCCGCCGCCGTAGCATCGCGCACGTGACCGACCGCGACCCGGGCCTGGACGACTTCATCGAGGCGCTGCCGAAGGTCGAGCTCCACGTGCATCTGGTGGGGTCGGCATCGCCGCGGACCGTCCTGGAGTTGGCCACCCGCTACGACGACCACCAGCTGCCGCGCACCGAGGAGGGGCTGCGGGAGTTCTACGAGTTCCGCGACTTCCGGCATTTCATCGAGGTCTACGAAGAGGTCAACGACGTCGTACGCGAGCCCGAGGACGTGGCCGACCTGGTCGTCGGCGCGGCCCGCGACCTGGCGAGTCAGAACGCCCGGTACGTCGAGCTGACCGTCACGCCGTACTCGCACGTGCGGAGTACGGAGGCGAGGCGCGGCATGTCGATGCCCGCGGTCACCGAGGCGCTGGACCACGCGGCTCGGCACGCGCAGGAGCTCGGCGTCCGGATCGGCTACGTCTTCGACATCGACGGGCTGCTTGGCGAGCCGGCCGCCCGCGCCACCCTCGAGCACGCCGTGGATCATCCGCCGAAGGCGCTGGTCGGATTCGGCCTCGGCGGCATGGAGTCGGCCCGGGCGGAGCATCGCGACATCTTCCGCGTGGCCTTCGGCGATGCCGTCGCGGCCGGCCTGCACAGCGTGCCGCACGCCGGCGAGACGACCGGGCCGGAGTCGATCTGGGAGGCGCTCGACGGCCTCGGCGCGGAGCGGATCGGCCACGGCATCCGATGCCTGGACGATCCGCGCCTGGTCGATCGGCTGCGCGCCGGGCGGGTGCCGCTCGAAGTCTGTCCGACCTCGAACCTTCGGACCCGCCAGGTCGACCGGATCGAGCACCATCCGTTCCCGAAGCTGATCGCCGAGGGCCTGGTCGTCACGCTGAACAGCGACGACCCGCCGATGTTCGGGACCACGCTGACCAACGAGTTCCGGATCGCCGCGCACACCTTCGGGCTCAGTGCGGCCGAGCTCGCCGACCTGTCCCGGGCCGCGGTGAACGCGTCCTTCCTCGACGCACTCGGCAAGCAGGAGATCCTCGCCGAGATCAACGCCCTCGAAGCGGAGTGAGCGGAGGGCGATGACCAGGGCCGACATCAGCGAGTGGAGCGACTTCGGGGTCGGCGTAGCTGAGTGCCGTCCTCCTGACGATGCCCGGGCAGTCGCCCGCAGCGGCTCGGCACCGAGTTGTTCGTGATGGGTGCTGCTGGTGGAGATCCAGCGCTGACCCGGTCAGTTGGGGCTTGCGGCGCGACGCCGGCGCCGGAGGCCCAGCATGTACGGCAGGCCGGTGCCCGCGACGGCGAACGTCCTCCCGACCCGGCCGACGATGGACTGCCGCACCTCGGGAGGGGTCGAGTCCTCGATGTCGCCGACGGCCACGAAGTACTCGCGGACCTGGCCGATGCCCTCGAGATCCTGGGAGATCTCTCGGGCCGACTCGCCCAGCGGCGTCTCGCCGGTGCGGTAGAGCTCTTCGGAGAACAGCACGTACTCAGGGACGTCGACCGGGTTCTTCAGCATCCGGTGGACCAGGATGACGTCGATGCCGACGACCTTGCGCCGCTGCTTCACGGTCTGGGTGGCGACGTCGCCGATGTGCGCTACGAACTTCAGCTTCAGGTTGTCGACCTGGGAGCAGCCGTCGCAGGGACACAGGTTGGCCGCGACGTACTGCCGCTCGAGGTGGAACGCACGGTACATCGCGGCGGCCGCCCGGACGGTCGCGTCGACCGAGTCGTCGCCGTTCAGCGGGTCGACCGGACGAGTGAGGAAGACGCCGTCGCCTTCGATCTCGATCAGGTCGAAGTCTCCGGCGGCGTCGACCACCTTCTCGAGCAGCCGTGCCGTGTTGACCTCGGCATGCGCCAGGCTCATCCGATGGGTGCTCATGTACTCGGTGTAGCCGCCGATGTCTGCGATGAGGAGCAGAGCCCGCCGTGACTCCATGGCGCGAAATCCTACCAAGAGCCATGCCTTTCACCGACGAGTACGGAGCGCCGGAACAGCCGCCTATCAGGGCGGTTGCTCAGAGTTGTCTTGCGGCGCATAGCGGTCGAGCATCATGTCCACGACCGTCTGCGCCTCGCGGGCGCTCGGCGTGAATCCGAGGACGACCGGGAGGAAGTGCTCGGAGCGAAGCGCCTGCAACCGAAGGTCGTCGGCGGCCCGGACCGTGGCCGTCCGCCGGACCTGCCGCAGCAGCGCGATCTCGCCGAAGCCCTCGCCCTCGCCGAGCGTGGCCACCAGGCGCCCGTCTCCGATCACCTCGGCCTCGCCCGACTCGATCACGTAGTAGCGGTCGCCGATGTCGCCCTGCTCGACGACGACCTGTCCGGCCGCCACGTCGACCGGCTCCAGCCCGCGAGCGAGTTGCTCGATGGCGGGCAGCGGCAACGGCTTCAGCATGTCCACCGCCTGCAGCAGGTCGATGTCGCGATCGCGTACCCCGATCGAGCGGTCCATGCGCCGCAGCCGATGCAACGACGCAGCCGCGGCGATCGGGCAGACCAGGCCGATGGCGATCAACGCCGACCGGATGCCGTAGAGCTCGATCAGCAGCGACGCGAGGACCGCGCCGAGGCCGATCGACAGGGCGACCAGGCTCTCCAGCACGCCGAAGACCCGGGCCAGGACATCGTCGGAGGCGATCCTGGCCAGCAGGGTGAATCCGGCGAGATCGATCAGCGAGTTGCCGACGCCGACCAGCGCCAGCATGAGCAGGGCCGTCGCCTGCTGCGGGAAGACGCCGATCAGGGTGACCGGCAGGCCCCACAGGACGACGCCGACGGCGAACCAGGCCCCCAGTCGCCGGGTCCCGACCAGCAGCGATGCCGCGAGCGATCCGATGACGGCACCGGCCCCGACGGCCGCCGTGAGCGTGCCGACTCCGGACTCGCCGGTGTCCAGCAGATCGATCGCGACGACGACGGTGAAGACGGTCAGTCCCCCGCGAGTGATCGTCTGGACGGCGGCCAGGCCGATGATCAGCGCCAGATCGCCGTTGTGGGCGACCGCCCGTACTCCTTCGATCGACTCCCGCAGCAGCCGGGACTCCGGCGGGGCCGAGGGGCGCGGTGGCGCGTAGTAGTGCAGCCGCAGCAGCAGGGCAGCCGCCCAGAAGGACGCGCCGGCCGCGACGGCGAACACGACCGTCACGCTGGTGAACTCGAGCAGCACCGCGGCCAGCAACGGGCCGACGAGCGTCGCCGTCGAGTCCAGGAGCCCGCGCACGACGTTGGCGCTGGCCAGCTCGTAGCCGGTGCGACACAGTGACGGCAGCAGCGCCGAGTGTGCCGGCCGGAAGAGGGTGGCGGCGATCGTGGACACCACTGCCATCGCATAGACGATCTCCGGAGGCCCGGACACGCCGACGACGACAGCCGCTCCGGCAGTCGCGATGCCCCGCACGGTGGAGACCAGGATGAGTACGCGCTCGCGGCGGCCCCGGTCGGCCAACGGCGACAGCAGCGGAGCCAGGATCGCGGACGGCAGCATCCGAAGGAGTCCCACCAGGCCGACCGCCGCCGCACCACCGTCACGATAGGCCACGATGCCGAGGCCGACCGTGAACGCCCATTCGGCCGTCCAGGCGCCGAGGAAGCTGAGCTGGGCCCGGCGGAGATTGGGATTGCGGGCGTTGCTGGTGAATGCCGAAGCAGCCCTGCCCAGCCTTCCCCGGGCTCCCTCGTCCGCCATTCCGCGACATTAACCGCCTTGCCTCGCCGATCGGCTGTTTTTGCGCCCAGATCTCAGGTTGGTGCGGAATTCTCACCCGCCATGGATGAGGCTCTGTCCGACGCCGGTGAGAGAGCCTGTGGGCCGACGTACCGTCCCGGTTCGTACTCGAGCACGGCGGTGCGAGAAGGAGCGGGCGATGGCCACCGTGATCGGGGACCTGCTGCCGCTGGCGGTCGTGGTCGCCATCTCGCCGATTCCGGTGGCCGCAATCATCCTGATGCTGCTGACCCCTCGGGCCGGCGCCGCGAGCGGCGGCTTCCTGCTGGGCTGGGTGGCCGGGATCGTCGTCGGCACCGTGGTCTTCACCGTCATCGCGTCGACGGCGGGGCTGTCCGATTCCCGTGGGCAGTCGACGACCGGATCCTGGATCAGAGTCGTCCTGGGCGTGGCGCTGCTCCTGCTCGCGCGACGGCAGTGGCGCGGCCGGCCCAGAGGCGACGAGCCAGCTCATCTGCCGAAGTGGATGGCGGCGATCGACAAGATCACGTTCGGCAAGGCGATCGGCCTGGGCTTCGTGCTCTCGATCAATCCGAAGAACTTCGTGATGCTCATTGCTGCCGGCACCACGATCGGTGGGGGCGACCTCGGCACCGGCAAGGCGATCGTCGCCGTCGCCGTGTTCACCGTGATCGCCGCGAGCTCGGTCGTGATTCCCGTCGTCGGGTACGCGCTGGCGAGGGAGCGCATGGCGGGACCTCTCGACAGGCTGAAGTCCTGGCTGGAGTCGAACAACGCCACCGTGCTGACGGTACTGCTCGGGGTCATCGGCGTCGTCCTGATCGGCAAGGGCGTCGGCGGCCTATGACTTGCCCGCGGCCGTAGGGTCGGCAGCACGGACCGTCCTGGGTTCGCCGACCATCGCGGGAGGGCGCGTGGCCGCACGCAACCGCCGGAGCTGGGGCCGCACGCTGGGTGCAGCCGCGACGGCGGCTGCCTGTGCGCTGACCGGGTGCAGCGGCGACAGCGCGAGCGATCCGGCGCCCGACCGTACCGCCGCCGTCGAACCGGAGCCGCCTGCGAGTACGCCCGTCGACCCCACGATCGAGCGATTCGTGGACGAGTCCCTGCCAGCCGGCGTCAGTGGCACCGTCCTGGCGGCCCGCGGCGACCAGATCGTCGACTGCGAGGGCATCGGCTGGTCCGACCGAGCGGCGAAGGTCAAGGCGGGCTGCGACACGGTCTACGACATCCAGTCGATCACCAAGCAGTTCACCGCCGCGGCGATCCTGAAGCTGGAGATGATGGGCCGGCTGCGGGTCAGCGATCCGATCCGCAAGTACATCGGGCCGGTGCCGGCCGACAAGCGGGGCATCACCATTCGCCAGCTCCTCACCCACACGTCGGGACTCCCCGAACTGCTCGGCGGCGACTACCAGCCGCTGACCCGTGAGCAGATGCTGCATCGCGCCATGTCGGTGCCGCTCGAGTCGCCGCCGGGCGCCAGGTATCTGTACTCCAACGTGGGCTACAGCGTGCTGGCCGCGATCGTCGAGAAGGTCTCCGGGATGGGCTACGAGGAGTTCCTGGCCTCGCACCTGTTCGAGCCGGCCGGGATGACCCAGACCGGCTACGTCCTGCCCGACTGGAGCCCCGAGCGTGTCGCCGTCGAGTACGACCGCCATGGCCGGCCGCACGGGCGACCGTACGACCATCCTTGGGCCGCCGACGGGCCGTACTGGAACCTGCGCGGCAACGGCGGCATCCTGACGACCGCGCCGGACATGTTCCGCTGGAGCCTCGCACTCCGAGGCGACCAGGTGCTGAGCCGAGCGGCGAAGGCGAAGCTGTTCACGCCGTACGTGCGCGAGGGACCGCACGCCACCACGTTCTATGGCTACGGCTGGGTCGTCGCGAACAGCAAGCGGTACGGCAAGGTCGTCTGGCACGACGGCGGCAACGGCTGGTCGCTCAGCATGGTCGCCCGCTTCCTCGACTCGGACGTGTTCGTGTTCTGGACCAGCAACCACGCCTACCAGCAGGGCCGATGGAACCTCGAGAAGAGCCTGCAGAAGCTGACGCTCGGCATCGCCCAGCGCACGCTCGACTGATCACCCCGGTTCTGAGCACAATCTGCGATGTGGAGATCGACTGGTACCCCGGGTCACGGAGCGAGCTGAGATCGCTCTTCGAGCTCGCCGAGGACTCGCAGAGCCAGCTGGATCATTACATCGGCCTCGGCCGGATCCTGATCGCCCGTCGCGGCACCCGGGTCATCGGCCACCTCCAACTGATTCCCGGACCGGAAGCGGGTGACATCGAGATCAAGAGCCTGGGCGTCACTCCCGAGGAGCAAGGGACCGGGGTCGGCCGCGCGCTCGTCGAGGCCGCCGTCGAGAGGTGCGCAGCCGAGAGCTGGACTCGACTCGTGGTCTCCACCGCGGCAGCCGACACCGGGAACCTGCGGTTCTACCAGCGCGTGGGATTCCGGATGCTGTCGGTGGAGCGGGATGCGTTCACCCCGGCCACCGGCTATCCGGACCCCATCGTGATCGACGGAATCTTCCTGCGGGACCGGGTCTGGCTGTCCCAGGATCTCTCGAGCAGGTGACCGGAGTGGCGGGTCAGACCGCCATCGGCGTGGCCCCGATCGCTGCCAGGACCGCCTCGCCCTCGGCGCGCGCGTCCCCGCCGGCGAGTACGAGCGTGCGAGCGTGCTGATAGCGGCACCCGGCGGCGGCGAGGACATCGGCTGCTGCCAGGAGGCCCTCGGTGTCGCCGGCGTCCACGGCAGCGGCCCGATCGACGAGCGCTGATGCGATCGGGTTCGAGCGGACGACGAACCTCGCCCGGTCGAGACGGTCGCCCCGATCCGGCAGGGCGCCGAATACCCCTGCCTCGGCCCACACAGCGGCGTACCACGGCCGCCAGGCAGAGTCGTGCCACGGCTTGAACGACTCCGGTTCACCCGCCACGTGGGCCAACGCGACCTCGACCTCACCCCGGTGCAACGCCACGGTCCCCGCGAAGGCCGGTCGGTAGATGGTCTCCCTGCCGCGCATGGGCTCCACGACCCGAGACATCTCGGCGCGCATGTCCTCCCACTCCAGCTGCGCTTGGTCGTCGCCCCGGATGCCGTACACCATCGCGGCTGCGGCCGGGGCGAACGCGATGCCTCCGATCGTCGGCCGCCCGGCCTCGATCCAGCCCTGACGGAACCGCGGCGCGAGCGTGACGGCGTCCTCGAAGTCGCCGGCGAGCGCGGCCGTGGTGAGCAGCCACTCGACGGCGAGGTGATCCGCCTCGCGGAAGAACGGCAGCCGGCTGCGTTGCTGCGCGTAGCGGCGGGCCGCCTCGAGATCGCCGACGGCGACGGAGACCATCGGCGCCATGTGGAAGGTGTCGGTGGCCTCCCAGGCCATCTCGACATCGTCGATCCGGGGCGTGACCAGCTCGAGGCGGTGCCGGACGATCTCGACGGCCGCGTCGTACTCGCCGCAGAACAGCCGCACCGCGGTCAGCTGGTCGAGCGCGTGGCTCTCCAGGCGGACGTCACCGACCCGATGGGCCAGCTCGGCGGCCCGTGCGACCAGGTCGCCGTACGTGGGGTCGAGCTCCCCGACCGGCGAGGTGACGGTGAGCAGGGCAGCCTCGACATGGACATCGCCCGCGGCGAGGGACCGAGCCTCGGCCAGCAGCGCCTGCTCCTCGCCAGGCGGCGGAAGCTCGGACATGATCCCCGGGGCGTTCGTGATCAGCTCGGCGGCGCTCACCAGCTCGAGTGCGGCCCGGCGCCGGTCGCCGGCCTGCCGGGCCGCCTCGGCTCCGGCGCGGTAGAGCCGGATCGCGTCGTTGCCCGCGTGCCGGCCCCAGGCCATCGCCGCTGCGAGGTGCAGGTCCTGGGCGGCCCCGGCCGGGTCAGCGGCCAGCGCCGCCGCCTCCTCGTATCGCTCCTGAGCCTCACTCGGCCGCCCCCAGGCGTACGCCAGCCGGGCCAGGCGCTGGGCCAGGTCGTGCGCATCGGCCCGATGCCCGCGTTGACCGGCCGCCCAACCGAGCCCGGCCCGTAGGTCATCGGCCACCGCGTCGAACGCGGCACTCGACTGCCCGTCGGCCTCCAATCCGGCCGCGGTCGCCTGGCACCAATGCAGATGCCGACCGTGTACGTCGTCGAGCTCGCCGGCGTCCTCGCTCCGCTCGTCGCCGTACTGCCGGATCGTCTCCAGCATCCGATACCGGGTGCCGCCCGGACCGCCGATCGCCACCAGCAGACTGTGATCGGACAGCCGACCGAGGGAGCCTGCCACCTGCCCCGGCAGCAAGGGCGCGAACCCGGTCACCTGGGCCGCGGCCTCCGCCGTGAACGGGGCCGCGAACACCGAGGCGCGACGCAGCACCGCCCGGTCGGTCTCGTCGAGCAGCCCGAAGCTCCAGTCGAGGGCCGATCGGGCGGACTGATGCCGATCGTCGAGCCGGGTTCCGCCGGCCAGCAGACCCAGTTGGTCGCCCAGCCCAGCCTCCAGACCATCCACGCCCAGCGTCCCGGCACGCGCGGCCGCCAGCTCGATGGAAAGCGCGATCCCGTCGAGCTCGTCGCAGATCCGAGCGATCCGGTCCCGGTCCCGCGGGTACGGAGACGACCAGCCGGCCATGGCAGCCCGCTCGACGAACAGCGTCACCGCGTCACCTTGCTCATCGCCGGCCTCGAGCGACAGACCGGGCACGGGAAAGACCGACTCGTACGGAACCGTCAGCCGGACCCGGCTGGTCGCCAGCACGGTCACCCCCGGGCAGCCGGTGAGCAGCCGTTCGACGAAGGTCGTCACCCCGTCCAGGAGGTGCTCGCAGTTGTCGAGCACCACCAGCGCCTCGGCCGGCGCGAGCTTGGCGATCACCGTGTCCGTCGGCGACCGGCCCGGCTGCTCACCGAACCCGAAGGCGCTCGCCACCGTGGCCCCAACCATCGCGTCATCGGTCACCGGCACCAGATCGACGTACTGCACGCCGTTCGCGTACTCGCCGACGACATCGGTCGCCACCGCCAGGGCAAGCCGGGTCTTTCCCACGCCGCCGGGACCGACGGCCGTGACCAACCGCTGCCCGATCAGGGCTTCGGCGAGCGCCGCGCGTTCGTTCGCCCGCCCCACGAACGAGGTCAGCGGCGACGGCAGCAACGCGGCCGCCTCGTCCGGAGCCGGTTGCCGATCGGAAGGCTGCAAGGAGGCACTCAGACCGGCCAGCGCTCGACGGTCGGCCAGGTTCAGCTTGCGAAGCAGCGACGACACGTGGCTCTCGACCGTCCGGATCGAGATGAACAGCCGATGGGCGATCTCGGCGTTGGTCAGGTGCTCGCCCAGCAGCGACAGCACCTCGGCCTCACGATCGGAGACACCGGCGTCGATCAGCAGCTGAGACTCATGCATGGCGCCGCCCGTGATCCGTGGCATGCCTCACTCTGGCTCGCCGACACCGCCCGTGCAACGACCGGCGTCGCGCCAGCGCGGTGTTAGGTTCTCGGCACAGAAGGCACTGCGTGCAATCCGACGCACACTGGGAGATCGTTGCTGTGGACGCCGCCGCAGGCCAGCGCCTACCGATCACCGGTGAGCGGACCGTGCCCGGCGTGTGGCACGAGAACTACTGGTTCCGACGGCACGAAGCGGTCTACGTCGCGATCGCGACCGAGCTCGCCGGCGCGGTCGTGCTCGAGGCCGGATGCGGCGAGGGCTACGGTGCCCGGCTGCTTGCGGACCGGGCCCGGTGCGTCGTGGCGCTGGACTACGACGCGTACGCGATCGGGCACGTCGGCCGGACGTACGCCGGGCTCGCTGCCGTACGCGGCAACCTGGTCGTGATGCCGTTCGGCGCCGAGTCGTACGACGTCGTCGTGAGCCTGCAGACGATCGAGCACCTGTGGGATCAGGACGCGTTCCTGGCGGAGTGCCGCCGGGTGCTGCGGCCGGCAGGGCGACTGATCCTGTCGACGCCGAACCGGCTCACCTTCCCGCCCGGCAATCCCTTCCACAGCACGGAGTTGTCGCCGTCGGAGTTGCGGTCGCTCGTCGGTCGCCATGGTCGGCTCGCATCATTGCGCGGCGTACGGCACGGGCCGGCGCTGCTCGACTGGGAGCGCCGGCACGGGTCAATCGTCGACGCTCAGCTCGCGACGACTCCCGATGGGTGGCCCGCTGCGCTCGCGGATCGGGTCGGTGCCGTCGGCGTCGACGACTTCGTGATCGACGCCGAGGACGTGGAGGCCAGCCTCGACCTGGTCGCGGTCGTGACGTTCGGCTAGCTCACGGGCGGATGATCGACGAGACGATCTTGCCGCCGATCAACCACGCCACGGCGGCCAGGCCCCAGTTGACCAGTGCTGCCTTGGTGGCGGCATTGTCACCGTCGAAGGTGAACATCTTGTTGAACGGCCCGTCGAGGTCGCGCGCCCATCCGATGACGTGGCGAACCAGGTCGTTGTTGGGGTTGGCGTCGAGCGCGATGAGCAAGGCGCCGGCGGCCAGGATCACCGCGGCGACGACGCACACGATCCAGACGATGGCGGCGAGCCGCTCGCGTACGCCCGAGACCGCAGCCGCGATCTGGCCACGCGAGACGGCGGGTCCGCTGCGGCGCGAGCTGGTATTCGCGGCCGGGGCAGCCGGCGGCGGAGGCGTGGGAGGTGCTGACCCGGTCGACGGCTCGGGTGCGTCCGACGCGTCCGGACCCGGCTCGCTCGGCGTGGGCTCCGGCCGTTCGTTCGACGCGGACTCGGAGGTGCTGGAGTCGCTGGTCGCCACCATCTCGGTGTCCTTCCAGGTGCGTACGTACATGACGCCCCTCCACATCCGTCCCGGGAGTCGGATTCACGCAGCACGCAGTATGCCGTAATTGACTCCTGAGTAACATGCCTCCCCGATGCGCGTACTCATGTTGTCGTGGGAGTACCCCCCGCTGGTCTACGGCGGCCTCAGCCGCCATGTTCAGGGGCTGTCGGAGTCACTCGCGGCCGTCGGCCACGAGGTCGTCGTCGTCACCCAGCACACCGACGACGCCCCACTCGACTCGGTCGCCGGCGACGTACGGGTGGTCCGGGTGCCCCGCGATCCGCCGCTGGTGCCGATGGACGATCTGCTGGCCTGGACGATGGCGCTCGATCATGCGCTGACCCGGGCCGCACTCACCGTGGGATCGGGTTGGCGGCCCGACGTGGTGCACGGGCACGACTGGCTGGTCGCCCACACCGGCGCCACCCTCAAGGAGGCCTGGTCGGTGCCGCTGGTCGCCACCGTTCATGCGACCGAGGCGGGCCGCCATCAGGGCTGGCTGCCGGCGCCGCTCAACCAGGCGATCAACTCGCTCGAGTGGTGGGTCACCTACCAGGCCCGCCGGGTCATCACCTGCTCGCAGGCGATGCGCTGGGAGGTCTCCCGGCTCTTCGAGCGGCCGGCCGGCAAGGTCGACGTGATCCCGAACGGAGTCGACACCAGCCGATGGCAGTCGCCTGCCACGTCGGTACGGGCGGCCCGGGCGGAGTGGGCCGGCGATGGACCCATGCTGTTGTTCAGCGGCCGTCTGGAGTACGAGAAGGGCGTCCACACCGTGCTCGACGCGATGCGGCGGCTGCGTGCCAGGCATCGCGGAGTTCGGCTCGTCGTGGCCGGCCGTGGCTCCCAGGAGGATGCGCTGCGCGCCCAGGCCGGTCGGCTGCGGCTGGGACGGTCGGTGCGTTTCGCGGGCTGGTTGGACGATGACGACTTGAGCGCGTTGGCAGCCGCAGCAGACCTCGCGCTCGTGCCGTCGCTCTACGAGCCGTTCGGTCTCGTGGCACTGGAGGCGGCGGCCGCGGGTACACCGGTGGTCGCCACCGATCGGGGAGGGCTCGGCGAGGTGGTCCGAGGCAGTCGGCTCGGCCTCACCGTGCCGTCAGAGGATCCGGTTGCCCTTGCCGATGCCGTCACTCGGCTCGTCGACGATCAGGTCCTCGCCCGTCGGATCGGGCGCGCAGCGCGGTCCGCCGTCGAGTCGGCCTACGCCTGGCCCGTGGTGGCCGACGCCACCGCCCGCGTGTACGGTCGCGCGGTCCGGGACGAGCAGGCACTCCGCGCCCGTACCGGGTCGGCGTACCGCGATCCGATGCCGGACATCCGGGTCCGCGAGGGCAATCTGCTGCGGGAGGAGTAACCGCGCCTTTTCACCAGGGCGGTTGCGAGCTCGCGTTGAGTTTGGCGAGGTACGCCTGGAGCTTGAGGTGCTCCTCGTGGGCCGGCCGCCGGTCCTTGACGACCTGCGCCGGTGCGCCCGCCACGATCGAGTTGTCCGGCACGACTCCGGCGCGTACGACCGAGTGCGCCGCGACGACGACACCTCGGCCGATCAGGGCGCCGCGAAGCACCGTCGACTTCACACCGAGCCAGCCGTCCGGCCCGATCCGTACCGGCGTCTTCGCCACACCCTGGTCCTTGATCGGCAGCGTGAGATCGGCAGTGATGTGGTCGAAGTCGCAGATGTACACCCAGTCCGCGACCAGCGTGGCGCCGCCGATCTCGATGTCGAGCAGGCAGTTGACCGTGTTGTCGCCGCCGAAGACGACCTTGTCACCGACCCGCAGCGTCCCCTCGTGTGCGCGCAGCTTGGTGCCGTCGCCGAGGTGGACGAAGCGACCCAGGATGACCCGGCCCCGGCCGCGTCTGGCGTACACCTCGACCTTGCGGCCAAGGAAGCAGAACCCCTCGGTGACGATGTACGGCCGCCGGATCCGGAGCAGGAAGAACCGCCAGTAGCGGATCAGGTAGTACGGCGTCCACGCCCGGTTGCGCACGACCCACTTCAGCGACGACCAGGTCAGGAACCTGGCCTGCCGAGGGTCTCGCGGACGCCAGAACACGTGCGCGAGCCTAATGGCGGCGGACCCGGCGCCACGGGACCGACGTCCCTGGCCAGCGCATCCACGCTCACCCCGCCCGGTCGCCGACCGCGTCCCTCCCGTACGCGAGGTCTCATGGGCAATATGTCGAGTTTGCGGCACGCGTACGGGAGGGAGGCGAGAAGTGGGTCTGTGGATATCGCGTTCGGCGAGTTCGGACCGATCAGGGTACGGGCGTGGCCGCCGACCCCCTTCCCTTCGTGTTCACACCGGATCAGGCGTACGCCGCCGGCTGGACCCCGGATCGACTACGACGCGCAGTCCGTCGCGGAGACCTTGTCCGGCTCGGGCATCGGGCGTACGCAGCCGCCGAAACGGTGACAGCCTGTCGAAGCACTCCCGAAGGTCGGCTGAGCCTGCGCAGCGCGGCTGCGACCCGGGAGCACGAAACGACCGTCGTGGGCCTCCCACGAGAGTGCGCTCGTGCTGCACGGCATCCCGCCGGGTCGCTCGGTCCCACCGCGTGCCGTCGTCACCGTCGACGACAAGTGCGGCGTCGTCCACCGGCGCGCGGCCTACGACCTGTGGCCTGGCCCAGCTCCCGACGTGGCATCGGTCCGATGTGGCAGGCATCCCGACCGTTTCGGCGGCGCGCGCCGTCGTCGACCGATGCCGCCACGTCGAGTTCCGGGACTGCCTCATCGTCGGCGACGCGGCGCTCCATCTCGGCCGATCCACTCCGACCGAGATCCACGAGGCGATCGACTTCTGCACCGGCTGGGCCGGCATCCGAGGCGCCCGGACAGCTGCCGCGTACTTCGACGGGAGACGCGAGAGTCCACTTGAGTCGCTGTCGTACGCGGCGTTCGTCCAGCACGGTCTGCCGCTGCCGGCATGTCAGGTGCCGATCGTCGACGACTGGGGCGAGTTGCTCGGCATCGTCGACTTCTACTGGCGGGAGCTCGGCGTGATCGGCGAGGCGGATGGCCGTCTGAAGTACTGCCGGTCGCAGACGGCCGCCAGCCACGTCCGACCACCCTGCTCGAGGAGAAGTACCGCCAGGAACTCCTCGAGGACCAGGCCGTCGTCGTGCGTTGGGGCTGGTCGGATGCCACCGTCGCGGACGGCGTACCACTCGTACGCCGCATCGAGAAGGCGTTTCGCCGAGCAGCGCGCCGGGTCTGACCAGGCCGGCCGCCCTCAATCGGGGTCCGCTTCGCCCGCTTTGCGGACCGCCTCCCTCCCGTACGCGTGGTCTCACGGGCGATATGCCGGGTTTGCGGCACGCGTACGGGAGGGAGGCGGCCTGAGAGGGCAATGCACGGAGACACGCCGAGGCCGACGTGGACGCGAGCGCTAGGGGCGTGGCTTGGTGGCGGTGACTGCGACGTTGTAGTACAGCTCCGCTGGCACGACCGGCCGAACCGCGCGGTCCAGGCGCGAGAGCGCGAGCCACGATCGGTACGCGAACATCCGCCAGCGCACCCCGAGCCGTTCGGCGGGGAGGGCGGCCTCGAGGGTACGGACCGGCCAGCCCCACCAGGCGGCGGTGAGCTCCTCGGTGATGGTGCGCACCTCGGCTCCTCCGGCTCGCCGGACTGTGTCGGCCAGGTCGGCCGGGTCGAAGGTGTGCAGGTCGACGACCGCCTCCAACGCGGCGGCGCGGGACGACTCGTCGAGCTCCTCGGCCGGCCGGGCCCAGCGCGACCGTACGCCGGGCAGCTGAGTGACCCGGGTCGCCGCCCACCAGGTCGCGCGAGACAGCCGACGGGCGACCCAGTCGCCGAGCCGGGTCGGTTCGCCGCAGATCACCAGACGGCCACCGGGCCGAAGCACCCGGAGCATCTCGCCAAACGCCTGCTCCACGTCCGGCACGTGGTGGATCACGGCGTGCCCGATCACGAGGTCGAAGCTGTCGTCGTCGTACGGCAGCGACTCGACGTCGGCCGCCTCGCCCTCCAGGCTCAGTCCGAGTCCGGCGGCGTTGCGCTTCGCGACGTCGACCATGCCTGGCGAGATGTCGGTGACATGCAGGTCGTCACCGAGCACCCCGGCCAAGCGAAGGTTCAGGGTGAAGAAGCCTGTGCCGCAGCCGATCTCGAGGCTCTTGCCGTACGGCCAGCCCCGCTCCCCCGCCACGGCCACGAACCGGTCGCGGGCGTAGTCGATGCAGCGCTGGTCGAAGCTGATCGACCACTTCTCGTCGTAGGTCTGCGACTCCCAGTCGTGGTAGAGCACCTGGGCCAGCTTGGTGTCCTGCCAGGCGGCGTCGACCTGGTCGGCGGTGGCGGCCGTCGTCGACTCGGACTGCCGTGACTCGGACACTCAGCGACCCACGAAGTCCGGCTTGGCCTTGTCCATGAAGGCCCGCATCCCGATGCCACGGTCCTCGGTCCCGAACAGGCCGGCGAACTGCGCCCGCTCGATCTCGAGACCGGCGTCGATGTCGACATCCAGTCCGCGGTCGATCGACTCCTTCGCCGCGCGCAGTGCGTACGCGGGGCCGGTGGCGAACTGCGACGCCCACGCCAGGGCGGTGTCGTAGACGGCCTCGGCCGGCACCACCTCGTCGGCGAGGCCGATCCGCAGGGCCTCCTCGGCCCCGACGAGCCGGCCGGTGAAGATCAGGTCCTTGGCCTTCGACGGGCCGACCAGGCGAGACAGCCGCTGAGTGCCACCGGCGCCGGGCATGATGCCCAGCGTGATCTCGGGCTGACCGAGCTTGGCGTCCTCGGCGACGATCCGCCGGTCCGCGCACAGTGCCAGCTCGCAGCCTCCGCCGAGGGCGTAGCCGGTGACCGCTGCCACGGTCGGCTTCGGGATGTGCGCGACTGCCGTGAACGACGCCTGCAGCGGACCGGAGTGCTTCTCCATGTCGTCCCGCGACATGTCGGCCATCTCCTTGATGTCGGCACCGGCCGCGAAGACCTTCGGCCCGCCGTAGACGATGACGGCGCGGATGTCGTCGCGCTCCGCAGCCTCCTCCGCGGCGGCGCGGATCTCCGCCTGCATCTGCCCGTCCAGCGGGTTCAGCTTCGGCTTGTCGAGTCGGATCGTCGCGACTGCGTCGGCGACCTCGAGACGTACGAACTCCGCCACCTGCTCCTCCTCGCTAGGGACCTGGCGAGCCTAGCCCGCGAACGTTGTCAGCCCGCATTTGCCCCGGGGGGCGACATACGGCTGACAAGTCGTCCGGAAGGATGTCATCCCGTGACCGTACTGACGATCCAGGGGCCGGGCCGTCCCCATGTCCTCGGGCTCAGCGCCGTCGAGGACGGGACCAACGCCGCTGTGTGGGCGCCACAGGCGACGTCGGTGACGTTGTGCCTGCTCAACGAGGACGGCGGCGAGCACCGGTTGCGGCTGACCGAGTGCACCAACGGTGTCTGGCACAGCGAGCTCGAGCCGCTGCCGGTCGGCACCAGGTACGGCCTGCGCGTCGACGGTCCATACGAGCCGGAGTACGGCCGCCGGTTCGACTCGAATCGCCTCCTGATCGACCCGTACGCCCGGGCGGTCGTGCGGCACGGCGACTGGTGGGCCGGTGTCGTGGTCGACGAGGAGTTCGACTGGGCCGGCGACGCTCCGCCAAGGACGCCGTGGACCCAAACGGTCATCTACGAGGCCCATGTGCGCGGGCTCTCGATGCGGCATCCCAAGGTGCCGCCCGAGCTGCGCGGGACGTACGCGGGACTCGCCCACCCGGCCATGATCGAGGAGCTGACCGGGCTCGGGATCACCGCCATCGAGCTGCTTCCGGTGCATCAGTTCGGCACGGAGCCCGCCGTCTCCGCTCGTGGGCTGGTCAACTACTGGGGCTACAACACGCTGGCCTTCAACGCCCCGCACGGCGCGTACTCCAGTCGCGGCGACGCCGGCGAACAGGTCGCCGAGTTCAAGTCCATGGTCCGCGACCTGCATGCGGCGGGGCTCGAGGTGATCCTCGACGTGGTCTACAACCACACCGGCGAGGGCGGACCGGACGACCCGACCTGGTCGCTGCGCGGGCTGGACGACGGCGCCTACTACCTGCACGGCGACAACGGCCACTACTACGACGTCACCGGCTGCGGCAACACGGTGCACGCCAACCATCCGGCGTCGATGCGGATGATCATGGACTCGCTGCGCTACTGGGTGCGCGACATGCATGTCGACGGCTTCCGGTTCGACCTCGCCTCGGCCCTGGCCCGCAACGGCGACATCAACCCGAACGCGCCGCTGCTGTCGGCGATCACCCAGGATCCGGTGCTGCGCGAGGCAAAGCTGATCGCCGAACCCTGGGACGCCAGTGGCGAGGGCTACCTGGTGGGTCGGTTCCCGCCGGGCTGGTGCGAGTGGAACGACCGGTTCCGCGACACGGCCCGAGACTTCTGGCGCGGCCAGTCCGGTGGCGTCAACGACCTGGCCTACCGGCTGTCCGGGTCCAGCGATCTGTACGCCGACGACGGCCGGCATCCGCTGTCGTCGATCAACCTGATCACCTCGCACGACGGATTCACCCTGCGCGACCTGGTCTCATACAACGACAAGCACAACGAGGACAACCGCGAGGAAAACCGCGACGGGCACGACGACAACCGGTCCTGGAACTGCGGCGCCGAAGGCGAGACCGACGACGCCGAGATCGTGGCGTTGCGACAGCGCCAGGCGGCCAACCTGCTGGCCACGGTGCTGCTCTCGACCGGCGTACCCATGATCACCGCGGGCGACGAACGCGGCAAGACCCAGCGCGGCAACAACAACGCCTACTGCCAGGACAACGAGATCTCCTGGATCGACTGGACACCCGACCCCGACTGGAGCCACCTCACCGATCTGACCCGCGAGCTGCTCACTTTGCGCGCCGATCATCCGGTGCTGCGGCAGCGGCATTTCCTCGGCGGTCGTCCGGTCGACGAGTCCGGGCAGAAGGACCTGGCCTGGTTCCACCCCGAGGGACGCGAGCTGACCGACGCCGACTGGGACGACGGCGGCCTGGCCAGCCTCGGCATGTTCTTGTCGGGGGCCAACGTCGGCGACGCATCGTTCCTGATCCTGCTCCACGCCGATGCCGGCGAGGCGGCCTGGACGCTGCCGGGCGAGCCGTGGGCAGCGTCGTACGACGTGGTCGTGGACACCGGAAACGTCGGAACCGACCGGGTGGACGGCGGTCAGGACCTCTTCGTCAGCGGCCGCAGCCTGGTCGTGCTCCGCGCTACGACGTGACGACGCGAAGCGATCCGGCGACCGAGCGGACCACCCGCTCGTAGGTGCTGACGTCGTCCTCGCTCGGCGTCGCGATCGTGATCAGCACGGCCATCGCATGTCCGGGCACCGGCACGACGGCGGTCGTCTGAAAGAGCGGGAGACCGTCGGCGCCACCGCGCCCGCTCGCGAACACGGCGTTGTGGACACCGGCGTGCTCGATCCCGACCGACGCATAGTCGCCGGTACGCCGCAACGCCTCGGCGGCACCGGCCACCATCACGAGCGGATCGGTCGTTGAGGTCGTACGCGTGGCGACCGTCAGCGTGGCGGTCGACGGGCGACCGTCCATCTCGACCGCGCAGAAGGCGGTCCCGACGATCGGCCCACCCGCGAGGGTCCGGGCGATCGCCTCGAGATAGAGGCCGAGTCCTTCTCGCTGCTCGGAGTCTCGCAGACCCATGCCCTCGAGCAACGCGCTCTGCGCGGCGACCCGGTCCTCGATCGCGCTCTCGAGCGGGACCTCGTGGAAGTCCGGCGGGATGTCCAGCCCGAGCTCGGGCACGGTGCGAGGCAGGTCCGCGGCTGCCGACATCGTCATCGCGCCTCGCCCTCGGCCCGGTCGTCGGTGGAGTCGCCGCCAAGCCGCTCGGAGATCGCCGACCGACCGGTCGACCCGGAAGCGGCGAACGTGGCGGTCGGCAGATCCTCCGGAGCCATCGACGCCCACGACCGACGCAGCGCCAAGCGGAGCCGATGTGCGCCGGCCGACATCGACGCCAACCGGCGTACGCTCTCGGACTCGTCAGGAGCCTCGTCGCCGACGACTCCCAGGATCTGGGACACCACCGTCGTGAGTCCGGCCGTGTCGGACAACGACTGCGCCGTGGCGACCAACTCGGCCGCCGACTCCGCGATCCACTCGTCCACGGCGATCATCACGGCAGCGACGCCCCGATCGAGATCGGCGGCCAGGTCGGCGTCGTCGTCGGCATCGATCAGCACCTCGGCGAGCAGGTCGGCGGCCCGGATCAGCACGGCGCCGTCGGCGAGGTGCTCGGTCGCCAGCCGCTGCACGTCGGTCTGGATCCGCTGCCGCTGCTCAACCGCGTCCGGGCGGCCGGCGAGCTGGCTGACCTGCTCGGTGAGCTCGGCCCGACGCTGCTGGCGGGACGCTAGGCCGGTCCGCCAGACCTCGACCGCCTGGGCGAAGTCGACGGCGGCGTCCTCGATCGACCGCAGATGCGCGGCCAGCTCGGTCACCGCATCGACGATCGGCCGGGCCATCGGTCCCTGCAACAGGCTGTGCGGGCCGACCAGGCCTTCGAGCTTCTGCCGGGACTCGGTCAGCGCGAGCACGACGGTACGCAATGCGCCCGCGACCCGGTCGACGCTGCCGAGGTCGCCCGGCGTCGGGTCGGAGCCGAGGAATCGCTCCGGCCTCACGGCTGGTCCTCCGCGGACGGGCCGGGTGGCGGCGCGATGTCGTCGAGGTGCCGGCGTACCGCGCGGCCGCCGTCGCCAGCCTCGACCGCCAACGCGCCCAGGCGGCGCTGGAGCCGGGCCAGGACCTCGACCAGCGCGGTCGACACATCCGGCGGACCGGTGTCCTCGGGCATCAGGTCCCGCAGGGCACGGGCCGCCGCGCTGAACTCGGCATCGACACCGTCGAGGGCGTCGGCGAGTTGCCTCATGTCGTCGGCGAGCACGGTGATCCCGGCCATCTGCCAAGTCTGACTGATTCAGGGGTCAACTAGCGGGCGCCCCCTCACTCCTCGTCGGTGCCGGCGTCGCCGCTCTGCAGGTTCGGCCACACCACCAGGCCGAGCTCGGCCGGGCTGGCCAGCAGCGAGTTCCGCGGCAGCACGCGTACGGAGTAGCCGAACGGACCGGTCCGGTCCAGGACGACCTCGCCGGCGTACCGATGCCGGCCGCCCTCGTAGCTCTCGACGGCGGCGAGCGGCGTGGTCCGGGCCTCGTCGATCATGTCGTCCTCGCCGACCCGGCCGTAGACGACCTGGACGTCGACGTCGTCCGGCCCCAACTCGCCGAGTGCCGTGTAGACCTGGACCGACAGGGTCGCACCGACCTCGGGCGAGTCGCCGACGCCGGTCGCCTCGACATGCTCGATCCGGACGCCGGGCCAGTCGGAACGGACCCGCTTCTTCCACTCGGCGAGGGCACGCGCACCCGCGAAGTCGTGGTTGAGGGCCCGGGCGCTCCGGACGGTCGGCACGTACAGCTCGGTGACGTAGTCCCGCAGCATCCGGGTCGACAGCACCTTCGGGCCCAGCGACTTGAGCGTGTGCCGGACCATCTCGAGCCAACGGATCGGCAACCCGTCGGTGTCGCGGTCGTAGAACCGGGCGGCGACCTCCTTCTCGACCAGGTCGTAGAGCGCAGCAGCCTCGATGTCGTCGCGGCGGTCCGGGTCCTCGACGCCGTCGGCCGACGGGATCGCCCAGCCGTTGTGGCCGTCGAACCACTCGTCCCACCAGCCGTCGAGGATCGACAGGTTGAGCCCGCCGTTCAGCGCCGCCTTCATGCCGGACGTACCGCAGGCTTCGTACGGGCGCAGCGGGTTGTTGAGCCAGACGTCGCAGCCGGGAAGCAACTGCTGCGCCATCTCGATGTCGTAGTCGGGCAGGAAGACGATGCGATGCCGGACCTCCGGCTCGTCGGCGAAGCGCACCAGCTCCTGGATCAGGCGCTTGCCCCCGTCGTCGGCCGGATGCGCCTTGCCCGCGATGACCAGCTGGACCGGCCGCTCCGGATGGAGCAGCAGCGACTTCAACCGCTCCCGGTCCCGAAGCATCAGGGTCAGCCGCTTGTACGACGGCACCCGCCGGGCGAACCCGATGGTCAGGATCTCGGGATCGAGTACGGAGTCGACCCAGCCGAGCTCGGCCGGAGTGGCCCCGCGTTGCGACCAGGACTCGCGTACGCGCTCTCGGGTCTCCTCGACGAGCCGCCGGCGCAGGGTGCGCTTCAGGTCCCAGATCTCGCGCGAGTCGATCCGGTCGACCTCCTCGAAGTCGGTCGTGCCGAGCCGCTCGGACAGCTCCAGGATCTCGCGGGCGACCCAGGTCGGCGCGTGTACGCCATTGGTCACCGAGCCGATCGGGACCTCGGCCTCCTCGAAGCCGGGCCACAGGCCGGAGAACATGGAGCGGCTCACCTGGCCGTGCAGGATGCTCACTCCGTTGGCCCGCTGCGCCAGCCGCAGGCCCATGAGGGCCATGTTGAACATGCCCGGGTCGCCGCCCGGAAAGGTCTCGGCCCCGAGCGCCAGAATCCGCTCGATCGGCACCCCCTCGCAGGCGTTGTCGCCGCCGAAGTGCTGCTCGACCAGCTCACGGGCGAACCGGTCGATGCCGGCCTCCACCGGCGTGTGCGTGGTGAACACCGTGCCGGCCCGCGAGATCTCCAGCGCCGCGTCGAAGTCCAGACCGGCGTCCTCGGTCAGCTCGCGGATCCGCTCGAGTCCGAGGAACCCGGCGTGGCCCTCGTTGGTGTGGAAGACCTCGGGATCGGGGGCGCCGGTGATCCGGGAGTAGATCCGCAGCGCGCGTACGCCGCCGATGCCGAGCAGCATCTCCTGGAGCAGCCGGTGCTCGGCGCCGCCGCCGTACAGCCGATCGGTGACGTCGAACTCCAGCCCGACGCTGCGCTTCTCGTCGCAGTCGAGCAGGAGCAACGGGACCCGTCCGACCTGCGCGATCCAGATCCGGGCGGCGAGCAGCTTGCCGCCGGGCAGCCCGATGTGGACGTGCGGCAGGCTCCCGTCGGCCTCGCGGAGCAGCGTCAGCGGCAGTCCGTCGGGATCGTTGACCGGGTAGTGCTCGGTCTGCCAACCCTCGCGCGACAACGACTGGCGGAAGTAGCCGTGGCGGTAGAACAGCCCGACGCCGATGATCGGCACGCCGAGGTCGCTGGCCGTCTTGAGGTGATCGCCGGCCAGGATGCCGAGCCCGCCGGAGTACTGCGGCAGCGCCTCGGTGATCCCGAACTCTGGTGAGAAGTACGCGATCGCCTTCGGCGTGTCCTCGCGCTCGCCCTGCTGGTACCACCGTGGTCCCACGAGGTACTGCTCGAGGTCGTCGTGGACGGCGTTCAGCCGCCCGATGAACTCCTGGTCGGCGCCCAGCTGCTCGAGCCGGGCGCTGGACAGGCTGCCGAGGAGGCGAGCCGGATCCTTTCCGCCGTCGGCCCAGGCCACCGGGTCGACCGACGCGAACAGGTCTTGCGTCGGCGGATGCCACGACCAGCGCAGGTTCGTCGCCAGGTCGCCGAGCGGCTCCAGCGGCGAGGGCAGCACGGGGCGCACGGTGAATCGTCGGATTGCTCGCACGAGGCACGACGGTACAAGGCGCGCCGCGAGCCCGTTCGACGGTCCGCCTCATGGTCTGTATAGTGACGTTTCTCGACTGAGCCTATATGGTTAATGCTATTACTGCCTAGAGCTGGGAGCTATCTCGTGACTATCAGCCTCTCTTCCCGCTGGCGTCAGGCCGTGGGAGCCACCGCGCTGGCAGCACTCGCGGCCGCCGGCCTGTCCGCCTGCGGCGACGACGCCAACGCCAACGCCTCCGGTGGTGGCAGCGGCGACGGGGTCACACTGCAACTCGGCTACTTCCCAAACCTGACCCACGGCACCGCGCTGGTCGGCATGGAGAAGGGTTACTACCAGGACAAACTCGCCCAGGACGGCGCCTCCGTGAAGTTCGCCGAGTTCGACTCGGGCTCCGACACGATCGCCGCGCTGCTCAACGGCGACCTGGCCGCCACCTACATCGGCCCGGTTCCGACGCTGACCGCGTACGCAGAGAGCAAGAACGTCTCCGTGGTCGCCGGTGCGGCCTCCGGCGGCGCCGCCCTCGTCGTCAGCAAGGACATCACGAGCGTCGACGATCTCGCCGGCAAGACGATCGCGACGCCGGGTGAGTTCAACACCCAGGACATCGCCGCCCGCGCGTACTTCAAGGACCAGGGCTTCAAGATCAACCCCGACGGCAGCGGCGACATCAGCCTCACGCCGCAGGACAACAGCGTGATCATCCAGGCGTTCCGCCAGGGTGACATCGACGGCGCCTGGGTGCCCGAGCCGTACGCCAGCCTCATGGTCAACGACGGCGGCCACGTCCTGGTCGACGAGGCCGACCTGTGGCCGGGCGGCAAGTTCGTGACCACCCAGCTGCTGGTGAACAACGACTTCCTCAACGAGCACCCTGACCTGGTCACCGACCTGGTCGAGGCCCACGTCGAGGCCAACGACTTCATCAACAACAACCCGGACGAGGCCAAGCAGCTGATCTCGACCAAGCTGGCCGAGCTGACCGGGGCCGAGCTTCCGCAGGACGTCTTCGACTCCGCGTGGAACAACCTCACCTTCACCAACGACCCGAACGTGAGCAGCCTCGAGAAGGACGCCGCCGACGCCTATGACGCCGGCGCGCTCGAGCAGCCGGTCAACGACATCAGCGCCCTCTACGACCTCGACCCGCTCAACAAGGTCCTGGCCGCCAAGGGTGAGCCGCAGGTGCAGGTCCCATGAGATCGCTCTCGACCAGCCCAGGTGACCTCGACAAGTCGCAGTCACCGCCACTCCAGAACGGGACCCATCCGGTCGCCGTCGACATCCGCGGTGTCTCGAAAGAGTTCGGGCAGGGCGCCTCGCACACGGTCGCCCTGCAGGACACCTCCCTCCAGGTACGCGAACGCGAGTTCGTGTGCCTGGTTGGGGCCAGCGGCTGCGGCAAGACGACGTTGCTCAACCTGATCGCCGGTCTCGACCGTCCCACCTCCGGGACGATCGAGACCGGTGACCGGAGGGTGGCCCTGATGTTCCAGGAGGCCACCCTCTTTCCCTGGCTGACCCTGGAGCAGAACGTCGAGCTCGCGCTGAAGCTGCGCGGCGTCGACCGGGCCCGCCGACGGGCGCGGACGGCCGAGCTGCTGGAGCTGGTACGGCTGGGCGGACGCGGCAAGAAGCGGCCGCACGAGCTGTCCGGCGGCATGCGGCAGCGCGGCGCGCTGGCCCGGGTGCTGGCCCAGGACGCCGACGTCGTCTTGATGGACGAGCCGTTCGGCGCCCTCGACGCCATGACCCGCGACTCGATGCACGACGAGCTCGAGCGGATCCGTTCCGAGGTCGAGCTGACCATCGTCTTCGTGACCCACAACGTTCGCGAGGCGGTTCGGCTGTCCGACCGGACGATCCTCATGGAGTCCGGTCCGGGCCGCGTGAAGAGCCAACACATCATCGACCTGCCCCGGCCCCGTCACATGGAGGATCCGCAGGTCGCGGAGCAGGCCGGGCTGCTGACCGCCGAGCTGAAGGACGAGGTGCGGCGCCATGTCCGTTGACACCGCGACACCGACCACCCAACGAAGCCAGGGCCCGTTCACGAGAGTCACGTCGAGCGGCCTCGGGCGACCGGGCCTCGCCGGCCGGATCTGGGCGTCCCTGTGGCCGAAGCTGCTGGCGATCTTCATCGCGATCGCGATCTGGCAGGTCACCGTCTGGGCTGCGTGGAAGCCGGAGTACCTGCTGCCGTCGCCCGCCGCGGTGTTCAGCGATCTGGCCGACCTGGCGCACACCGACACGTTCTGGCGGGCCATCGGCACGACCATGCAGCGCGGCGGCGTCGGCTTCGCCTTCTCGCTCGTCTTCGGCACACTCCTCGGCATCGCCGTGAGTCAGTCGAAGGTGCTCCGCGCCGGCGTCGGGTCGATGATCACCGGTCTGCAGACCATGCCCTCGATCGCCTGGTTCCCGTTCGCGATCTTGATCTTCGGGCTGTTCAACCCGTTCGCGATCATGTTCGTGATCGTGCTGGGCGCGGCGCCGTCGATCGCCAACGGCGTGATCAGCGGAATCGACGAGGTTCCGCCTCCGCTGCTGCGGGCCGGCCACATGCTGGGCGCACGCGGCATCAACCGCTATCGCTACGTCGTGCTGCCGGCGGCGCTGCCGTCGTACCTCGCCGGGCTCAAGCAGGGCTGGGCGTTCGCCTGGCGGAGCCTGATGGCCGGCGAGCTGATCGTCCAACTGCCCGGCCAGGTCACGCTGGGCGGCTCGCTGAGCAAGGCGCAGGACACCGCGCAGGCCGACGACCTGATCGCGTACATGATCGTGATCCTGATCATCGGCATGCTCGTCGACGGCATCTTCAGCGCGATCACCAACCGGGTACGCACCCGCCGCGGACTGACCGGTTTCACCGGCTGACGACCGGGTACGTCACAGGGCTGGACACGGCCCCTTGCGCGACGTTCGTCGTGTAAGGGGCCGTTTCGCCTTACCAGCAAGGGAATTCGGCACTTCGGCCCACGCCGGTCGCGTCGTCACCACTTGCGGTCTAACCGCACAACCACCATGATGTGCGGCATTCGCCCCCCGCGCGATTTGCCCGCACGCGTCGCGATGGTGGGGTTTCGACTCGGAGGTGGCCCGCGTGGGACGTACCAAAATTCTCGGCAAGTGGATGCTTGCCGCAGCAGCCGGATCCCTGGTTGTCGCGGCGGCCTGTACGCCAAGTAGCGACGACGAAGGTTCAAGCGACGGTGGCGGTGAGCTCACCTGGGCGATCGGCGGAGCCGAGGCTCAGCCCGGTGGTGTGGATCAGAAGATCGCCAAGCTCTGGAACGAGCAGAACCCGGATAACCCGATCACCATCGAGACCCTGCCGGACGAGGCCGATCAGCAGCGTGAGCAGCAGGCCAACGTCCTGCAGGCCGGCAGCGACGAGTTCGACATCCTCGGCATGGACGTGATCTGGACCGGCGAGTACTCCCAGAACGGCTGGCTCGAGAGCCTCGAGGACGTCCGGGACCAGATCGAGCCGAGCGTGCTCGAGGGCGCCTTCGACTCCGCCCAGTGGGGTGGCGAGCTGTGGGCCGCGCCGTTCAACACGAACGCGGGGTTCCTCTACTACCGCACCGACCTGATCGACCAGCCACCGACGACCTGGGACCAGCTGTGCCAGATGGCCGAGCAGGCCGGCCAGCAGGAAGGCATCGGCGGACTGATCGGCCAGGGCCGCAAGTACGAAGGCTTCGTCGTGAACTGGCTGGAGTACTACTGGTCGGCCGGCGGCGAGCTCTACAACGAGGACAACAGCGAGGTCCTCTTCGACCCCGACATCGCGACGCAGACGACCGAGTTCATGCAGCAGGCGATGGACGACGGCTGCTTCGCGCCGGGCTTCAACACCGCGACCGAGGAAGAGGCCCGCGCCGCCTTCCAGACCGGCAAGGCCGTGTTCATGCGTAACTGGCCGTACGCCTACCAGTTGATCCAGGACGAGGGCGACCCCGAGGTGGCCAACAACTTCGACATCGCGCCGCTCCCGACCTTCAGCGGTCAGGGCACGATCTCGGCGCTCGGCGGGTTCAACAACGCGGTGAGCGCGTACTCCGGCAACAAGGACGCGGCGAAGGAGTTCGTCGTCTGGGCGTCGACCGATCCCGAGGTGCAGAAGATGCTGGCGACCGACGCCTCGGTCCCGCCGGTGCTCACGTCGGTCTACGACGAGCTGCAGAACGAGCCGGACATGGCGCTGCTGAGCAAGGTCCTGCCGGACGCCAAGCCGCGGCCGCCGGCGCCGACGTGGAACACGATCAGTGTCGAGATGCAGGACGCGCTCTTCCCGGCCTACAACGGCGACGGCGATCCCGCCGACGCATCACAGAGCGTCGCCGACGCCTTCAACGAGAGCGTCGAGTAGCCGGGGCGCCGCAGATGGCGGAAGTCGCGACCGAGTCGCGCACGCTCAGCGGCCCGGGGCCGGGTGAACGCCCGCCCCGGGCCAAGGGCGTGTCAGAGAAGGGCCTCGGCCGGCTGTTCGTGACGCCGGCCATCGGCCTGATGGTGCTGGTGGCCCTGTTCCCGGTGATCTACGCGTTCGTGGTCAGCCTGCGGGCCTACACCGGTCGCCAGTACGAAGGGTTCGCCGGGTTCGAGAACTACTCCGAGGCGCTCAACGACGACAAGTTCTGGGCGTCGCTGCAGTTCACGTTCACCTTCACGGTGATCTCGGTCGGAGCGGAGTTCATCATCGGCCTCGGCTTCGCCCTGCTGATGAACCAGGCGTTCCGGGGCCGCGGCATCACCAGGGCCGCGATCCTGGTGCCGTGGGTGATCCCCACGGTGATCGCGGCCCAGATGTGGTTCTTCATGTTCAACGTGAACCCGGGCTTCATCAACTCCGCCCTGGGCCTCGGCGAGTTCAACTGGCTCGGCGAGAGCGGCTGGGTCAAGTTCGCGGTCATCTTCGCCGACGTGTGGAAGACGGCTCCCTTCGTGGCACTGCTGCTGCTCGCCGGGCTGCAGACCATCCCGACCGACGTCTACGAGAGCGCGCGGGTCGACGGCGCCAACGCCTGGCAGCGGTTCTGGCACATCACGCTGCCGCTGCTCCGGCCGGCGATCTTCGTCGCCCTGCTGTTCCGCACCATCGAGGCGCTGCGGGTCTACGACCTGCCGCAGGTCATGACGGGTGGTGCCTTCGACACCGAGTCGTTGTCGATGGTGGTGCAGCAGTACGTCGTCAAGACGCCGGATCCCGGCCTGGGGTCTGCCCTGTCGACGATCACCTTCGCCATCATCCTCGGAATCGGCGTGATCTTCGTGAGTCTGCTCGGCCGCGAGCTCGTGATCGGAAGGAAGGACCAATGAGCGCCACGACCGCCGGGACCGGGCGAACTCGGCGGCGTAGCCGGGGTGCCGTCGAGTCGTCGACGTCGGCCCGTGCCTGGGCCAAGACCGCGCTACTCGCCTTCATCTTCTTGTGGTGCCTGTTCCCGTTCTTCTGGCTGATCATGACCAGCTTCAAGGTCCAAGGGGCGCTGAACAGCGCGAATCTGTTCGACGGACCGTTCGGGCTGGCCAACTACCGCAACGTCTTCAACCAGGACTTCCACCTCAACCTGCGCAACTCACTGGTCATCGCGACCATGACCACCATCCTGTGCGTGGTGATCGGCTCGCTCGCGGCGTACGCGATCGCCCGGCTGCCGCTGAAGCGCAAGATCCTGCTGCTGACCGGCGTGCTCGCGGTGTCGCTGTTCCCGCCCGTGGCGCTGGTGCCGCCGCTGTACGAGCTGTGGCGAACGCTCGGGCTGCTGAACACCTACGAGGGCCTCTACATCCCGTACACGTCGTTCACGCTGCCTTTGACGATCTTCATCCTCACCACGTTCTTCGCGGCGATCCCGAAGGAGCTCGAGGAGGCCGCCAAGATGGACGGCGCCTCGCCGTTCAAGACCTTCTATCGGGTGATCCTGCCGCTGGCCGCGCCCGGCGTCTTCGCGGCGGCGATCATCATCTTCGTCTCGGCGTGGAACGAGTTCCTCCTGGCCAACACGTTCGCGCCGCGCGATCCGGAGGTGGCGCAGACCGTCCCGGTCGCGATCTCGTTGTTCACCGGAGCGGTGGACTTCCAACGTCCGATCGGCAGCATCACCGCGGCCTGTGTCGTGGTGACGATTCCGATGATCATCGTGGCGCTGGCCTTCCAGAAGCGGATCATCGCCGGTCTGACCGCGGGCAGCCTCAAGGGCTGAGCGCGCCGGGCTGGCGGCTGACGGCGGACGGTTTCCCATGACCTCATGGGAAACCGCACCGATCATGGGTTGCAACCCGTGGTGCGTGAGGTTTCCCATGAGGTCATGGGAAACCTGAGGCGCCCGCGACCCGCGCCCGGCGTCAGTAGCCGCGGACGTCGGGCCAGTGGAGCTCGACGCCGTCGGCGGTGAGTCGGCTCTGGAACTCGTCGACCAGGTCCGGGTCTTCGCACATCTGCTGCGGCGTACGGCCGGTGGCGATGCAGTGGGCCGCGAGTGAGCCGGCGACCTCGCCGATCCCCCACTCCACCGGATGCAGCCGGTAGCAGCCGTTGGTGATGTGGGTGGTGCCGATGTTCTTCGCGGCGGCGAGCAGGTTCGTCATGCGAATCGGCACGAGTGCGCGCAGCGGCACCTCGAAGGGTCCGGAACCGATGTCGATGTAGCCGTCGCCGCCGGTGGACGGATGCAGGTCGATGCGGTAGCTCCCGATCCCCACGCTGTCGGGATATCGCGCCGCCCGGCCGTCCGGGCGCAGGTCGAGCGCGACGTCCTGCTCGACCACGGTGTAGCGCGCGACGATCCGGCGGGACTCGCGGATGTACGGTCGCTTCGCCAGACCGTCGCGCGTGCCCATCACCTCCGGGCGCAGCCGCAGTCCGGGGTAGCCGGTGGCGCCGTCCGGCCGCGGCGCCTCGGTCTGCAGCCAGTACAGGAAGCTCAGGCTGAGCTCGCGGGCGCCTCGCCGGTGTCGCTCGACGTCGGACGCCGCGACGCCGTACAACAGGCCGTCGCGTAGTCGATCATCGGCCAGTTCAACAGGCTGATGTCGCTGCTCAGATGGCCGGGAACGAAGCTGCGCCGATCGGCGATCCGGCGGAAGGCCCACAGCTCGTAGTCACCGCCGACGCCTTGGAGGTCGACCTCTGTCGTCCCCGGGTCGACGGGATTGGGCTCGAACGTCCGGGTCAGCGGCTCGCCGGTGCGAGGCACCGGCGCAGTGAACGACAGCAGCGGGCCCGGCCACTCCGGCGGCACGTACGTCCGCCAGTATTCGTACGACGCGGGACGCGAGATCGTGTGGTCGGCACCGTCGCAGTGGTCGACCGCGAAGCACCACGACGCGGCCTGCATGTTGAGCGGCTGCGGGGTCTCCGGGGCATGCGGCTCGCCGGTCTGGTCGCGCGACTCCGCACCAGTGACGTGCTCGGTGCCGGTCACGGCCAGCAGCTCTCCGGTCTCGGTGGCGTCGAGGACGTAGTCGGCGACGACCGTCACCCGAGCGCCGTCGGGAGCCGCGAGCGTGACGGCCTCGACCCGGTCGGCGTCGACCGACGCGGCGACCGGCTCGTGCTCGAGGAGGACCCGGATCCGGCCGGCGCTGCGATGGGCCGCCAGCAGGCCGTCGATCACTGCGACGCCGGCCCGTGGCTCGACACACAGCCGGCTCACCGTGCCGCGGCCCGGATTCAGATGCGGGTCGGAGCGTGCCGACTCGCTGAGCGGGTACCAGCGTCGGTAATGATCGCGCAGCCCATCCCGCAGCCGCCGATAGCGAGCCGTGCAGCCGAACTGCTCAATCCAGGGGTGCTCGTCGGGCGGCACCGCCTGCGAGGTCAGCTGGCCGCCGAGCCAGTCGCTCCTCGGTCAGGACTATCGCCTGTCCGGCGTCCGCGGCCGCCAGTGCCGCTGCAATTCCGCCCAGTCCCCCGCCCACAACGGCCACATCGGCACGAATCTCGGTCACACCCGATGCGATACCACGTTCTCATGGTGTGTGCGCACTCTGCACGGCGTCGACGCCATGCGAAGTGTGTACGTACCACGAGAACGTGGTAACCGAGTGGCGAGCGTGACAACCACTGCGCAAAACCGGGATCGATCGAGCCATGTACACCCTACGAGCCAGCTTCCACTAGGTTTGGCGAGATGGTTGCCCGCATCCCGATCCTCGACGTGGCGCCGGTCATCGAAGCCGGGCGCTATCCGGCGAAGGCCGTCGTCGACGAGCCGTTCACCGTGTCGGCCACGGTGATCCGGGACGGTCACGACCGGCTCGGCGCCGGAGTCGTGCTGTTCGACCCCGACGGCACCGCTCGGCGACGGATCCCGATGCGCCCCACCGGACAGCCCGACCGCTACGCCGCGACCGTTCAGGCCGACCGCGAAGGCGCCTGGGCGTTCCGCATCGAGTCGTGGAGCGACCCGTACGCCACCTGGCGCCACGACGCCGAGATCAAGATCGCGGCCGACGTCGACGTCGAGCTGATGCTCACCGAGGGTGCGCTGCTGCTGGCCCGAGCCTCCCGGAAGCTCCGGCGGGCCGAGCCGATGGACAAGGAGATCCTCCGCGACGCGGTCACCGCCCTGCGCGACACTTCGCGACCTGTGCCGGCCCGGCTGGCCGCGGGCACCTCCGACGAGGTGCGCGACGTGTTCGAGCGGCATCCGGTACGCGACCTGCTCAGCCGCTCGGCGAGGTACCCCTTCTTCGTCGACCGGCGACGTGCGCTGTACGGCTCCTGGTACGAGTTCTTCCCGCGCTCCGAGGGCGCCACGGTCGACGACGCCGGCGCCGTGCACGGGGGCACCTTCCGGACGGCCGCCAAGCGGCTCGATGCGATCGCCGAGATGGGCTTCGACGTCGTCTACCTGCCACCGGTCCACCCGATCGGCAAGATCAACCGCAAGGGCCCCAACAACACCCTGGTCGCCGGCCCGAACGATCCCGGATCGCCATGGGCGATCGGCTCGGCTGAGGGCGGCCACGACGCGATCCACCCCGACCTCGGCACGATCGAGGACTTCGACGCCTTCGTGGCGCGGGCGGAGTCGCTCGACCTCGAGGTCGCCATCGACCTGGCCTTGCAGTGCGCCCCAGACCATCCCTGGGCGGCCGAGCATCCGGAGTGGTTCAACCGCCGGGCGGACGGCAGCATCGCGTACGCGGAGAACCCGCCGAAGAAGTACCAGGACATCTACCCGCTCAACTTCGACGACGACTTCGAAGGGCTCTACGCCGAGGTGCTGCGGGTGGTCCGGCACTGGATGGCCCACGGCATCCGGATCTTCCGGGTCGACAACCCGCACACCAAGCCGGTGATGTTCTGGGAGCGGCTGCTCGCCGAGATCCGGACCACCGACCCGGACGTCGTGTTCTTGTCCGAGGCGTTCACCCGGCCCGCGATGATGCGCGCCCTCGCCATGGTCGGCTTCCACCAGAGCTACACGTACTTCACCTGGCGCAACGCCAAATGGGACCTCGAGCCCTATCTGTACGAGCTGTCCCACGAGTCCAGCCACCTGCTCCGGCCCAACCTCTTCGTCAACACGCCGGACATCCTCACCGAGTACCTGCAGTACGGCGGCCCGGCGGCGTTCCGGATCCGGGCCACGATCGCGGCGACCGCCTCGCCGAGCTGGGGCGTCTACTCCGGGTTCGAGCTCTACGAGCACGTGGCAGTGCGCCCGGGCAGCGAGGAGTACCTCGACTCGGAGAAGTACCAGATCCGGATCCGCGACTGGGACCAGGCGGCCTCGTGGTCACTGGCGCCGTACCTGACCCGGCTCAACGAGATCCGCCGCGAGCATCCTGCCCTGCAGCACTTGCGCAACCTGTCCCTGCACGGCAGCGACAACGACCAGATCATCTGCTGGTCCAAGCGCCACGTCACCCCGGACGGTCGCGAGGACCTGGTGATCGTCGTCGTCAGCCTGGACCCACACAACGTCCAGGAGTCGATCCTGCATCTCGACATGCCCTCCCTCGGCCTGGACTGGCACGAGATGCTCAACGTCCGCGACATCCTGACCGACCAGACCTGGCAGTGGGGACAGCACGTCTACGTACGGCTCGACCCGACCCACGAGCCGGCGCACATCCTGACCGTCCGGAAGAACTCCCGATGATCGAGGCCAGGCCATGAGCGAGATCGCACAGCCGATCAGCCACGAGTCCGACGACCCGAACTGGTTCAAGCGGGCCGTCTTCTACGAGGTGCTCATCCGCTCCTTCAAGGACTCCAGCGGCGACGGCGTCGGCGACCTGCGTGGGCTCGCCGAGCGGCTGGACTATCTGGCCTGGCTGGGCGTCGACTGCCTCTGGCTGCCGCCGTTCTTCCCGTCGCCCCTGCGCGACGGCGGCTACGACGTGTCAGACTACACCGACGTCGCCGAGGACATCGGCACCATCGACGACTTCAAGGCCTTCCTCGACGCCGCCCACAACCGCGGCATCCGGGTGATCATCGACTTCGTCATGAACCACACCTCGGACCAGCACCCGTGGTTCCAGTCGTCGCGGACGGATCCGGACGGCCCGTACGGCGACTTCTACGTCTGGTCCGACACCGACGACCTCTACCAGGACGCCCGGATCATCTTCGTCGACACCGAGGCGTCCAACTGGACCTGGGACCCGGTCCGCGGGCAGTACTTCTGGCATCGCTTCTACAGCCATCAGCCGGACCTCAACTTCGACAATCCGGCCGTCCACGAGGCGATGCTCGACGCCCTGGCGTTCTGGCTCGACCTCGGCGTCGACGGCTTCCGGCTCGACGCCGTGCCGTACCTCTACGAGCGCGAGAGCACCAATGGCGAGAACCTGCCCGAGACGCACGCGTTCCTGCGCAAGGTACGCAAGTTCGTCGACGACGGCTGGCCGGGCCGGGTGCTGCTCGCCGAGGCGAACCAGTGGCCCGCCGACGTGGTCGACTACTACGGCGACTTCGACACCGGCGGCGACGAGTGTCACATGTGCTTCCACTTCCCGGTCATGCCGCGCATCTTCATGGCCGTGCGGCGGGAGTCGCGCTACCCGATCTCGGAGATCCTGAGCCAGACGCCGGACATCCCGAAGAACTGCCACTGGGGCATCTTCCTTCGCAACCACGACGAGCTGACGCTCGAGATGGTGACCGACGAGGACCGCGACTACATGTGGGCGGAGTACGCCAAGGACCCGCGGATGAAGGCCAACATCGGCATCCGCCGCCGGTTGGCCCCCCTGCTCGACAACGACGTCGACCAGATGGAGTTGTTCACCGCGCTGCTGCTGTCGCTGCCTGGCTCGCCGGTGCTCTACTACGGCGACGAGATCGGGATGGGCGACAACATCTGGCTCGGCGACCGCGACGGTGTCCGTACTCCCATGCAATGGACGCCGGACCGTAACGCCGGCTTCTCCAGCGCGACACCCGGACGACTGACGCTGCCGGTGATCATGGATCCGGTGTTCGGCTATCAGGCGGTCAATGTCGAGGCCGATCTGGCGAACACATCCTCGTTGCTGCACTGGAGCCGGCGCATGATCCAGATCCGGCAGCAGCATCCGGCCCTCGGCCTCGGCACGTTCACCGACATCGGCGGCTCCAACCCAGCCGTGCTGTCGTTCCTGCGCGAGTTCGGCGACGACGCGATGCTCTGCGTCAACAACCTGTCCCGGTTCGCCCAGCCGGTCGAGCTCGACCTGCGTTCGTTCGAGGGCGTACGACCGATCGAGACCCTCGGCGGCGTGGAGTTCCCGGCGATCGGCGAGTTGCCGTATCTCCTGACGCTTGGTGGGTACGGGTTCTACTGGTTCCGGCTCCCGAAGAATCCGGAGGCGAGTGGCCCGTGACCGCGGAGTTCGATGCCCAGCTGCTTCACTACCTGAGCGACCAGCGATGGTTCGCCGGCAAGGGCGGCGTGTCTTCGATCGGTGGAATTGTCCGGCTGTCCTGGCTCACGACGGCCGACGACGAGCCCCGGGTCCGGGTCGAGCTGGTCACGGTGATCACCGACGACGTGCCGCAGGTCTACCAGGTGCCGATGGCCTACTACGACACCGAGCCGGAGCGGATGGGCCACGCGCTGATCGGCACCTACGACGACCCCGACTTCGGCCGGCTGGTGGCCTACGACGCGCTGCACGACCGGATCGCGATCGGCACCCTGGTCCGCGGGTTCGTCGAGACCGACAAATCGGGCGGTGTCACGCATTCCGTACTCGGCCCGGTGCAGGTCGACACCGACATGCCCTCGGTGATGCTGACCGGAGAGCAGAGCAACACCTCGCTGGTGCTCGGCGAGGACCTGCTGCTCAAGGTCTTCCGCACGGTCGTGCCGGGACGCAACCCGGACATCGAGGTCCACGAGGCACTCACCCGGGTCGACTCCGACGACATCGCCGCGTTGCGCGGCTGGATCTCGACCAGGCCGGTCGGCGGCGACGAGGGCTACGACCTGGCGATGCTGCAGGACTTCCTCCGCAGCGCCTCCGACGGCTGGGAGTACGCCCGGGCCAGCGTCCGCGACCTGCTGATGGAGGCCGATCTGCATGCCGACGAGGTCGGTGGCGACTTCGCGGCCGAGGCGCAGCGGCTCGGCGCCACGGTTGCCTCGCTCCACGACGACCTCGCCGGTGCACTGGAGACCGACACCTGGACCGCGCCCGATCTGACCCGGCTCGCCGACCGGCTTCGCGGACGGCTCACCCAGGCGGTCGCCACCGCGCCCGAGCTGACTCCGTACGCCGACGCGCTGGGCTCGGCCTACGACGCGCTGATCACCCTGGACACCGAGGTCGGCGTCCAGCGGGTCCACGGCGACCTGCACCTCGGCCAGACGCTTCGCACCATCGGCGGCTGGGTGATCATCGACTTCGAAGGTGAGCCCGCCAAGCCGCTGGCCGAGCGCCGCGCCCTGGACACGCCGATTCGCGACGTCGCCGGCATGCTCCGCTCGTTCGACTACGCCGCGTCCTCAATGGTCATCCCGACCGAGATGTCGGCGCAGGAGCATCACCGGATCGACGAGTGGGCCGATCGCAATCGGGCCGCCTTCCTCGACGGCTACGCCAAGATGCACGGCGACGACCCCCGCGACCATGCGGTGTTGCTGCGGGCGTACGAGATCGACAAGGCGGTCTACGAGGTCGTCTACGAGAAGCGCAACCGGCCGAGCTGGATCAACATCCCGCTGTCCGCCATCGAGCGGCTCGCCGGCGCCTGATCCTTGGTGCCGGCGTGGGGTGGCCGGGCCGGATCAAAGTCTTGTGACTCACTCGACTAAACTCCGCGGGTGGACGACATCGGGCTGGCAGCCCTGGCCGCCGGATTCGTTCTGGCGCTGCTGACCGCGCCGGTCGGCGTGTCCGGGGCGGTGTTCCTCCTCCCGGTTCAGGTGAGCCTGCTCGACGTGCCGAGCCCGGCGGTGACGCCGACCAACCTGCTCTACAACGTTGTCTCCGGCCCGGGCTCACTGAGCCGCTTCGGCCTCGACCGGCAGCTGGTCCGCCCGCTCACCGGCGCGCTGCTCGCCGGCACCGTGCCCGGCGTCGCCGTCGGCGCCGTCGTCCGGGTCTACGCGGTGCCCGGCGAGACCGCATTCCGGCTGGTCGCCGCCGCGTTGCTGCTGCCGCTCGGCGCGTGGCTCTGCGTCCGCGGCGTCGGCTGGGACCGACGGGCGGTGCGAGCAGAGGTGCCGCGGCCGGCCTGGCTGATCGGGCTGGGGCTCGTCGTCGGAGTGGCCGGCGGCATCTACGGCATCGGCGGTGGCTCGCTGATCGGCCCGATCCTGGTCGGCTGGGGGCTGTCGATCACCGTGGTCGCACCGGCAGCGCTCGCCACGACCCTCGTGACGTCGATCCTCGGACTGATCACGTACCTGCTGCTCGGCCAGACGACCAGCGCCGCCGACCCGATCTGGACGGTGGGCGTCTGCGCGGGCCTCGGCGGCCTGGTGGGTGGGTACGTCGGCGCCTGGCTGCAACCGCACCTGCCACAGCGCGCGCTGACCCTGTTCCTGGGCGTCTTGGCGATGGGCATCGCCGCTGCCTACGTGGCCCAGACCGCGTAGTGACCACGGCGGACTGGCCGATCGTGTCCACTTCGTGCCATTTCGGGCCGGCCTCCCTCCCGTACGCATGGGCTCGCGGGCGACATGTCGGATCTGCGGCACGCGTACGGGAGGGAGGCGGTCGCAGGGGCGGCCTAGGTGGCCGATGCAGCGTGGTCTACCGGAGGAGCGGACTAGCCGACGGAGTAGAACGTCGACACGCACAGCGGCTCGCCCTTGGGACCGGCGTCGACGCCGAAGGTCCCCCGCCGCGGCTTTCCCTCGATGGCGCCGACGAAGCGGACGATGATGTAGCCGGGAGCGGCCGCGTGGTCCATGGGCGTGACAATCTGGAGGTCGGCGCGATGCCGGGCGGTCCAGATCACGGCGTCGCGGATGACGTCCCGCTTCAGGGGGCAGAGCATGTCGACTGCGGCGGCCACATGCCCGGTGTTGAGCCGGCTCACGAACTGCCGGGACAGCAGGTCGACCGCGGCATCCGGGGCCAGCCGCGGATTGAGGTGACGGACTGCCCAGGGTCGCTCTTGTGAATCGACGGGCGCCGCCGCGCCGGACGAATCGGGCAGTGCGGAGCTCTTGCTGCGCTCGATCAGAAAGCCCGGTACGACGAGGCCGGTCACCAGCAAGGTGACGGCGATCACACAAATCGCACCCCCTGATATCCACCAGAGATGGCGGGCACGATCGAGTCGAGTATCTGCCGCATCACTCATCGCGGACCAGCCTGCCAGACCGGCAACAGGCATGCTGACAGGACAGGCGCGGTGGGCGAGGTATCGCCGAAATGTCTGCCCATGTTTGGTGTCAAAGTCACGTATGCCATACCGAGCAGGGGCACCACCTGAAGCCCATCCCATGGAAGACTCAAGACCTATGGCCAAGCCCGTACCCGCCGACATCGCGGACCTGGAGCGACTGGTCAACGGTCGCCATCCAGGTCCGCACGACATCCTGGGCCCGCACCTGCACAAGGGGGCCCTGACGATCCGGACGCTTCGGCCGTTAGCCAGGTCGGTGCAGGTCGACTACGGCGACGGCGTCGTCGACCTGACGCACGAGTACGAAGGCGTCTGGGTCGGCACGATCGATGCGGACGAACTCGTCGACTACCGCGTACTCGTCGACTACGGCGACGACGTCACGCATCGGCTCGACGAGCCGTACCGCTTCCTCCCGACCGTCGGGGAGGTCGACCTGCATCTGATCGCCGAGGGCCGGCACGAGGAGCTGTGGACGGCGCTGGGAGCACGTCCGGCCAGCTACGACACGCTCGGCGGCAAAGTCGACGGGACCGCGTTCTCGGTGTGGGCCCCGAACGCCAAGGGCGTCCGGGTGGTCGGCGACTTCAACGGCTGGAACGGCACCGCGCATCCGATGCGCACGCTGGGCGGATCCGGCGTCTGGGAGCTGTTCGTCCCCGACGTCGGCCAGGGCGCGATGTACAAGTTCGAGGTGCTCGGCGCCGACGACCACTGGCGGCTGAAGGCCGACCCGATGGCCTTCTTCACCCAGGTCCCGCCCGACACGGCGTCCCGGGTCTATGCGAGCAGCCACACCTGGGCCGACGAGGAGTGGATGACCGCCCGAGCCGAGGGCGGCTGGCACGCCCGGCCGATGAGCATCTACGAGATGCATCTCGGATCGTGGCGCCAGGGGCAGACCTACCAGAAGCTGGCCAAGGAGCTTGTCGACTACGTCACCGAGATGGGCTTCACCCACGTCGAGTTCCTGCCGGTGATGGAGCATCCGTTCGGCGGCTCCTGGGGCTACCAGGTCAGCAGTTACTACGCCCCGACGTCCCGGTTCGGCGAGCCCGACGACTTCCGGGCGCTGGTCGACGCGCTGCACCAGGCCGGGATCGGCGTCATCGTCGACTGGGTGCCGGCGCACTTCCCGAAGGACGTGTGGGCGCTGGCCCGGTTCGACGGCACGGCGTTGTACGAGCACGCCGACCCGCGACGCGGTGAGCACCCCGACTGGGGCACCTACATCTTCGACTACGGCCGGCCCGAGGTGCGCAACTTCCTGGTGGCGAACGCGATCTACTGGTTCGAGGAGTTCCACATCGACGCGCTGCGGGTCGACGCGGTCGCCTCGATGATCTACCTCGACTACTCGCGGGCGCCCGGCCAGTGGATCCCGAACGTCTACGGCGGCCGCGAGAATCTCGACGCGGTCAGCTTCCTGCAGGAGATGAACGCCACCTGCTTTCGGCGGGTCCCGGGCGTCACTACGATCGCGGAGGAGTCGACGTCGTGGCCCGGCGTGACCCGGGCGACGAACCTCGGCGGGCTCGGCTTCGGCTTCAAGTGGAACATGGGCTGGATGCACGACACGCTCGGCTATCTCGCTCACGATCCGGTGCATCGCCAGTTCCATCACCAGCAGATGACCTTCGCGATGATGTACGCGTACTCCGAGAACTTCGTGCTGCCGCTGTCCCACGACGAGGTCGTCCACGGCAAGGGGTCGATGCTCCGCAAGATGCCGGGCGACCGCTGGCGGCAGCTGGCCAACCTGCGGGCCTACCTGGCGTACATGTGGGCGCATCCGGGCAAGCAGCTGATCTTCATGGGCACCGAGATCGGCCAGGAGGCCGAGTGGTCCGATGAGCGCGAGCTCGACTGGTGGCTGCTCGAGAAGACCGGGCACGCGGGCTTGTCGAGCCTGGTCGGCGACCTCAACCGCACCTATCAGGACGAGCCCGCGTTGTGGATCAGCGACAACGAGCCCGACGGCTTCCGTTGGATCGACGCCAACGACGCCTCCCACAACGTGCTGAGCTTCGCCCGGTACGGCACCGACCCGGACGACATCGTGGTCTGTGTCGCCAACTTCAACGCCCTCCCCCACGAGAACTACCGGCTGGGGTTGCCCAAGGAGGGGACCTGGAAAGAGGTCGTCAACACCGACGCCGAGATCTACGGCGGCTCCGGTGTCGGCAACCTCGGCGAGGTCGTCGCCGAGGAGCCGGGGTCGCACGGTCTGCCTGCGTCGGCGCGGATCCAGGTGCCGCCGCTCGGCACGCTCTGGCTGCGGCCAGGCTGATCGCCGGCTGACCGGCGCAGGTACCGTGACAGGGTGTCCGAGACCCGCTTCGGATCGACCAGCCTCCGCGACGGAGACGTCACCGTGCGGCTGGAGGACCAGGTCGATTCCGCGCAGCTGACCTTCGCGGTCGAGCATGCCGACGAGAGCGCGGGTTCGGTCACCCTGCGCCGGATCGATGATGCGCGCGGGGACCTGACCTGGCACCTGCACTCGTCCCATCGCGGCCTCGGCATCGGCGCCCGCGCCGTACGTCTCGTCGTGGGCTATGCCTTCGACGCCATCGGGCTGATCCGGGTGGAGGCCTACGTCGACGCCGGCAACATCGCCGCCCTCCGGCTGGCGTCCCGGGCCGGACTGCGACGCGAAGGGGTGGTCCGTGGCCACGGCGAGCGCGACGGCGTACGCCACGACAGCGTCCTGGTGGCCCGGCTGGCCGACGACCCGCCACCGGCATCGCGAACCGGGTTCGTCCACGTGCTCAACGCGGCCCTCCCCCGCAAGCGGGTGATCACCCAGGGGCTGCTGCGCAACGAGCACGGTGAACACCTGCTGTGCGAGCTGACGTACAAGCCGGAGTGGGATCTGCCCGGCGGCGTCGTGGAGCCCGGCGAGTCGCCAGCGACCGGTCTCATCCGCGAGGTCAACGAAGAGCTGGGGCTCGATCTGACGCCCACCGGACTGAAGGCGATCAACTGGCTGCCACCGTGGAGCGGCTGGGACGACGCCTGCATCGTCGTGTTCGACCTCGGCACCATCCCGGCCGCGGCCGTGCGTGACATGCGGTTCGAGCCGGCCGAGATCCGCGACGTCCACTGGTGCGATCTCGACCAGGTGGCGGAGCGGGCCACGGCGGCGACGATCCGCCTGCTGAGCTTCCTGGCCGTCGCCGACGGCCCCGGTCCGTACTACCTGGAAGACGGCCGCGAGCCACACCCGACGCCGTGACCAAGGCGTAACACCACGGCGTGGTGTCCCCTCGACGCTCTAGGATGCACGGGTCATGTTCACAGCGACACTCGCCGTGGTGCTGGGACTCGGGGTTGCATTGGCGCCGGGACCCTCGCTTGCGCTCACCTCCGCCAATACCCTGCGAGGCGGCCTGCGCTCCGGAATCGTCAGCACGATCGCGGCATCGATGGCCGACCTGCTGATCGCGATCCTGGGCGTGATCATCCTGTTCGGCGTCGGAAATCGACTGGCCAGCGTGATCGGGGTCATCGGCGGCATCATGATCTTCGGGCTCGGCCTCGACGCCCTGATCGTGGCGTCCCGTCGCGATCCGGTGCCGCGCAGTGCCGCAACGCATCGGAAGTTTCTGCAGGCCGCCGTCGTCGAGTTCGGGCTCCCCCAGGCGCTGCTGTTCGGTCTGATCGTGGTCGGCCCGGTCATCACGCACCTGCGCGACAGCGGCGACGCCTGGCCGTGGGCGCTGGTCGTCCTGCTCGTGACCGGCCTCGTCGTCGCCCGGCTGGCCGTCGTCATCCGGGTCGCCCGCACCGCCCGGCCGCTCGACCGCAGCGGATATCGCGTCGTGTGCCGCATCGTCGGCTCCGCTCTGATGATCAGCGGCCTGATCATGATCATCTGGCTTGGCGAGTACGCGTTGCAGATCTGAGCCCGGACGGCTCAGTAGCCGAAGCCATCGACGACGCCGCCGTACTGTCCGAGCACCACCGGCTTGCCTTCGTCGGGCGGCACGTACACCAGGATCTGGTGGTAGTAGCGGAGCTCACCGGTCGTGTAGAGCCGGCCGGACAGGAACGCCTTCTGCTCCGAGCCCTCCGGCCAGTCGATCGCCCGGCCCTTCTCGATCTGGTAGCGATCCGTCCGGTTCAGCGTGCCGAAGACGAGTGCTCCACCGTCGGCGGCGCGGAGGGAGTACTGCACCGGCCGCGCAGTCCAATTCTGCGTGAAGGCCACCCCGTCGACCCGGCGCTGCTGGGCGGCGACCTTGCGCATCTGCGTGACGAAGGAGTCCTCGCTCACCTGGGACTCAGCGGCCGGATGGTTGAGCGTCGCGGCGTAGGCGTCGATCGCGTCCTGCGGCGACATCGTCATGTGGTCGACCCGTAACGGATCCACCGGTTTGAGCGCATCGGTGCCGTCGAGCGCGAAGGCAGGGAGCTCGGTGCTGGTCAGCGTCTCCGGACTGGCGACCAACTGCCAGGCCGTCGTCGACGACTCGCGTTGGAACACCTGCACCTTCGTCAGGTCGCGTACGCGGTCCTCGACGACGACGACGAACCACAGCGGGTACGACCCGAGCCGCGGTGCGTAGACGTCGAGGATCCGCAGGTCCTGCGTGCTGTCCGGTCGATCGGACAGCAGCAGCCGTCGCGCCACCGTCAGCTTGCCCGCGTCGATCGCGAGCACGGGGCCACCCTCGACCGTGGTCAGCGGCTGCGGGTCGAGTCGATTGAGGGCCCTTTTGCGAACCACTCGGTAGCGGTCGTAGACCGCATCGGCCACCGCCGGGGTTGCCGCCACCTTGGTGACGCCATGCGAGTCCTTCGGGTGCGGGATCGCGCAGCCGGCGAGGAGCAACACACCCGCCGCGACGGCCACCCACAGCCGGCGGCTCACGACTGCTCCTTGGAGACGACCTCGGACTCCCCGACGGGCTCGACCTCGTCCTCGTCGGCCTCGGCTTCCCCGTCGTCGGCGGCCTCGGCGTCGACCTCGTCGGCTTCGTCGTCGACGGCCATCTCGCGCGTCATCGGGCGGCCCTGGAACGCGATCCAGCCGAACAGACCCAGTCCGACCGCGAATCCCACCAGGCCGAGACCGATGCCGAAGCCGCCGTCGAGCTCGTACGCCGCGGTGACCTGCAACCCCTCGAGATCGCCGTCGCCGATCGCGATGACCGCCAGTCCGAAGGCCTGCTCGGGGAGCTCGACCGTCATGGTCGCCGATCCGGTACCGCTCGCGCTGGCCACCCACCAGTCGAGATCGGCGGGCGCGCGTGGCAGCCGGTCGCCGCCGAAGACGTTCTCGGTCTGCAGCTTCCACGGGGGCCGGTAGTCGGTGACCTCGGTGCGACGGACCGAGCCGACATAGTCATCGAGGTCGACCGCGTTGGCCGCGCCGACGAAGACCTTCTGGCTCGGGGCGACCCGGACGGTCAGGGTGACGGTCGGACCGGCCCAGCTGAGTACGTCCGGGCGGGTGACCACGATCGGGGCGGTGGTCTCGATCGGGTGCGGCCCGGTCTCAGTCCGGTTGTCGGTGCCGAGCAGGATCGCGAGCCCGGCACCGACGGCGGCAGCGATCACGGCGATCAGCATGAGCATGATGCCCAAGAACCGCCGCATGCTGGCCCCCCTCCTCAGGTCAGAACAAGGCGCTCGACAGGGCCCGTCGGGCTGCCGCCACGCGTGGATCGTCCGGGCCGACCGCCTCGAACAACGCCAGCAGGTGCTCGCGGACCCGATCCCGGTCGTCGCCGGCGGTGCCGCGTACGGCCTCCACCAGCCGCCGGAAGGCATCGTCAATGTGGCCGCCCACGACATCGAGATCGGCCGCCAGGAGTTGAGCGTCGACGTCGGTCGGGTCGGCAGCGGCAGCCGCTCGGGCCGCGTCGGCGTCGACGCCTGCGGTCCGCTGCATCAGCTTGGCGCCGGCCAGCCGGCCCAGCGCCTCCGAGTCGGACGGACTCGCTTCCACGACCCGCTGGTACGCGGCGATCGCGCCCTCGATGTCGTCGGCGGCCAGCGCGGCATCTGCCTCGGCGAAGCGCGGATCGTCGGCCGGGTCGTCCTCGTCGGGCTCCTCGGGCGCGCCCGCACGCGGCTGCGCCCGGCCGGTGACGCCGTTGGCGACCGCAGCCTGGACCAGCTGGTCGATGACCGCTCGGGCCTCGGACTCGTCGGTCGTCGGCGGGATCTGGGCGACCGGTTGGCCGCGGAGCAGCGCGACGATGAACGGGACGCCCTGAGCGCCGACCGCCTGGGCTATCTGCGGAGCCGCGTCGACGTCGACCCGGGCCAGCAGGAAGCGGCCGTCGTACGCATCGGCGAGCTTGGTCAGGAGCTCGTTCACCTGGACGCTCGTCGGCGCGCGGGACGACCACAGCGACAAGACGACGAGATGGCTGAGCGAGGCTTCGGCCAGCGTCGCCACATCATTCGGATCGACGACGTCGACCGCGAACCTGCTACTGCCGGCCGACGACTCAGACCCGCTCAGGCCCGACAGATCGATGGCACCGGGACGAGAGAACTGCTCGGAGGTCATGGCGCCATTCTTGCTGAGTGCGTCGGTCAGAACGTCGCGGGCTCGCGATAGTCGCCCCACTCGGACCGCAGCGCCGCACAGATCTCGCCGAGCGTCGCCTCGTGACGAGCGGCCTCGAGCATGCTCGGGATCAGGTTGTCCGAGGTTCGGGCCACCTCGACCATCGCCGCCAGCGCGGCGTCCACCTCGGCCTGGTCACGGCCGGACCGCCGCTGCCGCAGCACCGCCACCTGGTCCACCTCGACCTCGTGCGAGACTCGGAGGATCTCCAGGTCGCCGCTCACCGTGTCGTGGTGGCCGTTAACCCCGACGATCTTCTTCTCGCCCTTCTCCATGGCCACCTGGTAGCGGAAGGCCGACTCGGCGATCTCGGACATGAACCAACCGTCCTCGATCCCTCGCAGGATGCCCGACGTCATCGGTCCGATCTCATGCTTCGCGTCGGCGCCGCCGCCCATCTCGACGATCTTGGCGAAAGTCTCCTCCGCCTCGGCCTCGATCTTGTCGGTCAGCGCCTCGACGTACCACGAGCCGCCGAGCGGGTCGGCCACGTTGACCACGCCGGTCTCCTCCATCAGCACCTGCTGAGTACGAAGGGCGATCTCGGCCGCCTGCTCGGTGGGAAGGGCGAGCGTCTCGTCGAGGGCGTTGGTGTGCAGCGAGTTGGTGCCGCCGAGGACGGCCGCCAGTGCCTCCACCGCCGTCCGTACGACGTTGTTGTAGGGCTGCTGCGCGGTCAGGGACACACCGGCCGTCTGGGTGTGGAAGCGCAGCCACTGCGCCTTCTCGGTCTTGGCGCCGTAGGTGTCGCGCATCCAGCGGGCCCAGATCCGCCGGGCGGCGCGGAACTTGGCGATCTCCTCGAAGAAGTCCACGTGGGAGTCGAAGAAGAACGACAGGCCGGGAGCGAACGTCTCGATGTCGAGGCCACGAGACAGCCCCAGCTCGACGTACGCGAATCCATCGGCCAGCGTGAAGGCGAGCTCCTGCGCGGCGGTCGAGCCAGCCTCGCGGATGTGGTAGCCCGACACCGACAGCGGCTTGTAGGCCGGGATCTGTTCGGCGCAGTACTCCATCAGGTCGCCGATCAGGCGCAGATGGGGCTCGGGCGGGAACAGCCACTCCTTCTGCGCGATGTACTCCTTGAAGATGTCGGTCTGCAGGGTGCCGTTGAGCCGGCCGATGTCGGCGCCCTGACGCTCGGCGGCGACGAGGTACATCACGAAGATCGGCACCGCCGGACCCGAGATGGTCATCGACGTCGTCACGTCGGCGAGGTCGATGCCGTCGAACAGCCGGTCCATGTCGGCCGAGGAGTCGATCGCAACACCGCAGTGTCCGACCTCGCCGAGCGACTGCGGCTCGTCGGAGTCGCGGCCCATCAGGGTCGGCATGTCGAACGCGACCGACAGCCCGCCGCCGCCGGATCGCAGGATCATCTTGTAACGCTCGTTGGTCTGCTCGGCGTTGCCGAAGCCGGCGAACTGCCGGATCGTCCAGGTCCGGCCGCGGTAGCCGGTCGAGTAGAGCCCTCGCGTGTACGGG
>Ga0081455_10000133_pt1 | contig 87424 bp, 107 predicted proteins | sample TabmetS3T2R1_FD_70207 | JGI IMG/M metagenome (GOLD analysis project Ga0081455, IMG submission 70207) | Tabebuia heterophylla rhizosphere microbial communities from the University of Puerto Rico - S3T2R1 | ecosystem: Host-associated > Plants > Roots > Rhizosphere ... | reverse complement strand
CGATTGTACGCGGTCGAATTGCGATCGGCGAAATCCTCGAACGGGTCGGTCATTTCATGTATCGCTTGTTGATCCAGGCCTTGACCTTGATCGGCAGGCCATCAGCCCATGTTGGCGACTGCGACATCAGCTTGACGAAGCGTGCCTTGGCAAACTCCGCCTGTCTCTCCGGCACCTCGATCACGATCTCATCATGCACGTGAGCGACGATCTCGAAGCCCGCGGCTTTGGCGCGCAGCATAGCCTCGGCCAGCAAGTCGCGTGCGATCGCCTGCACAATGTTCTCGGTGGCCAGGCCACCGTACATGCGGGTGTCGTTCCAGGCGCCCGATGCGTTGTCCTTGAACACGACGCCCTCCGGCCCCCACTTGGTGCCGAACGTCACGAACTTGGACTTCTTCCCCATCGGCATGGAGCGGCCATAGCGCGCATGCGGGTATGCGAGGCGACGCCCGCCTGGCAGCTCGATCCACATGAAGCCACCCTCGAACCAGATGCGAATGCGATCGCGCACGACTGCTGGATCGTCCTCGGTGTATTTGCGGTCCACCGCGTACTCGATCGCGTTCTTGAGATTGTGCCAGAGCGAGCAGATGCGCGGGTGCGCAGCGCGCCACTTAACCTTGATCTCCTCGATCTCTTCATCGGTGAAGTTGATGTTGACGTTGGCCGCCACCGCCGCGGCTACCGCTGCAGCTTCGCTGCCGCTGCGCGTGTTGTGTTCTGCCTGCCAGACCGCCTGTACTTGCGTGTCCGACTTGATGTTGCTGGTGCCTGGCAGGAAGCGCTTGTAGGCATTCACACCACCCTGGAAACCGAACGCCAGCTCAGCGCCCTTGCCGACCTGTCGCTGCGGCGATTCCTCGCCGATCTGGTTCGTAGGCATGCCAAAGATGGTGCTGGCCGCGACGATGTAAGGATCGGGCCCCAGGCCGGCGTCGTACTTGCGGAAGACCTCAAGCTTGCTCTCTTCTTTGGCAATCCAGGCCGTCACGCGTGCCTCGATGCCGCTGAAGTCGCCGCCGATCAGCACATGACCAGGCGCGGCGATGACCATGCTGCGGATCAAATCGCCGATGACGCTGAGCGGGTTGTTATAGGTGCGCTGGGCAAGATCGGTGTCGCCGCTGCCGATGACCTCGATTGCCTTCTGCAGCTCCTTGGTCAGCGGGCGCTTGAGGTTATGCACCTGGGCGCCACGGCTCGACCAGCGACCAGTGCCGGCGGCATGATAGACGAATGATCCGCGCACGCGGCCGTCGGGAGAGCGACGCTGCAGCAAGGCGCCGACCTTAGCGACGGCCGCCTGCGCCCCTAACAGGCGCAGCTCAAGCACGCGGCGCACGTGGTCTGGGAGATCACCATCGAGCAGTTCGCCGAGCTTTTCCTTGTTGAGCGACTTAATCTCGGGGACGTGCTGCCGAACCCACTTGGTGATGCGCGGTACCTGTGTGAACGCCGTGATGATGCCGTTGGTAATCTTGGTCAGCTCGTCGTTGATGCGCGGCTTCATCTCCTCGGCGATCTTGGCCGCGGCTTTTGCTAGGTTGCGGTCGAGATGAAATCCGTGGTCATTGACGCTTTCGCTGAGCAGCCAAATCTGCTGCTCCTGTTCCGTGAGATCGGGCAGCGACTGATAGATTTCACGCGTCGCGGCGACGTCCATTTTGCAGTATTCATCGAGCTGCGCGCGCTTCTCGGGGGTGTCGACGTAGTAGATGCCGTTGGGGTCCTCGCCCTTCTTCGGCTTGCGCGGCTTGGCCATTTGCATCATCAGCCGCGCGCCGGCCTCGTCTTTTTGGTGTTCGCTGTTGATTGCCTTAGCCACCTTCTCCAGCTTGCCAGGGAGTGCCACCGCGTTCGCCTGCGCCATGGTGCAGACTTGTTGCTCCATCTTCACTTCGGGAAAGCCGTAGCGCGGCGTGAGAATGTGCTGCTCGATCTGGGTCTCAAACTGCGCGAAGTGCGCGACCCACTTCGTCGCCTTGAAGAACACCTTGGGCACCGGCTCCACGCCAGGGTGCCAGACCTGCACCGGTCCATCGTCGACGCAATAGCAGTAAGTTAGCACCTCGGTGGTCGGATGCGTGGCGTAGAGATAGACGCCAACCTCTTCGAGGTCGACGGTGCTGCGGGTCTCCATGTCGCGTGTGATGATCATTCTCGCTTCCCTTTGGTCAGCTCGACCAGTGTCGAGATCGGCATCACGACCAGGGCCTCGCTGCGGTCGCGCCGCAGCACCAGGAGATCAACCGGCTTGAGCCAGTTGTAGATGGTGGCGAAGCCCTTAGCGCGGCACTTCACCTCCATTTTGAGATGCTTGTCGAACAGCACCACGCGGATGTCGTGCGTCTTACGGTACGCGTACGACAGCTTCTCGCACATGATGCCGGCGTCCTGCAGCTCGTGCAGAACGTCCAGCTCGATGCGTGCGCCTTTGCGCCGGCTCATGATCCCCATGATTGATCCTGATGTATTTGATGGTCGGTGGTCCGCTGTGCGCCCAGTCCCAAATGAACCACGCGTGGTTCGTCGATCCTGACTGCCCGTCGAACCACCGGATGCGATCGAGCAGGATGAGCTTGCGCATGAAGGTACGGTGCTGGAACACGTGCGCGCGGGTCTTGCCGCTGTCGAAATCAACCGGCAGCAGCATGGCAACCTGTCCGCAGTAAAGCTCGGTGAGGACGAGCGCCTGTTCAATGAAGCGTAGCGCAAGAGTGCCGCGGCGATCGCCGTACGGTGGGTTAGTGACAATGCTTGCTCCGATGGGGACGAGAGCCTTGAGAAAATCGCGGCCGAAAATGATGTCGTTGCCGTCGGCGTCGTAATGGCGCTCAGCGGCGACCTTCAGGATTTTCTTCTTACGCCCGCACGCGGGGTCGTAAATAGACGGGCCCAGCTCGATGTTATCGAACAGGGCCCGCGTCACCTCTGGTGGAGTAGGGTAGTCGTCGTTCGCTATGCGAGGGTAATCGGCGCCACGAGTTGTCATGGGCCGAAAAGTAGATCGGCCGGAAATTCAATTCAAGTTAATTCAAGCCGACCTTCGCCGATATAGGTCTGGCCGCAGGCGCTCGCGTGGGACTTTAGTCGCTCGTTCGATCGCAACGATGCGTCGGAACGGGATGTCATCCCACAGGCTCACGGCTTGCGGTGTAATATCAAGGGCTCGGGCTAGCTCAGACATGTTGCCGCCGACTGCTTCGACGGCCAATCGTAGGCCTGGGCTTAGGTCGTTTGGTTGACGCCAGCGCCAGGCCGGCTTGCTCTTCCTTCGTTTAGCCATCCATTTGACTCCAATACACTTGTCGCCGCCAGAGCGATGTACTCGACTTTGGCGTCAGGTTCAATTTGAAATTGTTTTTACAACCTTTAAGTCGGATGCCCGACTCAACTAAAGATGTCTGGTCGGAGCTTCTTTCGATCCATACCGCTCATCCTTGCGATGGCCTTAACGTGATGAAGCGGAATGTGTTTTCCCCACATCGCAAGTGCTTGAGGTGTGATCCCTAGCTTGTCTGCGAGTGTTTTTAACGTTCCGCCGTTGTCCCTCATCGCCCGACGCACTGCGGGGTGCAGAGGGTTGATGCGCTTGCGTCCGCGCCGGTCTGGTTTTTTCATGCTTCCCTTTACTCTAAATTTAGGCCTAAAATCAAGGACTTCTTTCCCTACAAGAATTTTCAAGGAAACCTTGACAATTGGGCCCGTTTCAGCCATATTTCGGGGGTGGCCGCGGCACGTTGCCGAGCAGTCCACCCCCCAGGCCCGCGCGGTGCCTAGGTCCCCGATCGGAGCTACGTCCAGGGGCACCAGGTTTTCGCAAGCACGCTCGCGGATGGGTGCCCCCCGAGGAGGGGTGCGCTAGGCGGTAAGCTATCCGCGGAGGACCGACACAAGAGCGGTCGCGCGTGCTGGCAGCCTAGCCCTTTTGCTCCAACTCGCGCACTCAACGAAGGGGGATCGAACTGCTCGATCAAAAATAGCAGATAGGGCCCGAGTGTCGAGGCGAGAAGAAATATCGAGACACACGGGGGCCCGCTTAAACATTGTCTCGCTCTGAGACAACGTTTTGCGGGCTCTCTCGTATTTCCGAAGTGCTGAGCGGCCGACTGGATTAAGCTTTTCGCCTGTCCGGCAAGGCCAATGATCTGGAGCCGCTCGGTACCTCAGAAGTACGGAGCCGAGCCGACGGGGCGAACAACATACTGTCGGCCTCCTGCCAGGGTGACCAGCCTGGCAATCCCCCACTTAAATTGGAGAACTCAAATGGACGTTCGTTTCTGCAATCACGGCTCGATCTGCACGCTCACGCCGGTCTCTGTCACGGCGCGCGAGTGGATGGCCAACCACATCGAGGCCGAGCCTTACATGTGGATGGGCCCGTCGCTTTGCGTCGAGGCTCGCTACGTCGCTGCCATCGTCGACGGCATGGTTGCCGATGGTCTTTCTGTCGAATAACGGAGAACTCAAATGAACAACCTGTCCCCCACCATTGACCGCCTCGGCGTGGTCAAGGCGCAGCTTGCTGCGCTCAAGGCCGAGGAGGCCGAGCTGAAGGCCATTCTGATTGAGAACGGCGCCGGCGCCTATGAGGGCGAGTTGTATCGTGCCACGGTCAGCGAGACCGAGCGCGAGACGCTCGACATGGACGCTGTGCGGGAGAAGCTCTCCCCGCAGTTCATCCGCGCGCACACCAATGTCACGCCGGTGACGATGGTTCGCGTTGTTGCTCGTACCGGCAAGATCAAGGTGCCCGCATGAGCGCCTACTTCGAAGAAGGTTCGGACGCCATGGTCGCGCTCGAATGCATGGTCGACAAGGTCGGCCTGGCAAACGTGCTCTATGCGCTCGAACACATCTGCTACGCCAAAGGCGAGCATGTCCAGGCGAACTGGCAAGACAGAAAACTTGCCGTCGCCTGGAACCGCAACGCCGGCATCCTCAATCTCACCGCGAGCAAGCTCGCACGAACGGAGTAATTGAAATGACGACCTACTATGCAGCAAACTTCAGCGACGGCACGACGCTCACGCGTTCGACCGCCGGCCGCAAATACACTCACGCGTATCGAGTCCACGGCCACTACGTGGCTGCTGACTGGATGGTGAAGGAAGGCCGCGCCCAGCCTGGTGAACTGATTAGCTGGGGCACCAGTGGCTTCTCTGGTAGCGAGCAGCTCGCTCGCAAGGCCTCCACCAGTGCGCGTTGGGATCGTACTCCCGAGTTCTGTGAAGTCGCGCCGACGGTCGAGATCACGCGCGCCGAATACGTGGCGCTGAACAAGCGGAGCAAGTCATGAACCTGCGTAATTGCGACTGCTGCGGGAAGCGCTTTCGGGAGCTGAACCGCGTCGAAGTCGGCAAGAACAGCGTTGAGTGGTTCGTCTGCGCCGACTGCTACACCTATCGGGTGCCTCGCATCTCGAAAGAAACCGAGGTGCCGCTACTCTCAACGCTGTTTGATTTCAGCACGTGAGATATTGCCCGAGGGGCAGGGACGTCCCTGCCCCTTCACAATATCCCCCGCAACCCTGGAGAACTCAAATGAAGCTCACTAATCAACAGGTCGCGTTTGTCGACGCTGTCGTCAAAGGCAGTGGCCACAAGTGCCTGCGCGCCCGCGCCGGCACTGGCAAGACCAGCACCATTCTCGAAGCCGCGGTCGCCTACATCGACGCGCACCCGACGCACGAAGTTGCCATCTGCGCCTTCGGCAAGGCGATCCAGGTCGAGATCGAAGGCAAGCTGAAAAAGCGTAACATCGACTGGAAGCAGTGCCAGGCCGTCACCACGCACAGCCTCGGCTTTGGCCTCGTGCGCTTTGCGTTCAAGGGCGTCAAGGTCGACAACTACAAGGTTCGCGATCTTCTGCGTGCGGAGAACGCGCCGGTGTTCGACAAGTTCTTCGGCGCGATCGGCGATCTCGTGCATCTCGCGAAGCTCGAAGGCTTCGGCTTCTTTGATGACGTGCAGATACGCGACACGCACGCCTGGTACGAGATGGCTGCGCACTACGGCGTCAACGGTTTCGACAACACGTCCGACATGGATAAGGTGATCGAGGCTGCGCAGACGATCTACGAAAAGTCGCTGGACAAGACCGACATCGTCGACTTCGACGACATGGTCTTATTCCCGCTCGTGCACAACCTTGTCGTTCGGTTCGGCAAGGACCTGATCTTTCTTGACGAGGCGCAGGACACTTCGCGTGCCCGCCGTGCCTTGGTCAAAAAGTTCTTGAAGCCTAACGGCCGCTTGATGGTCGTCGGTGACGATCGGCAGGCGATCATGGGCTTTGCCGGCGCTTCCGCCAATGCGCTCGACGAGCTGATCGACGAGATGGACGCGGAGGTGCTGCCGCTCACCATGACCTGGCGCTGCCCCAAGGCGGTCGTCAAGTTGGCGCAGCGGTACGTGCCGGACATCCAGGCTGCCGACGGCGCGGTCGATGGTACGGTGACGCAAGCCACCGAGCTGCCGGCCGAGCTGCGGCCGACCGATAGCATCTTGTGCCGCAACACCGCTCCCTTGGTCGAGCAGGCCTACGCGCTCATTCGGCGCGGCGTGGCTTGCAAGGTCGAGGGCCGCGAGATTGGCAACGGGCTGCTGCGTCTGGTTGATCGCTGGAAGACCGTGTCGACCGTCCCCGCTTTCCTCGACAAGCTCGAAGACTGGCAAGCTCGGGAAACCCAGAAGGCCATCGCCAAGGGTAAAGAGGACAAAGTTGGGGAGATCGCTGATCGCTGTGACACGTTGCGCGTCATCTGCACCGCGGTGCAGGACAAGGTGTCGAAGCAGCGATCCGGCGCGGCCAGCCTCGATGACGTGCGTGTGTTCGTCAACGAGCTGTTTGCCGACGATGTCACGAAAGCCGGCTTGCTGACACTCTGCACCTATCATCGCTCGAAGGGCCGTGAATGGCAGCGGGTGATGCTGGTCGAGCATGCACGCCGGTGCCCGTCACCGTACGCGCGGCAAGAATGGCAACTAAAGCAGGAAGACAATCTTGCTTATGTTGCGGTCACCCGCTCGCAGTCCGAGTTGGTGTTTATCAACTGAGACCCCTGGCACGAGGCGCCTTGTGAACCAGGGTAGGGACCGCACCACTGGAGCTGCTGAGTAAGGCCTGCCGGTGGCGTTGAAGGTGGTGCGGTCTCGCTTTTATTTTTCATCGCCCCGCACATTCAATCCGAATCTGGCCCATCAGCTTTAGGAGCACCGATGCTCCAATGGAGAACTCAAATGGCTAAAGAGACGTTCATCGAAAAGAAATTTCGTCAATCAAGCCTCGACATCATCGAGAAGGCAAACGACATCTTGGAGGAGTACGAGCAGCAAGGGCTCGTGCTCACGCTGCGGCAGCTCTACTATCAGTTTGTCGCGCGTGGTCTCATCCCCAACAAGCAGACTGAGTACGCCCGTCTCGGCGGCATCGTGAACGATGCGCGTTTGGCCGGTCTCATCGACTGGGCCATGATGGAGGACCGCACCCGCTACGTCCGCAGTGTCAATTCTTGGGACGCGCCCGAGGACATCGTCGAGGCGTGCGCGCGCCAGTACAAGGAAGACCTGTGGCGCGGGCAGAAGTATCGCCCCGAAGTGTGGATCGAGAAGGACGCGCTGGTCGGTGTCATCGAAACTGCATGCAACGAGCTGCGCACGAGCTACTTCGCTTGTCGCGGCTACGCCTCGCAGAGTTCTCAGTATGAGGCTGGTCAACGCTTCCGCAATCTTAAGCGTCGCGGGCAAATTCCGATCATCTTTCACCTCGGCGATCACGATCCGAGTGGCATCGATATGACACGCGACAACACTGATCGTGTGCGAATGTTTTCGCTCTTTGCCGGCTTCGAAGTGCGACGGCTCGCGCTCAATATGGATCAAGTCCAGCAATACAATCCGCCGCCTAATCCCGCAAAAGAGACTGACAGTCGGGCGGCAGGCTACATCGACCGTTTCGGAAACGAATCATGGGAGCTTGATGCTCTTAATCCGACCGTGATCGATCAGCTTATCCGCACCAACATCGAAGGCCTCATCGATCGAAGAGCGTGGAATGCAGCACAGGCACGCGAAGACGCTAACAAGGAAAAGCTGCAGGCGATCTCAGATCGGTGGGATGACGTGCAAGAGTATCTAACGTGAGAAAGGAGAACTCAAATGAAAGACGAAACCGAAAGCGTCCGCCGCAACATGATTAAGAGCGGACAAGTCGCGCGCGACTTCGCGGAAGCGGGGTCGTTGTGGGACACCGCGGCGCTGAGCCGCGACTTCATCGTGCACGGCTTCATGGCGCCGTTCGTTGTCGTCACTCGCAAGAGCGACGGCGCGAAGGGCTCGCTGGAGTTTGTTCACAGCCCCCGCTTTTACTTCAATTTCGTCCCTGATTGAGCCGCGAGCCATGAGGAAATCAAAATGTAGCAAGTGCGGTGAGAGCAAGCCTCTCACCGCATTTTCTCGCGAACGCAGGCGTCCCGTTAATTTTCAAGCGTTGTCTAAAAAATAGCGCTGGTTTAATCGAGCTACTTCGTGAAGGTTCTTCTTGGGTGGAACCCTTGCAAAGGAGCATACATGCGAAAACTGCTACTTGCCGCGGGCATAAGTTTGGCGCTCGCATCACCCGCTGCCGCGAACATGTTCTCGTTCTCGGTGACAGGGACCGGCAGCGACGGAGCGCTTGCCGCTTCGGCCGATGTCACGACGAACAATGGTTCGATTGACATTGTTCTGCGCAACACACTCAACTCGACCGACATTCACAGTGCCGGTCAGACGCTAAGCGACTTCATGATTGTTCTCGACAGCTCGGCGGGCACCCTGCTCGGCCGAACCGCTACTGGCCAGCTTGCCAACATTGACGGCGGTACCGCGGTCAATGTTGCTGGTGATCCGTTGCGGTGGGTCGGGCTAGGTACGGTTCCCCCAGACAGTGGTACGGGGACTTTTAGCATCACTGGCGGCGGCACCATCATCTACATGTCCGCCCTCGGTGGTGGGCAGCCGAGCCAACTGTTGCTGCCGACTGGCACCGACTTCTCCGGTGCTTGCTCGCTGGTCTGCGGGCAATTTGACCCGTTCGTGGTGTCTGGGCCGCTGGCGATCCATCTCGACCTCAGCGGTGTCACGACCTTCACCGGCATCAACTCCGTTGAGTTCAGCTTCGGAACGGGACCGGAAACGAGGATATCGACTGTGCCTGGCCCGATCGTCGGCGCCGGCCTGCCTGGCCTGATCATGGCGCTCGGCGGGATGATCGGTCTCAACCGTTATCGGCGCAAACGCCAAGTGGCCTAAGCCCGTGCGACAATCTACGAATGGTAACAGGCCCGAGAAATCGGGCCTGCTTTTTTGGTACGATCGCATCATGGACCTGATCGCGATGGTAATCTTTCCATCGCGCAAGTACGCCACCGCCACGTTGGTGTTCTACACCTTCGTCTTGATCGTAGGGCTGACGTGGTACACCTCGAACTGGCTAGCAATTCCAGCCGTGATCTTGTGCATGGTCTTCGCCTGGATGTTGCTGACTTGGTTTTTCTAACAATGGAGAACTCAAATGTACGAACCAAAGAACCTCAAGCGCTGGACGCTGCCCGAGCATTATTTCGGTGCAACGTGGCCGAACCACTACGGCGCCGGCGTTGGACATTCGCGTGACAGCGACGCCCTGGAAGAGTCGAACTTCGTCTGCATGCTGCGTGAGCTTGGTGGCGAAAGCGACGTCATCACGCTCGTGCGCGAGAGCCATTGGCTTGTCGGTTGGGTCGAGTGGATCGCGATCGAGGCCGATGGCTCGGACGAGAGCGACAAGGCGCTCCGCATCGCGGACGAAATCAAGGACAAGCTGAAGGATTACCCTGTCCTCGATGAGGAGCATCTCAGCAATCTAGAGCAGGAGCATGCTGACCAGACCTGGGCAAACTGCTTCGACTGGCAGGAGCGCATCGAGTACATTCGCGAGCACCGTTCTCAGTTCGAGTTCTGGGACCTCGGCGACATGATCGGCTGCGTGCGCGGCCAGTATTTCAAGGGTTATCCTAGCGAGCTGATTTACTGATCGGGATCGAGATAGTACTCCGGTTGGCCAGCGGTGGGGTCGGCTCTCAGAAAGACAGCCTGCGGTTTCTCGCTCTCCCGATAACGCTCATTTGCCGTTCAAGGCTGTCGACCGCCGCAATTGCTTTCCTCGAAAAATTAAGTTAGGCTTGAAATCCCTCTTAAAGGAGAGATTAAAATGAGCACGCGCGAAGCCCTGCCCAACCGTCGACACTCTGAGAGCTTCGAAATGCAGTGGGGAGGGCAGAACACCACCTTCCAGGTCAGCCTTGGCTATTACCAGGACAGGCGCATCGGCGAAGTTTTCATCTCCGGCGCCAAGGCCGGATCGGACCTAGACGCGACCGCGCGTGACGGCGCGATCTTACTTTCGCTCGCTTTGCAGCACGGGGTGCCGCTGGAGGTGATTCGGCACGCCATCACGCGTAACCACGACAACACACCGTCGACCATCATCGGCGCCGTTGTCGATCGTATTGGAGATGAAGAATGTTCATCAGTGAGTTGATCAATGGCTCTTACTATTACATTGCCGAAAGGCCTACAGCAAAAACTTCTCCACCTAATCTGCTGCGATGGTCGGTCGTGCCCCGCAAACCTGAGCCCATCACCCGTGTGCATTACACTGACGTGCCACAGCATATCCGTGCACAGTGCAGAAAACTTTTTGATGACGATAGCCGTCGTCAGTACAGGGAGGAAGCTTATGAAGCCGCTCTACGCAATCGTGTTCCTCTTCGTTGCGACCATCGCAGCGTCAGCCCAAAGCACGACGCTGCGGGATGCCAGCGGCCGGATCATCGGCACGTCGTCGACCGACAGCAACGGGACGCGCACGTGGCGTGACAGCTCGGGCCGTATCACCGAGACGACCACCAGGGACGCCAATGGCACCACCACGTTCCGCGACGGTGCCGGCCGGATTACCGGCACCGAGAGCGCGCCGCGGCTGCGGCCGGAGCTGCGCCGATGAGCGACTGCCAGCATTGGATCGAAGCTAACCGGCGGCTGCATCAACAACTCGCCGAGGCCGCTGTCTCCCTCGGCGGACTGGCGGACTACTTGGATCGCGAGGCCGATGCAGCAGCGGGCACGTTCAGAGAGCGCGATCTGAGACAAGAAGCCGCTAACTGCCGCGAGATAGCGGCAAGGTTGAGAGGCGAGACATGAGTAATCCTGATCACCACGCTGAGATGGAAGAACACGTTTCCTATGGTAAGCGCATTCAGGAGCTAGAGGCCGAGCTTGAGTTGCTGCGCGCCTTCCTCGACCGAATGGCGGATCGCTTTCTAGGACTGTCGGCCACCGATGAAGCGGTCGAAGCCGCCGCTGACTGCCGTGCGATGGCCGCGCGCATACAGAACCCTCTCATTTATTGGTGCATTGGCTTCTCGACCAGACGAACGCACAGCGTGGTGTCGGGGGAACATGGAGCGGTCAAGTTTTTAACTGAAGCAGACGCAGAGACGATGATCGCAATCTTGCGCGAGCTTGATAAGCACGGCACGAAATTTCACTCGTTCAAACGAACTGACTGCAAGCATGTCTGGGAAACTGACAAGTCGGGGTTGATCGACACTTGCAAAATCTGCGGAGAAGAGAGGGCGTGACATGTCCATCGTCTCGACCGAGGGCCGAGTGTTCGCCGCGCAAATGACGCGGGACCTCGCCGCGCGCGGGGCCGCGGGTGCGCACCTGTTGGCGCCTGGCACCAAGAACTGGAGCGACGCATTCCAGGCCTGGGGCAAGGCAATGTCCGAAGTTGGTGGCCCGCGCCAGGCGGTTTTCGCGTTCAAGGCCGGCATCACGCGTTTGCGCAAGGCGCAGGAGGACGCCGCTTGCTTCGTCAATTGCCACATGAGCCGTTCGCGTTCCGGTGGCTGCGAGGTGCTGACCTGGGAAGTTGCCAAGCATCCTTTGACAAATGTCGGCTTCGAAGGCATCCTCGTCCGCGGTTACATCTGCATGCTGCGGCGGAACGGTCACATCATGATGAACCGCAGCCGGCTGGCATTCATCTCCTGGCATGCACTCGCCCGCATGCGCGAGCGTAGCAAGATCGATCTCTTCAGTTCCAGGGGCGTTGTCGCTTACTGCGGGATCACTGGACTGCTGATGCGTCGATCGGACAAACATGCCAACACCGGCGTACATCTCGCCGTCGAAAATTTGCTTTGTGCGGGGGTGCTGCGCTGCGCTTCCGATGAAGTTGGCCGGTACGCATTCTTCGACGTGCTGACCGCGCTTCAGCAAAGCGAGGAGGGCCCGCAGGTTCGGCAGTGGCAGCAAGGCTGCGAAATTTCGTACATCGTCCACAAGTATCTCACCGGCGATGATGCTGATCCGACGGGCTACGCCGATAAGGTCTCGGTGTTGCTCCCGCGTAGCGATGACTACGTCTCCCGTGAACTCAGGAAAGCAGGATGATGCCCAGCAAGCCAGCAGGACCTGCACGGTTGCCGCCAGTTCAGCGGCCAGTCGCGCCGCCGGCGCCATGGTTGACGAAGAGCTGGCGCTGCAGCGATTGCAACGAACCCTCGGTGTTGATCGCTGGCGGTGATCTCAGGGTCTGCACCCGTTGCCACGCATTGCTGTGGCATGCCGACTGGTCAGCCGAAGCGCGCGCCGCGCGGGCGCGAGCCGCAGAAGCGGCAGCCGAGGCCAAGGCCGAAGCGGTGCGCCTGAAGCACGAAGCTTTCTTGACGCGTAAGGCCAAGAAGCACAACGCCGCGTTCGATCCACCGCCAGGTTTAGAGTTATCTGCGCCGGAGATCGGCGCGCCGACGTTAACGGAGAACCCGCATGACGAAGAAAAAGAAGTCGATGCCCAAGGGCTTTCGAGAGAAGGGCCACGATCCCAAAGTTGCGGTGATGTTTCCTGAGTACGTGTTCAAGCAAATTAAGATCATGGCAGTGCAGGAAAGCAAAACGTTTTCCGAGATGGTGGTCGAGCTGTGCACCGTCGGCATCTTCGACCTGCAAGAGTCGGACGCGTGCGAGCCTAGGCGAGTGTTCGTAGGAGCGGACCAGTGATGGATGAAGAAGATGATGAACGCGCGAAACGCGTCGGATCGTTGTGCGGCACGATCGAAGCGATCGCCGAGGCCCACGGCAGGGTCGATGATTACGTCGCCGCCTTGGCGATCTGCTCTGGGATGGTGATCCGACGATGCCCCGACCAAGCACTGAAGGGCAAGATGCTGCACAGATTTCTCTCCGAGGTGCGGCGCATATCGACGGCGGGACTGTGATTTTTGTCACAAGGTCGTTTTGTGAACCAGTTTTATACACGAATTAACTAACCAAAAAGGAGATTTAGCCATGCTGCAGCCAGCTCCCGTCCTCGTTGCGCCCTCCGTGCGCGGGCGCCAAGTCAAGTTCACTCCCGAGCGCATCGAGCAGATCAAGAACCTAGTCGAACGTGGCACTCGACGTGAGGAGATCGCCGAGACCATTGGCGTTACCCTCGGATCGCTGCAGGTCACTTGTTCTCGTCTAGGAATTAGCTTACGCCGCCGTCGCATCGACAACGGCGTTGGGGTACAATCAAGGCCGCCTTCATCTCAAGGGGTGGCAACCATGAGGCCCAAGTTGATCTTGACTAATGGCGCACCGACTGACGGTGAGAAGCATTTCGGGTTGAAGTTGGAATACGGCGACAGCAGCGTACGTGTGCCGATCGACAAGAACTCGATGACTAAGCTCATCTTGGAAGCTGAGCTTCGCGGCGTACGTTCCGGCGAGCTGCTTGCGCAGTTGATCCACGACTTCATCGAGCGCGACGATCATGACACCCACTGAAGCGAGGCTCGCGCGTGAGCGCGATGGCGCGATGATGTTTGGCGAGAAAAGCGCCGACATCGCAATTAAGCAGGCCTTTCGTATCCGCGATCTCAGGCGTGCAATGTACAAGGCGCGCCATCAGCTTAAGATCGGGAAAACATCTGAAGCGGCGCAAACGATAGACAGGGCGCTACATCATGACGATCGATGAGAAGCTCAAGCACATCGAGAGCGCACTTACCAAGGTGCGGGAGAACCGCGTCCGCTTCGATATCAATGGTGAACCAACACGACTGACACCCGCGGAGGCTTCCGCCACTGCGGCCGCACTGCAGATCGCCGCCGCCATCTGCGAGCTGTTCAAGGGGCGCTGATGCTCCTGCTTCTGGCCATGCTGCTGCTCAGCTCGCCCGCGTTCGCGCGCGACGTGGTCGAGTGCAGTGCGGGTCCTGGTGGCAGCAATGCCTATTGGAGCTGGCGCGAAATCGACGGCCGCAAATGTTGGTACGTTGGCCGGCCTGGCAAGCCGAAATCTGAGTTGTACTGGCGTGCTACGAGGACCCCCTCCGAGGCGTCAGTGCAGCGGGCGGGGCAGCTGCTGGTCGCCCCCGCGGCTGACCCCGTTCCGCAGGAAGCGCCGGTGGTGCTGAAGGCCGAAGACCTGCAGACCAGGGGCATCATTCGATTGCTGGAGCAGCCGCAGGAAGCCGCCCCACAAGTGCAAAAAGCCGCCCCACCGCCGCAAAAAGCCGCCTCACCACCGCAAAAAGCCGCAGAAAACCGCATGCCGATCTGGGCGCTGGCCTCGGCAATCTTTGTCATTGTTGGCGCCCTGTTTCTGCTCCCGTTCCTGACAAGATCGAAAAGGAGAATGCAATGGCTGAACGACCAGAAGTGAGACCTCCACTGCGTGAGGTGTTGTCGAAGGTCGAGGATGATCTTCGTAACTTCGCGCCCCCACGCGTGCGCGAGCAACGCGAAGCAATCCAGCCGACGCCATCACTGCTTTCGTCGTCAGACTCCATGTTTCAGACTTCCATGGCTGCGGTTGAAGAACTCGAAAAGAAGGTTGCTGCATTACGCCAGCTTGTCGAACGTGGCATGACGCAAGTCAAAACCTTCACCGATGAAATTGCAAATCAACACGCACAAATCTTGGAGCAGATGAATGTATTCGAATCGAAAGTGAACCAGTCAGTCGAGAGAATTTTAGATATTGGTCGGGGGCCACCCGACACCAACAGTAAAGGAGAAGAACGTGGCTCGTGAATTGAACGAACTCGAATTACGTGCGGTGTGCCGCATGCTTTTCGAAACTTGCGTGTACGTGCGTACGACATTTGGAAAGTGGCGAGCAGCAAGACATCGTCCAACACAAGACGAACTGTTGATGCTCGGCATGAGAATAAAAACGGCTGAAGATCAGATATTGAGGTTGGGAAACAGTCCGCCAACAAGAGGGCATGACATGGACCTTTTGATCGATCGCTTAGGCCGAGATATTGAGAAAAACTCCCCAGGATTTAGAGAAGGAGAAGGAACGTGATCCGCACTATCGGTTGGAATTTAATTGTTGCAGCAACGCTGGCCGCTGCTGTCATCATGATTGCCGTTACTTTGTTCAACCGTCCCGCACGCGCCGATGGCTTCAGAAACGGGCCGCCGCCGGTGATGCGGCCAGGGCTCTACCCCGTGCCTGTCGCGCGGCCAGCGTCGCCATCGTGCATCCAGTCGGCGATCCAGCTCGGCTATCTTACCGGCCGGCGCGAGATCGCCTACAGCGGCACCGAGGCCTGCATGTTCTTTGCTGGTTCGCGCGGCGCCGTGCTACCATACGGATTCTACGGGCCGTACGTGCCCGCGGGTTGGGTGCCGCCAGGTTGGGTAATCCCGTACTGAACAAAAAAGACCCCCGAGGTTTCCCTCGGGGGTCAGTCGGGCGTTAAAGATGTTCGACGGCGCGCTATTCTTCGTCGTTGGTGTCGCACTGTACTGCGCGCTGTACTGGATATTGCTTAGCCGCTTTCCGTGGCAGAACTAGGTCTCGCCTTCTCCAAGCACGAGGCCAGGGATCGGTTTCCAGAACGTGTCACGGTTGAGCCAGCGCGGATCGTGAATGCACATCATCAAGATGTCCGTCGGGCTGACGCGATTCTTCGGCCAGCGCAACGGCTCAGGCCCCCAGAAGTGTCCGGTCTCCATCGCCCATACGACCCCTTCGGCGCAGAACCAGCTGTCATTCAGACGCCAATCACGTTGCCCTGGAAACTTGTCGCTGGCGAAGTCGCGGATCGCACTGTTGTCGTAGCCCTTGCCGAGCTGCGTCGACCACAGCCGGCGAATATCATCAGCACGCTCGGTCGCCAGGATCATCTGCCGACGGTAAGCGAACTTCTGATAGTCCATCGGGCGGCTAGCTACGCCACACGGGTTGCCGTGAATAAACGGCGCGAACGGGCTGTTGCTAGCACCAAGCAGAGTGCCATCCTTCATCAGCATGTCGACGTGCGAGAACGGCGAGTGGCACGCGCGCCTGATCAAGGCGCTGCCCCAGTTCTTGTTGAACATCATGCTGATCGGCCACTTCTTGCAGAGTGCCGGCAGCCGCTCGAAACGCCAGTCTGGTGCTGCGGTTGAGAACTGAAGGATCAGGCGATCGTCACGTGGGCGCGCGAGCAGCTCTTCGAAAGAAGTCTCATCCGTCATTGCTTTTCAAGCTTGGCCGCGGCCGTTGGTGTGATGGTCGTGCTGTTGCGGCGAAGCCAGATCGTGATGATGGCTGCGATGCCTTGGATCGTGAGAACGATTTGCGCCTGCGTGGCCACGTCCACTTCCAGCTTGTTGCCGGAGAAGACCGCGATCGCGCTGCATGCCCAGGCGACAACTTGCGTCCAATTGATCTTTGACCACCAATCGGACTCGATTGTAACTTGCGCGACTTTTGCGCCGAACGCTCCCATCAGCTACCTCCTCTTTCTTTCAGAGCGGCCCAGGTCTTCTGGCCAATCAGGCCATCGACTTCCAGGTCATTCTGCTCCTGAAACTCCATCACCGCTTTGCGCGTGAGCGGCCCTGGCCAACCATCGACCGGACCAGGATCGAAGCCGAGCTTCGTTAAAAGCTCTTGCGCAACGCGCATGTCGATCTCTTCGATCTGCTCTTCCAGCTCTACCTTTGGCAGATCGCCAATGACGTCGACGACGTTCTTGACCACCTCTTCGACCTTTGGCTTGTCGCGGCCGAGAACCGAAAGCAGCATCTGCAGTACCTTCAAGAAATCAAAGTTCATCGCGTCTTCTCCTGTGTTCCCAGCACCCACTGCGCTGGCATGATTGTTGTCATGAACTTGTAAGAGCCCGTTGCCTGGTAGCGGGCATCCGCTTTGATCAGCTTCATGAACTCGCGGTGACCGGCCTTCATGCGGCCGACCAGGCAGCCCGCGGATGAGCGCCCGAGATCATCCTTCGGCAGGTCGTAGCCCCAGTGCTGATTGATACCGAAAAGGCCGCTGTCCTGCACATCACCCACGCGTGAGTAGTCCTTGTTTTTGTCGCGGTAGACGGTGAGCGGCATGACCTGGATAAGCGCCTCATGGCTGCTGTTGTGCGTGCCGACGATCCAGCTCTTCCATTGCCCGAATGCGATGCGCGCGGCACCCTTGGGGTTCATCGGGTTAATCGTCCAGTGCTTTGAAGGCTCAGTTGTCGCCTGCCACTGCCCGACAATCTTCGGCACGCCATCAGCATTGCACTTGATCACGACGCGAAGGTCGTTGAACCGGTTCGGCTTGTTGGGGTTGGTGGTGCCGTCCTCGTTCATGCCTTCGATGTAGAAGATGTTGCAGCAGCTCTTGTGGCGCGCGATCCAGAAGCCTCGCTCTTCTGCTGTGCGCACGATGCGACCGGCGAGATCGTTACCAGGCTTCAACGGCAGCATCGGAATTTCTGACAGCTGATGCGCGATTTTGTTTGCACTCTCGACCGTCAGCGGGGTCTTGATGCCGGCCGCCTCCAGGGCCCAGCGCGTGACTGATCCAACGATGCCGTCAGGCGGAGGATCGAGCAACCCCATGTCACCCAGCCTGGTCTGCAGGATGAGTGCTGCTGTATCGGCTGCGAGCTTTGGTAGTTCCGGCAGTAGCACCGGCGGTGCTTCGACGCCGTGGATCGGTATGTCGTCCGGCTTCTTGATCGGGCGCGGATCAGCTTTGCCGTCGTAGTCAGCATCAGCAGCATTCTGGAACATCAGAGCTTCGCTCGCGCGCCTGCGCGTCAACCCCTTGAGCACCTTCTTGCCGGCCTTATTCCACTTGGCGAACTCGCGTGAGGCCGCGTCGAAAGCGTTGGCGTTAACCAGGCGAAGCAGAGTGGATGATCGCAGGTTACCGGCGCCGCAGTTGAAGGTGAATGAGACCAACGCGTCGAACTGATATTGCGTGAGCGGCACCTTGACCGCTTGCTTAACCGCGTCTTCGAATAGCTCCATATCGGAGAGAAATTCGTCGTCGCATTCTTTGCGCGTCCACTTTGCGCCGGCCTTGAACTTGCGCCCGTGGTGATTGGTGTGGCCCCACCCGATGGTCAGTACGCGTACGGGATCGTAGTACGCCTGAAACTTGCTGCCGACTGGACGTAGGCAGGATTCGAAATGCTTGATGAGCCCAGCTCCGGCATTTGACAGGTGCAGATTTTCGTTCGCCATCAACCTCCTCCATAGACCATGACGATGACGCGCTGGCCATCGCTTGGCGGGACCCCACCGCTCACCATTGCCTCGAACATGACTGGAATTTCGCAGTACGTGCCGAGGTTGATCATTGGTCCGGTCGCAAGGAAACGCGCACGGTGCGTAGGGTCATTCTTATCTTGCACAAAGATGATGAAGCCCTGCTCGATCAGAAGGAGAAGGTTCGAGACGTCGACACTGTCAGCATTGTTGTTGTGCAGCCAGATTTTTGTCGCGAGCGTGGGGTCAGAGTTATCGAGCCTTAGCTGTGAATTGTTCGGTGGCGCCGTCTGCGTGTCCTCGTAGATGTACTCGAACATGGTCGAGAAACCGGAGGGCAGCTCGATCCACTGGCCAGCGCGGCGGGCGTAAAGCTGACCGTCATCAGGTGGTTCTTCCATCTGCGACTCCAGTAGTGGTGGTGTCTCCAGTAGTGGCGGTGCAATCAGATGAAACGGATCGGCGTTGGCTAAGATGATACCGACCCATTCCGTCGACGGTGCGCCATCGACAACCACGCGGATTGAGTCCAGGTAGCGCGCGGGCTCAAGTGTGCGCGTGAGCGTGTGGGGCAGTGTGATCAGCACGTCGCCGCCAGTCTGTTTCTCCACCGTGGTGACTTCGAGGCCTGGTACCCGATAGCCATCAGGCCCGCACAGTGCCCAGACGACGTCGACGTTCGCCGGCCCCAGGTCGATTGGCTGCCCATCCTCGTCGAGTAGGCGACCGCGGATCACCCACTCGTCGCCGATCATCAGCTCGATGTCGTCGTGGTGCGTCAGTGCCATGCCTATCTCCAATGCTTGGGCGCGCGAAATTGCCTGCGGTAGGTGCCAGGCTCATCCGCGACCGCCTGCGAGACCTCGATCAGTCGATTAGCAGCGTCGCCTTCGATCGTCCCGAAGCACGATGTCCAGTCGTCGCGCTTGATCGGTATGCACTGGGCGATCGGCGTCCCCTTCGGCAGCACGCCCTTGAACGCAACGTCGCACCAATGCACAGGAAAATTGATGAAGTTGTCGACGTACTTGTCGGTGTCGACCAGCCCTGTGATGGTGATGAACGGCAAAGCGTGCAGGTTGATAGGGTGCACCACCAGGAGCGAGTAGCCAGGCGGGGTCTCGATCGTCCAGAAATTGTTGAAGCGGATTACAGGCACCCGCGAGAACGGCGTGCCGTCCACCTGCACTTGCTCGTGCTGATTGACCGGCGGCTTGCCGCCGAGGTCGTTGCGGTCCCAAGTCAGCTTGCTGTTCTCGACCTTGATGTCGACCGCCAACGGGATGAGGAAGCCGGCGGTCATGGCGTCGATGAACGGCGCGCACTGCTTGGCGGTGTGAATTTCTTTTTTCTGCAGCTCGCTGAATGCCGTTGCCGGCATTGAGCGGAGCCAGTCGGGAAGCCGATTAGCTGCAGGCACTGGCCGCGGCAGGGTAGCTTCGAACTTCGGCAGGCAGCGGAAGGTGATTTCCATCGTGATCTCTAAGGGAGCGCCTGGGCCCGAGCCGCGGCGGGCCCGAGCCCAGGCCGAGGGCGGGAGCCCAGGGCGTAGGATACTCCCCACCCAAGCTTAGATGGTCACACGCTGCTTGCGACCGATGATGCGTCCGCCACCGTTGCGCTGGCCGGTGATATCCGCAGCGCGCTGCGACTTCGCCGTGATGGTGGCGCCACCGCGCCGGCCTTCGATGGTCGGGCGGTGCGGGCACCCGATGACGTCGACCACATCGCCAGGCCGCGGCTGCCACAACCCGCACGCCGGCGCGTCCAGGGACGGGGGTCCGACCTCGACCCCGAGCGGGTCCAGGGGCCGCACCTCTGCCAGGGATGGCGCTAGAAGGGTCGTAGGACGGCCAGCGGAGGCATTCTGCGGCGTTAGCGGGTGGACCTGCCCCAGGACAGCGGGGAGGGGCTTAAAACGCCCTGCAAAGAGATTGTAGGCCCTCGGGAGCCGGTTGACGCCCTGGTATTGGGGTGCCCCTATTTCGGGACCCCCAATCTGCAGAATAGGGGTGCTAAGTTTGTATCGTTGCCCGATTGCTGGGGCAGAGAAGGCCGCTGGCGCCGTTTCCAGCGGGACCGCGGCCAAGATACCGGCCTGGCTGAAAAAAGCCGCCCCAAGGCTCGGGGCGCGGTCGGCCAGGGATACTGGCTGCAGAGCGTGCTGTTGCCCGAGGGCCGGTGTCCCGATCTCGGGGTGTCCTGCATACAGGGGCGCCGACAGCAGCCGCGGCAGGAAGATCGCCGCCCCAAGCACGGGGGCGCCCGCGGCGAGCACGTTTTCCGTGAAACGGTGGCGCTGTCTAAGGTTGGGGATAGAGACGATTAGCGGTCCTATCCACAAGGGGACCGCCGCCATCACGCCGGCCTGACCGAAGAAAGCGGTGCCGATCGCCGGCGCCGATCCTGCCAGGTTCGCGGCCGTGAGTTGGTGTATCTGCTCAAGTTTTGGTGCGCCAAGAACCGGCGCAACCGCCAGCGGCTGCGCGGTAAGTCCGACCCTTATCGCGCATGCGGGCGCGGCGATCGTCGGCGCCCCCGTCGAGGCCCCAGCGGCAGAGAGGACGTGTCGCTGCCCGAGTGCTGGGGCCCCGAGGACCGGAGCACCCGCTATCGCCGGTACGGCAATCACCACACCGATGATGCCGAGCGTTGGGACCGATAGGACGGGCGGGCCGATGGTGATAACCGCAACAAGCTTGTGGACTTGCTTGAGCGCTGGTGTACCGATTGCCGGTGTCGTGGTCGCCAATGCGTCCGCCACACATGCGACCACAGCAGTCAGGGAGGGAGTGCCAAGAGCAGGAGCACCTGCCGCAAGAGGCGCCGCCGTCAGTGCCTTGGCCAAGCTAGGAGCGCCTAAGGCTGGGGCACCGACGGCGAGCGCTCCAACCGAAAGCACCTTGCCGAGTGACGGGCTACTCAGCGAGGGCGCGGAAGTCGCAAAGGAAGAGGCAACCGCGCTATGCTTCTGGCTGAAGTTTGCAGAGCCAATGACGGGGGAGCTGACGGTGATCGGTAGCGCCGCCATTACGCCGGCTTGGCCGAGCACTGCGGCCGCGAGCACTGGTGCACCCGCTGCAAGGGAGAGCGTGCCAAGGACGTGGGATTGTCCGAGTGCACAGGCCCCCAAGGACGGCGCGGTGACCGCCAGGCTCGCGGTCGTAAGTGCATGCACTTGCTTCAGCGTGGCTGCTGCCGGCGCCGGCGCAGAAATCGCCAACGAGTTCGCCGCCAGCACGTGCTTCTGCGCGAGCACGCCGGCGGAAAGCGTCGGGGGCGTGATGGCGATGGGGATACACGCCAAGACGCCAGATTGACCGAGGGTCGTAGCAGCCAAAGACGGCGCAGCTAAAGCAAGCGCGGTCGCAGTGAATGCGTGCCTCTGCCCGAGGCTCGGTGCCGTGAGCGTGGGCGAGCTGCTCGCAAAGCTGTTGGCGGTGAGGCCAAGGATGCCGGCGCCAAGAGCAGGCGATCCCGCGGCCGCTGACGCTCCTGCCAGCACATGTTTCTGCTGCAGCGCTGGGATCGTGAATGCAGGATTGCTCGCGGCAACCGGAACGGCAGTGAGGACTAGCGAAGCTACGCTAGCCGTACCAACGCCAAGGCTTGGTGATCCGACCGCAATAGCGGACGCAGTCAGGACGTGCTTCTGAGTAATGCTCGCGGCAGCGAGTGCGGGCGGTGACGTTGGGGTAAAAGCGGGCGCAGCGAGTACGTGCTTCTGCCCGAGCGTCGCAGCCACGAGCGCCGGAGGTGGCGTGGCGTAAGCAATGGGCGAGAGCAGAATGATTGGCACCATCGCCGGCGTGCCGAAGCTCGGCGAAGGCACCGCGAGGCTACTAACCGTCACGTTGACGGTGAGCGAGACAGCAGAACTGCCGATGACTGGCAGGCCTGCAGTGACGGGCTGCGCTTGGAAGGCGTGCGCTTGCTTGATCGTGGCAGTGATGAATGACGGAGCACCAGCAGCCGCCGCGTTGCCCTGGAGCTTGTGAGCTTGACCAAGGGTCGAGGTGCTGATGACGAGTGCGCTGATGGCGAAGCTGATAGCCGTCAAGTCCGAGGACGGAAGCAGTTCCGCAAGATTAGGTGCGCCGAGAACCGGAGCTGCAACGCTCAGATCGCTCGCTGTCAGAACCTCGGGACCTATTTCGGTGAGTGTCGGGTAGGGATAACCACCGACCCTTGGCGCAGCTGACTTATAGGGGTGGGCGTCGTCGAGCAGATACTGAGCCAAGCCCCATTTCCAGGCCATGTAGCCTTCGAGCTTTTGCCTGTCAGCATCAGAAGACTCGTAGGGCAGCAGCACGATCTCGTAGAGATCGCCGAAGCCTTCGGAGGCGTCGGTGCGGCCGATGGAGAGAATCTGCCGCGTGGGCATACCGGCGGCTTCGTGCCATCCGCCACCGTTCATCGCCACGTAAGTCGGGATGCCGTTGGCTAGCCGGAAGTAGCAGAGGGCTTCGTTGTCTGGCTCCCAGGTGGCGGTGCCGGCTTGGGAAAAGACTCCACCATCGACGACGCCGACCTGACCTGTCGATGTGATGCGGAGAGGAATCTCCGCCGAGGTGTTGAAAAAGATCGTCTTGTTTGTTGCGCCAGCGGCTTGCAGTCCAGCGAAGCAACAGTCGTAGGAACCGGATGGATTACCTGTGAAGGTGAGCGCGTCCAATGACTGAAATTTGATAACATTACCGCCAAGGTAGGGCGGGCGGTTGGCATCAGTGGTCTGGTTGCCGTGGCGGGCAAACGAGGACTTGTCACGCCACTGAGAAACACCGCTGCCGGTGACCGTAACCGTACTGGCGTCCGAGGCGTCGAGCCAGCTTTGCAGGTTGGTGCCAAGCTCTATCGGTTGCCAAAGAGGTCCAAGACCTCCACCGACGACAGGCTGCGACACTGCAAGGTTGGTGGCTGCCGGAAAGCTGATCGCCGCAAAGGTGAAGTTGGTAGTGACAATCGAGCTTTCGCCCTGGCGGAAAGTGGCGCCGCTCTGGTTCGAAGTGCCGGCTGTCGTCTCGCGCCACTCGACCTCGAAGAACAGGTACTCGTTGTTGAGCGTGATGGCGGGAGCGTTCCACGTCATTGAGCTGTTGTAGCTCGTCGTGATCGACGACATGGTGACGCTGGCGCCATCGATGGGGACGCCGCTGGGGGACAGATCAGTGGCGCCTGCGCCACTCGGGTCGGAGCCCTTCCACACCCGCATCCGCAGGTAGCCGACCGTGGTCGCGGCGGCAGTGCGGAATTGCCAGTTGAAAGTCCAGTTGCCAGCCGCAAATGAGCCGTTGAGTGGACCGACCACGAAGCTGTCGCCAGCCGCCGTGTTGGTCGCGGCAGTGCCTGGGCGTGGAGCGAGCGTATTGGTGATCCCGCTCGTGACAGTGCCGCCGACGGTCGCGAGCGCGTTTGCACCCAGGCGCGCCCGGAAGGTGCCGGATGTGACCACGGTCTTGGCAACCGTCCAACCGTAGGTGCACGAAGCCGCTGCAGGCGCGCTGCCGCCATCCTGCATGTTACCCCAGTAGTTGGGTGCAACAGCAGCGGTGTTGAGCAGATAGAAAGTCTTAGTCGGCATCGTCTACCCAGACGAACGTAAAGGTGCAACGGTCGTAGGCTTCGATGTGATGCGGGACGCTTGGCCAGACGTTGCAGCCGCGCGCCCAGTAGGTGTCGACGGTGTCATGGATACGGCAGAGACGTTCGCCCGCAGCGTTCGTCGCTGCCAGATAAGGGCAAGCGCCGTCGTCCTGAGCAGGTAATCCGTCAATCGCGCCACGACAGCACTGTCCACATTTGCAGCAGTATCCTTCGCGTTTCCAGCTCATAGCATTTTGTTGATGGCGCCGACGACCGCGACCTGCAGGTCAGAGTCGGTCACGTTGGCGCCTGCGGCTTGAATAGCGGGGTCCATGACCACGATCGGCGCGAGCTGCATCGCGACACTGTCGGGTGTTTGCGAGACGCTCTGTGCCCACTTCAGACGCGTCACGTGCGCGGGCGTCTCGTACGGCTCGTTCATGATCTCATGCATGTAGACGAGGCACGCGATCTTGATACGATTGATGAACGTAGCGTCCCGCATCAGGTTCGCGGTCTCTTCATAACTCAGTGCCATTGCTGCTCTCCTTAGGTCATCAGCTCCGCTAGCTGCATCCACGCGCCACCATGTGGGCAGTACGCGATGTTCGAGCCACTGACGTAGATGTGGAAGTACAAACGGTAGAGCGTGTTTGCTGTCGTGCCTGGATAATCGAGGAGGCAGCCAGCATGCGCAATGAATGAAAACACTACAGTCTGCGCCCAACCGTACGCGTAGTTGATCTGTCCGATCGGGGTCGCGTCATTCCTCCAAACCTGCGACATGATGTATTCGTTAGAGGCAGCGCAGTTGAGCAGCATGTCGGCGTTGCACTCGACCCGCACTGCGTGCTGCACGAAGCTCGGTTGGATGTAGCACCAGGTGCTCGTCTGCGTCCAACCACCAGTTTGGCAAGTCACTTGGCTCTGGTGCGCTTGCCCCAGCTCTTGGATCATCGCACCAGGCATCAACGTATTAGGCCCGACCTGCGTGATGCGGGTCGGTGTATTGATCCAGTTGCCGCTTGTTTGCGGCGAGAGGTCATAGTCCAGGTACGCGATTGGACGATACGGGATCGCGGTCGCCGGCGCGGCTGCGTAGTTGTTGCCGAAGACGCCGGCGCCACTGAAGGCGAGAACCGACATACGATCGGGTGCCGGCCCTGCTAGCTTGCCTCCGGTGATGCAGCAGCGCACCGCGAGCACGCCTGTTGCTAGCAAATAGACCCAGATGCGAATCCATGAAGTCGCTTGGTTAGCAAAGGTGAAGCCGGCCGGAATTGTGATCGATGTTGCCGCCGTGAGCCGCACGACAGTAGCATCCGGCATTACGCAGTAGACTGGATAGCTCGGCGATGGATCGCCACCGGACAAGGTGTTCTTGATCCAGAAGGTGGTCGTGTTGGCAGCGACCGTCGCCGTCACCCTGCCATTGATCAAGTTGTTGGTCACCGTCGCCGGCGTCCAGATCAGACTGTCGCTTCCTAAACGCGAGAGATTGTTCGCGTCGGTGCTCAACCCTATTGTTCCAGCTGGCCCAGTCGGTCCCGTCTGCCCGAGCTGACCCGCAACGTTGATGTCCCAATCGGTGAACGTCATGTCATCAGCTCGGTGGTCTGCATCCAGCCTCCGCCGTGCGGAATATACAGCGTGTTGCCGCCGTTGACCGAAAGGTGCACGTAAAGGCGGTAGAGCGTGTTGGCGATCGTGTATGGATAATCGATGAAGCCGCCAGCGTAGATGATGAACGAGGAGCTAGCAGTCGCTGTCCATGTGTACGAGTAATTGACCTGAGCAAGCGCAGTGGCGTCGTTCCTGAACACTTGCGCAACGCAATACTCGGTCTGAGCTGGGACCGAGAGATGCCCATCTGAGTTACAGCTCACACGTACGGCATGTTGCACGCAGCTTGGTTGGATGTAGTTGTAGATCGTTGTTTGTGTCCAGCCGCCGGTGTTGCAAGTAATTTGGCTCTGTTGCGCCTGGCCGCTCTCCTGCAAGCGCGCACCAGGCATTGGCGTGTTCGGCCCTACCATCGTGATGCGGCTGGGTGATCCGTACCAATCACCGCCCGACACTGGAGCGGAGTCAAAGTCCACGTAAGCGATCGGCCGATAGAGCATCTGACCGCTTGAGCTTCCATAAGTCACACCGGCCGCACCAGGCGCAGCAAAATTCGCGGTAGTCATCCGATCAGGTGGTGGCCCGAGTATCTTGTTCGCCGCCATGTTGCAGCGAACACCAAGCCGACCGTCGGCAAACAAGTAGAGCCATAACCGGATGGCGGCGGAAGATGCCTGCCCCCCAAAAGTGACGCCAGGGAGCATCGTGAGCACGCTGGCCGTTGTAATCTTGATGATCGTCGTCGCATCCGGCATGACGCAGAACACTGGGTCCGCTGCAGATGGATCGTTTCCCAACAGTGTCTTGATGCGGAAGTACGGGGGAGTGAAGATCACCTTGCCATTGATCAGGTTGTTGAGCGTGGCCGGCGTCCACAGCAAGCCGTCACGTCCTGCACGTGATAGGTTGATAGCGTCAGCGCTCGGAGTTGAGGTTGCCGTCGATCCTCGCGGCCCTCGCAGTCCCTGCACGCCTACAGCGTCGATGTCCCAATCGGTGAAGGTCATTTGCCCCGACTATCGTTCCAGCCTCTGGTGAGGAGATAGAGGCCGCCGCTCGTCGCACCGCACCCAATGTTGATCTGCTGATTGGTGTTGGTGCGAATGCGAAAATCGTTGCTCTGGGGAAGAGTGTACATGTTGTTATTCCCTGGAGGGTCGTTGGGCGCATTAGTCGCGTCTGGCGATTGAACAAGCATCCAGCTGGCAGTGCCCACATTCACGTGGATCGAGAAGAAAGCGATCACTTTGAGGCCTGGTGGAACGCTGAGATAGTACGAGGTCTGCGCCTGAACCATCGTGGCGTTGCTGTAGTTTATGGGCGTCGTTACCCAAAGAAAATCATCGCCGAGTTGCGTGAACGGTGTGACCTGCCCAGTCGAACCTGTAGCGAACGATCCAATGCGTCGTTTGACGGTGTAGCCCGTCGGCATAGTCGGCGCCGGTATTGAGCCTAATGCTCCGACGACGAAGAGCACGTCGACTGCGCCGCTGCTCACGTTGCCGATCAAAAAGACGTTGTACCAGGTGTTGTTAGCGATCGCACCGGTGTCGAGACCACCATTGCCATTGCCCGCAGACCAAGCAGCGTTGATCACCTTGGTGATCGCCGCTGACAGCGTCATCATCGTCGAGCCATCATCGGAGCAGGCGCAACCGGTCGCGATCGTGATCGTAGTTGCAGCAGGCGCCAACTCGAGCCCGCCGAGATAATTGCGAAACACAATCGGCGTGGGAGTGGCTGCAGCTGCGGCAGTGTCGCTGGTCATGTCGACGTTGAGCTGCAGCACGCCGCTTGCTGGATCGTAGGCGTTGACGATGCCTTCCATCCACTTCGTCGGCGTGCCGCGTGAGGAGATGCGCGCACGCGCGCCCGCGGTGTATGCAAGCCCGAGCTGAGTGGTGAAAGTTTTTAAGCCGGTGCCGATGGCATTCGAGGTCGGGCTCGTCGATGCGTAACCAGGGCCAGGCACGCCTTGTATTCCCTGAATGCCCTGTGGGCCTGGCACCGTGCTTGCGGGCCCAACTGGTCCTTGCACGCCTTGCACACCCTGCAGGCCGCCGTCGCCCGCGGGAGAGACTTCTGCACCAGTGCTGACTGCTTGACCAGGAAGAGACATGGTTAGGTCAGGATGAGCGCTCGCGGAACAGGAGGTAGCGATGTCCAGGTGATAATGATGAGAGCGTCGCCGCCAGAGCCAGGTTGGTTTGTGCCACTCGTAGAACCTCCACCGCCACCACCATACTTACCGCCCAGACCAGTGAGTCCTTGAACAGGAACGCCGCCGGTGAGCCCACCGCCACCTGCGCCGCAACCATGCGACATATCCCACTCTTGCCCGCTGCGGCCGTCTTCTCTTGCTGCGCTACCTGCAACAGTCCCGCCATCAGCGGCTCCGCCAGTCCCTCCAGCAGCAGATGTTGAGTTGCCGCCGTTGCTGCCTGCACCATTAGGACCGCCAGCACCGCCGCCACCTGCACCCTTGCCATCACTTTGATTTGGTGCGTTGCCGCCGTTGCCACCCTTGAAACCGGTTGGATAAAAAGCGGGGCCGCCTTGACCACCGAGGCCAGAATACGATCCAGCAGGGTCGCCATTGCGCGCCACGACCATGCCAGGAGCGTACGTCGGAGTAGGGGTCGTGATGTTGAAGCCAGAATGATATCCAGCCGATCCATAAGAGCTTCCTGAGGCGATGATACAAGGCACAGGAAACGTTGGATCGAGATTAACGCCCTTGGCGTAAGCACCTCCGCCGCCACCGCCTCCACCGTAGGTGATTGCCCGTGGAGCTGGCGCGCCCGCTTCGTGCGGTGCCATTCGCGGTGCGAAACCCTGAATGCCACCTAGAAATCCTGCGCCAATCACCTCGACTGTGTTGTCGTTTGGGTTCCAATCGTCGGGGCGGGGCCAGTACTGAACAGCGTTATTGCCAGGCGTAGTGAGATATGCGCGTGGCATCACGCCCTCGCTGCAAGAATAGAAATGCCAAGATCAGCAAGTGTCGCGTCTGGCGACGCCGGCGCAACAAGCTGAAGTGCTTCGCCGATAGCGAGCGAGCCACCTGCACCGGCAGCTGCGGCGGCACGTACTCCCGCCGAAAACGTGATCGATCCAATTGTAGTCGCGGTGCCGTCGGTAGCCAATTTATTGACTGTGAACACTGGAGAACCTGTTGAGTTGACGGTGGTGTAGCCCGTCGAGCCCGTAAGATTTGCAGGAATAATTAGTCCAATCGCCATTGGTACAACGACCTTGGCACTGGCGAGAGGTTTGCCTGCGAATGGGAATACAACGGGGATCGTCAGCTCGACCCACGCGCCGTATCTTCTCACGTACGTCTTGCTATCGACAGCATCAGGAATGCCCGCGGGTCCACCTTCTTGGTTGAGCAGCGTGACGGTGTTGCCGGCCTTAGCGGTGACGCGCAGCGCGCCGGCGTTGCCCGAACCGCCCGCGGTCTGCACCCACACGATCTGGCCGATGGTGATCCAGCTCGCATCGGCGAGCGTAACGCTGACAGTCTGACCAACAGGCGGAACAGTGAAGGGCGCGGTCGTCGTGGTGTACGCGTTGGAGCCTTGCGGTCCACTTATTCCTTGCGCGCCTTGTGATCCTTGCGCGCCGGTGTCACCTTTGGGTCCAGTTGGTCCAGCGCCACGCCCGCGCAATCCTGCGATATTTACGCTCCAGTCTGTGAACGTCATCAGAAGATTGCCTCGATAAGAATGACCCCTGAACCACCGGCACCACCGGCGCCTGAGTTAGTGCCAGCTGTTGCACCAAGTCCGCCTGCACCAACAGTATAGGAGTAAGATGCAGCAGGATTATCGATGACCAATTCACCGTAGCCGCCGGCGGCGCCGCCTGCACCAGGATTGCTACTGCCGTTCGAACCACCGCCGCCACCACCGCTGCCGCTATTCGCTGAAGCGGCTCCAGCTGCAGTAGTCGCCCAGCTCCCAGCACCGGCACCGCCAAAGGGACCAGATGCGCCCGTCCCACCACCACGATCTTGCGATAGGTTAGCGCTCGCGATGGCAGATGCTGAAGCACCTCGGACAGCAAAATCGCAACCAGTCACAACGCCGCCAGCGCCAGAGAGGTAGTAACCGCCAGTGCCCTGCCCTCCACCTGCCGTTGCTGGGCCGAATATGGTGTTGCCGCCGGACTGTCCGTTTACGTTGAAGCTGCTGCCACCCGCGCCGCCGCCGAGCAGCCTGACTTTGAGACGTCTGCAATTTGCTGGTGTGGTGTACGTGCCCGAGCCAACTGTGTTGAGCACGGTATGCGTCGATAGCGGATGAGTGTCGACATACTGCTTGGTCGCTATGCCGAGTGCAGCAACTGGATTGCCGGATACAACACCAAGTCCAGTTGCTCGATCAAACCGCAGTGGCGTGCGTAGATAAGAACCATTGTCTGCGTAACTGCCGATGGCAAAGTTGGTACCAACGTTGCCACCCGTCTCTGGATCGTTGTCGCCGATAACGAAAGCCCAGCGCGAGCTTCCATTAACTTGCGAGTAGAGCATCGCATTCTGATCGCTTGCGGTCTTGTTGAGAATTAAAGTCGGTGTGTTCTTATTGACGGTTAGATCGCCGGTCATCGTGTCGCCGGCCTTGGAGACATAACTGCCAGCGGGATCGGCAATCGCGCTGGTGTCGTCGACGTTGATGGTGAGCGAGGTGCCGCTGTAAGCGGTGCACTCACCCTCCATCCACTGCTCGGGATCGCTCTGCGAGGCCACGCGTACACGGGCGCCTGGCGTGTACGCGAGGCCGGCTGGAACGGTAAAGGTATGCGGGCCGAGCGAGATCGTGTCCGACGTCGTGCTGGTGGCGCGATAGCCAGGACCTTCAGGCCCATCAGCCCCTGCAGGACCAGGAGGGCCATCCGCACCAGGCGCGCCTTCGAGCGCACCGACATCGACCCAAGCTGTGCCGCTCCACGTCCAGGTGTGGCCGGTGTCGTCGGTGACCCATGCCTTGCCAGCGTCGGCGGTTGTCAGTCCCGTCGGCAGGCTTGCAGCGTCTGCGACGTGCCCTTGAATTTGCAGACCGGCGCCGACGGGCCCCTGAATGCCCTGCGGACCTTGCGCGCCAGTGTTGCCGGTGTCGCCTTTGACACCCTGCGGGCCGGTGTCGCCGGTGTCGCCCTTGACGCCTTGCGGACCCTGCGCGCCGGTGTCGCCTTGCACGCCTTGAATGCCCTGCGTGCCCTGCGTGCCCTGCGTGCCTTGCGGGCCCTGTAATCCAGATTCGCCAGCCGGAGAGACCCAGCCACCGCTGCTTACGTTTTTGCCAGGGTCTGCGAGCGGGTTGATTTCCGCCATCAGACTATGACCATCACGATTTCGTTCGACACGCGCGGCGTATAGGTGATGACGATGAGGCCAGGACTGCCGGCCGCTTGGTATCGAGCACCAGTGAGCATGCCAGTCGCACCACCGGCGCCGGCGCCGTAGTTGCCGCCGTTCTGCGGCCCGTACTCCGGCCAGCCGCCCCAGGTGGCAGAGCCGCAGCCACATGAACCCCACTGCGTGCCGTTGACGCCAGCTCCGCCTTGCCCAGGTGCGGCAGTGTAGCCAGCGTCACCGTAGCCAGGCGTACCAAGCGTGCTGGCATTGGCGGCCGTGCCATTGCCACCGGCGCCGTGCGGTCCAGCTGCACCGCCGCCACCACCGCCGTAAGGCGCACCACCGAGCTGCGCCCAACCACCTCCACCTGATCCTCCAGCATATCCCGTTGGGTATTTCCACTGACCGCCAGGAGCCGTTTGAGGGTTGCCGCCTATTCCAGCAGAGCCACACTCCGCCTGCACGACGCCAGGACGCGGGTCTTGAAAGTAGTACGCAGTAGAACCGAAGACGGTGTGATAGAGGGTAGAAGGTGAGTAGACTAATGACTGCGGCTGCACGACATAGGGAACAGGGAAAGCTGGGTTGATATTGACGCCCTTGGCGTAAGCACCGCCACCCGAACCTCCGCCAGCCCAACTGTTGTCCTGAGGGGCGGCTATCTGCGCCGCGCCTCTGCCGCCGGCGCCAAGACACTCGACCGTGTTGTCGTCTGGATTCCAGTCGCCAGGATCAGACCAGTACCGAACGTATGTAGAAGTACCATCAGTGAAGAGAAAAATTTGCGGCATCACGCCCTCGTCGCCAGGATTGTTATGCCGAGATTGGCGAGCGTGTTGTCCGGCGTGGCCGGCGCTGCGATCTGCAGCATCTCACCCGCTGCGAGTGGTCCGCCTGCGCCTGCGAACGTGAATGGGCCGCTAGAGCCAGCGGGCGCGGTGACGGTGCCGAGCTGCGTTATCGATCCTCCCATGGTGACTTTATTGAGAACGAACTGCGTCGACGCTGTCGCTGCAGTGCCGCCGTAGCCAATTGATCCAGTGAGACCAGAAGGGATGATGATCGCGATCGCCATCGGCACGTTGATCCGCATATTCGCAACGGGTCGGCCGGCGATCGGAAATGCGAACGGCACCTTCTGCTCGATCCACGCGCCGTCTTTACGGAAGTAAAATTTATTGTCAGTCGGAACGTCGACTATCGTAGCAGCCCAGGCGCCGTCCTTGCGCACGAACGGGAGACCGTTCTGCGGTGCCTCGGGCAGCGTCGCGACAATCTGCCAGCTCGCTGACTTTCTCGCGTACTGTGCACCGTCGAGCGGTGCCTCGGGGAAACTGTTGATAGCAACCCAAGTGCCGTTCCTGCGCGCGTACAGGGTGCCTGTGAGCGGCGCGTCGGGTACGCCACCAGGTCCGCCAAGATCGATGTTGAGCAGCGTGATGGTGTTACCAACTTTGGCAGTGACCTTGAACGCGCCCGCGGTGTCGGTGCCGACGCCAGCGTCCTGCACCCAGATCATCTGACCAACAGTGACCCAGCTCGCATCGGTGAGCATGACGGAAACGGTTTGCCCTATCGGCGGGACGGTGAAGCCGGCAGCGAGCGCGGTGTAGGCGTTGGTGCCTTGCGGACCCGTCAAGCCGATCGGGCCGACGACGCCCTGAATGCCTTGCACGCCTTGCGGGCCGATTGGACCCTCTGGCCCCGTCACACCGATTGGCCCTTGATCGCCTTGGATACCCTGCGGGCCGATGTCGCCAGTATCACCTTTGACGCCCTGCTCTCCCTGCGGGCCGGTGTTGCCGATTGGACCTTGAATGCCTTGGATGCCCTGCAGGCCGGTGTCACCGGTGTCGCCCTTGACGCCCTGCGGGCCGGTGTTGCCGATAGGGCCTTGGATGCCCTGCGGGCCGGTGTCACCAGTATCACCCTTGACGCCCTGCGGACCTTGCGCGCCAGTGTTGCCGATCGGTCCCTCTGGTCCAATGTCGCCGATCGGTCCCGCAATGCCTTGATCACCCTGATCGCCTTTCGGGCCCTGTACGCCCTGGATACCTTGCGTGCCTTGGATGCCTTGCGGGCCCTGGATCGAACCGCCGTTCACCCATTGCGAGCCGCTGTAAATCCACAAGCTGTCGTCGGCCTGTACGATGTAGGCGTCGCCTTGAACAGCGGTGACCGGCAGATCAAACGACGTGGCGACCGAACCCTTCATCGTGACGCCGGTGCCGGTCGAGCCGACTGGACCTTGCGGGCCGGTCAATCCGATTGGACCTTGCACGCCTTGCGGGCCGATGTTGCCGATTGGGCCCTGCACGCCTTGGATACCTTGCGGACCTTGCGGACCTACGTCGCCCTCGATGCCTTGAATGCCTTGCGGACCTTGCGGACCTACGGGACCCTGCGGACCTTCAGGACCTGTGACGTTGCCGGCATCGGTCCAACTGTCGCCATCCCACACCCACATGTGGCCGGTGTCAGCGGTGATGTAGCCGTCGCCGGCGTCGGCAGTGGTGAGCCCTGTCGGCAGATTAGCTGAGGTCGGCACCGTGCCTTGGATGGTGAGGCCGGTGCCCTGCGGGCCTTGCGGGCCAGTGTTGCCGATTGGACCTTGCGGACCCGTCGCACCGACTGGCCCCATTGGGCCGGTCAAGCCGAGCGGACCCTGCGGCCCAACGTTACCTTGCGGACCTTGCGAACCGGTGTCGCCCTGAACGCCTTTGTCCCCTTTGACACCCTGGGGTCCAGTCTGACCAGTGAGGCCTTGAATACCCTGGACGCCTTGCGGGCCAACGTCGCCCTTGGGGCCAACGGGGCCAGCGTTTCCAGTGAAGCCTATCGGCCCCTGCGGCCCCTGCAGACCCACGGCGCCCTGCGGCCCCTGCGGGCCGGTGCTGCCGATGGGACCTTGAACGCCTTGCGGCCCCTGTATGCCTTGCGGACCTGCAGGCCCAACGTCGCCTTTAGTGCCGCGTGGAGCTGCGTACTCTGTGACCACGATGACGCCATCGGCGCCGCGGCCTCCTGACAATCCTGCGGTTTGCGCTGCGTTACTAGCACCCGCTCCACCCGCGCCATACTTGGCACCAGGCAAGCCGTTGCGTATCGCGTCCCAATACTGGCCTGGCGTCGAGCCGCCGAAGAAGCTGGCGCCGCCAAAGCCATTTTCAACTGCAGCTCCATTGATGCCGCTGTAGCCACCGCCGGCGTTGCCTGCAGAGGTGAAGTCGCCGGTGCCAGGATCACCGCCGAGACCACCTTGCCATATCGTGGCGCCCTTTCCGCCATTGGCGATGACCAACGAGCCGAAGCTTGAAAGACCGCCGTTCGAGCCAGGTTGATTAGCACCGCCGCCATTTCCACCAAGTCCGACGACTATCGAAATTGAGCTGCCGATCTGCTCCTTGGTGAGGAGCGATCGACTGTACGATCCGCTGCCGCCACCAGGCGACCAGCTGTAGCCGCCGGCGCCGCCAGAAAGGCCGGCAGCTCCGCCGCCTGCACCGACCATCTCGACGATGCTGCAGCTCATGCCTGGCGTGGGGATGAACTCGCCGGTCGAAGTGAGAACGCGAATTGCGAGGATGGGCGGCTGGCCAGGCGGCAGCTCGACCGTCAGCTTGCCGTTGATGATCTCCAGCGGTTCATCGATCTTGAGCTTGAGAACTTCATCCTCGACGATGAGTGGGTCTTCGGTCTCACCGAAGCCGCCGAGGGGCCCTTCGATCTGCAGCTGACCATCGATGAACGCGAGCGGCGGCATCAACGGAATTTTCTTGGCGACGCCGCGGCCTGGGACGGTACGGCCGATCAAGCTTTCGCCGTCGCACTCCAGCATCAGCTTGGCGTTGAAGTTGCTGAACAACGCCTCTTTGCACTCGCTACCGTCTTCGGGATCGTACTTCAGGCAGTTAAGCGGCCAGACTTCGGGATCGCGTCGGCTCCAGTCGTTCAGAATTTCGACCTGGCCGTTGAACCAGGGAAACGTCGGATAGAGCGGCGCATCCTCGATGATGGGACTGCCGACGGTGAGATCGACGGGCTCACCGAACAGATCGGCGATCTTGATGACGGGACGACCGACGGTGAGCGGGCCGGTGTAGAGCCGGCGCGGTAAAATGGCCACCGACCCGAGGACCGGTGAACCAACTGTCAGTGGTTTAGGAAGAGGAAAAGTCTGGAGGGCCATCGAGCGCTGCCATCACCTCGTCGACCACGCTCTGCCAGTCGCGGAATTTTGGCTGGCGAAAGATTTTCACGCTCGGATACCAGAGCGTGCGATTGCCTTTGAGCCCCCAGCGGAAGTCGGGATCGAAGCTCAGCAGCAGCCAGGTCGGCACGCCGAGCGCGCCGGCGAGGTGCGCGATCGAGGTGTCGACGGTGATCACCAGATCGAGCGCCTTGATCGCCGCCGCGGTCATGGCGAAGCTCTCGAACTGTCCCACCTGGTCGAGCGGAAACACTGGTCCGAATTTTCGGACCAGCGGCATCAGCAGCTCTTTGGGGATGTCACGGGTGTAGGGGCGCTCGGAGGTGGCCGATCCCTTGTGGCACAGGCCGATGCGCGCACCATGCAGCGGACCCTCCGGCGTCTGGCCGAGCCGGATGTTGCCGTGACCGCGCCAGTTGTCGACCAGCGTCCCGTCGACGTCGAGATACGGGCCGGTGCGGATCATGTTGTCATCGGCGCCGAGCGCCCACGCGGTGGAAGGGAGGGGGAGTTGCAGCTCAACACGCGGCAGCGTGCGGCCAAGGCGAAAGAGATGGGGGCGGGAATAATTGTTGCGCCACTCGATCGGAGCGACGCCAGAATACTCGAACAGCTCGTACAGCTCGGGCCGGCACTCCAAGATGGCGTTAGGCGCGCGCTTAAGCACGTGCTTGAAGAAGCGGGCAAACATAATGTTGTCGCCGAAGCCCTGCTCGCTCCAGATCAGCAGCGGCTTGTCGGTCTTCTCGCCGTCCCAACGCTTGATGCGCGGGCCGAAGTTACGATCGCCGCCGAACTGATGGCGGTTGGGCTGCCGGTGCCTGATCTCGTAGCCTGCCCAACCTTCACGACCGTAGTTGCCATCCTGCAGCTGCATCAACGCGGATAGTGCGCGCGTGGGCACGTGCTCGGGATCGCGCGCGAGATTGTCCTCGACCAGCTCCCAGGCCTCGCGTCGACGCTGCATCAGGTTGGTGTAGTGCGCTGCCATCCAGCGCGATTGCAGGTCGCCAGGATCGCGCTTGACATAGCGAAGATAGCGCTCGCACTCGCGATCGAACATGCGATCATCGTTGCGATAGTCGCTGACCTCTTCGAGCGCCAGTACCTCGTAGCCCTCTTCATCGGGGATGCAGACGTTCATGATCGAGACCAGTGCCCCGAAGATGTTCTTCTTGTCATCGCGCCAGTTGTCGATGTTGAAGAGGTAGGGCCGGTGCCAGTACAGGCGGTAGCCGTGATCGATGAACCAGGCGACTAGGGCCTCGCGCTTCTCCGCGATCTCGTTCTCGATGTAGATGATCGGCCGGCAGCGCTTGATGGTTTCGACTGCACCGTTGAGCACTTGCAGCTCGTGGCCGTCGACATCGATCTTGATCAGCTTGACCTTGGCGAGCTTCAGCTCGTCAATGGTCATGCATGAGACCTCGAACTCGCCTTCGTTGATATCGCGACGGCTATAGGCGTGCAGGGCTGATTGCTTGTCGACCTTTAGAAAGCCACTCTTGTCACTGGCTGCAAATGGGAGAACTTCAACCTTGCTTAGGTTATTCTGCTCGATGTTCTTGTAGAGGAGCTTGAGGTTGGCGTCGCTGGCTTCGAAAGCCCAAACCTTGCCCTGCTCACCGACCAGCTTGGCCATCGGCACCGTAAGCGCGCCGATGTTGGCGCCGACGTCGATCGCCACATCGCCAGACCTTAGAACCTTTCTAAAGACCTCAACCTCGCCCTCGCTGTACTCGCCGTAGGTAACGAGCGAGAGCCCGACCAGCTCATCCTCGTCGAAAACGGTGAAGGTGCCGTGACGAGTTTCAATGGTACGCGTGTGCATCGTAGTCTTGATGCCGACGTTGGTGATGTTGGTGTCTTCAAATACGAGCGCTGCCCTGGTCGCGCCTTGCATTGGTTACTCCAAGTTTCGCCACCCTGTCGGATCGACGATGTTCAAGCTCGCAGTCAAGATGCGTCCACTATGCCACTGCGCTCTGCAGATGAAGCCTTTCGCGTCGGTGATCTCGACGGTGCTGCCATCCTTTGGGAACGTGTCCATTGGCTGCCAGCCCACGGTAATGACCAAAGAAGCGGCTTTGAGATTGTCTACGCCCATTCCCTCCTCCTACGGATTGCCAATGTAGCGACGATAAGCAATCCTGTAGTCGTTGACTAGCATGCGGCGCGCAGTTCTCAACGCAAGTTTGCCGGCGCAGACTTCTCTGCTCAGCTTCACCTCCAAGCGATCCTTACGGGCTGCATTCCACGGCCTGGTACCGAACGGCTGCGGCCAGAGATTGGCGGGCACATCAGCACCGCCGAGCGAACGCGGGATCAGGTGGTCAATCTCGCACCGGCGCCCGTGTGCATCGGGCACGCACCGCCGATCGCGCGGGCCGATCAGTCCGTAGCTATGATAGACGTTGAGCTTCATTTTAGCTGTGACGAAACGGCGATCACGGGACCAGATCGTAGAGCAGATTTTGGCGTGGGAGAGCGATCGTGTGACGCCTGGCGTTAGCTTGTGGTTGGGCAGCGTAAGATCGCGTGCTGAGGCCGGAGCTGCGAATAACAACGCTACAAGAACGAGGATCACTTTGAGCGAGCACGTTTGAGCAGGTCTACTGCGGCTGCAAGCACGGCCATGTCGGAAGCGAGCGGAAAGAAATGCCCGTTCTGATCGAAGCTGAAGCACATCCCCGACAGCGCGCGGATGACATGTTCGCACTCTTCTGCGAACTCGGCTTGGATATCGAGCGGAGGCTCTTTCATCAGCTCGCCGGAATCTTGATCGTGAAGCTCGCCAGCGTGAAGGTGTTGCCAGCGGTGACCACTTGCGCACCCGAGAGCGTGCCGTGGGCGTGCAGCGTGCCGGCAGCATAGGCTGCCCACCAGCTGGCAGTACCAGAGGTGGTAATGGTGCCGTCGGAGATTGCCACCGAGGCCACCTGCCTGCCGTTAGGGGCGCCGGCGCTTGGTGCGCCAAACATGGCGCCAGCAGCACCGGTCTTGAAGCCGAGCAAGCCCGAGGTCGCTGCAATGGCGATGGACGTCGGCTCGGTTGAGCAAACGCTGATCGTTGTAGATTCGTTGTCGAGGACGTTTAGCCCAAGGTCCAATACGCGATCTTCCAGGCTGGCAGCCATGTCCAGTCTCCTCTGCGATGTGAAGTAAAGTCAGCCGATATTGGGCTGGGGTCGCGGCTGAAAGCCGTACCAAACGTTGTTGGAACCCTCGGCTTTAGCGACCGGCGTGACGTCGAGCCAAGTTACATAGCCCTGGCGCGAGTAGATGTGTTCAGCGATCCAAATGTGGTAGTGACCATCAACGCCTGGACGAACACCTTCCAAGCTGACCATGCTAGCGTACTGCGCGCGGGGCTCGCCATTGATGACGATCCGCCCCTGACCAGAGGAGGCGGAGTCCATGGTGGTGCCAGCGCCTTCGTTGGCTTGGCCGGCGCTTTGTTCAGTTGCCTGCGGCCCTGGTGATCCGCCCTTTGCGACAGCAGCTATTCCTGGCCCAATCGCTTTTTTAGCCGTGTCAGTGAATTGCTTCAGCCACTCGCCGGCCATGTTGTCGAATGACATGGACTGTGCGCCACCATACGACGTGCGCGCTTCCCACGGGCGCACACGATAACCAATTAAATTGTCGCGCCAGACTGCACGACAGCTCACACCGCGTTCTCCTGGCACCAGAAACGAGACCGTGTTGTTCGGACCAAACTCCAGCATCGATCCGAACTTGTCTGCAAGCGATGTAAACTCATGCATCGGGCTGGCACCCATCATCTGCCAGTGGTCCTGCTTGAACTTCGAGAATGCAGAGTTGACGTAGGTGCTGACACCAGCGTTCTTTCCAATCTGCTTTATCCAATCTGGCAGGCCATGCATGGCACCTTGCTTCTGACCAGGCGGCGCGCCCTGGCCGAGCACGTCTTGCATAGGCTCCTTGAAACGCGTCTCGACGTCGTTCAAGCCCTTGCCTTTTACCCACATGCGACGGCCGCCTTGCTTGCGGCCAAAACCATGTTCGAGGTCCGTGATGGTGCCGTGAAATAAATTGTAGAGACCCTCACGTGCCCACCCGAGCGATATCTGCAGAGGGGCGTACAATGGTGGGATTGGCAACCTGCCGTCGCGGTCATCGATTTCAATTTCGCAATCTTTTTCTTTGCCGTCTCGAAAGCGTACGCTGATCAGAAAAGGTTCGATCTTGTTGGTGATATCAACGCCATCGACGATAACCTCGACGTACGCCCGCATTCGATTGGTTTGATTGTAGGCACCACGGAACGGGTCTAGCTCACCGATCAGCGTGTCGCGCTTGAGCGGATCGTAGTGCAGCTCATTAACAGCGTTAAATCTGTCGTCGAAGGTCGCCATTAGGGTGTCGTCGTTGATGCTGGTGTTGGGGGCGGCAGCTGACCAACACCGAGCCGATAGCCCTCACGATCGGTCCACAGGCTGTCCTGCGCGAGCGGTGCAGGCCTGCCAAGAACGAGGTTGGGATCGATTGGCACGCGAATGTAGACGCCGACGGGCAAGAACGGCGTGACGCGGTGAACGTGTGAGATGTGCGGATTAGCGTCGAGCATCAGCTCGACCATGCCCTCGGCACGGCCACGGTAGCGTTTCCAAATGATTAGATCGACCGTGACGTATTCACTAGCGACCCTGTGCAACTCGAAACCGATGATGGCCACGCTCAGCCCCCAACATAGCCTGCAGTCCACATCTGCGCGAAGTGTCCGGTCGGATCATCGGGCACGGGCACGCGCGTAAAGATTGCCTCGAACTCAATTACCTGGCCGACACCCTCAGAGGAGAGAAACTTGTGCGCGCGCACGAGCTTCTCAATCACGTACCAACCCAGATGCGTACCCTCGTTGCCGCCGCTGCGGATCAGCGCTTGCGCAATGCCTTTGCGACGTGAAGCCTCCAGCAGCTCCAGCTCACTCATGCCGCCGATGCGATAAGGAAAAATCTTGCCGCGGAAGTAGAGGTTCTCGTCGTTCTCTCCGACCCACTCGCGGAAGATCGCTGAGCCGGCGATCTCTTTCTGCGCCCAGTCGGTGTCGGTCTCGTGGTCGAACTCGTGGATGTTAAGCGGCCAGACTTCAAACGCCAGCGGGCCCCACATGTAGAGCGCTGACTTTGGTTGTGGATCGTAGGTCGGCTGCGACAACCCATAGGCCGGCGTGTTGGTGCGGTGCGTAAGACCAGTTGATGGATCGGCGATGTTGCGCCACGACACCTTCTCCGCTCGCGGCTGGTACTGGTGGATTTCACTGTCAGGGATTTCGGGGAACGGCCCACTGGCCGCTTCACCGTTCCAGCGTTCTTCAAAGTTGGCCATCAGGTAAATCCAATGTCAGAGTGAGCGGCATGCCGCGACATGCGGCTAACGTCGATCTCGCGTTGCTGCTCGATGCGTCGAGATGCACGCCGCATGATCGGACCCGCGCGTGGCATCTCGATCTGTGGACGGATTGGTGTGCGCATCATTTCGGCGAACTGCTGATACTGTGCAGCCATGCCGCCGATATCAAAGCCACCAGGCGTGATCTGACCAGGCCCCGCGGGCGTGAATAACTCGGGCCCGCTCTCGCCCACCATGTACGGCCGGCCAGCACGAACTCCACCGCCCCATTGTCGAGAGCCGATGCCACCAGGTTTATCAGCGACCGGTGAGTTCGCTGCGGTGTGAGCGGCAACAGCAGCTGAACTCTTGCCGGCAGCTTTGTCGCCAGTATCAGCAGCAGCGATCTGAGTGTTGTGAGCTGCAACGGCAGCGGCGCTCTTGCCGGCGGCTCTCCCGTCGGCAGGTTTCGAAGTTTCCGATTTGGTGTTGGTTGGGGCAGTGGCCGGCTTATTGGCCGCCTGTTGCTCTTGAGCCTTCTTCTGCGCCAGCTCGCGGCGCTCCTTCATGATGCGAGCGAGCTTGGTCGGGTCCTTCTTCCACTCCTCGACGCCTTTGTTGATGGCAGCTCGTTCAGCATCATTGCCGGCATACGCGCCAAGGCCTTCGCCGACTCTTGATGAGGCACCAGTGATGCCCATGTGGATTTTGCGCTTGTCCGACATGTAGCCGGTACCAGCACCGCCGGCACCGAGTGAGGCTGCACGCTGCAAGAACGCTAGACGCCGCGGATCATTACGCTCAAGCGTCTTGCCAGTCTTGGGGTCGACCAGATCAAAGTCTGCTGCTCCACCGTGATCGTGGCGCAGGCTTCCGGTGCGCGTGCCGCCTTCGCCGTGTTTGTGTTGACCGCCAGAAGTGACAACGACCTTAAGACCGTTCTCACCAGCTGCAACGTCGAGCGCGGACTTAAGCCGAGGATCGAGACCTTGCCTGCGGTCCTTGGCGACCTTGGGCTGCAGCTCGGTGACGTTGGGGTAGTTTGGGTCCTTCTCGACGGACGGCGCCCATACAGCTGTTTTCGAAGTCGGGAGGTCGACTGATCCCCCAGCAGGCGCATCGACTACATTACCTTGTGCGTCGAAAGACTGACCAGCATAGACTGCTGATTTGACGGAGCTTGCAGTGCCGACTGTTGGCGCGCCTGTAGCCCCTGCTGGCTTCCCATCCGCCGGATGCGCAGCATCATAGGTCTTCATCGCCTCGCGTTGCTTATTGGCCCAGTTCTGAGCTTCTTGATCCGCGTCGCTGAAATACTCACCAAGGATGTTCTTGAGGCGGGACTTCTCAACTCCAACTTTTTTCGTCCAGGGATGCTCTCGATGTTTATCGTTCCACATACCCTGTTCAGTGCGGAAATCGATAAGGTTGCTGCCGCCGCGCACCGTTTCCATCTCGCGCAGGCTAACCTTCATTTCTTCGTCGCTTAAATTGCGCAGGTTATTATTCTTGATGGGACCATACCAACTGGTGCCGCTCTTGCCGACCATCTGCTCGACTGTTTTGCCGGTGCGGACTGCCTCATTGACGAGACGTTCCAAGATGGCAGCGCGTGCGCCAGGAGCCGTTGAGTGGTTCTCGGTAGCGATGAGACGGGCGACTGTCGTCTTCAAGGCTGGATTGGCATCTAGCTCCTTGAACAGAGCTGCGCGTTGGTTTGCGAGATAGGGACTACCGCCGCCTGTTGCAGTGCCACCCGCGTCTGGCGGCTTTAGATAGCCTCGCTCGATAGCAGTTTGGATGTCTTGTGCTGGCCCTTGAGGTGAAGTCACATCGAGGTTGGTCGGTGTTTTGAGAGGTGTCGAGCCGGTGCCAGGAGCCTCGGTCGTTCCAGTTGACCCATCTTGGCCGCCACCACTGCTAGGCCCTCGGGTCGAAGCACCAGAACTGGGGTGACCACCGCCACTGAGTGGACTACGCCCACCGCCACCGCCGGCAGCACCAGGCTCACGGACACCACCACTAGGCCACCAAGATGCAGGAGTCGTTTTAGTGAAGGCCGTCTGGTGGAAGCGCGAGAAATGCTCGCGCATCGCAATATCGGCTTTGTCCTGTTGCTGCTGCAGGCTTTCTTGCAGCGGTGTGGTGACGTCTACACGCTCACCAGGCGTTGCGCGGAAGGAAACGTCTTGAGAGTCAACGCCGCCTTGACCGCCAACCTCGAAGCTACCACCAGTCGCATAAGCCGGTTTGCGCTGCTGTCGCCGCTGCTCAATGAGCAGTCTGCGCTGCTCGTACTTCTCTTTGATCTCCTCTTCTTTTTTCTGCCGTGCTTCTGCGGCGGCTTTGGCGTCGTCTTCGAGCTTCTGACGCACCGCGGGCGGGAGCACAGGCCCCTGCGGCTCGCCACCTCCGCCTGGGACCATGCCGCCGATGCCGAACATACGCATCAGCAGGTCCCACTTCATCTGACCAGACTGACCAAAAAACTGACCGACCCCGCCAAACATTTGCCCTTGCGCAGTAGGCTTCGTCGGTGCACCAGGCTCAGCACCAGGTTCCGAGTAGCCTTTGCTGCCCATGCCTGGGACGTGCTCTTCAACCCACTTCCACAGCTTGACGATCATTTCGATATCGCGAGCAGTGGATTTTAGAAATTCACTGAGTGCGTTCGGCAGACCGCTCATCACCAATATGTCGCCAAGCGACTCCAGCATGTTGTTGAAGCTGGCAGTGATGGTGTCGAGCGACGTTTTAGAATCCTTGCCTAATAGACCAAGCGCTTTCTGAACCGTGTTGACATCGGTGCCGGCTTCGTGCGCAACCTCCTTGAGTATGCGTGTTTGCTCGACTGCCTCTTTCAACGCATCGATATCGGTCTGAGTGACGCCAAACATTCGTTGAGCAAGCGAGCGTTTGACCAGGTTGGGGTCATCGACACCCAACGCTCTCATTCGTTCGTAAGCTTCGATCATAACGTCACTGGCGTCGCCGCCAGCTTGCTGAATCCTCTGAATTTGCGGCACCATCAGTGTGCCGAGCCGAGTTGAGATGTCTCCAGCCATGGTCATGACTTTAGACACGCCTTGACCCGCACGCTCGGCACTGCCGAGTGCCCGCGCAGCTCCAGCAAATCCAGCTTGTAAAAGTTCGGCGTTCTCCTTGCCGGTAAAACCTATATCTTTCAAAACTTGCGTGAGATGCGGGCCGACATGACCCCATGTTTCCATCATCGATGCCGGTACTGTCTTGACCAGCGTGTCGAGATAGTCACCCATCTCAGTTATCGGAATTTTCAAATCCGCCATCGCAGTAGCGGCAATCTTCGCTACAGTCTCTGACTGAACGCCGGCGACGTGCGCTGCAGTTGTGACACGCTCAAACAGATGCACGACGTCTTGAAATGGTCCGGTAGTCTGCTCCTTCATCTTGAGAAAGCTAGCCTGCAGGTCCGACATATGGCGGCCGGTCATACCCGACAGCGCAGTGAAGGTGTGGCCTAGATCGTTAAGCTCTTTGCTGGTCTTACCGGACTCCAATGCGATCCGGTTCATGCCGCGCTCGTACTCGGCGAAGGTTACAAGCGCGCGGCGACCAGTTTCTATAATCGCAGAGACTGCCAAGAAGTGCTTGCCATAAGTAAGCAGAGCTTGGCCTGCGGAGCCAAAAGCACGCGTAGCCGCATTGCCGTGCGCTGTCACTGCGGCGGTGAGTTTTTGATGTGCAGCTACCAAGTTCTGCAGAGCAGCGTACTGCGCCATCTGCGCTTGCTGCAGCTGCGCATGGACGTTCATCTCCTGCTTTTTCAGATCAAAAAATTCTTTGGCGGAGATGTTTAGTTTGTACTGACCGTTAGCCTGCTTCTCTTGCGCATCTCTGACTTTGTTCGCAAGATCGATCTCAAGCTTAGCCAGGTCCTCAGCCCGCTTTTTGGCAGCCTCGAAGGTCTCGCGGCTGCGATCCTCAGCTTCGATTAGTAACTTGATGGTAGTTTCGTCGTCAGCCATTAGCTCACCACCTCGGACGTTGCAGGCGGTGCAAGGTTGATTGGCTTCTCAGGTGGCGGCGTGGGTTTCGGCTCGCGCTCGCGCAGGCGCACGACCGGACCATCAACCGCGGGGAAGCGCGGGTCTTGCTGATCAGGCACGACGACAGCTTGTTCGGCTTCCGCTAGAACCTCGTCCGGTGTTGCGAGTGGACGTTTGCCCTCGTCCATATCTGTCTTGAGCCAAGGCGGCACAACGTTAGTGAGCGCGAACATCACGCGCTCAAAATCGTCCGATGGCAGCTGACGGATTAATTTTTCTGGCAGACCACACAACTCACTCAGCAGTGCAAGCGTCGAGGGAATTTGCCAGTTGCTCCAGCGGATAGTCTGCTCGGCCGTTGGCCGGCGTAGCTCGATCGCCGACACATCGTCGCCGCGATATTTGAGCGGCTGCTGCAACTCAACGCACCAGCCGCCATGCTTGCGCAGAATATCTAGCGTCATCGATTAGCCTGGTCCGCCGGCGCCTGGATCGAGCGCGACCTGGAAGTTTCTGAGCAGAACTTCTGGCGCCGGCGCCATGATGTTGAGGTTGGAGTTGATCTCCGCGTTCTTATCCATGCCACCGAAAAACCTGGTGTTGGTGAAAAAGTCCCATAGCACCAAAGGCTGATCGGCAAGCGCGAACTCGTAGTGCGTGATGCTACGGATGGCATAGTTGGTGTGCATCACATCGCCCTTGCGGAAGTTCTGCGGATCGGCGCGTCCAAGCTGACCGATGAAAGCAGCAGCAGCCTGCAGAGCGACGCCGCTGTTGTGATCACGCACGTTGCCGTAGCAGAAGAACTTGCGCTCCGTGGTGATCCAACTGTTCACCAGGTTCATCACCTGTGGCGTGATGCCGACAAGGACAAAGGTGCATTCCAGACGCGCCATGCCGGTATCAAGCTCGATGTAGATTGGCGCGCCGGCCGCACGATGGTCAGCGTACTGCACGTCCATCGCCGGAAGATTGACTTCTGTAAGGATCAGGTGGTTCGAGGCCTCATCATCTGCGGGTCCAGAACCGCAGAACAAGTTGGCGTAGTCCATTACATAGACGGGATTCGGCATGGGTCATGCTCCCTTATGTGCCAATGATGTCGCCGGACTCAAACTCGTTGTTGAAAAAGTCCCAGCGATAGATCGGAACGTTGTCGTCACCGATGTACAGCTCGTAGCGCATGAGCCCGCGCACTTGATATTTCATGTGAAAGACGTTGCCGCGCCTGATCGGGCGCGGCTCCACGCGCGCGAGCTGCCCGCGGAAGATCGCTTCGAGCTGCATCGCGTCGCCGCTCATGTAGTCGCGCAAATTTCCGTAGGCGAAGAAGTCGTGCTTGCTTGACTCGAGATTGCGCAGCAGCGCCATGATCTGCGGTGTGATGCCGACAATCTCGAATGACAGCTCCATCCGCGTCATGACAACGTCGATCTCGACCGCCACCGGCGCGCCGCCGGCACGGTGATCGACGTATTGGATTTCAAGCGTCGGTAAAGTCAGCTCCGTCAGAACGAGATGATTGCTCTTCGTCTCGTCGTTCGGAGCTGAGCCGCAATAGAGATTTGCGTAGTCGAGAACTAACGGATGGTTGGGCACTTGTCGTCACCTATTCATATGGTACTATCTGAACCCATGACACAGATGATCGACCTCACGGGCCGACGCTTCGGCAAACTGACCGTCCTCCGCCACGCCGGCAGCTCTCAGACTTGCGGCTTTGCGATCTGGGAATGCCGCTGCAGTTGCGGCAAGCGCACGACCGTCATCGGCACCAACCTCCGACGAGGCATCACCAAGTCCTGCGGACACCTTCGTGTAGAAGTGGGGCGCAAGATCAAAACTAAGCACGGCGGCAAGTTGAGACGGCGCCAAACACCTGAGTACAGTGCTTGGTGCGAGATGATTAGGCGTTGCTACAATCCCAACACCGAGAGCTTCAAGTTTTATGGCGCGATTGGTGTCAAAGTTAGCGCGAAGTGGCGACGAAACTTTGCAGCCTTTCGTGACCACATAGGCCGGCGCCCATCGCCGCAGCATTCACTTGATCGCTACCCAGACAAGAACGGTGACTATCGTCCAGGCAACGTGAGGTGGGCGACGAAGAAGCAACAGGCTAACAATCGTCGCCCACGTTCGCGTTAGGCCGCTGCACCGATGTTCAACTCCTGTTCGAGTTGAGCTACCATTTGATCAATTGCAGGTCTGTACCTCGCGCTCATCGTGGTGATACGACGCAGGACTGTCGGCTCTTCCGCCTGGAAGCCGATGGTGAGATGCCCGAGCCTGATCTCCTCGGCAGAGTTAAGGTTGCCGCGGAAAGTGACCTTCTTACCGAGCAGCTGCCCCATCGCCACCAGTGACGAGAGGAAGTGATCGACCGTGGAGAGAACGTTCCTGATCGTCTGCCGCGTGATGTTGCTGCGGCCGAGATAGGTGCGTAGCGCCGGCATGAGCGAAAGGTGGATGTAATCGCGCATGCGCATAACGTTGTAAAATCTCCACAACTCATCGTCGCCCATGTTGTCGGTGCCGATGAAGACGAAGCCGCCGGAGCTGATGGCGGTCTCGACACCGATCAAGCCGCGCACAACGACCCCGAGGTTGGCAGCGAGAATTTGCTGCCCTTCGGTGTCGCCATCGGTGAGCGAGAACTCGATCGAGCGTGCAGGACCGACGATGCCCTGGATCGGCCGGTTCGCGCACGAGTGCGAGGGGAAGCCGATGCGGAAGTCTTGCGCAACCATGAGGCCGGCGATGCGGCCGGCGATCGGACGCACGATGATGTCGCCGGTGATCGGGTCCATGATCTTGACGCCGCCGCTCACGCCGATCAGGCGAGGATGGTTGAGCGTCGTGCGCCAGTTCTTATCGGCGACCTCGCTGATACCGGCGCTCTCCACGATAGCATGGCCAATGAGACCGTCGAGCACTCCGCCGAGCATCGAGGCGATCGGATTGGCCCCGAGCGCCATGGTGGCGACCAGCACCGCCTGCGTCGGTGGCTGCGCGTCGCGCCCGCCCGTGAGGTGCGATCCTGAGAGCGAGGAGCCAGTGACCGTGCTGCGCAGCTGATAGCCGTTGCCAGCTGCGCCGGTCTCCTTCTGCACAATCAGCAGCGTGCCTTGCACCAGCGAGTAATCGTTGTCGCCGATGTTGGGGTCGGGTGAGTTCTGCAGAAAGTCGAGCAGCCGCGTGAGCGTAATGTCGAGGTTGCCGCCGATCTGCACCTGATTGCCCGTCGGCGTGCCCGACACGAAGGTGATCGTGGTGCCGCCGAGCGAGATCGTCGATCCGATGCCAGGCTCACGCGAAAAGATGATCTGGCCACTAGCCGCGAGAGCGTCAATCGGGGGGCCGTCCGGTGGCGTGATGGTGGCGGTCGGAGCATCGGTGAGCCAGGCACCCCAACCATCGATGTAGATGTCGTCGTCGTGGATTTCGCCCTCAGCGTTGGCTACGACGTGCGCGGTGGGCATGACCAGGTTCGCGCCATTGGTCTCGGCGACACCAGGCCCGAAGCTGACGGTGTACTCACCCCACGGGATGTAGCCGCGGCCAACAGTGCTGGTCTTGAGCGTATTGAGCGAGTTCGCCATCTGACCGGTGTAGCCAGGGCAAATAATGATGCGCGGGGTGCAGTAGAGCTTGTTCGGCGCCTTGAGCAGGGCCCAGATGCCGTTGCCCATCACCGACTGCCCCATGATGTTGGCGATAGTCTGCTGCAGCTTGAGATTGGCGTCGGCGTGCGTGCCGTATTCGGTTCGCACGATGATCAGCTGCGCGGCGATTTGGAAATCGGCGAGCTGGGCGTTGATGCCGTTGATGGCGTCGGCGATGTACCCGTCGAAGTACCCACTGCCATCACCGAGCTTGGCGAGGGTGGGGAGATCGTTGGAATACATGTAGACGGGAGTGTTGAGTGGGAATGCCTCCTCGTCTGCTGTGGAGCACGGGCCGACGATGCCAATGACGTCCATGTTCGCGCCGACGACGGGCTGCGGTTGATCGTCCACGCGAAAAAATTCCAAGCCAAAAGTCGGGCGCGCCATGACGGTGCTCCTTTGCGTTAGTGGCGATTGATGAGAGCGAACGACTCAGCGCCCAGGGATGAACTCACCCAGGAACCAGTCGATAAGAACTTGTCTGACGTGACGATAGACAACGGAGTGAATATCGATCTGCTCACCAGAGAGATCAGCACTCACACGATTAGCTGCTTCATCAGCGAGACCGTCGCATACTCGCTGAATGCTGCCGGTCAGGTCCTCCATCAGACCTTAAATTTCATCGGCACGATCGCGTATGGAAACCGAACACCGGTGCGAAGCGCGAGCAGCTTCGAGACTGGCGCGTTGGTGAATATCGGAAGGGTCGGCGCCATGGTGGCATCGAAGTAGCCGACGTAGTTGTACTGCCTGACAGTAGCGAGTGGAGTGCGCGCGGTGAAGATGCTCAAGATACGAGGCGCAACGGAAGGGTTTGGGTAAGGCATGGCGATCTCCTGTTAGAACTCGTCCTGCGGCACCGTGATCTTGAGTGAATCGACAGCGGACGCTCTGATCCTGACCCTCATCAGCGTGGGGATCGTCGATGTGTCGACTACTGCTGTGCCCTCTACCGGCTCCGGCGGTTCACCAAAGAAGACGATGTCGCGATAGAAATCGCCTACCACGTCGTCACGAAAAATAGCAGTGACAGCAACGTCGCTGACGGTCTCTAGCTCGACCTCATACCGCGTGGTCTTGATTTGGTTCATCTAAGCCTCGATCAATTCGACCCACCACTGCCGCTGCTCGCCCTGCGAGCCGCTAAACTGGGGAATTGAGTCTGGGTTGGAAACCAAGTCAGCGGTGACACCCTGCACGTGCCACATCTGCCCTTGCACGCGCACCAGCGCGCCATCACGCTTCGCCCGCGAGTAATACTCAACCTCAGTGTCCTTGACCCGTATCCTCATGGCTGCTTCAACGCCTCTTGAACGTCCAGGTCGTTGACACCTTGCTGTGCCGCATCTTTTTCGGCCTGCGTTGCCTCTGGCTTGAAGTAAAGTTTCCAGGTCGATTTGTCGTCGATGTTGCCGATGCTGACAGCGACAACAACTGGAAACAGCGTGCGTATCTTGTCGTCAAGCTGCACGACTGGTCCGCGGCCTAAGAGACCCGTTGCCTGCGGCGTAGCATCGAAAGGCGTAACGAAACCTGGAACGACCGGATGCGGCATGATCAACAATCCCAATTCAGCGTCATTTGACAGTTTGGGTGAGTGCCGAAAAATTGGAAATAGACGCCGCTGCTCACAGTGTACATTGACAGATAGTTCATGCCTGGATTGACGTTCCAGAGATCAGCGAACGCATACATGTCCATGTAGTTGCCACCGATCTGAATGTGCGCGTAGCCGTACGTGCTGTAACCTGGATTGCCGTTCAACCCAATGCTGATGTACGCAATGCCGCCGGCGCTGTGGGCATAACACATCTGGCGATAATAGGCCGAGTATGGAGCAGTCTCGCCGGTAACCCAGAAGATGTAATCGTTACAACCAGTGTGATTGGCCTGTGGCGACCAGGCACCGCCCGATGCGTGCGTGTAACTGCCAAGCGTGTCGGAGCGACTGATGGCTTGTCTGATCTTGTTGTACTTGTTCCAAAGACCACAGCAGCCATATTGCCCAGGCTCATCGCCCTTGTGGCGATCCATGCGAACGATGCCAACAGTCGGATAAACCCAACAGGTGCCGACCCACGTTGCATGTCCGGCTGGGACAGTGATCAAGTTCGTCACACCGTAACGGAAGGGCATTGGTGCGCTGTTGACGAACAAACCAGCGTAAGGCGTGGGCACTCCACCTTGCGCCACGTTGCGTATCGGCGCGCCGCCGGACCAGTTGTGATTCACTGGCCAAGATGGACCTACGCCAAGAGCGATCGCACCACCGACGTCAGCTATCCATAGGTCGTAGACACCAACTGGAAAGGCGGCATTGCCGGCCATGTTCAACGACAAGCCTGTCAGAGAGGTATCGTTGAGCGTGAATTGACGAGCGCGGAAGTAACCGTAGGCAGGGTCATAAACCGGCACAGTCTTGCCATTAACCGGATTGTAGTAGATGACCTGCGAATACGTGTTGCTCAGATTTCCAGTTTGCCACGTGTTGAGATTTAATCGTCCCTCTGGCACTCGCGAGACAAACTCGATCGCGGAAGCATCAACACGCGGAAGGCGTCCAGCCGTATCCATCGGCAACAGCATGCGCGCAGAGGTGCCACCGACGTTGAGACCGACTTGCTGCTTCTGCGGAATGCTCAGCGTCTGGTTGTCGTCGTAGCGAACGCGGTTGCTGAGCGCGGTCTCGATCGTGCCAGAGTAGTTGGCATCGTTGCCGAGCGCTTGAGCAATTTCAGCCAACGTGTTGAGCGTACTCGGAGCACCCCCGACCAGCGTGTTCAATGCATCGGTGATCATAGCGGTGCGTGCCGCTATCTCCGCCGTGAACTGATTATCGCTCTGCTGCTTACTGTAGGCACCAACCTGCTCCGCAGTGACTTGGTGTGGGTTATCGGAGCGGGTCGAGTGCGCCAGGTCGGGATCGCCGGTGACGCCGATCGACCACTCCGCGTAAACACCGCCACCGATAGCGGTATAGGACTCGACCGTGAGCACGCCCGTTTGCGGAACATAATCTAGCGTGCGCGCAGTCATGCCGATGGCAAGGTTGGCCACCGGCCGAATGATCAGAAACCCCGTGGCAACGAACCCTTCACGCTCGCCCTCGTCGATCAAGAACTGCATATTGCCTAGTTCGATCGTGCGCTCAGTGTGTGAATGCGCGCTGAACAGCAAACCGAACTGAACCAGTCGATCAATCGCCTGTTGAATGATCGGTGTCAGATCGTCGTTGAGGCGGGAAAGCGCTACGGTCTTGAGAGAGTCAACTGCATTGTCGATCTTGGTTGCGTCGTTCTCACGCGCATCCATGCGCCGGTCGATATCCGCCCAGCGCCGGTTATGAAACTCAGGATCACCAAGATTATCTAGCCTCTTGGTTCTGTATTGTTGCTCGAAACGCTGCGCCACCGGCATCTCCTGCGCGTAGTTCTTCCACCGCTTCTACCGAGTCAGCTGGGAAACCTTTCAGCACTCTGCCTTTCACGGTGTTCAGTGTGGTGGGTGACAATGTCAGCTGTCCGATCACGACGGGCTTGCTGAGTTTTACGCGATACTGAACGTCGTCAGACAAAGTGCCTAGATCGACTGCCATCATTCATCTCCTACGGTAGACCTAAGAATGTTCGCTCCGCGACGTGGAACGTATTCTGCGCGGAATTAGTGGCGCCGGTTTGCAGCACCAAGAATTGCGAGATCGCCGGCGACATATTGAACGTATAGACGCGCTCCCATCGTCCAGCCAATGCGTCAGTGAGCTTGGTCACCGTTGCATCGGGGTCTTCGATGGTCGTGTAGGTCGGTCCAGTCAAAAGCTTGCACGTGTGATCGTGCGGGATTTCATCGAAATGCTCCAGCACACAAGTGACCAGGACTGTTCCGCAGTTAGATGCCAGCACAATCCCGTTGGATGTGTGCGTGAGGTGCGTCTTTGGGCGCCACGCTCGCATGCGCGAACCGGTGAGCCTGATCGCACCATGCATGTCGCGGCTACCATCGAAGCGAGCACGGAAGTAAGCCATCGTCGGTGCAATCGAGAGCACGTCGGTGTTGTCTTGCAGTAGCGGCTGCCACTCGCCAACACCGTTGGGCTTCATCTCGAAAATGATCTTTGCTGACGACGGCACCCACATTTCAGCGAGAAGATCGATATTGCGGAAACCGCCATCAAGGTTGATGGGCTCGAACTCGATGACGACCTGCGAATTATTGAAGTAGGCGCCCCAAACCTGCATCATCAAGTCTTTAGTCAGATCGCCTTGATAATACACGCCGTCAGTCGAGTAGAAGAAGGTGCCGTCAAGATACTTCTGACCAGACACCATGCCGACCTGATGGTTAGCGTTGCTGATCAAGCACATCGCGTACTTCGCGCCCTTGCGCATGAACGTCGGTGGGATCATCACCTTGTTCCAGCCAACCACGATGCTGGCCTCGGGGTGGACAACCTTGACCATCGTCTTTTCAGGGTCCGGCACGCCGGCGTGCAGCTCGGTAAGCGCGACGTGAATGTTCTCGTTGGCGCCTTTGGCGCTGACATAGAAGTGCAGCGACGTGGCCCAGATATCGTTGGCCACTAAGAATGTCTGGGCGACGAACGCGCCCCTAATCTCGTGGTCGACCGTGATGGCGTACATGAATGGCTCGTTCCACGTGTCGAGCCAGTAGTGGTCGTAGCGTGACAGCTCGTGATTGATGGTGAGACCGGCGCCGTAAATTTGCGCACCGATCATCGTCATGCGCGTCGACGTCACACCGGTGTTCTCATCATAGAGTGGAGCGATCGGGTTCATGCCGTAGGCATTGACCAGGCGATTGGTCGAGCCCCAAACATCATTGTAGTCCCACTGCAGCGAGTTCGAGCAGACCCAGAACGAGTCGCCGTAGCGCAAGCGCGTGCGGCTCATAAAGCCCTGCTTCATCTCGATGTCTTGGTAGCCATACTGCGCGATCCCGAGCGTGAGATCAGGCGATGTGGACGTCGTAGTCGCCATGCGCAGCACTTCTTCGTACTTCGGCAGCAGCAGACCGTTGGAATAAGCTGCGTTCGCGTCGTTGGCGCTGAACAGCTTGATTTCCCACTCGTCCATGTTGTCATAGCCGAAACGCAACCCCTCATCGATCATGCAGTCGTAGCCCTGCATGTGCGTATCTTGGGTGTCGCTGTAGATATCGTCGAGGAACCACTCAGTGCTGTAATCAATCGCTCCAGTCACGTTGTAGCGCAGCGAGGCTTTCACGCGTGCAACGTCCTGCGCTACCGCCATCAGCAGGCGCTGGTTGCCCATCTGGTTGAGCCGGTTGCGTAGGTCTGCCAGGTCGGCAGCGAGCGCCGCCACCTTGGGGCCGATAATCTCGGCAAACAATTCCAGCGCATCGGTGCGCAGATCGAGGCTGTCGGTGGAGGTGACCTTGTTGTTCTCCACCATCTCGATCGAAACCACTTGCGTGGGATCGACGAGAATGTAGGCGACGGCAACGTGTCCTACTGGTACTGCAGGCTTGATCGGATCACCGCTCGGCGTGCCGCTGATAAACGTGAGCACGGCCACGCGAGCGCGCGTGGTGGCGACCGCGCGTGGCTCAGTTGCACCCGAGGTGACGTCGATCAGATAGTCGCGTTCCTCGATGTCGGTCTCGACATCGTTGCCGACCGCGGTAAGCAGAATGTAGCGGTAGTATGCCGGCGCCAGATACGACACCATCGACTGCACGGTCGTGGTGTTAATTGCGTAGATCACGCCCAGCACGTCGTACATACGGCCAGGCTCAATCTGAATTTCGGTCTGTCCAGTCTTGGTAACGTTGAACCCTGCGTAACGCCTCTCCGCAGTGACGGCATCGAGCACGAGGTGATCGAAGGTCCGTTCGGTGAAGGTCTGCAGATCGTTGTGATCCTGAGCTTGCTGCTCCTGATAGTCGCGGAAGATCACTTTCGATTCCATTTGAAGCTCCTATGGATCGTCGATCAAATTGATCTGCCGACGATGAAACTCTGCTTGCCTGCCAGGAATGGTCGACCAGCGATGAAGCTCGGCACCGGTCCCAGCTCCAGCAGAACGCGATCAGCGATCTTCTTCGAGGCCAGCACTGCGGTCTTGGCTCGCTGCACTGGCGTCGGATCATGCGGTTGGAAGTAGCGATCTTGCGGAATGCCGCCGAACACTGCCCACGGACGCAGACTGCGCAGCGAGACGCGTATCCACGCGGTGTACTTCGGGAAGCCATAACGTCCAGTCCCCATGAATTGCACGGGGCGCCGACTGTTCAGCTCGGTGGAACCGTCGTTGATGGAGTAGCGCTCGTAGATGCGCGACCACGCATCCGACGGCACGTAGTATTGGCTGAGCGGATTAGGGACTAAAGGCCCAGTCGCCGGCACGTCGCAGAACACGCTCCGTCTGCGCGTGCTGTTGATGACGATGTGATCCGGCTGCACCGTCAATGGTTCGAGACTTGCCCACGCGGGCGTGCGCCAGGGCAGGCGTTCGCGCGCCATGATCGTGATCAGACGCTTGGCCGCGGTGGTTGGAATATAGAACCGCTTCGGGCGTACCGTGTGAAACGGTCGCTTGGTATAGACCGAGCTGCCCTCTTGGCCGCGCAAGTGCAAGCGCCAGTAAGAGCCGAACTCGGTTACTTTGACGTCGGTCTCCACCCCACGCACGATCCAGCGTGCACGCCTGTGCAGGCGCTCGATCGCGGTCGTAGGTGTGATGCAGCAACCGAAAGGCCTGGCATCGACACCGCCGAGATAGAACCTAAAATTGCGCTGTCGTGCGCTGCTGGACCCACCGTAGAAACATTTGCCCCGCGGAGCCCAACCGCGTTCTTGCACGCGCCAGACGCGAAGCTGCGGCATGTTTGCCAGCCAGGCTTCGCGCTCTTCCTTCGTTAACGAAGGGCCGGAGTACACGCGCTGCGGTGGCACCGTGAAGTGAAGTGCCTGATAGCCGAACGGCGAGACGTCGCGACCAATGTAATCGATCGCCATGCGTGTGCCGTCGGCAGTGCCACGCAACGACTTGAACGTCCACTGCCGCGCGACCCAGGTGCGCTTGGTAATCTCGTGCCATTCGTCCTGCCACATATTGACGCCCATGGCCCAAGCCAGGAACGGCAAATTGCGGAAGGCGATGCGGTACGGGTCCCAGACGTCGATGATCGCTTCAGCGTAGATGCGGATCAGGCGCTCAGCGTCGCTGTCAGCGAGCGCTTTCTCTAGCCCCGTCGCCGCTTGGTAGAGTGTCTCCTTGCCAGGTCGATCGAGATAGATACGCGGAGGGTCCGCCAGCATCTCCGCATCGGGAAAATTCTCGATGTCGGGGATAGCCATTTATTCCATCCTTCCGACCAGTCTCACCTCAACAGAATTGACCTTCACCACGCCGCGGTCACCGACCATGACATCCTTGACTGGCTCGTCGATGATGGCGTGGTGCACACCGACTTGCGCCAGCGCGGCATCGATCTCCATGCGCGAGTGGTCATAACCGATCCAGCGTTGCTTCTCGATCAGCTCAGTGAAGGCTTGCTCGATCGCGGAAATTGCCAAATCGACAGTGACGTTCGGAAACAACCAGATACGGCACTTGTAGTTGACGTTCGTGACTTGAGGACCGTAGACGATGATCTCGTCCGTCAAGCCGCGGCGCGCTTCATCGAGGATGTAAAGGCGCACGTCGATGATCTGCTGTAGCGTTGGCACCGGATCGAACACCGGCTCGCATCTGGTTTGGAGAAATTGACCAGTGAGACGATCGTAATCGCGCACCCAAGCAACGTTCGCCAAGCTGCCGCTCTCAGCCATGATCGTGACAAACACCTTGCCGGTGCCTTCGATCGTCGTCGCGCTGGCATCGTGCAGGGTCGGATCGCCGGTGAGCGCCCAGAACACGTACATCTCGGCGGTGCCGTGCGGCGAGAGAACGTTGGGGCTCAGCCAAACGCGACGGCGATAACGATCATCACGCTCGTCAGGCAAACGAGGTACGCCGCCAGGATAGCGGCTAGCGATGGCGTCAAGGTCGGTTCCGATTGCATAGGCGAGCGTCACTGCGCGGGCTGCCTGGTTAACACGGTCACGCAACAACAACTCGAAGAAGGTGGAGTTTTCCTGAGTTATTTTTATCGGATCGAACTCGAGCCCGCCGACGTCGTACTGCGCGCCGTTGGGTGGGTCGTAGGTGAGCCAGAGCGTCTTGAAGCGCTCCATACGGTCGAACAGAATCTTTTCGGTGCTAATGCTTTCCAGCACCACCATCCGTTTCAGTTCTGCAAGATTGATAACGCTCAGTCGGCTCATGGCTGCGCTAGTGCTGGGTCCCAAATTTCAGTGCCGTTGCCGACCAGAGCGACCGCGCGCGGCTGATATGGAGAGGCGTCGCCGAGGTGAGCGCGCGGGCGATAGACGCCCTCGGTGCGGAAGATGCCGTGACCGAGCCGATATTCGCCAACCGCGTCGAGTATCTTGGGCGACCACTTGCTCAGCGCGTCGCCCATGTAGAAGACCTGCTTGATGCGGTAGTTCGGCTCCCAGAGATCGATCGAAACGGAGATCGCCCAGAAGAACCGCGTAACAATGCGCGCTACGTAGGTCTCGCCGAGGATGTACGGCACATAGCTGCCGACCCAGCGACGCAAGATGCGCTCGTGGAACGGCGTCGCGAAGATCACCTTCATCGATTGCTCGACGTGCTCCCAGCCCTGGAGTAGCCGACCAGTCTCGCGGTTGACCCCATTACGCGCGGGCGAGATGATTGCCCGCTGGTTAAGTAGGTCCGGCCAGATCGCGTTGATTTCGCGAAAGTAGGGCGTCGCCTTGCTGGGCTCTGCCGGCAGGCCGCGAAGATCACCGACGCCGGCGAAGCGCTGCGTGTAGTACGGGCTGCCAAAAACTGGCGCGCCTACCTGCAGCGACCAGGCGGAGAGATTGATCTGAAGTCCGAGCGCGGGCGCTTCAAGGTCTTCCGATCCAGCTACCAACCCAACCGCGGGCGGCAGCGTGAGGTGGTAGTTGATGAAAAACCACGGATCGCCGAATACAGGAGCGCCGGCCTCGGTGGAGATCGAGCCTAGGATGCGCTGCATCCTGAAGCGCGGCGTTCCCAGTACAGGCGACCCAATGACAAACGGATCGGTTGGCCGGATGTATCGCCGCAGTAACGGTTGCCCGATGACTGGCGAACCAATCGAATCGTCGATCGGTTTGAGAACAGTCGTGTACTGAATTGCAATGCCGGCTTCCGCCGGCGCCGTCGTAATGCCTAACGGATCGAGAAAACCACGCTGGATGATCAGTTCGCCGAAAACCGGCGAGGCAACAGTAAGACTAGCAGCTGCAAGACTTCTGAGTGTCGGTACGCCAAAGACTGGCGCACCAACAATCAGAAACGGTGCGCCAGGTAGAACTTGTTTTGCCATCTAGTTTACTTCGGCGGCTCGACAGCTTTGATCGAACCACTGTCGAGATAAAACATCGCCTGGCTCTTGGTGAGCTGTACGAACTCCTTGGTGCCCTTGCGATAAACTTTGCCACCGGCCAGCTCACCATTGAGATCGGGCTTGTGGCTCGGATCAGTCACCTCGTATTCGAACAGCGGGTCCGGCTTGCGTCCGGCCTCACGTTCCAAGTATTGATTTCGTGCACTGGTGTTGTGCGATGCCATTGCAGCCTCCTATTTTCCACCGCCGCCTTTTGACTTCTTGTTGCCCAATTGATCATCGTTGGGCACTTCATCGTCCTTCTTCTCTTCTTTGATCTGCCAAGGTTTGTTGATGTACGGCACGCCGTCTTCAGCAAAGTAATAGAAATTCTTTTTGACGCGGTTGTAGAGATGCTTCTCGGTATGCATCACCGCGTTGTCGTCTTTCTTTGCCGAGTAGTAAGTCTTGCCGGCGCGGGTCTTTGCACCTTCAGGATGTGCAGCAACTCTGACGTCTTTACCTACGCGACCTGTGAAGCCGTTCTTTTCATCGGTCGAAACCATGACCGCTTCTTCGAGCTTCTTTTGCTGTTGCCCCTGTTGTCCTTGTTGCTGCCCTTGCTGCCCACCCCCATCCCCACCTTGCATTATCCGTGACTTTCCCGAGTGCGCTGGCGGCTTATTGTCGTCCTTGGCTATCCAGACCTCATGCCGGTGGTTTTTCTCGCCCTGCTGGCCTCCCTGGCCGCTCTGGCCCCCACTCTGGCCGCCACCCTGGGGGCCTGCACCGCCACCTTGCTGCTGGTCGTCTTCCGGTAGCCATTTGCCGGTGTGGAGCTTGCCGGCCTGATAGCTGTCGCCATAGCCGTGCTCGGGTGCGCTATCGGGCTGCGGGAAGCTCTTGCCCTCGGCCCATGCCGTCACCGTGGCCTGGCGGTAGTCGCCATCCTGGCCGCTGATGCGGACGTTCTGGCCTTTTTTGTATTGGTGCTGCTCGCGCGTGGCGCCGCGCTTGTCGGTGGTGTTCATCCAAGGGCCGATCAGCGGCTTGCCGTTCGGATCGAGCCCCATCTCGACCCTGATCTTTTGCTCGCCGCCTTCCTGCTTGACCTCATGCACCGTGCCCATGCGATCGGCGGTCGCCATTCGGCGCTGCGTTTCAGCCAAGGTATGCAACAAACGTTCGTGTGCGTTGAAGATCATAGCTTGATCGCCCTTATGACCACTTTCAGCTCGTCTGCGACGCGGCGCCCGAACTGGCGTGCGTTGAGTAACTCAGGCGGCGCACTCTTACCGCCGAACGACACTGATAACCGTCGCGTCTCTCGCCATGGCTGCAGCACGCAACGGCAATTCGGGTGCAGGAGATTGGTGCGCGTACCGGTCACCCCTGCCGCTGGTTCCCAGTGCTGCCAGCGCTTCGAAAGGTTGCCGATCTCTTCCATCGTGTAGGGAGAGTTCAACGCAGCTTCCGCACAGATATCGCAAGTGACGTCATCACCTGAGGTGACGATTTTCACCAGCGTTTGCTGTTGGAACGTCTTGTCGCTGCGCGCTTCCCAAGGACGCTCCCAATTAGAGGGCGGCATCGCGACCGCGCTCGCATCCATCTCCCAGATCAGATTGTCCGGCGTCGCTTCCTTGATCTCGATCAGATTGCGTATCTCGTGCGCGTCCAGGCCCGTACGCGCGGAGAGCATTTCCGAGTAGCTCTCAGCCGCGCGTGAACCATAATCGTTGATCGCACGCGCAACTGCCGGCCGCGTCTTCTTTGGCACGGCGTCGAGATAGCGCGCCCATCTCAAGATATCGTCAGCTTTAACCTTGACTCGCGCCGTCATTTCCTGGTCAGCAGCGGACGCGTAATCACGAGCTGCTCGATCTCCACACCCCACGGCGACGGCAACTCGCGCGGATCGTCATCGTGCAACGTGATGTCCTTCAGCGGCGGGGGCTCATCGCGCTTATCACTGTCGTCAAGTGGTGGCTCTTCTATCGGCAACTCGACCTTGTACTTACCCCACGGCAGCGGCACGCCATCAGGGTTGAGATTCTTGATGCTCTGCGTGTCGAGCCCGAGATAGGCCTGTGCGATGCGCCAATCTGCGTTTGGTGTCGTCGTCAATAGCTGCTCCACAATACTAGCGCGGTCCACAACGCCAAGAGCAGGAGAAGCCTTGCATAGACGTAGAAAGTCCCACACCGGACTGCCTGGCACAGGCACCACGCCAGGCGCGAAGTCGCCAATGGTGTTGACCACAAAGACCGTGCGCCTGGCCGCAAACTTTATGCCCTTCTCGCTCTGGCCGCCGCGGCGGCTTGGCATCTTTTTGACGGTTGGGGCAAAGCGCTTGAGCAAGTCACCCCAGTCGGAATGCGGATCACCGTAGAGAGCGGCAATGGCCTGGCTCTCGATAATATCGCAAGCCCACTCTAGTCCTTCATCGGCCGAGCTAAATTTAATAACGATGTTGTCGCTCTGATCGGGGTCGTGCACTGCTGATGCTACGCCGATCTCGATTGCGATCTGCAGTAAGCGGGAGCGGCCGTTATACATCTCGCCGCCGGCTTCTGGCGTACGCTCATCACTGTCAGTGTAAACTACGATGTAAGGCTTTGCAGCTTGACCAAGAATTGCTTCTGCCAACGGCGTGAGGTCAGAATCATAAACACGCTCTTCAGCCCAAGTCTTATCTCTGAGTGCGGCGACTACGCACGTTCTGATGACTGGCCGGAGTAATGACACGTCGTCGTCCTCGATTGCTCGTTCCGTGTTTCAGTTTGTCTGCTTCATTCTCCGCTTTAGTCGCCCAGCGAAGATGCTTTGGGTTGACGCAACCCAGCTTGCCCTTGCCACACGAATGCGCTGAGAACAGCTTTGGCGCCGACCCGTGGATAGCCTCGCAGATCAATCGGCAAGCTCGATGCATCCGGCCTTCATGCCACAGCATTGCGTATCCGAAATCATTACGCGCAAATGGCCAGATCAAGCATTTGTTGCCCCGATACGTGAGGACACGTGCTTCAAAGAACTTTTGAGCCTCGCCCCAAGCATTGTCCACGTGCAGTGGATCACCGTGTTTCACAAAGCGATAGTAGTGATTTTTGCAGTAACCATGGCCACGCGCTTTGCGGTCACAGCCGGAAACGGAACATTCGCCCATTCCCTATTCTAGGGTGCCCTTCTGCATACGCGCAAGCTCAATCTGCGGACGCGCTGTCACAGATGGCGTGGGGTAGAGAACCGTGAACCACTGATCGCGATCGGGGAAGTAAACACGATCGCCTTCCTTCCAGGTCTCCAGTCTCGCCTTGGCCAAGCGGTCCTCTTGAATGCTCAGCCAGGTGTCGTTGGCGACCACGCGCGTGGACATGCCGACTGATACCGAGCCACCCTCACCGAGGGCCGCAGCGCCAGGCATCACTAGAATACCCCACGTAACGAGCACCTCACGCGCGGGATCAGGCCCGCCCTCGGTCGCGGCCGTGGCTGTCGTCCAAGGGTGCAGCTCGACTGGCTCGCCGAACTGTGCGTCGACCATCTTGTCGACGAGACGCTCGAAACCGCGCCAGAGGACTGGAGGCATGAGCTACTTTTCCCTCAAACAGTCATGATTGCCGGAACGTTGCGTCGCATCAGCATCAAGAACAGCTTGCCATAGTAGGTCTCTTCGAGCGTCTGATCAGATGCGCTCGCCGCCGGCCCTGCGGGCTTGGTCATGAGCCCGCGTACCTGGCCGAAGGCCACACGTCGCTCACCAAAACCGATCGACCTCAATTGATTGTTGGTGAAGCCCATCAGATCGCCCATGGTCTGCTGTTGCGCGAGCAGGATCGCCAAGATGTTGAGATTGTGCGCAACCCACAGAGCGCGGGCTGTAGGATAGTCCCGCACTGACCACATGAGCGGATCGAGCCACACGTCAGCATCATCGAATGCTGACGCAATGTCTGGGTCCGAGAGTGCTTTGAACTCTGGATAGCCAAGGCGGAAAGCGATGACCTCTTGGCTACTAGCCACGGCCCTTGGTTCTCGCTTCCTCTACGCGCCTGCGCATAGTTTCTCGTTGCTGCGTTTCTTGCCGCGCACGCACGTCGTCGACCATGTCCGGCACGCCTTCGATCAAGATCGGGTGCGGTGGTTTCGGCTTGGGCTCGTCCCCCGCTTGAATTTCAGGGTAGTAACGCCCAGGGCGACGATTCTCTTGAAAGTTGGCGATCTCATCGTTGAGCATAACCAACTCACGCTTCTCACCAGGCCGCAGTTCGTGGCCAACATTGAAGCGGTCGATCACGATGTGGTTCTGGTTCGGGCTGGTGTTGGTCACCGTTACCCGTGAGTGATCGGCCGCCAGTCGCTCAGGTGACGGCTCCGGTCGCATTGGCGCGTGATACTGCGCTTGCAGATCGGGGCCGCGGATAATGTTAATTTCGCGTGCTTGTTCAGCCATGAGTGCTCCTTGGTTAGATGCCATCCAGATAGCGGAAGGCACCTGGACGCCTGATCTCGACGCCGGCGAGGCGGAAGATGCCAGGGATGTCAAACACCATCGGCCCTGTCTGCCACACAGGCAGGAAGCGATGCGGCATCGGGATGTGCATCTTCACGATGTCTGGTGATTTGCGATACGCGACCGCACGCGCGTTACCGCTCGCGCCTGCAGTGTCAAGACCACGCACACCGGTGATGTTGAGAGGGGTGCCGGTAGTCTGTGCGTAGATATTGTTGCGCTTGATCCACTCCATGAGATTCATGGTCGTGTTCGGGAGCTGCGTGATGCCGAGCTGCGCCATGCTCTTGAGCGGGAGCAACAACGTGTCAGCGGTCTCGATCGTCAACGATGCCTGCCAGATGTTGGTTAGTACGCCGTTGATGTCGTTGAGGATGGGCGTTGTGCCCACCGGTGACTGCGCGAGCTGGAAAGCCCACGTGGCGCCGGCGTTGATCACTGTCGGCGCGGAGTGGTTGAGCAAGCCGAGCCAGTTCTTCTCGACCGCACCCCACAGACACTTGTTGTAGACGAACTCTTCGTACGCCCGCTTGGCCGCAGCCGCGCGATCCGTCGTCAAGTTCACGTTCGGCACCATCATCGCCTGCCCGAGTTCTTCGAGCGTGTAGCGATATCCGACGGCTGCCATCTCGATGCCGATCTCATGCCGGCCGCGAGTGATGTCAGCGAGCGGGACGTCGCGTGCGAGATGGTTGAACCAATCAGCGCGACCAACCATGTCAACGCTGAAAAAAGTAACGCTCTTCGCCCACTCGCTAGCGCTCGCATCGATCGGGACAAGGTCCCGATAATTCAGCTCTGGGTACTGAATTTTGTACACGAGCGGTTCGATGTAGGTGGTCTGGCTCACCAGGAAACCAAGGGCTTGCTGCTGAGCATCTGCGGCAAACATATTGAACGACATAGTCGTGTGCTCCTATCTCATCAGCCCTGGTTACTGTTGGATGCCAAGCGAAACGCGCGCCAGCTGACCTGCAACTGCAGCGTCAAGAAACTTAGCGGCGACGATGGCTGTGGCTGCGGCCGTGCCACCCGCAAGCGTGGCACCAGACTTGGTCATACCCGCGGGGCCCGAAGTGATCGCCAGTGCGTTGCCGGCAGTGCCGACAGCGTTGGCCTGGATGAAGATCGTATCGGCGCCGCTGCTCGTGCCTGGATAGACTGGAGGATCAGCACGGAACGTCAGAGCGGCAAAGCCTGCAGTCGCACTGCCGTCCATCACCGCAGCTGCGTTGGCAAGGGTGTCACCCAGCGTGTCGCCAATCTTGACTTGATCACCGGTCGGCGTGCCGGTCACGAACGTGAGCGTGGCGCCGTTGATAACCAAGGTCTCGTTGTTCGACGGATTGCGTGCGAACGTCACCCAGCCAGAAGCCGCAAGACCGCTAGCGCTGTTGCCGAACCTGCCAGTGGCAGGATCGTAGAAAGCAGCGTCGTTAGCTGCGACCAAGCCTTGCGGCTTGACCCAGATGTGACCGCGGCTCAGCACCGCGACGTTGGTCCACTGGCCATAAGCGTCAAGTGGATTGGGGACCGTGCTAAGTGGGTCGACCGACACCAGATCGAGCGTGATGTCACGCACGCTGATACCGACGAAGCTTGCGCCACCAAGGACGCAACCTTTCGATCTGTTGCCTTGGCTCACAGCCTTGCCGAACGTGATGCCGGCGGGCGTCTCGCAGATGCGAGTGCCAACCTCCGAGCCAGTCATCTCGGAGATCATTCCTTCAACCGCCGGCGCAATATAGGGCGCATAGCGGGTTTGAACGACTGTAGTACCCATGGGGGGAGTCTCCTATCGATGCCCTGGTCGTTGAGTGGTCAAGTTACGAAGCTACCGGCTTCTTCCAAGCGTTTTCCAACTCTTTGACAGAGTCGTAGTAGGCCTGGTCACGCGGATCAGTCGTGCCGCTTGGATGGTGGAAGGCCGGCCGATTGAATGCGTTGATCGCGTCGTTGATCGGCTTGCTGGACGTCGTCAGCGTGATGGCGTCGAAAGCAGCGTCGATCTTGTTGTCATCCCAGCCCTTGGCTGCATCACCAAGCTTGCCGTTGACAACCTCACGCATGACGTTTGCAGCATCGGTGACGCTGTCCAACTTGATGGCCTTGCCGGTGACTTTCTGCGCTTTGTCGATGACGGCAAGCAGCTTGATGGCTGCATCGCGGGTGCGCTCGGGCTTGAGTGCATCAGTAAGCTTCGCTTGCAGCTCGACGATCTCCTTATCCTTGACGACGATCGCAGCGTCCTTGGCTGCGATATCCCTCTTGAGCCCGTCCTCTTCGGCCTCCTCTTCCTTCTTTTTCTTCTTTTTGAACTCCTCGAAATTGTCGAGCAGCTTCTGCACGAGCACCGAAGCAGTGTCGGTCATTTGGCACGCGATGCCGTCGATCATGAGTGTCTTGAGTTCGGCCATAACGTCATCTCCTCTATCGCCGAATTTCAGTTCAGGGCCACCGCGTGCGGTGGAAACGATGGCCACGTGGTTGCCCTGGATGTTCTTCTGCACCGCGTCGTACTTCTGGCCGTCTTCCGTGATGCCATCGACCCATTCGAGGTCACACGAATAGCCAACACTGATTTGGTTCTTGCCGTCCTTCACTGCAGCGATTGCAGTGGCATCGCGCAGCATCATCGGCACGCGCACGGTGCCGCCATCGCGTAGTACGTCCTCGCCGGTCTCGCCGACTGCGTACTTTTTCCAGTTGGTGGAATCGACGGACACGCCAGGATGATCGAGCGTGACGGGTAGGTGCGTGTAGGATTTCACTGCGGCGTTACCGAACACTGCATCTTGCGGGCGGAACACGCGCACCTTTTCCATCTCAGGGCGACCGCACTCCTTGCCGTGATAAATCTGAATGCCGGTACGTGCTATGCGTGGCATCGCGCGCATGTAACCGCCGTCGATGATCGCTGCGTTCGCGCGGTCGTCGAACTCGAGAATCAATGCGTCGTTCATGTCGCAATCAACTCCAGTGATCTTGCCGGCGTTCTTGCTGGCGTAGAAAATGCGCTTGCCTTCCTCTTCGCCGTATTCTTCGATCATCGCGGCGAGAATTTTTTCACCCTTCGCTGTGAGCGGCATGAGTCACCTGTGCAGCGGTGCGCCAAATACTTGCCAACCAAGCAAGACGAACAGCACGAACAGCAGCAGGCTATTGACCCCGACGGCCCAGGATGCGGGGGCGTAGCCGAAGTGCCAGACCAGGCCAAACACCAGCCAGATCAGCATTAAAATCCAAAAAGCGAGACCAAGAGTCATTTTCAATCTCCGCTTTACTGTGCTACAGTGAGCGAATGAAACCGACACAAGGGTTCTTTCTCATCCCCGATTGCCCGAGCGTCGATCCTGATTTCGATGACGAGTGGGGTGACATGACGCAGTGTCAGCACGAGATCGAAGCAGTCGGCCTGATCGAGACACATCCCGACAGCAATCGTTTGCGTTACGATCCAGTGCCGCTGCAACAGCGCAGCTACATCAATCCACCAACCGCGGAGTTGACACGCAGAGAGGCGCACAAAGCGGCAGAGGAATTTCTAAAACACCAAGCCGAGAAAAAAGCTGAAGCCAAAGTGGCGGAAGACTATTTTAAGCAGCGGCAGCCGCCTGTGGATCAACTCAAAGAGATGATAGCTAATTCGTGGCTGCACGATTTACTGAAGCATCTAACCCCAGACATTCCACTAGCGCTCGGAAGGGGTCGCATTTGGAATAACCACGTCATGCTCAGGAAAGATGATCTGGGCGAGTTTCTTGCGAACGATCCCAACCGTGCTCTCTGGCCCAGAGTTTGGGCCAACGACACCTACATCGTCATGCGCATGACCGGCTGAAGCATCGGCCGCACATGCTCTTTCGGCAAGCAGTGCCGCCGACCATCCTGGTATTGGATAATCAGCAGCCGCGGCATCACGCAGAGAATGACCGCCTGGCGCCACTCCTGCCGGCCAAGCGGAGTCTCCCACGATACTTCAACCAACTCGCGCGGGTTCACGATCCACCACTGCAAAGAACGCGCCGGCCTCGTCGTCGGTGAAGTTGACCTTCACCAACGTGGCGATTGTCTTCTCGACTGGCTCGAAGCGATCGTTAAGGTACGACACGATTGCCGGCCGGTTTTTTACGACCGCGGTTTCAATCGTCACGCTTTCCTCCCAAGTATTGGGACCTCGGGGATTGGCCAGAGCATCCAGTCTTGGGTGTAGCCGCAATGCTCGCAGACCCAGCCCTCACGTGTCGCGACAAGACAGGCGCCGCTGTTGAATGGGCACGTGTAGGGATGGAAGCAGCCAGAATGCTGATACTCGTTGAGCGCAGCAACCTGCTCTTCAGTCCAGGGCGCAGTAACACGTTCACTCACCATCTCGCCTTTTCACTGCTGTGCTGTTCGACTGCACGTTCAAGCGGTGACATCTTCGACCAGTTCTCTTCGATCATTTTGTACAGCGTCTTCCACTCGGGTGAGCCTGGCAGCTTGCCAGTCTCGAACTTGATCCGCGTCATCTCGGCGATGGTCTCGTGCATCGCCTTGTCGATCGGTATCTCGCCCTTCTCGAAGCCCTTCCAGTATTCCTTCGAGTAGTCGGTGACACCGTCGCTCTTGCGCAGCTTGTCACGCTTAAGTTCAACGTTGGTCTCCCACTGATGATAGACCGGATATTTTGAGGCGTAGGGTTCGCGCAGCTCACCACTCGCCATCATGACGGTCTCGTGGCCGCCGCGCTGTTGCCACCAACGTTCGCCTTGTGGATCAGGCGGCGCACCAGGCTCGGCCAGCATGTCGCGGTATTCGTCGCGGTAGCGTGCGCGCAAGGCGTCGAGCTTGCGGTGTCCGATCTCATGCGCAGTGACGCCGGCGACGCTGGCAAGCGCCACATGCTGATGATAGATTTTGACCTTCGCAGACCCGCGCGTGTAGGAGCCGGCGAAATGCATCTTCACGCCATTAAGTTCGAACGTGTCGTCGGCGTCAGTGAACTCGACGTTGTCGGGGTTGAAGTCGAGCTGCGCGGCAGCGATGCGAGCCTTCGACTCAACTTCGTTCTTCCGCGCGACCGCGAGCTTCTCTGCCGCCTCCTGCTCGCGTGCGGTGGGTCCTTCCTTGCCATAAACTAGCCGCGTCATCCCAAGATCGGTGGTGCCGCTGATCTTGAAGCCAGCCTTCTCGTAAATGATTGCGCTCTCTAGGTCGTCACCCCAGATTTGCGCCTCGATGCGTTCAGCCTGAGACCCGTAACGTGCTACGACTTGTTGCAGTGCCTTGATGTGCGCGTCGGCATCGATGCCACCAGAGAGCGTGATGCGGGCGACGCCTTGACGTGGGTTGAAGCGAGTGAGCACAGCAGCGAGCAGCTTGGTCTCGTCGCTATCGTGCGGCCCACCGTAGACAACGTTGATGCCAGCACGGCCCGCATCGAGCTGGTCAATATCGCTGTACTCTTTCAGCGCCTTGGCCATGTAGGCGAGCTGATCGTCTTCGCGATCGCCGAACTGCTCGGCTTTTTCTTTCTCGTCGCGTCGAGCCTTGATCTCCGCTTGCCACTTGTCGAGCTTGGCCGCGCCAGGCTGCTCGGAGACTAGGAGGAGCTTATCTCCCCCAGAGCTTTCGCCTGCTCCAAAGCCAGCGCGGCTTCCTGCGGACTGAGTTTGCGGCCGTGGTGCTGCTCCAGCTCCTCGATGAACTGCAGCTCCAACTGCTGCTGCGTCTCGGCTTGCGGCTTTTGCGGCATCCCAGTCGTCGCCATAGCTTTGCGTCCTCTCAACCTTGATCCAGTCCTTGCGCGAGGAGGCGCGCGCAATCGCTTCACGCTCGCCTCCCTGCACATAGCCGCCCCAACTCATGAAGACAATATCGGGGTTGTCGTATTTCGCAAAGTCCCATCCTGGCGGTGCGTACGCCGGATTGAACTTCATTCTTTGCGTTTCTTTGAATCCGAACTGGCCGTAGTAGCTAGGTAAAAACCCATCGTAGCAGTCGAGCGTACGGCCGCCGTGCTCGATTGCTGCTACCATCGCTTTTGCTGCACCTCCTTTGGGTCCGCCGTTGTTGAACACATTCTGCACATCGCCGTGCTGATCGATTGAGATGCCAACGTTGCCCTCACGATTGAGCAGCAGCGTGTGCTGGCCCAGCTCTTCCGCAGGATGCGGTGAGAGAAACTGTTGACGGGTCGAGACGTCGCGCGACTCCACGAAGGTGCGCGCCGGCACCTCGATCATTCCATGCTCGATGCCACCGCCGCCACTGGTCCATTGACCGCCAGTGCTCTCACCCGCGGGCACGCGCGGCTGATCGGGATTGAAGTCGAGTGCATCACCAGCCGCCTTGCGCTGGATGCCTTGCTTGGTGGTCCAAGCGTTGGCTTCGTGCAGCAGCTGAATGATGCCGATGTCGACGCGCGTGATCTTGACCGTCTTGTCGCCTTTGAGCGTGCCGTCGCGCGCATCAACACCGAGCTGCGCCGCCCAGGTGTGATGGCCATCGACGATGTAGTCGTCGCGCGACACCACCAGGCGCTTGTAGAAGCCTTCTCTATCGATGCGCGCCATTGACTGCGCCACCTTGGCGCCGTCGATCTCGTCTTGCGTGGCGCGTAAGTGATCAGCGCGCTCGGTGCTCTTCTCGGTTTTGTAACCGCGCGCCTCAAGGTGCTTGATGAACTCCTTGGTCTGCTTGCGCGGAATCACCGGCATCTTGATGCGCGGGATGCCCTTGTGCTCGGAGCAAAAGAGGTTGGTGCCTTCGACGCTGACGTTGCAGAGATTGAATACCGGCGCCTTCTCGCCATGCTCGGCCATCTCGGCTGCGGTCTCACCCAGGCGCTTAATCAGCGTTGAAACCTGCTTGATTTGCTTTAGCTCGACCTTGCGGTTTTCGAACAGCGCGCGCTGCGCGTCATAAACGTTCGAGGTGTGGATGACGCCCTTGCTGTCGATGCGAGCGCTGGCGCTGTAGCCTGCGCCTGGATGCCCACTACCGCCAGTGGTCCACTTGCCGAGTGGATCGCGTGGCTCGTCAGGATCGTAGTCTTCGAACTCGATCCAGGCGTCGAGGCTGTCTACCTCTTCTTCTCCGGCTTTTCGCTTGGCTCGCTCTTCTCGGAGGAGGTCGAGCCGCCCCGCGGCTTTGAGGAGGTGACGGGTGAAAGCATCCTGAGGAATGCCTGAGCCTTCGGCTGACGTAAGGCTGCTTCTTCCTCCTGCAGTGAGATCAGGTTCTCGATTGCTTGCTGCAATCGCCGCCGCTTGCTTGCCATAGCCGCCTTCCTCGAGAATTTTGCGATAGACGTTCTGCGTGAACAGTATCGCAAAGTCTGGCGTGTCGGCGATGTCTTTGTGCGTGACGCTGCCAGCTTCGAGCAGCTGCGCCACTGTGGTTTTGTCCGCGCTCGCGCGTTCGTACAGCGTCTTTGCCCACGACCAGATGGTCTCTTGAATTTCTGCCGGCGTCCACTTCTCACCGGTGCGTTGCGTCAGTATCTCAGCAGCTCGTCGCGTCATCGCCGCAGTGGCGATGTACATCGGCCCCTTGCCTGGTCGCACACCAGGCACCGCCTGGCGCCGTGCGAACAGTGCCTGCTTAATGCCGAGATAGTTCGCCATCCAGCTGTCGAGCGTGACCGCGTTGACGTGGTCGCGAAGATTGTAGGCGAACGAATCGACCTTCGGGCCAGACAGCACGATCGCCTCGGGATCGGGCGTGCTCAGTGCGGTGACTGAGTTGTTGATCCACGCAGGCAGGATGCTCTCGGCGCCTTTCTCACCTTGCACGCTCTGGCCGAGTACCTTGACGATGCTGTCACGATCGGTCGGCCGGCCAGCGCGCACCCAGTTGGTCCAGGTGTTGAGTGCATTGATCGCGTTATCCTCGACGCCAGTCTGCGGCGAGAGCGCTGCCAGCAGCGAAGCAAAACGCGGCGCGTCGACTGCACCGAACACGTCGAGCAAAGCCTTTGCGCTCTTGCGATACCAACCACGCTTGGCGCCGCCAGAGTAAGCAACCGCGGCCATCTCCTCAGCTTCCACCGGAAACGTGGTGAACAGCTCGACCATGCGCTTGACGTTGGCCTTCTTCACCCGATTGACTTCATCGGGCGCCATATAGGGTAGGAAATTCTTCAGGCCTGGCACCGCTTCGGCCAGCGCTTTGACCGATGCAGCTTGTTTCTCTGAAACCTCTTCGCCGTGCTCGGCACCGCCCCAGCTCGTGAAGCGTCCGCCCTCAGGCGAGCCCGCAGCCACGCGCGGGTGCTTCTCTTCCTCCCACTCCTTGTCCTCACCTTTGAAGCGCAGGTCTTCCCATGGATAGACTGCACAGCGACAGCGCGGGTGCAGTGGATAGACGTCACGCACCTCTTCGATCTCGTAGGGCGAATCTTCTGCCCAGTCCTCGCAGCGCTGACAGACCTTGTCGTCGCCGGCGGTCAGGATGCCGACAAGCTCTTCCTCCTCGGCAAGTATCTCCTCCGGCGTCGCAACACGATCAGCAGCATCCATGCGAGTCGTTCGATGATTGTTAGGAAGTGTTTCAGCATGGACGCCCACGTGCTTGATGCCGCCGGCGGCATAGCAATTCAACTTGGCTTCGTTGTAGGCCTTGATCACCGTAACGTCGGCCACCGCGATCAGGCGCGGCAGCGCAACTCGATCGAACACAGCGAACAACTCGCGCAACGCTTGTTGCCGACGCGTACCACGAGCGATGATGCTCGCCGCTTGCCGGCTGGTCTGCTGCACCAGTGCAGCAAGAATGCCAGTGATCTCGTTGCGCGCCCGTGCGACCAGGTCATCGGACTCGTCGGGGCCAGCAGCCTTGCCAGTCTCGCGCACCGCCTTAGCTTCACCCATGCGCCAGGCACGCTCGATGAAAGGCCGCGCCCAGTCAGAGCCGAGTAGATACTGCCCACCAGTCGCCTCGATCCAACCGACGAACGCTTCCAGGCGCGTGTGCGCGGGCGCGTAAGCGAGTGCGCCCTGGGTCGAGTAGCTGAGCAAGTTGTGGTCGACCACAGCGACGCGCATGGCCGCACGCAGTTGGCGCAAGCGAAGCTTAGCAGTGGCACGAAACGCTTTGCGCAGCTTGATCGTTTGCGTTGGATCGCGTGCTTTATGCGCGTCGAACAGTTGCGCCAGCGTCATCGTTGTCCTTCAAAAGCTTGACGATCTCCTCAGGCGTTTCGCGCACAGCCTGTTCGCGTGCACCAAGCACGATAAGCGTGCGCGCATGCTCGGAGTATTGACCGCGGGGCGGCAACTTGAGCTGCGTCACCCAGCGAGCAACGATCCAGATTGGACCGCCATCAGGATCGGTGAGCTTGAGGATCATCAGAAAGAGCCGCGCATTGGCGCGCAGCCAAGTTCAGGGAGGACCTCAAGTCTGCGAGCTGATGAATGCTTCCCAATCGACTGCCGGCCCGTACTGCATCCACCAATGCGTGATTGAGCGACGATCGTCGCTTGGCGTTGAGACGCGATACATCAGCTGCATGCATTCGTCAGGATCACCGCGGAACAGTTCGTAAATGATGCGCGTGGGTGCGCGATTGTCGGCGTAGTCGACACCAAGCGTTACAACGTATTCGACTGTGCGCGTTGGCCTTACTCCGGTCGTAACGTGATCAAGATCAAGGTTGCGATCGTCCAAAAGATCACAGCGAAGATCAGATCGTAATAGCCGATCATTACCGCGAGCAGCGTCATCAGGAAGAACGCCGCAGACCAGAGTGTGTGTCCATTCACCAGAGCAGCTCCGGTCTGAGGCCGCGCCGGTGTTGGGGCCCAGCCGGAGCCACTCGGCATCGTCGGGCGCCGCGGGGCGGGGTCGGGGGAACAACTACCGAGCCGAGGAGCGTCGACAGATTACTTCTGCAACGAGGCCAGCTTAGGCCTCGGCGCCGCACCAGGCTTCTGCATTGGCTGCGGCTTTTTCAGATTGGTGAGTGTCTGCTCTTTCAGTTTCAGATCGAGCGCAGCGTGAGCTTGTTCATCTTCCTCGTCGGGCTCAAGCTCGTACTCGTCGATCGCTGCCTCGATGCCAGGATAGAACCCATCCTCGATCAGTTGATTAGCGCGCGCTTCACGCAACACCTCGGGATTGATCAGGCCAGCATCGACGTCGATCTTGTGTGCCTGCGCTTTCGCGAGCGCGACCGCGGCCTTCTGCTCTTCGTCGAGCTGCCAGAGCGGCGACCATTCGTAGTAGATGTCCTCGTCGCGATCGCCGAACACGTGGCGCAGCAGCACCTCATCGAGGCGCGCGAGTGCCGGCTGAATGCGTACCTTCTGATCGGCCTGCAGGCGATCATAGTAGTTGCGCATGTCGCTTTCGCCAGTCGCATTCTCTCCCGCGGGCGCGCGTCCAAGCAAGCGCGTCGCGGGGATATCCGCAGCCCCCGCTGCGATCATCAAGTACATCGACATGACGTTGTCCATGCCGGCGAACGCGATCTGGATGCGTTCCCACTCCTCGGTGCTGTCGAGCAGCGTGGCATTGACGACACTCTTCGCGGCATTGCCCTGGCTGAAGCGATCGAGCACCTTCGAGCTACCCTCGGTGGTCGACAACATCTCCATCAAGCCAGGCACCTTGATCACATCGAGCTTGGCTTCGCTGATCATGTGCGCAATCGAGCTGGAGACCAGGCCAGCGTTGGCGATGGCGTCGAACACTGGCTGCAGCGCGCTGTCGCCCCACTGATCGGGCGCCTGCTCCCAGTCGGGATAGTCGAGGCCAATCAGGCGCACGACACGGCTTGGATGTATCCACAGGTCTTGACCAGGTTGATGACCCAAGCTCGATCCCTCGGGTGGCTGCACGCCACCAGGCGGATCGGGCACTGGTGAGTTAGTGCGGTAGTAGTAGGTTGGCTCACCGAACCATGGGCTGGTGATGTCGCGCATCAACGGGCCCGCGCTGATCTGCCAACGTGTTACGCAGTGAATGAACTTGAGATCGCCCTCGCCTACGCTTTCAACGTCCAGTTCATCCTCGAACTTCTGGCCTTCAATCCCCATCACCATCACAGCGCCGCCGTAGAGACGCGCCTTCGATAGCGTCCACATCAGCTTGTGCTGCAGGTTGAAGTCCTTCTCAGCCTTCTCAATCTTTTCGATCTGGTCCTGCTCGGCTTGCCATTCACGCCAGGCGCGGCATGCATCGAACGGCGGTATGTCGCAAATCTTCCTGCTCACCCAGTCGCCGCGGTAGGCGTTGTGCAATTGCACTGGATCGAGCAGGTTGAGCGTGAACTGCTGCGTCGCGGCTTTGTCGCGACCAGGCATGCCGAAGCCGGCGAGCAGGTTCTTGAAGCTATCCTGAAACGGAAAGCGTATGCGCGGAAATTGCAGCAGTGATGCCATCAGTCACCATTTGTGAACGCCAACGCTAAGAACAGAAAGATCATCGCCACGCTGAACGCCACCATCAATCCGATGACAATGCGCTTGCTGACCGCGTTCCAATTATCAAAATTCACAACCAACCCCAATCGCGTTCTTTGTCACTGACACGAACAAGCTTCAACGAGGTGCCAAAGACCTTGCGTGCTTTGTCTTTCGCCTCTTCATCGGTCTCGGCCTTGATCCAGCCAATCGACTGCAAGCGTGATCCAGTCGATGAGCGATCATCTTTAACAACGCGATGCACGATCCACATCATGTCGCGTTCGGTGGCGGTTCCCACGCGCCGGTGAGATAGCCATACAACGCCAAGCCCAGCAGCGTGAGCACGACCGTGATCATGGCCCAAATAGCGATCTGTTCTTGCTTCTGCCAATCGCGCATGTGGCCTCACTTCGGATCAGGTGGGTCAGGCCACGGCTTGGTTTCGTCGCTCTGTAGCTTGTAGCCCTGCTGCGCCTCCAGCCGCTCGATACGCCGCTCTAAGCGTTGGATCAGATCGTCGCGAAACTTGATCTGCTCATCTGCACGCTGCTGCATGAACTTGATGATGTTTTCGTCACGCAGTTCGAGCTGCTTGATGCGCTGCTCGTTAGTGGCGATGTGCATGCGCATCTCGCGTTGGAAAGCGATGTTGCTCACTAACAGCGAGGCGATGATGGTCCCGACAATGCCCAGCAGCCAGTTGCGCCAAGCCCCATTTTCAAACGCTTTCTTAACCACATCAAGGTTGCTCAAATCGTTTGAGCACCCTGAGCATGCGCATCGCTTCAACCTCGTTGCTCTGCTGCATGGCGTAGCGGGCACGCAGTAGCGCGCGTCGCATCAAGAACTCTTCGAGCACGTTGAGCGGCTCACTCATATTAAGCTTCATGCGCAGCTGATCGACACGGTGCATCGAGAAATGCAACGCACGGCAGAGGTTGCTGTCGATCGCGGCGTGCGTCATTTGTGCTTGACGATGGCGTCGACAATGTCAGCCTTGGGCCAGCTCGGCGTCACATCGATGTCGTGATCATCGGCGTACTCGACCAGCTCTTCCTTGGTCATCTCATTGAGCTGGGCCCGCGTCTTCTTCGGCTCGGTGCTTTGCGCTGCTGGCGCCGCAGCACGTGCCGCGGCTTTCACCTCCGATTTGATCTCTTTCTTTTTGCCCTTGTCGCCGAGCAATTCGAGAATGCGCTCGATCTGACTATGTGAGATTTGGATCAGAGTGCCAGGTGCGTTGCTGACAAGCAGGTCGTTCAAGTCGTTGATCATTGCCTGATCAACTTCGTCCTGCGTCATGTCGCCTGTAATGGTGATCGGCATCGTTCTCTCCTCGCAGATTGAGCAAAGGGGTCCGGTCGGCCCCTGTTCAGTGTAGCCATAGCGCAAGGTGACTGCGCGCGGCTTGTCTCGCGTTTTCAATCGACCACCGACCGCATAGCGGTAAGACGTCCTGGTGCTAGCTGCACGCAGCAGTCGCTGAATGCGCTCAGATCGTTTCATGGAACTGGTCAAGCTCCAGTGAATTGTATTGCCACCAGGGCGTCAACCTGAGAGGCGACAATGGCCGAGAAGAAGGATCAAGAGGCGGAAGATCAGAAGCCGCCAAATCCTAACCCACAGCACCCAGGCAACCCAAAGACTGCAGAGCAGCTGCAGCAAGAGCGAGAGGCACAGAAGGCGCGCGACGAAGCCATGCAACGGCAGCGCTAGCGAACAAAAACAAGTTGGGCGTTAAGTATCTTCTTGACCGTGGTCTCGTCGACCGCGGTCAATTTTTCTATCTCACCATCGATGCCAATCACCTCAAGCACCGGTCCACTGAATGGCATCACGATCGCGCGCACCGGCATGATGCTTTCGAAGCGCACGATCGCCGGCGCGCATAGCAACGCACTTAACCCAACCAGGAAGCGACGCCGCAACATCAATTCGCTTTCGGTCCACGCGGGAGCAGATCATTCTCCAGCATGTGCTTCTCTACTCGATCCGCAAAATCTGATCGACAATTTCTGCGTATCTCGATCAGAGTGTTGGCCATCTTTTGCTTAATCTTGTCTTGCTCATCATCGAGAAACTTGAGTGCTTCAGCGAGCGTCATTTTGCTGATCCGATCAAGTATCTCTTCGTCCGTCAGTGCTCGTTCTGCTTGCGTAGGCATTCTGCAACGAACTCCACGAATGGCTGATCGCGTTGCGCTTGCGTGAGCTTCTCGCCTCTCGGCGCGTCGAGCAGCTTTAGCAGCAGCTCCTCTTCATCCTTAGTGAGCGTGCCATCGGCGATCTCAATTCTTAGATGCTCGATGAACTCGTCCATCGCCTCACCGACGGTCATCGTATCGAGCTTTGACATCATAGCAGCTTGAGATCGTGCACGCGCACCATTCGTTGCATCGTGTTCATGCCATCGTGCGCGACGCGTAGCGTGAACTCGCACGCACACTCGGCACAGATCAGATCAACTGTCTGCACGATCGGTGGGTTGGGAAAGTCAACCACAACGGTATTGCCACTCTCCCTGTGGCACCACGGACAAAACGGTTGCATCTTGGTCATGTAGCTCAATGCACAACCCCGTGCTCTTTCAGCAGGCGTTGCAGATGGTGAAGCGCACGCAGCACTGCGTCGACCTCTTCATCACTGACCTTACCATCGAGGAGATCAGCCAGAAAGCGATCCATGACCCGCTTGAACACCTCGACGCGCTCAGTCATATATGCCGCCACGTAACCCGAGTTGCGATTTTAGAAATCGCCCGACTGCCTACTCCATAGTCCATTCCAATTTTCCATTGCACTTCTTTGGCAGCTACTCGTTTTCGAATCTCAATCACGTCAGCATTTGTCAACTTGACATTCGTACCGCGCTCGCCACGAAAATCTGTCCCATGTTTTCTTTTACGCAAATTGTTCTCGGACGGAGTTTCCCAAATCACATGTTTGGGGTGCACGCACCCTAACTTCCCACGTCCGCACAGATGTGATGCCTCATATTGATCCGAAGGCGCTGAACCGTTCACTAATTCACACATGAACACGTGAGCGCCTATTCGTCTCCCTTCTTCAGTTCGCACTTGACCATAACCTGATCCACTTCTTGGAAACGGCCAAAGCAAACAACGTCGACCACGATAATTCACATGCTGCTTGACCCAACTCAACCCACCCTTTCGTGGCGCTCCTATCGGTGGCCTGATGTAGGGGTCACCGTATTTTCGATTGTACTCGTAATGCTTTCTACAAAAATTCCTGGCATACACGAGCTTCTTGCACACCAGACATTTTTTACTGCGTAGGTACGCCATCAATCAACCGCGCCTCCGAACAGGTTGTACACCGGCCCAGAGATTAGTCGGTTGAACGCCCCCGAACAAGCGTCAACTTGGTCGCGATATTTGCCGTTAGGGAACGACACCATCTCATCAAGCAGATCAACTTGGTAGTTGCCGGCGACGATGTAGACGTTGCCGCCTTGCACCTGCGCAGCGAACGGCTCGGCTCGTACCTCTTTCGAACCCGTGACCTTGTCCGCGTAGACCTTGAAGCCACGAAGGTTGCGGATCGTGCTCTCCGCGCTTTCCTTGCCGCCGCTTCCTGGCTCCTGCTCAACGCCCACCTCATACGCGCCTGGCCGGCTGTTGTTGCGATCATGCTCGGCCCAGAACTTGATGCGCTCCTCGCGATCAAGCGACGACCACTGACCACGCACACAATGCTCGATGATGAAGCGATTATCTTTCGTCATGTGCAGCAGTGCGCCAGCAGTGAACGCACCACCATCTTCGGTCGCAGCCTTGTCCCAGAAGCGCACGCTCTTCAAGATGCGCGAACGATCCATCACCTGCAGCGGCACCAGCTTGTCGATCGGGAAGATGCCACCGCCAACGATAAACGGGTTCTGCTGATAGAGTGCTTCCCACGATGCTTGCGTGTAGAGCTTCTTGCGCTCAAGCAAAAACTCGAGCGACTTGAGCTGAGGAAACAGCGGCGCGCCTGCTCTACGATACAGCTCATCGTGCTCGGCGAGAGCAGGGAAGCGCACCACGGTCACGTGCTTGCCGAAGTGCTCGATCATCCTGCCCGCGGGATCATCGACGTGCCAACGCGTCATGATCATGATCATGCCAGCGTGCTCAGAGAAGCGCGAGAGCACGTCATCGGTCATCCAGTTCCAGGTCTTCTCGCGCTGCAGCTCCGACTGCGCTTCAGCACGTCCTTTGATCGGATCATCGATCACGGCCAGGTCGAGCGCTTCACCAGTGATCGAGCCTAGCACCGTCGTGTTGCGGAAGTAGCCCTCATGCCCAACGAACTCTAAGACGTCGTGATTGCGTAGCGATCGCTCGGCGATGGTGACGATGTGCTTGTCGTTGAGCCGCGTATTCGGAAACAATAGACGATAGAGTTTGCTGTCAAGCGCGCGCTGCATGCGCAAGTTTGCGCGGATACCGAGGCGATCCGAGAACGAGCTGTAGATCACGCGCAGCTCTGGATCGTGACCAACGCACCAGGCAATGAAGTCGATTACGCTGAGCGACTTGCCGTGCTGTGGCGGCGTGCACAACAGCATCACCGGCTTCTTGCCGGCCTTGAAATCGTTATAGAATGTGCGCAGCTTGGTCGCGAGCATGCGCGGGAACCACATGTTCTGCAAGCGCAGACGTGGGTTCATCAAAATGCGATAGTGCCAGAAATTTCTAAGCGCTTCGGCAAGTTCGATCTCGCCGTACTGTGTGTCAGCAACCCGAGACGTCAGGTCCTCATGGATCGTCGTTGGTTTGTGGAGCATAGTCCTCTTCACGATCGCTCTCGAACACTGGCCGCGGCAAGCCTAATCGATCGAGACGTTCGAGCCGCTCCTGCATCGTGACATCAAGAAAATAATTGTTCTGCGTAGCTGGTGCTTGATTATCATCGCGCTCGCCCCACTGATCACGGCGCCGATGGCTCAGCGTGTACTCGATGATCCTCGCACGAACAGCGACGTTCTCAGGATCATCTTTTGCGAGATTGACGTACTCGGTCTCCATCGAGTCGAGATATGTCGCAACAGCATCATCCCATAGCGCGCTGAACTCGGTATCGTCTTTTTTCCAGGCATACGCAGTCGAACGAGCAACATCAACTGCAGCGGCGGCACAGCCTGGCGCATCGCCATCCTTGAGCCGCTCCAAAAACAATTTCTTCTTCGCACTGGTCACCATTGGTGTCGGTGACGAGTGAACTTTGTTTTTGCGTCGTGTCATAAACGTAAAGCGACGCACATAGCGTCGCCCCCTGACATGGGCTTCATGTCCAGTGGCGTCTAGTCAAACGAAAAGCAATCCGGTTGAACCGTTGATCACGCCGCTTTTCTATGTCGTCGATTGGGCCTGCGCCGTCGACGTCGCTTTGCTTTTTTCGCGATGCTGAAGACATCGCGTTCATCGACATCGATCGGGACCATGCGTCCCATCATGTCGAACACCAGCCTCAACTTGCCTTCCTCAGTCACGCTGTCGTAGGTCGCATCGTGTCCTGAGATCAGTCCAGTGCCACCGACATGCACGCGTTCCCCACGCGCGTATGGCTCTGGCACCACATCAGGCGGCAGTACGTCACCGCCACCACAACGCTCGACTAGCGCCTCTACTTCACGCCCACGCACCCGAGCTACAGTCTCACCAAAGCAAACAATACCCATCACGCGCCACACATCGCGCAAGATGTCCCAGCACTGCTCAAGCGGCACCATCACGTAACGCGGAAACGCCGGCGGCATCGACAGCACGATGCGTCCATGCCATACGCGCGTGGTGCGCCGTTTGAAAAACAAGTGGGAATAGTTGAGGCGCGCAAGATCGGCTGAAACAAGATGCTCCGCATTGGGCGGAGTTGTTGCCAATGCCCAGTCCGACATTTGCGCCTACATCTCGATATCCCGCGAGTGTGTCATACCACCCGTACCAAGTTCGCCTTACACCTGTCGGGTTTCAAACACAAGCCCCCACAAGCACGCACACAAAGAAGAGGGCCGCGCCTTTCAACGCGACCCTCAGGGCTAATCAGCAATTACAATCAACCAGTTACTACCGATTGAGCCTTCTCATTTCGGCGCCTAGTCTTGCGAAAACCCATCGCCTTCATTCTCGACTCACGGTCATCAAGCTTAGCTTGCGGAGGTGATTCAGCCTCCTCAAAGCTCTTGCCCTGGATCATCGCACTCGCGATGTCCGAGCTGCTCTCGCTCAACGTCTTCGCCTTGCGCTTCGGCTTGGGCTTGGCCACCGCCTTGTCGAGGCGTCGCTGACGTCGCTCAACATCTTTGAGGTGAGCCATCGACTTAATCAGCTGCTCGATCGCAGCTGCTTTCTTAGCTTGCCACTTGTTGCTGTCATTCTCCAAAATTTGGGCCTTGGAGAGCTTGACCCTTGCACGGCGTTTCGCCATGATCGTTCTCCGTTACAGATGACTTGGCCCGACCTCGCGTCGGGCCTTTTCTTCAAGCGCAAGCATCCTAGCACACTGTCAACAAATTTTCCAGGCGTGTTGATTCGCTTCTGCGTACTCAACTCGAACATCAATGACTTAGCAGCAATCTTTCTCCAGAAGCATTGGAGAATTTCCAACGAAAATATTTTTTGGCGCAGCGAGAGACATCGGTACGGTTGATGTGATCCGACTCAGCACCTGCCGCTTCCCGATGCTCTCGCTGCATCTCATCATCTCGTCTGTGGCCTCTCCGCTTGCTGTCGCATAAGCACAGCAACCAACTCCAAATACACCGCCTTCACTTCTTTGTCCGCCTCCTGCTTGATCATGTCCCAAAGCTTATCAATCAAAACATCTTCGCGCTTCCGTATTTCCATCAACGTCCTTGCCACTGTCTCCCGATCCTCTCGATTGTCCTCCAGTGCGTCGGGTGATAGCCACCCAACCACTCCCCATTGACCCACTGCGTACGCTTCGGCGTGCGCCCCTTCAGTGGTCCCTCCATCCAAGCAACCTCGATGATCCTCCCATCTCTCGGCGCCGTCGCGATCTCACGCCACACGATCGTACGCACCATCTGACCGCCCTGAAAAATTCTGCTCGTGCCTGGAATGTCCCTCATGCTGCTCTCCATAACTCGGCCTGGCCCATCTCCTGCAACGATAGCATTACATATTTCAAGCTCAAGCCACGCAGCGGCGCAATCACTCCAACCGTGCCGGCACCGTGCAGCACGTGCGTCACCACACGCTTGCACTCGCGCCCAGTGTACACCTCTCCCTTCGGCTCCCACTCACGCAACAGCAAGATATCCCCAACCTGGTAGTCGCGATCGTTGTAGCGCAGCTCCGCGGTCTTCTCCCCGCTCAGCAGTGGCGCGAAGAACTCCGGCCAGCAACGTAATTCATGCACCGTCATTATCACCTCCGTGCGTCTGATGCCCATGCGCATCGTTGTGATGCTTCCTACACAACGATCGCATCGTACCAGGTCCGTGCCGCGCAATGATCGCCTGGATGAACTTGTGCTCGTCTGGCAACGCAAACACCGCATCCGTAAACCAATCGTACAGCTCCCTGATCTTGTCGAACTCCTCGTCACTCAAATCAGCCAATGCCTCATCAACGATCTCCTTTCGCGTCATCACACAATGATGCACGTGATCAGCGAACCGCGTACATCCCTCTTGCTCACAAAAACGAAACTGCTCCCGATGCGTGGCCGTGAGAATACTGATCCGATGATCAGCAACCTCTCGCAACTCTTTCACAATATCAAACTTGTACCACCTGACAGCCTTGCGCCACGACACGCTCTTCCAGCCATTCCCACCATTCGCTTTCTTCCATCCATCCTCCTCACAGTACGCCATGAACTGCCACTCGGTCGTCGCACCATACGCCAGCACACGCGTTGTCCATTTGAACTTCGTGCACCGCGGACCAGGTGGCTCGCACCAGTACGGCTGCTCGATAAACAACCGCTGCAGCAGCGGGTGAAAAAACTCTTCGTCCAATTTGTAACGCGGACTGGCCGGCGTGCCGACGATCTCCCTCACTGCAGCTACAGCTTCTTTGATCGTCGGAAATCCTAGACTGCGTTTGCCTCGTGGCATCGTCACACCCGATAGTGTTTGTCGATGAAGCCGAGATCAGGATCACCGACCAGCATCCAGCGTATCCAGGTCTTCACAAACTCCAAATGAGAATCGAACCAATGAAACACACCATCATAGCGCCCGAGAGCTGTTGGACGGTCCAAACAAGAAACACACCAAGCCTCAACAAGCTGGTGAAACACCGATCCCTCAGCACGCTCTATTCGCAAATCCCCCGCAAGCCATGCTTCGCACTCCACTTTGAACGCGGGCCAAGTATTTTGATCGGCAATCATCCCTAGCCTCCTGCAACATTGTCGACATTGTCGTACGCGCGCGCGAGTCCGTCCGCTGTGGCATAGAAGAAGAAAAAACCTCTTTAATAATCTATACCCGTACGCGCGTACGACATTGTCGACATTGTTCGCCTGCTGATTGCATTTTACAAACCTCCGCGCGAAAGATTGTCGACACTGTCACGACTTTGAGTTCCTGCCTTGTTCTTGCGGTAGGATTTCAGTCAGCCACTCCCGCACCTCTTGGCGCCGTTTGATCTCCCGCCTGGCTGTTTCATGGTAAACCTCATGGACCTGGCGGTTGACCTTCCAGTGTGAAGGACCGCCGGCGCGCTTCGGCGGCAAGCGGTCCACCCACTTGTAGGCGTCCAACTGATCAAAAATGCGCTCGATCTCTTTGCGTTCGAGACCACGCAGGCTGTTAGTGCCGCGCTGGATATCGCGGCTGGTAAGCGTCTCCAGGTGATCATTAGCGAGGATGTAGCCGGCGATCGCGCGCAGCTTCTCGTGGTCATCACTGGTGTTGAGCACGTTGAAGTGAAACGTCACTGCATGCGGTAAAAGAAACTTGTGCAGGAAGGCCTCGACGCGTCGCGCGGTATCGAGATCGATATCAGCCTGCCAGGCGTCCTCGTGGTGCTCGATCACATGCCAGAGCAAGCACAGGCGCGCGAACATTCCGTTGTACTTGCCGATGTGTGACGCCAGGCGCGGACTGCTGGAGCGGGTCAGCTCAGCCCACCTGAGGTGCTTGTGCTCCAACTCCTCGCGCACCTTGATGGCCTCATCATCGAACCTGACCAGGTCATCATCGTGCCGCTTGCGTAGCTTGTACAGCTTGTCGATCAGTGTCTCGTAAAGCTTTGCCTCCGGCGACACCGGCACGTCTTTGCCGACCGTGGCGCTGCGCAGCATAATCATGTTGAAGCGCTCGATCAGGCCGTCGTGCGAAGCCTCCAGCACTACTTTGCGGATCACATCAGACTGGATGCCTCCAAAAATGTTGATGCTCAAGTTCTCGATGTGCCTGGAGTCGGCACTGGCACGATCGACAGTGTAGGAGCGGCCGTCGTAGGCCTGCAAATAGAAGCTACGATCGAAGCTCGCGCTGCCGCGTTTGCCACCGCTGTAGCGATCCATCCCGCCGAAGTAGCCCGACAACTCGTCGCGGCACAGGATCACACCTTCAGGGCTGTCAGCCATGATCTGCTGAACGCCCTCGACCGTAACGTCCTCAATCTTGATCCGCTCCTTTGTGGGCTTGGGCGTTTCGCGCTTCTCGTCCCTATCGAGCTGCTCCCACTCCTCCATCGCCTTCATGTACTCGATCACCATCTTGCGGTTGATGCGATCAATTGGAGCCATAGTCTCGCTGAAAATCGTTGTTTTCATCGTGCTTGGATCACCGACCAAGCCAAACCAAAACCGTGCGCTCTGCCGCCATCCAGGATCGTTGCGCTTAGGCTGTATTTTGATCTTGTCGGGGATTACGGTGGAGCATGCAACCAGTGCGCCAAGCGCGAAGCCGGCGGGGTCGCAGCCCTTCTGATCAGCATGAGAAAATGCGAAGGCCTCGATGATCGATGGCAGCAGTCCGCGCGGCAACGCCACCGAGGTCTGTGATCCGCTCCACAAATCGATGGGGATACCCACATCCGTGGGTGGAGTGGCGCCGTTGGTCTTCGGCTTGGTCTTCCACTCCTCGGCCGGCTCATCACTATCACCCCGCGGGCTCCAGTCGGGATCAGCTTCCCTGACCAGGTGAATGAACGAACCAGGCGAAATCTTAGTTGGTGGTGAGGTGTGAAACTTGTTCCACTTGTCGCGAGTGACGTCGGCGTCGTACTTGTTCGAGCGCTGCGAATAACCGTCGAATGCTGCAAACCCGCGATCATCAGGCGCCACCGCGACAATCTTCAAGCCTTTGGTGTTCCAGCTGTCCCAATCGTCATCGTCGTTCGGCAGGCTAGTCGCGATGATCTCGCAGCCCTCAGTAATCTTGTCTTCGCTCAGCGGCTCGTACAGGCCTTCTGCGAACGGATCGTGGCCGTTGCCCTGGTGATCCTCGTCCTTGATCTCGTCGATTAGCCAGTCCGGCGCCGGCGCAATCGCTACATCAGGATCGACCCACTCACACTTGCCGTCAGGGCGCGTGCTTGGGGGTGCGATCACCATGCCGCCATCGGCCTTGACATCAACGCCGGCCGCGATCGTCATGCTCTTGAGCTTGAAAGGTACGTCTGGGCGCCTAAAGTAATAATGCTCCGAGCCACTGGGCGTCTTCGCCATCAGCGTCTTCGGCAGCTTGCCGTGCTTTTTCTCCAGCGCCCTGAGCGCGGCCTTGCCATCAACCCCATGGCCTTTGATGGTGTCAACATCAACAACAATGAGGTTATTCACAGTGCCCGTGGGCAGGCCGACGCCGGCCGTGGTGTAGCGCAGGAAGTTCTTGCGCAGCTGCCCGAGGTCCGCGGTCGCGCCCCAGTTTGCGCCACCAGGCGCGTATTTGGCCGACAGAAAGCTCTTCTTTTTGCCGTCCTTGAGGTAAGCCGGAAACAAGCTCCAGCCGTAGCTCTTGGCGGGGTCAGCGTAATGGAGAACAGCGCGCAGGCACTCCGTCTCTTGAACGCGCTTGGGCATGATTGATCCGCAGAGCGACGGGAACAGGGAGCCATCGATGCTCCCGTCGTAGAAGTTCTCACGACCCCGCTGCGGACGGGGAGGCAGACGGCTAGAACGCTGTGAACTTAGAAGCGCACGCCCTTCTTGCCGCTCGCGGCCTTTCTGGCTGGGCGCTCCTGCACCTTCTCTTTCGGCTTGGCCCTGGTGGTCTTGGACACGAACACCTCAGTGGCCTTGTCCTCGATCGCATCCACCGCTCCGCCGTTCGTCAACGCGCTCTTCAGCTCGTCGAAGTCCGCCGGAATTTTGGACCAGCCGTCTACCCTGAACACCGGCGCAAACGTCTCGCCGAACTCAGCGTGCTGATACGAGCGCCGCAGCAGCTTCACGATTGGGATATCGTTCGGATGCATCTTGCGCCGTCTTGCAAACGACTTGCTCAACTCGCTCAGCGTGCCCAGTCCGCCCTTCGAGGAAGTGACGAACGTATAAAGCTCGCCTTGATCATCGAGCATCGGAAGATAGGCCGTGAACTGCCACGGATCGATCTGCTGGCCGCTAAGCTCGCGCCACTTCGACTTGTCGTGGTCGCCGAGTTCTTCACGCAGGGGAGGCTGAAAGCCTTCCGCCACCAGACCGATTAAGTGCTTCACCGGTCTCTGATCTTCCCACTTGACCATGCCCTTCATCAGGCCTGGCAGGTAGGCCAGCATGCGCGTGCCCTCGTCCATCTCTTCCTGGTCTTGACCGTACTTGTAATCACCATGTTTGGTGAAGCGGAGGAGGTGGCCGTGGATATGCGTCTGGCCGCCGAACTCGTTACCGAACGCATCGAACGGATCGATTTCCGCCGGCGTCAGTGACGAGGTAGTCTGCAGGTTGTTAGCCATCGTTGAAGTCCTCAACGTTGTATGACCGAGATCAAAGCGCCGCGCTCGGCTCACGGCTTCCGCGTCACCAAACGATCCTGTTTAGTGACGCTGACTAGCAATCGGTCGGAAGGTTCACCGACTGTCTCGAACCGCTGGAGGTCAATGCCGGCTGCGGCTGCAGCTGCTTTGATCCCCACCATGTCGTATGACGGTCTGCCCTTCACGGCCGACCACGTCACATTAAGTTCACGGGTCTTGATAAAGCGCAAGCCCTTTTCCCTCATCCTCGATTTAATTTTTTCTTGTAGCTCACGGTGGGCCTTTGAGGCCTCATCAACCTTGCCATGGGCTGCACGTTCCTGCCCTGCCAGGTCCACAAGCTCCGCTATAAACTGCTTGTCCTGCGCCACATCATCATTTAGTGGCACCCGACCCCGCAGGGCCCTACAGCTAGCTAGAAATGGGCAATACTTGCATTCGTCGCCGCCGTCGATCCAGCCCTCGGGCTTCAGGTCCGAGGCGTTGACGCTGGTCATGATGGCGACTGACCTTTTAACTGCCTCTTGAAATACTTCTGGGTCAAATTTAACAACGAACTCCACGTTGTCGTCGAAGAAGCTGGCGTTGGTGTAGGCCAAAATACCAAAGTCCGGCTTGAATTTAGTCAGCTTGCGCACGAGCCCGAGCTGCACCTGCACTTGGAAGACATGTTCACCCTTCGGCTCCGAAAGGTTAATACGAGGGTCGATGGTCTTGCAATCGATCACCACGCAGCGACTGGGCCCGATGTCGGGCACCATTAGGTGTGCAAGCAGATTGCGCGGCTGGTCGATCAAGATGCCGTCGGGCGTTGCGCTCAACAGCTTGTCGACGTAGCGCTGCTGTTGACCACCAGCGAAGATCAGCTTATCGCCGTAGTGCTTGCGCAGCGCCGGCACGAAGAAGCTCTTCTCGAACACGTTGCCGCGGCGTGCTGCGCCCCAGCCGTCGGCGTAGTTCTCATCGTACGGATGCCCATGCTTGCGGTACCAAATCTTGCGCGCACACTGGCCGATCTCGCTGGCGCCGACGGTCTGCTCGCGGGCGCGCTTGAACTTCTGCCGCGCACTGCGCGCGTGTTTCTCGAATGCCTCTTTGATGATGCTCATTCTTCTTCATCCTCACAATCAGGGCAACGATGCTCCCACGTTTCGGTGTGCCCACCTACGACCTTTATTATTCTCCAGTCCGTCTTTTTAAGCTCTGCGAGTGCATCGTAGAAATCTCCCTGATTGGTTTCGAGTACCTCGCCGCAACCGTCACACTCAAACGCGATGCAGCCATGGACGCGATGGATGGTCACTTCAGCAACTCCCTGATGATCAGCGACGCGTTCAACTCTTCATCACTAAACGGAAGCGGATCGTCGAACGGCGGCAGACCCTCGCATTCGCGTACGCACATGATGGTGCGGCCGATCAGTGTCTGAACCAGAAAGCGCGTGTCGGCGTTGGTCTCGTGCCAGGCCCCGCGCTTGACCAGCTCGACCAGCGCCGCGGCGTCCGCGATGGTCATCGTCTCGAGAAAATAGCACAGCTCCTGCGCCTGCTCGCCATGCGGACCCGCGAGCAGCGCTACTTTGCGCTCCTCATGCCACTTCTTCCACTCCTCGAAGATGAAGTCACGCTCGAACTGCTTCTTGGCTAGCTCGCGCTCGGCCTTGGTCTCGGCCGCACGCATGCGCGCACGATTGTACGCGGTCGAATTGCGATCGGCGAAATCCTCGAACGGGTCGGTCATTTCATGTATCGCTTGTTGATCCAGGCCTTGACCTTGATCGGCAGGCCATCAGCCCATGTCGGCGACTG
>Ga0081455_10000132_pt1 | contig 87546 bp, 72 predicted proteins | sample TabmetS3T2R1_FD_70207 | JGI IMG/M metagenome (GOLD analysis project Ga0081455, IMG submission 70207) | Tabebuia heterophylla rhizosphere microbial communities from the University of Puerto Rico - S3T2R1 | ecosystem: Host-associated > Plants > Roots > Rhizosphere ... | reverse complement strand
CCCCAGGGGATTGCGGGTGGCCCTCAAGGCTGTGTCCCATTGCCCACGGCTGTAGGGCTCATCGCCTGAGCCGCTTCGAAATAATGTCGGATTAGGGCTAACAGGATCAAATCCCGACTTTTCTCGTTAGTCTGGTTTCGTGGGAAAAAAATGTGGGTGTTTGGTTACCAGGAGTGGAATGCTATCCCACCAGCGAGCTTCAAATTGCCGCTGCAATCGCAGTCCCCATCTGGTCGGTGCTCGCGGTGCCGCCGATGTCGCGCGTGCGTGGGCCCTCCATGAGAACTGTCTCAATCCCCTTCACGATGGCATCGGCAGCATCCTGGTGGCCGAGGTGTTCGAGCATCATCGCGCCCGACCAGATCTGGCCGATCGGGTTGGCGATCTTCTTGCCTGCGATGTCCGGAGCCGAGCCGTGCACCGGCTCGAACAGTGACGGGTACTCACGTTCGGGATTGATGTTGGCCGATGGTGCGATGCCAATGGTGCCGGCACAGGCCGGACCCAGGTCGGAGAGGATGTCGCCGAAGAGGTTGGAGGCGACCACAACATCAAACCAGTCAGGATGCTGGACGAAATGTGCCGTCAGAATATCGATGTGGTACTGATCCCACGTGACATCGGGATAGCTCGCCGCCACAGCCCTCACACGCTCATCCCAATAGGGCATTGTAATGGTAATGCCGTTTGACTTCGTGGCCGACGTCAAATGTTTTTTCACTCGTTGTCGCGCCAGGTCGAAGGCGTACTTCAGAATGCGGTCAACCCCGTGGCGGGTGAAGGTCGCAGTTTGCATGACGGTCTCCCGCGCTGTGCCCTCGAAGATCCGGCCGCCGATCGAGGAGTATTCGCCTTCCGTGTTCTCGCGCACGACCAAGAAATCGACATCGCCAACGTTCCGGCCCGCGAGCGGCGATTTGATCCCCGGCATGAGCCGAACGGGCCGCAAGTTTACATAGAGATCAAACCGCCGGCGCATCGGAATCAGCAATTCCCACAGCGAGATATGGTCCGGCACACCGGGAAAACCGCACGCGCCAAAGAAGATCGCGTCATGATGACGAATCGTTGTGAGTCCATCCTCAGGCATCATGCAACCGTGCTTCGCGCGATATTCACAGCTCCAGGGAAATTCATCCCACCTAAATGCGATATCGAATTTCCGTCCCGCTGCTTCGAGCACGCGCATCCCTTCGGGCACGACCTCTTTGCCGATCCCATCACCGGGGATGACAGCTATGCGGTACGTCTTCATGCGACTTTCTATTCTGACTCCCTTCTGTTGACATAAGCGGCTCAGGAAGTAAAGGAGACAGGCGCCTTTACGGCAGGGCAATTCCGGGGACAGTATACAGGCAAGTAAGATGACACAGATGCGAACTCTGGCCCTCTTATCGCGTGACCGACATAGGCAAGGAGCTCGTTCCAGCCGTTGAAAACGTTCCATTGCTTCCCTCAGTTCCTAATCCTTCCAGAGGTTCCCGATCTTCCGCATCACATCGTGCAGCGAGGCGCGCGCAGGATGGTGCGAGTCTACGGTGCAAGAAGGCGGGCAGACAGAAGGGTAAGAAAAGAAAATGAGGTACACTCTCCTCGGAAATCCGCCCAGTTAGGGGCAAGGTCTATCTTGAGGATTCTCCTTTCCGCTAGCGCCGCTCAAAGGGGGCTTGATGCAGTGAAGCAAGGGTTGTACTCCATAGGTCATGGCGGACAGATTCGCCCCCCGTCTCATCAACGGTCCGTTCGAGGACCCCGTTCTCTTCATCGGCTTTCACTATGAGAGACGGGCTATGCTCTTCGACCTCGGCCGCCTCGACCGTCTCAGCGTGAGAGAGATCCTTAAGCTCTCCGACGTGTTTGTCTCGCATACGCACATCGATCATTTCATCGGGTTCGATCACTTACTGCGGTTCTCCCTCAATCGGGAGCAAGAGTTGCGGCTCTTCGGGCCAAAGGGGTTCATTGAGAACATCCGGGGAAAGCTGGCTGGTTATACCTGGAATCTGATCCGAGACTATCCGCTTACATTGGTTGTTCATGAGGTTGATGGGGTGGAGATGCGCAAGGCAGAGTTCAAAGCCGCTCACGATTTTCGCCTCGAAGGGGAGGCGATTTCGCCGTTTTCCGGGACCTTGCTGGAAGAGCCGGCGCTTTGCGTTCGAGCGACAATTTTGGATCATAAGATTCCTTGCTTGGCCTTCAGTTTGGAGGAACTCAATCGATTCAACGTCAAGCGTGACGTGCTTCAAGCCATGGGGATTAACAGCGGCTTTTGGTTGAACGAGCTCAAGACCATGCTGCGGGAAAACCGTCCCCGAGAAACGCGTCTCCAAATTCCGCTAAGCAGCGGTGGTAAAAAAGAACTCACGCTCCAAGAGTGGCACGATCTCCTAATCGTGGAAAGCCGGGGACAAAAAATCGTTTATGTGGTCGATAACCAATACAACGCGACCAATGCCGAACGAATTCTTTCGTTGGCTCAGAACGCTGATCTGTTTTACTGTGAAGCTTTCTTCTCCCAGGCTGAGGAAGCCATAGCCAAAGAACGATTCCATTTGACAGCGAGCCAAGCGGGGCTCATGGCCCGCCAGGCACAGGCCACACGGCTCATTCCCTTCCATTTTTCTCTGCGTTACCAAGCGGAGCCCGAGCGCCTTAAGGAAGAAGCCTTAAGGGCATTCACGGGTAGCGACAACGAAGTGCCAGGAGAAAATGTGCCTTTCCTATAACGGAAGCATTGGGGAGGATGAGCAATCTTTTGTTGACAGTCAAAAAGCAAGATCTCGGTGTCAGAATTTGCGACAGTTGCGTTTTTAAGATCGATCTATTTGACGGGTAAGACAGGTTTAATCAGCACCAACACGAACCCACCGGGACAAGTCCGTTCCAGACGTTCCAATCGTTCCACCGCGTCGCTCCGTTCACAGCCTTGCGGTGGTTCAAAGTTCAAGGTTCAACGTTAAGCGGAACACAAGAACGTATGCGTTGCGGGAACAGCGTGAAACTTACGGGACCGATTTTAGGCAGCGAAAGTGAGGTGCTAAGGGCGGAAAATATAATATTCTGGGAGGAAAATGCCGGAATTACCGAAACATAACGTGGTCAGATCCCGATGGCTCTGTGGCTCTTTCACTGGACAATCCCGGTCGGGATAAACTATTATGGCGCCGTCGATGAATTTTGACGATTTCGTTCACACCGGACCTGGAACTCTGGCCGGGCGTTACCTGCGGATGTTCTGGCAGCCGGTTTGTTGCTCCCATGAGCTTTCGGTTGGCCAAGCGCTGCCGATTCGGATCATGGATGAAGAGTTTACGCTCTATCGCGGCGAGAGCGGCGCGGCGCATTTAGTCGGCCATCGCTGCGCCCACCGCGGCACGCAGCTCTCCGCCGGGTGGGTCGAGGGCGACTTTATCCGCTGTTTCTATCACGGTTGGAAATACGATGGCGCGGGACAATGCGTTGAGCAGCCAGCCGAAGCGGAAACCTTCGCGCCGAAGGTCCGCGTGCCTGCTTATCCGGTGCAGGAATACCTCGGACTGATTTTCGCCTATCTCGGCGAGGGCGAGCCGCCGCCGTTGCCGCGTTACCCCAAGATGGAAAGCGCCGATATCTCCCTCGACGTCGCTGGGCTCCGACGGATCTGCAACTACTTCAACAACGTCGAGAATTCATTGGATAGCGCGCATGTGCGCTTTGTGCACCGGCGCCACCGCGATTCGGTGCAAGATCATATCGTGTTAGGCGATCCGACGATTACCGTCGAAGAATCCGAGTGGGGCGTCGAGCGCCACGCAAAATATCCCGACGGCAAAGAAGTCACCGTTTTTTTCGGCATGCCCAACATCAACTATACCAACGGTCAGGTGGTTGATCCGGAGATCAAGCGGGCCGACGTGATGTTATTTAAAGTTCCGGTAGACGATGAACGCCATATTCACTTCGAGGTGCGCGCCATCCCGCTCACAGGAGAGCGCGGACGGGTATGGATCCAAGAACGGCGGGAGATGCGGGCAAAGGCGGAACTGGATCGGCCGGAGTTAGTCCGAGCCATCCTTGCCGGAAAACTTAGGCTCGACGATATCGATCCGAATCGCGTCGACTTCGTCATGATCGAAGACGAAGTCGCGCAGACCGGTCAAGGCGCGATCGCCCCGCGCGGCAACGAACACCTCGGCCGCAGCGACCGCGGCGTCTTTCTGATGCGCAAGATTTGGGAACGGGAGCTGGGAAATCTCAAAGCGGGCAGACCGCTCAAGCAGTGGGTTTATCGTCCGGAAATGGTGCCGACGTATCCGAAGACGTAGGGTTTCGTGGTTGTCGGCGGATGCTTGCACCAAATCGGACCAACGCAATCCATTGATTAAACGACAGAAGATTGTATCAATAGCTCGGTTGGCTTAAGCCAGTTCAAAGTTTAATGTTCAAGGGTTCAAGGTGAACTTCCACCTTGCTAGGTTTAAACCGACGCTCTCGCGAAACGTAGTCAGTTCCAATCGTTCCAGCCGTTGCTCCCCCCTGCCGAATTGGCCAAAAGCCGTCCCGCGTAGTATCCTAAGCCAAGTGAAGAGAAGGGGCCCGCTGGATGTCACGCTGTTGGCTGTGCCCAGATAAGACAAATCGTGACCGCTGCCCCGATCACCGATTATATGCTGACGCATCACGCGGTTCGCGAGCTGAGGCGGCGGAGATTGGAAAAGCGAGAAATAGACGAGGTGCTAAAAAATCCGGGCCAACGGTGGGACTTGCGGCCAGGTCGCGCAGTCTTACAGTCGAAAACTAAACAAGATGAGACTGAATGCTTGCTGAGAGTTTTTGTCGACATCGACCGCAAGCCTGCCGAGGTCGTAGCGGCATACCGGACAAGCAAGATTGCGAAATACTGGAGAGATGAGCCATGAAAGTATTTTACGATGCACACACCGACACACTGAGCGTGATTCTAAAGGACAACGTCGCGGTTCACGAAAGCGATGAGGATAAACCCGGCGTCATTCTTGACTACGACAAAGAAGGCAATCTTATATCCCTTGAGATTCTTGACGCATCCAAGCGAGTCACGGACACCCGCAACGTTGATTTTCAAGTGGCTGAATGACCGGTGGACCTCTGGTACAAACTTGCCGTGCCGAGAGAAGAAGCGCGCGAGCCGAGGCTCTTACTCACACGGACAAGCCCGCGGGTCCGACCCGCGCAAGTTTTGATTTGCCGGGGTAAGATCGCATAAAGGCATCGATTGAGCGCTTAGCGGTGGCTATGCAGTAGCCTGTTCCAATCGTTCTAGTCGTTCAATCGCTGCGCTTCGTTCAACGCCTTGCGGCGGTTCAAAGTTCAAGAGTTCAACGGGAACTTCCACGTTTCGAGAATTCTCGAAACGTCGAAAGATTCCTAAATGAAAAGCGATTGAGAGTTAGTCAAAGTCCCCGCCAGAAGCCTCCATGCAAGATGATTTGATATCTCAATCGGCCTCTTGCGCCGCAGCGGCTACGCCAGCCTGTCAGTCGCGTCAGGCGAGCCTTAGGGCTTCCTCAATGTCGCGGACAATCTCGGGGCAGTATTGCTTGGCTGTTTGGAAATGATGCGCGCTTGGTCGTCGGGGTCCACTTATGGTTTCAAACGCGATCACCCCTGCCGTTGCCATCCCGGGATCGTGATCACTCTGGGGATCTTGCCGGCCTGTCCCGCGCCTCCTGGCGCCGTGCTAGATCGCTTTCCTGCTCCATCCGTATCCCTAACCACTCAGTGTCCGCGGTCAGTCTTTGCCAGTCGAGATCTTTACCGGAGATCATCACCAGGTTACTTTGAATCGCCGAGCGTATATCTCTCCCGGAATCCCAATACTGTCCAATGGAAAATCGCTGGGCTTGATTAATATAATCCAGAAAATTGTTGATGCCTCGCATCCCGCCTTCGATTTCTTTTAATCCGCGCTGTCGATCGCCGTCACGGGCAAGGGTCAGTCCTAGATAGAGCCTGGTGATATCTTCTTCTCGATTAGCGGCAAGCGCCCGTTCCAAGGTTTGCCGGGCTTGGGGAAGTCTACCGGTGAGATACTCTGATCGTCCGACATAACTCCAAACACCTTGTTTGGGGGAGCTTCCCGTCGCATAGACATAATTGGGATCCTTTTGAGCCGCGCCGTAAAAATAGCCAAGGGCGGTTTCATTCTTGCCCTCGAGCAAAGCTTGCCGTCCTGACTGTACTTCGCCGCCAACATTGAGACTAGTGCATCCTGCGAGGAAGACAAAGAATGAAAACATTACCAATGAGCTTTTTGTTTTCATAACATCCTCCTATTTTTCATGTGCTCAAGCCTAGTCGCAGCCACTGCGAAAAACAATAGTAAGGGGACTGCGTTTCAGGAAGATCAGACAGCGCGGTTTATGTGTGGAAAGTCGAGGATGCCGAACCAAATTCTAACAAAACCTTACTCCGCGAGAGATTGGAGTACTGCGTATGGTGGCCGAGGGGTCGTAGGGATTCGTGGTGCTTTAATTTCTTGAAAATCTTCAACCGCTACTTCACTGAACAAAACAGGAAATATTATGTTGGCTAATTTTGTCAGGCCGAAGCGGTTTGTTCTGCCTCCCGTCAATAGGAATGGCCCCCCGATTGTAGCGGCGTTCATTGCTAACGTGCGTCTCCGGTGCGCTTCGATTGCCGTACTGCGGTTTAGTTGTCGCTGATCCCGATCCAACTCTCGTCATTGGCTCACGCCGAGCGAGCCCGGCAATATCCTGGAGCGGTGTACCACGTCAGAGGTGATCGTTTCTTCGAGAGCATTATCGCTCGCGCCGTTTGTTAGCCCGCGCTCATTGGTTCGGCCGTCAGCTTTTCAGCTTTAGCTTTCCGACACTGTCTTGCCAGAACGCGTATTCTTGATAAAAACGCATCGAGGGAGGTCAAGAGGGTCAATGTTGCAGCACACCAAAGGATCTAACGAAATGCATAATAGAGCAGTATCGAGGGAGGAGGTGCGATCATCATGCCGGAGCAAATATCGAAATATCCTGACGTAACGCTGCAGGTCTTGAGAGAAAGCGGTGCCGTTTGCGGTCAAGGGGCGCAGCAGAAAATCTTGAAACAGTGCCCACGTGACCGTTTCTGTTCACTTCGAACCGGGGAAATCTGCGTATACGGCATAAATGAGATTCCAAAAATGACTCAGATTACGTCTCAGGAGTTGGCTCAAGTCGTTTGTCCGCAGGCTCAAAAGACTGCCCTGTTTTCGGCGGGCATCTCAGGATTGGAAGCGGCTCTGATTTTCGCGGTGTTCCTTTCGGGACTCACCGTGGGCAAGTATTGGCAGAAACCGTAGGTGGTTCTTCGTGTCAGACTGCGATACTTGTGCGTGACCGAGATCGCCCTGGGAGACGAGGTCATGCGAAGAATGCTGTGGGACAACGCGACGAGATGCTTCGGCGAGCCCTAGAAAACGGATGAAAAAGGGACAGTCTGCTTTAGAACTCTGAGTCGTCGCGTCAGCCACCGGGGCGGATAAGTCCATGATACTTCGAGAAGGATCGGGGTTAAGGACGCCAGCCTGCTTGGTTAAGCTGTCGCTCGGCCGCGTAAGCAAAGCTGAAGTCATAACGCCTGGCCGATCGGAAGAGGTTCGGATACGTTGGCGATTTGACGGATGATAGCGAGATCGTTCTTTTGAGTCTCCTCGTCTACTGTTCCGTTGCGGGTGAAGCTGCCGATCAGATCGTCATACATGCGCGCCGCCAGAGACCGATTCACGCCAGATAATTTCGCATGGGCGGCAATGGTCGCTTCCCGGTCCTGGCGAATGAATCGCAGAGCCTTTAGGTCATCGGGCTAGTTGCTAATCTTGATAATCCGTGGAGACACTTTCACCCATGCCGTAGTCAGTTTCAGTCGTTCCAATCGTTCAACCGCTTTGCTCCGTTCAACGCCTTGCGGCGGTTCAAAGTTCAAGAGTTCAACGTAATCAAGAATGGTTCCAAGTGGCGTTCCAATCGTTTCAGCCGTTCAACCGATTGGCTCCGTTTAAATCGTTTCAGCCTAACGTCCGTTGCAGCTCCGAACTAAAACTGTACGCTGATGGCTGGCGCGTCTTTTGACTCTGAGGGTTGGGCTGGGAGGAATTCGGCGGTCCTGACCGGAGGTTTGCGCTTCGCGAACTGCCTGCTAGTGTATCATCAGGTCGATATGATTTTCGGTGCGGTGTAGAGATGAATTCCGAACGCGTTACTTTGCCGGGAAAAGCCTTACCCGAATCAAAAGATGTCGTCGATGCGGTCCAGCCGCCTGTCCACGCTGCCGATCTGAGCAGTTTGGAGCGGGCCCGCATGCTTATTGCTAGCAAGTTTTCCGAGGATGAAGGCGTCCAGGAGTCTATGGACCGCGGCATGGAAGCCGCTGAGCTCCTGGGTAAACTTGGGATGGATGCCGAGACCCTTGCAGTGGCTCTGCTGCTTCTCTTGGTCGACGAGGGTGCGCTCGATCTGGCGGCGATTAAGAAATGGGTCGGTGTTGAGGCTGCCCGCCTGACTGAAGGGGCCCTTCGCATCGTCAGCCTTAAAGATGTGCGCAAGACCGCAACCGAGACTTTACAGGCGAATCGTGTGCGGCAGATGCTTTTGACGATCGCGGAGGACCCACGGGTTGTGCTCGTGAGCCTGGCGCACCAGCTCTGTGCTCTGCGCGCAGCCAAAAACGCCCTGGAACAGATACGACGCGCCGCCGGTCAGGAAACCCTCGAGATCTTCGCGCCGCTCGCGAACCGGTTGGGCGTCTGGCAGCTTAAACAGGAGCTCGAAGAGCTCGCTTTTCGATACCTGGAGCCGGACACCTATCAGAGCATCGCAGATGGGCTCGACCAGCGGCACGCGGACCGTGGGCGTTACATCGCGCACGTTGTTGCGCGATTGCGCGAAGAATTACATCGTGCCGGTATAACCGCCGAGATTAGCGGCCGCCCCAAAGACGTTTACAGCGTCTGGAAGAAGATGTGCCAAAAGGGCCTCGATCTCGGTAAGGTCTTCGATGTTCTCGGCTTTCGGATCCTGGTGAATGACGTGAGCGACTGTTACGCGGCGCTGGGCGCGGTGCACGGGCTGTGGGAGCCCATCCTGGATGCGTTTGACGACTACATTGTCAAACCCAAACCCAATGGGTACCAGTCGCTGCACTCGGCAGTGATAGGTCCGCAGCGAGTAACCATAGAGGTGCAAATCCGGACCTTTGCCATGCACCGCCACGCCGATCTGGGAGCGGCGGCCCACTGGCAGTACAAGGAAGGTCTGCAAAGACGCATCGCGTGGTCACGCGGCTTCCTGGAAAGCGGGAAGTCCACGCCGCATGGCATAGACCTTATCGAGCGCTTCAAGCAAGCGGCTTTCCACCATCGGATCTACGTGATCACGCCGCAGGGTCATATTATAGACCTCCCGGCTGATGCCACGCCGCTCGACTTTGCCTATGCGGTTCACACCGAGGTGGGTCACCGGTGCCGCGGTGCCAAGGTTGATGGGGCTATGGTCCCGCTTACGAAGACCCTCGCGAGCGGCCAGCAGGTCGAGATCCTGACGGCGCGGGAAGGCCATCCTAGTCGCGACTGGCTGAATCCCAGCCTTGGATATCTGAAAACGGCCTCTGCGCGCGCGAAGGTACGTCGCTGGCTCAAGCAGCAGGATCATGAAGTACATGTAGCCCAGGGCCGGGCGGTGCTGGAGCGTGAGCACCGGCGCTTGGGTCTGAGCGAGATCAACATTGCCGAACTTACCAAACGCTTCAAAATGCGCCGAGCTGAGGACCTGCTGGCAGCGCTGGGGTGCGGCGACATCAGCACTGTGCGGCTCGGCCATGCGCTCGGCACCCAGCTCCCGCCTCAAGCGCCGAGCACTGCCCCGTCTGCGCCTCTAAGATCTTCGCGGAGCAGTCTGCTGGTGTACGGTACCAGCAATGTGTTGACGAAAATGGCGGGTTGTTGCCACCCCGTGCCCAGCGAACCGATTGGCGGCTACGTTACCGCGCGAGGAGGCGGCATCTCGATTCACCGGCGCGATTGTCCGAATCTGAAGCAGCTTGCGGCGCTACGGCCGCACAAGCTGGTGGAGGTTACCTGGGGCGAACGGTAATTAGACTACGATCCGGTTCAAAATGTTCAAGCCGTTCAATCGCTTCGCTCCGTTCGAATCGTCAGCCTAAGTAGGATCCAGCCGTTCAACAGTTCAACGGTTTAACCGTTCAACGACTGGCGGGGAGGATGGAGCGAAAAGCGGACCGGATTGAAAGCAAAGGGAAGGGTTGAAAAAAAAACCGCCACTGCTAGATGACGTGGTTCGACCCGCGATATGCGGGGCGGATCCAACTTGCAAAAGAATTTATCGTTGACGTCGCACGCCAACTAGGATCCAAAGAGCACTTGGCACGGGACAAATCCCGGAACAGTTTTGTGATCTTTCAACTAGGAGAAAATAAGGAGAGTGAAAAATGCATCCCATGTATCAATTACCTCAAGACAAAGGTCTGGAATTGTACCAAGGAGATATCATCGACCGAGAGGCGCTCATAGAGGAAGGCGCGCTAACCGGTCTGACAAGATTCAGTCGGAAGCATGCAAACAGGGGGTTTCGTCTGACACTTTGGTCAATTTGTGGCTCGAACAAAAAATCAAAGAGCGGAGATCGAAGCGCGGCGGGCGAAGATTATCGGCAAACAGCGCGTAGAGTTGGGATAAAAGCAGTTGTGATGAAATACTTTGATTATCGGTCTGTAGCATATGAGGCGAAGATTCCCGAAGAAAAGTTGCGGAAACTTGTCAACCTTGTCCGGCACGAGTTTCCCCATGACCCAATGATGGCCGAACTCCATGCTTTACGCGCGTGCTTGGCCATACGGGACGGCTATATCGATATAGATGACGCTCTCAAAAATCGAGCTGATAACCGGCTATAGTCGAGTAAAACGAAACCCCGAAAGAACCCTGATCAACAGCGTCGCCTCCAAGTTTCAATGAACAGGCTCGTCAACGCCATTGCCGACCGCTTGCGCATTAAAGGGCCTCGAAATATTGCCATGTTCGTAGGTATTCTACCTCACCAACAGCTCCCTCATGATTTTCTCCATGGGCTTTCTCACTTCTTCTGTCTGTTCCGGCGAGATCACGAGAAGAGGAACGCCCCTTTCGTCCAGATCCGAGAGCTCTTCATAGAAGGATTTCATCCCTTTTCGTCGGTGCACTCGGCCTGTAGCGGCCAAAATCTTGGAGCCCTCGGCGGATAAAGCAAAATCTATAAATAAAGCTGCCGCGTGGGGATGCGAGGTGTTGGCATATATTGCGTAGTTGCCCCCTATCACCGCAGGCGTGGGGTTGGCGAAAACAATAGTTGCGGGGCAACCATTCTGTTTCATTCGCAGGATCGCGTCGGGATAAATCTCGATGGCAATTTTGAACTCTCCGGCACACAACAACTGCGCCTGCAGGGTATGCCCGCGGCGGACCGTGGTGCCGTTCGCCAGAAGTTTCTGCACAAAGTCCTGAGTTTTTGGCTCCCCCCAGGCAAGCAGCCACGCCGTGAGCATTCGCTCGGGCTCTAAGTCAATCGTCAAGCTCCCTCTCCATTTGGAATCGAGCAGGTCGTTGTACGTCCTCGGTGCTTCCTCTTTCTTGACGAGCCGGTGATTGAAGGCGATAGTCGCCAGCCCTAGACTATCGGCGTGAAAATATCCATCCTTGTCATACTGCTCTCGCGGATAGAATTGAGACTCAGGCGAGCGATAGCGCGCATAAAGACCCGCCGTCTTCAAGGTCACGACATTTTCAGTTCCCACAGAAATGACGTCTGCAGCCAGCTTGCCCGCCCGGTGCTCCATCAAAGTGCGAAAGACCAGCTGGTTGCCGCTACCGCGCCAGAAGTCCGCCTTGATGAAGGGATACTTATTCATGAACGCTTTGACATAGGCGCTGATCAGCTCCGCATTGGAAACGGAATAGTGGACAAAAACGCCTTCGCGCCGGGCACCATCCTCGAGCCGTTTTTGCCGTTCTGCTGGCGGCAGCTTGTTGATGTCAGCTAAGAGCGCTTCGACTGAAGCCGCCTGCGCTGCCGAAACCGTGGCGCAGAAAAGTAATAACACCGCAGTCGCCTGCGGCAGAAATTTTTTCGACACCATCTTCTATCCTCGATCCTCGTCTTCGGCCAAGAACTACTTCATCGTACAATACGGATGATAGTCCATCTTGCAGCGCGCCCCGGCCGTTTTCATCGCCGCTTCAAAGCCGGCGTGGATCTTGGGATCTTCGTCTTCATACTCGATCTGATCGCCCCCCTCTTTGACGCTCTTGTAGATATACGCCTTGCCGCCCGCCTTCGGCTTGTCGCTGCCCCAACCGATGGCGAGGAAGAATACCGGCTCGGCGCTGGCGTTGAAATGTTGATGGAACCACATTTCCGGCGGCACGAACACGCTTCCCGGCCCCCAATCGATGCGCTCCTCGGATTTGCCCTCTTGCCACATGAGCGAGTAGCCGTGTCCTCTGACGATCAAGACATGAATGCCGGGCCCATGACGATGCGCTTTCTTGTACGCGCCGACTCCCCAGAGTGAGACGTGCGATTTGACCGTGTTGTTGACCATGCGAAAGACCGTGCTCTTGGCCCCGCCGCCGCGGTCGAAGCCACCGGAATAGGTCTGGCACACGCGGACGTCGGCGACGAAGTTCGTGGACCACTGCTGCGCCGGCGCCTTTTGTTTGAAGTAGCCCTCTTCGGCGTTGTAGCGGTCGCGAAATACGAACGGGTTTTCGAAAACGAATTCATAGTTGTTGAAGGTATCGATCACCCGCGGCGCGCTGGTCATGGCGATGTAGCGCGCGGCTTCCCGACCGGAGGCATTGTGATGTTCATGCCAGGCATTCATCGGGATCGAGAAATAACTGCCTTCCTGCCATTCGAAAGTCTCCTTACGGTTCGGATCAATCCATACCGAGGTCGCCCCCTGACCCTTGAGTATATACATGGTCTCTTCGAACAAATGCCGGTGCGCTTTGAGCGACTTCCCGGGCGGGATCTCGGCGACGTAAGAATCATTGAACCCTCCCGTGCCTTCCAAATTCAGAAATGCCGCCAATCCCTCGCCGCTCGATTTCCACGGACTTAGCTCGAGATCATAAAGATTCTTGACGAACAAGCCGCGATAAGTTGGCAATCCCTCCGACTCCTTCCACTGCTCGTAAGGCGACTTATAAGCGACACGCTCCTTGACTTCCTGCTCAGCGGTTACCGGTGTATCAGCCATTATTCCCTCCGTCTTTCCAAATTATTTTTTTAATCAATTTCGCCGCCGATTCTTTCTCTTCCCCTTGACGGGGGGAGAGTTAGAGTGGGGTGATCCTGCGTTTTCAGAACCAGGGACGAGCCCTTCCAAGCGCGGGCAACAGGCCTGTGTCTTGTAGGCCCCACCCGATCCGCTCCAGAGGTGGTGATTCCAGCGGCCCGGGCCTGAACGCTTCCTTTGGATTCGGATGCCCGCGCTTTCCACGGCTCGTCCCTTACTTGTCTATGTCTACTAACCAATGAGCTCCTTAGTAACTCACTCGACCTCCAACATGGCGTCCGCCATCGCGCCGCGCAAAGCGCGATCAATCACCAAGCCATCGCGAGTCGCCGCGACCACAGCCTGCGCCGCCGCTTCGCTGTCGACGTGCCGTGCAAAGATCGGCTCAAAGATATCCGAGTGATCCTCGTCGGCTACTGCATGAACCTCAGTCTGGAAATCTTTCTCCGCTTCTTGGATGCCGAGCTCGGCTCTTTGCTTGCGCTTCCATCGCTCCACCAGGCCGCCGCCTTTAACGATGGCGTTGTTGTTGCGCCGCTCCAGAATATGCGAATAAACTAGCCCTTCGAGCCACGGTTTTTCCCGTGCGCAATAGAGCCACGCGTAAAAAGCGGCTTTCGCACCGGGCGCGAGCAGCGACGCATCACCGGCCAGCAAGTCATCTTCGGTCACGTGCGCGCGTCCCATGCGCGCGTCATGAATCAACTCATCCTTTTCGTGTTCCCAGATCGCCCGCTTCACATCAAGCGGCGCTTTACCCGCGACGAATGACCAACAGTCACGCCGGTTGGCGGCGTAAAAGGTCATATGGTTCTGGTAGACTTTAACGCGCCTAGGAGTCAACCGCACGGCGAAGAGCTTTTTGAATTCCGCGGTGTCGAACTGCCGGTTGACCATTTCATCGATCATGGGACGGATCTGCAGCCACTGCGACATGATACTTTCCTCGCTTATCCGGTTGGCGGTGTTTTTTTTACGACTCGTTATCAGCTCTTCAAATCACGGGAACGGAATCTTGTACAGTTTCGCGGCATTTTCCCACAATATCTTTTGCCGGTCGTTCGCGTCGACACCGTCGAAGCTCTTGGTCAGCGCCTCTTGGGTTTTAGGCCAAGTTGAAGTGGCCAGTGGAAATTGCGCCGACCAAAGAATGTTTTCGATTCCGATATATTTCCGCACCCGCAAACTTGCCTGATCATACCAGCCGACCAGATAACACTGTCGTTTGAACATTTCCGACGGCATGAGGTCGTAGCCATTCCTCGGCAACTGATCCCCTGTCGCCTGAAAGTCGGTGTACTCCAAGAGATAGGCTCCCCAACCCAGACCACTCTCTGCGAGCACCACTTTGAGATTGGGAAAGCGCATGAGAATTTTTGAAATCAGCAGATTCACCAAGACGGACACAGTGCTAGCCGGACGCGTGATCGCCTGAAAGGCGGCCGCAATCGTCGGCGAATATCCTTCGTACGCGGAAATCTGGATCGCCGAAGAGGCGCCGGCGTGAAAACAGATCGGCACAGCCAGCTTTTGACAAGTGGCCCAGACCGGGTCGTAAATTGAATCGTTGATATGCGGCACCGCTCGCAATTCCATCGGCACCGCAGGATAGATCACGCCTCTGTGGCCGTTCTTAACGGCGCGACGGATTTCATTGACCACTGCGTCGATAGGGAACAGCGGTGTTATGCACTGCGGAATGAAACGATCGCTCGCGCTTGCCCACTCTTCGAGGAGCCAGTCGTTGTATGCTTGCACGCAGGCGAGCTCCAACTCGGGATCCTCGATACGACCGAAGTTCTGGCCACCCGACCCCGCTACGGTGGGATACAGTACAGAATACGCGATCCCGGCGGCATCCATCACCTCGAGCCGTTCCTTCGGGTCATACACAGACGGCGGCACTTCCGACCAGCGCTGCGGGTTTTTCGTCCGATCGCGCATGATCGCGCCGCAATCGGCGACGCCATCGAATCCAAGGTCATGCCCGTCGACAACCCAACGATCACCGCCGGTTGAATTGTTTTCAATGTGGGGCACGCGATCGCTCCACTTCGCCCGCGACAGCCGCTTGGTCCAGAGTTCCGGAGGTTCCTGGACGTGATCGTCGACGCTAACGAAGGAATAGCTGGACGCCATGCTCACGCGACCCCGTACAGCCTAAGCGCGTTGCCGTAACACATCTTCTGCCGCTCGTCCTCTGGCACGCCGGCGAGTGAATCCTCGACATAGCTCCACGATTGCGGATAGGTCGACGCGATGTGCGGATAATCCGACTCCCACATGATGTTGTCGATTCCGACCAGTTCGCGCAGCTCGATGCCCGCCTTTTCGTACCAGAAATCGACGTAGATTTGCCGGCGAAAAACCTCGCTCGGTTTGGTCTTGATTCCTTCCTTCCATAATCGCCGCTGCTCCCACTCATGATCCGACGCTTCCAGCACATAGCTGACCCAGCCGAATCCAGTTTCGGCGCAGGCCCAATTGAGCCGTGGGTAGCGTTCAAGAATGCCCGAGAAGATCAGATTAGGAATCAGTTGCGCCGGCGTCGCGCACAACCGCGATGTTGAAACCGTATGAAGTTCTCTCTTGGTAAAACCGTCCCACTTTGGTAGGGACAGCTGTTGGACCAGACCTGACGAACCATGCCAGTGCACGGGAATTCCCAACGCCTGGCAGCAACCCCAGAGTGGTTCCCAATACGGATCATTCATTCGCTTTAAACCCTTTCTGGTAAACGCTGGCTCCGCCAGCATGACAACGCCGCGATGACCGCGCTCAAAGCAGCGCTCGACCTCCGCGACAACGACGTCGATCTCACTCATGTAGGGGATAATGGCCACCGGCACATATCGATCGCTCACCGCGCGCCACTCCGCCAACGCATCGTTATATGCCTGAACGCACGCCAGCTCGAAAGCGGCGTCGCTTTGAAGAAAAGCGAAATTGGCAACCGGGCCGTTCGGATAGAGCACTTCGCCGTCTACGCAGTCGTCATCCAACGCTTTCAATCGCTCGACCGGATCGTAGACGATTTTCGGCACTTCCTCCCAGCGCCGGGGATAATAACCGCGTTCGACGCCACCCTCCATTGCTGCCGGGCAGTTGCACACCCATTCGCTACGGACCTTGCCATTGACCATCCAGCGGTCCACGGTCTCACCGTCTTCATTCACTTCAACGATATGCGGGATCCGATCGCCCCACTGTGCTTTGGACATCCTGGCGGTCCAGGCGTCCCGGTCTAACTGGGCGTGAGAGTCACAACTGAACAAACCGAATTTGACGTCCATTGATTCCTTAAGTCTCGTATGTCTACTAACCAATCAACTCCTTAATATCTTCACGGGGATATCTTCGCGCCGATTGTGTAATCGCATTAGCTTGTACGGCCGTAAAGCTTGTCCATAAAACCTGACTTTTTTATTTCCTCCAGAATGCTCGTGTCCATGACGCTCGCCGGCTTGATGCTACGCGCATTGGGATGGGGCAGAGAATCAAGGACGCTCTGAATCCCGTTCGGTTCTGGCACAGGAAATTCGCGCACGCTCTTGAGCGCCCGCTCGTAGACGTCCTTCTGAATGACCGGATCCTTGATATCTTGTTCGTCGAGAACCGAGTAAACTGCTTTCGGCCGGGTTCTGAAGACATAGATGCCTTCGAGATAAGCCATGAGCAAACGGCGCAGAGTCTCGCGCTGCGTCTTAATGTAAGATGACGGGAACGCATAGCCATAGCGAGCATAGTCCATTGGCAAGTCGGCGAGATCGGCAAGAATGCGACAGCAACCCGAGCCGACGAGCTTATGGACACTCTCGGGGCTGACCAGCGCGCCATCGACGTGGCCGGCTGCCAATGCCGTCATGCGGGTCGGCGTGTTGCCCGATTGCAATAGGATAGTTTCCTTGTCTGGATCGATCTTCCAAGAGCGCAAAACCATTCGCGTGATCGTATCGGACGCCGATCCGATTCGGCTTACGGCCAAACGTTTGCCCTTAAGATCCTCGGGCTTGGCGATATTCTTGCGCACGACGAACACATGTTCGATGCGGTTGATGGTGACAGTAACGACCTTTAGATCGGCGACTCCAGCCACGGAGAGGTTCACCATGCCGGGTATCTCCGACTCCGAGCCGGCGATATTACCCCCGGCCATCGCTTGGACTAGGACCGTGCCGCTATTGAAATAAATATTTTTTACGTTGAGACCGTACTTCTCCCAGATTTTGTCGCGCTCGATGATACGGCGCAGAATATCGAGGGAGCCGGCGCCGCCACTATGGCCGAGAATGACGTTGTGCTGCGGTACCTGAGCCATTAGACCGCACGGCAACGCTATCCACAGAAACGAGTCTAAGCAAAAAGCAAGAACTCGCTTCATCTTCTGACTCCTTGCAGATGTAGGATCTGGCGATCGAGGTTGAGCCGGTTTGCGTATCTGTTCAAATCGTTCAAGCTGTTCAAGCCGTCACCTCTGTCCTTCCCGGCCGTCGCGGGGAGCATGAAGTCGGGGGTTTGTCTCCGCGCATGAACTCGCAACTCGAAACACGGAACTCGAAACTGCCTCAAAGAGGCTACCGCGGCGTCTGCAGCCAGCGTTCAGGCTCGAGGCCGGGACGATTTTTGTATTTGTCAGCGATCGCCTTCACCTTCGGATGATCCACCGTGGTGATGCGACCATCCTTGTAAACGTAGTTGTCGCCAATTTTTAGATCGCCGCCGCGCATTTCGGCAGAGATATGCATCAAGTAGGGAAAATCTTTGCTACGCCGGCTGTTGCCCATATGAAAATGGAAACTGCTCCAGTGGTGATGCTCGATGAAATGACGATAGGGTGCATTCGGACACTGGTGCGGTTCTAACATGGCGGACGGATGTACTCCGCCATGAAAGCCGCGGACTTCGTAAGCCGCCTCGCCCAGGTATTGGGAAATGAACTTGTAGAACCGCGTCAAGGTTTCGGCTTCTTCGCCACCGTCGAATTTTTTAATGTAGCCCTTTTCGATTGAAACCCGGACCGGCTTCTTGAACGGGCAAGATACGCCGATATGCCGCGCCCATATCACACCGATCTCATTGATGATGCCGACGCCTTCGGCATCCCCCGCCCGGATCGACGACCAGACGCCTTCCGGGAACGGACAATAAACACCGATGTCGCGATAGTGGGCATAATCGTCCATCTCCTCCGGTTTGACCACGATTCCTTCCACGTGTGAACCGTTGGGATGGGTCATCACCCATTTGGCGCCCGGCTTGGCGAGCCCGTTGGCTTGAATGCGAATCTCTGAAACCAGCTCGTACGGCGTCAGTCCCCAATTGCTCGAAAGCAAAGCCGCCGTCGTCGCCATGTTGCGCGCGTACTTGATCTTGCGCTCCTCGAGGATATCGGGAATTTCGCGCAACTCTTCTTCGTAAGTCAGATCGACTGCGTTGCTGATCACCACATCGGCGGCGCGCATAGCGTTGGCCACGACGGGAGGCACGTTCCAGGCTTTGCTTGGGTCCGCACCTTCGCCCCAGATGATTGCCGGACGCGTAGGGATGTCGCACCAAATGACGGTAGCATCTGCGCGACGCTCCACGACGGCCGCATGCAGCCACGCGACGGTTTCCTGGTCGACAATGTTGACACCGCCGTGGAGCCCATCGTTGGCGGCAATGATCAGGACGTTCATGCCAGGCTTGACCTTGGCGCAATTGTCGATCATATCGGCCACGGCAATCGCCGCCTGGTTGGGAATGAGTGCCATAGAACTCACAAATACCTCCAACGCTTCGAGCAGTTCAGGGTTTCGGGGTTTCGTGTTGCGGGTTGAACTCGAAACTCGGAACCCGCAACTCGAAACTTTTCTCCGATTTTACGACGCCGCTTTGACCCGATTGCGTTCGGCCTCAACCAGCGGCCGATACTTCGCGCAGAGCGCGTTCCAGCCTTCGGCTTTTTTCTTCGCCCGTTCGATGGTGGTGTCGGAAAAGTTTATGATGGGCGTGCGCGCCGGCCCCGGGTTAACGTATCCGGCGAATTCGATGGGCAGCTTCGCCGTCGCCCCTTCGTTGCCCCCCGGCCGTTCTCCTCCCGCCGCAGCCATGATTTCTCTGATCACTTGAAGCCCTTCCTGATCTTTTCCCGCTCTCACCAGATTTCTGAGGTGGAGCACAGGCCATGGCCCCATCCAGGCATCGATGGACCAGCAGCCGGCCGCACCGATCCGATAGTAGGGAACCATCTGCGCTTGGTTTGTCATGACACTGATTTTGTCGCGGATGATGTCCATCAGCCGGACGAATTCCCGCGTGTCGCGATGGCTGTCTTTCATACCGATAATGTTTGGACATTTAACTAGTCTGGGGAACACGGATACCGGAATTCTCACTTTGTGGTTGACCGGATTGTGATAGATAAGAAAGCCGAGCTTGGGAAACATCTCGGCGATCTGAGTGTAAAAGTCGCCTATGTACTCGGGCGACTGCTGATCGTAATAGGGCACGCCGAGCAACGTTCCATCGCCGCCGATATCCTGGACAAACTCCAGCCGCTCGACGACTTCCCGCACATTCGGACTGGTTGCGCCAATGAACAATGGCACGCGCTTCTTGACCGCGTCGACAGCTGCCACTGCCAAAGTCTTATATTCGTCCCAATCGAGGTTGTAACATTCGCCGAAACTTCCGGTGGTCGTGATCACATCGACCCCGTCGTTAATCATCCGATCCACGCCGGCCTTAAGATTGTCGACATCGACAGTATTCTTTGAAGTCAAATCGGCGGCATTCTTGGTCGAAAACGACGGCATCATCGCCATGACTCCTTGCACATCTTTCGCGCTTACCATAGGGGCCTCCTTGTTCAATGGTTTGTTTATAGTAGTGTTAACCGTCGAGGCGAAAAAACTTGACCGCATTGCCAGCCAGCATCTGCCGTTTCTCGCCCTGGGGCACGCCGGTCATCTGCTCCTCCATGAGTTGTAGAGAATTGGGCCACCGAGTAACGATGTGGGGAAAGTCCGTCGACCACATGATTCTGTCCACGCCGATAGTGTGGCGCAGCTGGATTCCGATGGGGTCGTCGAAAAATCCCCAATGAGCGTGCTCCTTCAAATACTCGCTTGGAAGACGCGACAGCCGCTTGAGTCCCAACAACCGCTCCGCCCAGGAGCAGCTGACTTTATAAGCCTGATCCATCTGTTGGTAGAAGTAAGGAATCCAGCCGATGTTGTTTTCCGCCCAGTAGATCTGCAGCTTCGGAAATCTGTCAAAGACGCCGCTCAGGATCAGTTGCACGGCTTCAATCGCTCCGCAGTGATGGATGCCATGGCGCGCGACGCGCTCGACAAAATCCATGGGCCTTTCTTCGCCTTGCGGCTCCTTGGGATACTTCATTAGAAAGACATCGCGACCCCGATATTGCTTAGGGAATGACGTGTGAATCGTGAGCGGCATATCGAGATCGATCGCCGCGGCCCAAAACTCATCGTCTTCAGGAGTCGGATAGTCTTTGCCACTCGGGAACATGTGCAAGCGAACAGCCTTGAACCCTTTTTCCTTGCAGTGTTTCATTTCAGCGATGTCTTCTTGGACACCGATATTGGGAAGCACGGCAACGCCCACGAGGCGGTCCGGCGCGACGCCGCAGTACTCTTCGATAAAATAATCGTTGAAGCCGCGTAGAATTCCTAGAAAGGTCTCTTTGTCCTTGATCGCGGTATTGCGGGCTTCAGTGGCAAATATCAGTTCCGCGTCGATGCCGTCTGCGTCCTGTTCTTTCAGTCGCTGCTCGGGCGATCCCGCGCCGACGGCGTTGTCAAAATCGAGTTCCACCGGGCTGAACTCTTCCACAGACTTGCCGGCAAATTGGTTGGTTCCCCTGAAGGTAATGCCGCTCCCTTCCTCAACGATGATATCTTTGCCATTGGGCAATTTCACACGGCGCGGCGCGCGATCCCGGTATTGCTGCGGAACACGATGAACCCACCGATCCGGAGCTGACTCAAAATGGCTATCAGCGGAAAAGAAGCGGTATGTTCGGGTCAATGATTCAATCCTCCAATCCCGCGCGGTGGCTCACTGAATTTGCGCTGCCGCATAGATCTTCTCATTCTTTATTCCCACTGCCATTGCGAGTCAAATTGCTACCTTAGCGGTTATTATCGTGGAGATCGGAACAACCGAGCGGATGAAAACTCCTCCGCTTGCACTGGCGTGGATAAAGATAATATCTTCTGATCACCTTTGAAATTGGCATTGGGTATTCATGGATCCGACAAAGGAGTATAAACATGAGTAAGCCGGCTATGGATCGCCGCGACCGACTTGAGAAATTGAATGGCAAGCTCAGCGATTTGGGTATGCGCGGATACTGGCAGCTCCGACACGATGCCGAGCGTATGGAGCCCAAACTCTGGCGCTGGACGGACATTCATCCGGCGCTCATGGAAACGGCGGACGTGGTGCGGATAGGCGCCGACGCGTTCCGACGCAATGTCAGTCTGCAGACGGGCAGCCGCACGATTACCATGGGATTTCAGATCGTGCTTCCCGGAGAAGTAGCGCCTCCACATCGACATACCAACACGGCGCTGCGCTTCGTCATCAAAGGTGGCGGAGCTTACACGACCTCGAACGGCGAGCCCATGACTATGTACCCCGGCGATCTTCTCATCCAGCCGAACTGGGCATGGCACGACCATGTCAATCATTCAAATGAGCCGATCATTTGGATCGACGCGCTCGATAGCGGTCTGGTTAGTTTCTTGAATGCTTCGTTCCGGGAAGAATGGTCGGAAGGAATGAATCAGCCGCTGACAAAAAAAGACGGAGCGTCGCGGCGCCTTTATGGGCCGGCGCGCCAGCCGGCGGTGCAATACGAAGGGGCGGGAGTTCCCTACCATTATAAGTGGGCGGAGACACTCGAAGCCTTGCAAGAACTTGCTGAACAAGGAATACGTGATCCCTACGATGACGTGTTGCTCGAGTACAAGAATCCGATCAACGGTGGTCCTACGTTTTTGACCATGACCTGCCATTTACAGATGCTCATGCCGGGACAAGAGACGCGTTTTCACCGGCACACCGGAACTACGCTCTATCACGCCGTTCAAGGCCAAGGAACAATGGTCGTCGATCAAGACAAACCCATTGAAGTCGCGTGGAATGAGCACGACAGTTTTAGCCTCCCTTCATGGCGCTGGCACAAACATCGGAATCGATCTGCGGTTGATCCGGTCATTCTGTTTTCACTGAATGATCGACCGATCCTACAGATGACTGGATTGGATCGGGAGGAACAGGGGTAAAGAACCTCATTGCATCAACGTTGGGCGGGACGTAATGCCAAATTCAGTAGAATCATAAGGCAGGTTTGGGTAAAGGAGTAGACTGCAAGAGCCGGGAAATATCCCGCTCTAAAGATTAAAGGAGAACCGGATGGCAACACGCAAAATAAAAATTCGCGGCGTTTATCGATCGGGCAGTCACCTGCCCATCTGGGAGGTGCTGCAAGAGGCAGGCATATGGGAAAAGGTCGGTTTGGACCTGGTCAGTTTCGATTATTGCGCGATGCCCCCGGACGCCGAGCGCGCGTTGTTTAAAGGCGATATCGATTTTATCTCCGGCGACCATCTGACGCCATATGGTTTGGTAGCTAAGGGAAAGCCGATCGTGAGTATCGCCTCGCCGGTGAACGGTCAGAATGCAAGCGTGGCCTCGCGGGAGCCGATGAAGTCAATTCAAGATCTGCGCGGCAAGCGGATCGCCGACACTCCGATGGAAGGCAGGGACGGCGGCTTTCATCATGGCCGGGGAAACCACATGATGTATCTCATTCGTGCTGGAATCGGCATCAACGATGTCCATTGGATCGAAGACGAGAGCTCTGATGCGCAGTTTGAAGCTCTGAAGTCTGGCAAAGCCGACGCGCGCTTCATCTCCGGCACAGGAGAAAAATACAAGGAGCAGGGATTTCATGTCCTACCTCTCGGCCCTTTGCCCATGATCAATGGCCCGACGCTAACGACGTCTTACACTGTCCTGCAGAAGAAAAAGGGGCTGGGCGAACGTCTAGTTAAAGCTATGGTGCTAGGGATTCACTTCGCCAAAACGAAACGGGACAAGACTGAAAAAATCCTTCAGAACCTGAACAAAAGGAAAGACGAGTCCTTTCAATATAGAAGTTTTGAGCGCATGCCTAAAAGGCCTTATCCGGATCCGCAAGGAGTAATCAACGCCTACGAGCTCGGTTGCATCAAATCACCCGAAGCCAAGGAGGTGAGCCCGCTTGCGCTCTGGGACCTGCATTATCTGCGAGAGCTCGACAATTCCGGATTCATCGATAAGTTATACAGAAATTAGCAGGCCGCTGAGAAACGTAATGAAACATTCCGAGCAAGTTTTCAGCAACCCATTAAGATGAGACGGATAGCTCCGAGGTATTAAGGTATTAAGGAACTTATAAGTATGTAGACACTTCGGTTTCAGAACCAGGGACGAGCCCTTCCAAGCGCGGGCAACAGGCCTGAGCCTTGTAGGCCCCACCCGATCCGCTCCAGAGGTGGTGACTCCAACGGCCCGGGCCTGAACGCTTCCTTTGGATTCGGATGCCCGCGCTTTCCACGGCTCGTCCCTTATTTGTCTATGTCTATTAACAAATGAACTCCTTGTTAGCTCATGAAACATTGAACCATCATGGTAGTTTCGCAGGCTCCCTATTCCTGATTAGGAGGCTTCGCCATGAAGTATGTTTTCACTCTCGCACTAATCGTAGGCTCAGCTCTCACCAACCAGTTGCTCCAGGCGGCATCAAGTCAGCCCAAGCGCGGTGGAACCATCACCCTCGCCGTCAGCAAAGAGCTGGCGTTAATGAACCCTCTGGTTAACACGAGTTCGACAGAATCTAGAATCCGGGAGCTCATGTTTGAGCCATTGCTTGGCCGGGACACTAAGGGAGCAATCCAGCCGCGCCTTGCGGAGTCCTGGGAGGTCTCCAAAGACGGGAAACTCTATACTTTTCACCTGCGTAAAGGGGTCAAGTTTCACAACGGCAAGGAGATGACCGCTGAGGACATCAAGTTCGCTATCGACTACACGCTAAATCCCAAAAACGGTGCGTATGGCTTGGCCGACTTGGAGGCGGTTGAGAAAGTCGAGGCAGTGGACAAATACACCCTTAAAATTTCTCTTAAAAAAATCAATCCGTTGTTCCTGACGGTGCTGACGGACATTCGCGCTTTCTCGGCGATTCCCAAAGAATCCTTGCCCGAAGGAATGAGAAAACCATCCACCTTTCCTCCGGGGACCGGTCCTTTCAAGTTCGTCGAGTGGAAGCCTGGACAGCGGGTCGTCTTCGAGCGCTTTGGCGACTATTGGGGAGAAAAAGCCTTTGTGGATCGCGTCGTCATGCGTGAGATTGGCGATGCAACCGTGCGTTTCACCGCTTTGCAATCGGGCGACGTCGATATCATCGAACGGACGCCCTATGAATGGGTACAACAGATTATCGAGGGGAAAATCAAAGGCATTGGGTATGCCAAAGCTAGTATCGCAGGGGCGCGCAATCTCGAATTCAACGTCGTCGATCCACCGTTCAACAACAAGAAGCTTCGTCTAGCCATTGCTCATGCTCTCGACAAGCAAGAGATCATGCAAGCCGCTTACTTCGGCTTGGCGGAAACCGCCGATCAGAGATTTCCCAAGGGCAGCATTTGGTACTTTGATGTCCCCACTCCGAAATACGATCTCAGCAAAGCAAGAGCGCTACTGAAAGAATCCGGATACAACGGGGAAACCCTCGAACTCATGGGCAACCGCGGCGAGGTGGCCGAAGTAGAAGGAGCCGCGATTCAGGCTCAGCTCAAAAAAATCGGCGTCAAAGTCGAGCTCAAAATCTTTGAGCGCGCATCGGCACTCGAGGCACGCCGCCAGGGAAAGTTTATGTTTAAACTCGCGGGCGGCAGCGATTTCCCCGATCCCTTACCGGCGTACGAGGAGTACGCCTGCGAACCGGATCCTAGAAACCGGCGTCTTAACGAATCGGGTTACTGCGACAAAGAATATGACGCATTAATAAAAAAGGCGGAAGTCGAAGTGGATCTGGAGAAACGAAAGGCGTTGTTCAAACAAGTGGTAGCCAAATGGCTCGATGATTCCCCAAATATTTCACTTGGCTTTACCCCGCGCTTCTTCACTTTCCGTGACCATATCAAAGGATTTACGACCAACACTTCCGGCGACTTTCAACCTTTCAGTGGAGGCCTAAGCCGCGCTTGGATTGATAAATAACCCGGCGCCCTCATGATTCTTCGCTACGTCGTCCGCCGGCTACTCCAGCTCATCCCCGTTCTTGTTCTGGTTAGCTTGGCGGTGTTTCTTCTCGTCCGTGCCATTCCGGGAGACCCTGTGCTGGTGATGCTCGGAATCGATCCGGACGCGCGGTCGCGCATCAGCGAGGAACAGTATCGCGCGCTGCAGCACCAGATCGGCTTGGATCAACCCATCTACATCCAATATCTGAATTGGGCGGATAAAATCATCCACGGCGACTTTGGTTTGTCTCTCGCGTCCCGCCGGCCGATCTTCGAGATTATTTTCGAGCGTTACCCAGCAACCCTTTATCTTGCGGTGACGGCCCTGCTAGTCGGGATTGTCATCGCGGTCCCTGCGGGCGTCATCGCCGCGATCAGGCAGAACACTCGCCTCGATTACGCCGCAATGGCTTTCGCTCTTGGGGGCGTAGCGATGCCCGATTTCTGGCTCGCCCTCATGTTGATCGTTCTCTTTAGCCTGAAACTCGGATGGCTTCCCGCAATTGGTTACGCAAGCCCTTTGGAAAATCCGCTGCTGTTTCTTCAACATGCCATGCTGCCGGCGCTTGTGATGGGAACTGAACTTGCCGCTCCCCTGACGCGTTATGTGCGAGCGGAAATGCTGGAACAACTCAGGCAAGACTATGTGCGGACTGCATGGGCCAAAGGATTGCCCGCGCGCATGGTGATCGTCAAGCACGCGCTGAGGAATTCTTTGATCGCCGCGGTGACGGTCGTGGGGTTGCAGACGGCGCGGCTCCTGGGCGGGGCGACAATTATAGAAACGGTCTTCTCCTGGCCCGGAGTGGGACGGCTTTTGATCGACGGAATCTATGCGCGCGATTATCCCATCGTGCAGGGCGCGGTTCTACTCATCGCAATGACATATGTTTTTATCAACCTGATCGTTGACATTTTTTACAAATGGTTGGATCCGCGCATCAAGCTCGAATAGAAAAGCAGCGATGAAACAAGAGGCCTTACCTAGAGAGGAATGGACGGCAGCCGACAAAGCCAGCTCAGCCCTGGCCCGGTTGGTCGATGCCTTTCGCGTCATCGCCCGCAATCGCCTCGCTTTGTTTGGCCTTTTCATCGTTTGTACCGGAATCTTGACTGCGATCTTCGCTCCCTATCTGGCCACCCACGACCCTTACGAAATCAACATCGCAAATCGTCTCAAGTCGCCCAGCCTGAACCATTGGCTGGGCACCGATTTCCTGGGCCGTGATACCTACAGCCGGATCGTGTTTGGCGCGCGCACCGCATTTGAGATCGCCAGCGGCGCGGTTTTTCTGGGAGCCATCATTGGCATTCCCCTGGGGGCCGTCGCGGGATTCGCGGGTCGTTGGGTCGACTCCACCATCATGCGCTTTATGGACGCCATCATGGCATTTCCCGGACGGCTCTTGGCCATTGCGCTGGTGGCCTCGGCCGGCGGCGGCTTTGCCTCTCTCTACATCGCTCTCGGCCTCAGCGCGATCCCTTCGAATGCACGCATCGTGCGCAGCACCGTCCTCTCGCAGAAAGAAAGAGAATACGTGGAAGCCGCTCGCATAAGCGGCGAATCCGACTTCCATATTCTTTTCTTTCAGGTTCTCCCGAACTGTCTTTCCCCGCTTTTGGTGCGTCTCAGTCTTGAATTTGCCCACGCGATCCTCGCCGAGTCTTCTCTGAGTTTTCTCGGCCTCGGATTGCCGCCGCCGACCGCGAGTTGGGGACTGATGCTCAAAGAAGTTACCCCATTTCTGCAGCTTCAACCCATGGCTGCTTTTTTTCCCGGGCTCACGATCACTCTCATCATTCTCGGTTTCAATCTCCTCGGTGACGGTTTGCGGGATATTTTCGATCCGCGGCAGTACGAAAGGTGAAAATGAACGCGCCTTTGCTGGAGGTGAAGAACCTTACGATCCGTTTTCGCCTCAAACGGGGAATTCTCAATGCGGTTCAGGACGTTTCCTTTTCTTTGCAGGAGAGCGAAACGTTCGGCATCGTCGGCGAGACTGGCTGTGGCAAGACTGTCACTTCGCTGTCGATTCTAGGCTTGATTCCTTGCCCGCCGGGCGAAATCACTAGCGGCGAGATACTTTTCGAAGGGGAAAATCTGCTGAAGAAGAGCCAGCGCGAAATGGAGAATATCCGCGGGCGGCGGATCTCCATGATTTTTCAGGAGCCCATGACTTCTCTAAATCCATCGCTCACAATCGGCGACCAAATCGCCGAGTGCTACCGTGTCCACATGGCTTATTCCAAGAAAGTCGCGCTTGATTTCACCGAGCAGATTTTGAGTCTAGCCCGCTTGCCTTCTCCCAAAACCATGGTCCATTGCTACCCTCATGAGCTGAGCGGCGGCATGCGGCAACGAGTGATGATTGCCATGGCTCTGGCCTGTCAACCCAAGCTTCTTATTGCCGACGAGCCGACGACGGCTCTGGACGTCACCGTCCAGGCACAGATCTTGGAGCTTCTCAAAGAACTTCAGGCAAAGCTCAAAATGGCGTTGATCTTTATTTCCCACAACCTCGCTGTGGTGGCGCGCTTGTGCGACCGAATTGGCGTTATGTATGCGGGATCCATGGTCGAACTGGCGGACAAAAAATCGTTGTTCACCGATCCTCTACACCCCTACACCCGAGCCTTACTTAACGCTATTCCAAGCCCGAGCCTGCGTGACAAAACTCTCAATGCGATCCCCGGCACCGTTTGCAACTTATTCGAGCCTCCCTCGGGCTGCAAGTTTCACCCCCGCTGCTCTAAAGCGAAAGAAATCTGCAAAACCGAGGCGCCGGTCTTGGAATTAAAGAGCGGAAAAAATCTGACCGCCTGCTATTTTCCGGGTGCTTGATGGCTCTGCTTGAAGTCAAGAACCTCACCAAACATTTCGAAATCGGCGGCGGTTTTTTGAGCTGGTTGGGGGGAGGAAAGAAGCTCCTCAAAGCTGTCGATCAAATCTCATTTTCAGTTCCCGAAGGAAAAACTTTCGGCTTGGTGGGCGAGAGCGGTTGCGGCAAGTCTACGACGGCTCGCCTTATTACACGTCTCATCCCGGCCACCACCGGAGAAGTCTATTTCGACGGCATGGACGTCTTGAATCTCCCCAAGAGGGACGTGCGAAAACTGCGCAAGCACATTCAAATGATCTTTCAGGATCCGTACGCGTCGCTGAATCCTCGGATGCGGGTTGTCGATATCATCGGTCGGCCTTTGACTATCTTCTTCGGAGCCAAAGGGCAAAAAAGAGTCGATCGGGTCGTCGAATTGCTCGACCTCGTGGGCCTGCGCCCCGAACATCTGTACCGTTATCCGCACGAGTTCAGCGGCGGTCAGCGCCAGCGGATTGGCATCGCACGCGCACTGGCGGCAAACCCCAAACTGATCATCGCCGACGAGCCCGTCTCGTCTCTCGATGTCTCGGTGCAAGCGCAAGTGCTGAACCTCCTAAGAAAGCTGCAGCGGGAACTTAAATTGAGCTTGATTTTCATATCCCACGATCTCAACGTGGTTGGTTACCTGGCGGACATCGTGGCCGTCATGTACGCCGGAAAAATCATGGAGATCGGCCGCGCGGGGGAGATTTTCACCACGCCGCTCAACCCTTATACCCAGGCCCTCTTGGCTTCCAACCCGACGGTGGGATCGTTCGCGGAGAGCATCGAGTCGCCGCTCAAAGGCGAAGTGACTCTTCCGCTCAATCCACCTCCGGGTTGCCGCCTCGAACCCCGCTGTCCGATTCGTGTGAGCAGGTGTAAAGCAATCGAGCCTCGGCTGGAGGAAAAAAGACCGCTGCACAAGGTGGCCTGTCACGAGGTGTAACAGGAATGACAAATGCGAAACTCAAAAACGGCAATTCAAAATCTCAGGAATTTCTCTTCTGTTTGTTAGCGAAAGCTGATCATCGATAGATTGGTGAATTGAAACAACTTGTTTGCCTGCGATGGCAAAACGGTAAATTGATGAATGGCGTATTCCTGCTCATAGCGCGTGGCGGCGTTTACGCCGTCCATGGGAATCACGATGTTATAGCGGTAGATGCGCGCCGCAGTCGTCGCGGTGTAAAGCACGGCGTTGTTGGTCGCTGATCCGGTTATGATCAAGGTTTTTGCGCCCTTGTCCTTGAGAAAAGCTTGCAGCTCGCCGCCGAAGAACTTATCGAACGCGTCGGGATAGATGACGCTCTCGCTCTCTTTTCGTCGGAGCGGCGCTGCTAACTCGCCTATCGGCTGTCCTTTAGCCGCGGCCGACACCGTGTAGATGATCGGTACGGCAGCGGCCCTCGCCTTATCTAGGAAATCTCCCAAAGGCGCGGTGATTTTGGAGCAGACTTGCTTGGGATCATCGCAGCGGGCGTTGAGATCGAGGACCAATATCGCGGTGCTCTTGCCCTCGAGGGTCAGCGGTTTCGGCTCGGGCCGGTTTGGACCTTCCTGCGTCCAAGCGCTCGCCGCCGACAGCGTGAGCCAAAGCAAGAACAGAGCGGAGCGGATTGCCATGTTCGTACTCTCCTTTCACTGCACGGCTATTAACGAGTTGATTTGATTCTCATGCCAATTTCAGCGCTCGTTGAATCCGCGGCAGAACATCCGGGCAAGGGTGGTGTGCGACTTGGAGCGAATGCCCGAGCATCCAAGCCGTATAGTCGCGTGGCGTTGGCTCTGGCTGTGGATGATAAAGGGCGCTTTCATTATCAAATCGGAAATTGTCGATCAGCCACTCTGTTTCATCTAGCCAGGTTCGTCTTTTCCGTTGCACCTGGTTCAGATAGTGCACGAAATCAGAAAGCGGAATTGTGATTTGCATGGTGGACACCGGCTGCTAAATGCCACTCTCCACTGAACTTATCCAATCGGTTTTTCTAATACCGTCATTAGACGTTCCTATGCGTGTTTAGTCGTCCAAAACGAAACCTCATCACACAAACATACAGACCCTCCTGAAGTTAAGCACTCCACGAGTAGAAGCGCCTTCTATTACTGACACACTAAAAAGTCAACCGGCAAGATGGATGGGACGCATGAGAAAAACACACGTGAAATTAGAGGGGAGGGGAAACTCTGAGATTGTTTTTGATTCGATTCGTCTGGCTGTTAGGCGAAAAGCGCACGAAGTCCACAAAAAAAATTCGCCGAGCTTTTATTGCTGAGACGCCAAAAGGCAAATCTGCCCCCTTTTTCCCTTTAGCTCTCACCCTGTTCCTACTTAGAAGGTGTCACGCTGACCCTCTAAGGTATTGCGAAAAGTGAGAATCGACGGCTCAATCAAGAGGCAAAGGGGTTAGATCGTATACTCACTATCACCAAGAAAGTGGACGGCTATCCTTGGATTACTGGCGTGACTATGATCAGATGCCCACAATGAATCGGCATGGTTACGTGCGGCGACCCAATTCAATTTTTTGCTCGGTCCTGCTTGTGTCGATGTGGCTTCTTTTGGCCTTTGCCAACGTCCGCGCGGACGACAAACTCGTCCTGGTTTCCCCGCACTGGGAGGGAATCCAGCGTGAATTCGAAACAGCCTTCATGTCTCACTACCTTCGCGAGACGGGCCGCACGGTGGAGCTTGAGTGGATGGACGCGGGCGGAACCTCGGAGGTCCTGCGCTTTATTCGCTCGGAGTTCAAGGCCAAGCCCACCGGGATCGGCATTGATATTTTTTTCGGCGGCGGTTTAGACCCTTACCTGGCTCTAAAACAGGAAGATCTGCTCGAACCCTACGCTTTGCCGAAGCCGCTTTTGGAAAAAATTCCGGCACGGCTCGGCGGCGTTCCTCTCTATGATCCCGACCATACCTGGTATGGCGCCACCTTGTCGGGCTTCGGCATCATCTATAACAAGATCGTGCTTAAGCTCACCCAGCTGCCCTTAATCAGGACCTGGGAGGATCTGGCGTTGCCGGTAGCGTTTGGCTGGGTGGGTTCTTCAGATCCGCGCAAGAGCGGCAGCGTTCACATGGCGTACGAGGTCATACTGCAGGCATACGGCTGGGATAGAGGCTGGCAGATTCTTACGGCGCTCGGAGCCAACGTGCGCAATTTCACAAATGCGGCAACTCAAATCCCCAAAGATGTAGCCATCGGGGAGGTTGCCTACGGACTGTCCATTGACTTTTTCGCCTGGGCACAGATTAACGAAGCGGGAGCCGATAAGATCGGTTTTGTCATGCCGGCTAATTTGACGGTCATCTATCCCGACTCCATTGCCATCCTGAAGGGCGCGCCTAACCCCGAGGTGGCCAGAGCCTTCATCCGCTTTGTGATGTCTGTGCCAGGCCAGGAGCTCTGGTTAATGGCTAAAGGCGCAGACGGTGGACCGCAGAAGTACCAGCTCAACCGGTTCAGTGTCATGCCCTCGTTGTATAAAACCGATCAGCGGAAGATGGCCGTAAAGCTCAATCCGTTTTCCTGGCCGTCCGACTTTGGGTTTGATGCAAAGAAGGGGTCCGACCGTTGGGCCATCGTCAATGACCTGATCGGCGCTTTGATCATCGACCAGAAACAGCTTCTCAACCAAGCGTGGAAGGCGGCTTTGGCCAACGGCTTGACGGAAGCGGAATGGCGCCGACTAGGGGCCATGCCCGTTTCTGAGGAAGAAGCACTGGAGCTGGCCAGGACAAAATGGCAGGACGCGGCATTTCGTAATCAAGAAATAAACGAGTGGATCCATTTTGCCCGTGCCAAGTACCAAAGGGATATTAAGCCCCCGTTGGTCCGCGCTGAATGGGTTAGCTTGCTTGGTTTCGGTTTGATCGTGTTTGGTCTGGCTACGTACAGCTGGAAAACAAAGCATTGAAGTCCAAAGGCTCGTTCGATGGTGGGGGTGAAATTCGACCATGTCTCCAAGGTTCTCGGTCAAGTCAAGGCCGTTGACAACCTGACCCTGGACATAGCCCCCGGAGAGTTGTTCTTTCTGCTCGGGCCGTCGGGTTGTGGTAAGACGACGGCACTACGCCTGGTCGCTGGGTTTTATACTCCGGACGAAGGACGAATTTTTTTCAATCAGCGAGACCAGAGCCGGGTCCCACCGCACAAGCGCAACACCGGCATGGTGTTTCAAAACTATGCGCTTTGGCCCCACATGGACGTCTGGAACAACGTGGCCTACGGGCTCAAGATGCGGCGCGTGTCGGAGGCCGAGAAGCAAGAGCGCGTGGCGCGAGCACTCGAGATTGTCCAGATGCAAAGCTTCGCCCGGCGCGTCCCCAATCAGCTCTCCGGCGGCCAGCAGCAACGGGTCGCACTCGCCCGGGCTTTGGTCATCGAGCCGGATGTCGTTTTGCTAGACGAGCCTCTGTCCAATCTAGACGCCAAGCTTCGCCTGGAGACGCGCGCGCAAATCAAAGAGATACACGGCAAGATCAAGCGTACCATGATCTACGTTACCCACGACCAAACCGAAGCTCTGTCGATGGCCGACCGCATCGCCGTTATGTGTCGCGGTCGAATTGTTCAAGTGGGCACACCGCGCGGGCTCTATACACACCCCGAATCGGCTTTTGTCGCCGAGTTTATCGGCGGGACCAATCTCTTGCCTGGAAGACTGGAAGAGGCGGGTGATTTTTTTTCAGTCAGGACAGACGCAGGGATCGTGCGTGCCCAAAACGGCGCCAAGGGGGGCATGCGGGGGCACCTAGTTTTCTGTTCTGTGCGCCCCGAATCGATACGCCTGCGGCCCTTCGGGGGATCTTTGCCCGAACTCATGAATCAGTTAACGGCCAAGGTGCAAAGCATCATGTATCGAGGCGACAGTGAGGAGTACTCCCTGCGTCTCTCAGACGGCGCCATCCTGCGCGCCGTGGAGCATGATCAGGCGATAAGAAAACCTCAAGTTGGCGAACAGGTGACGGTCCAATTCGATCCGCGGGACGTTGTCGTCTTGCCTCAGGAGGAATCGAGTGAGTAGCTGGCTCGGGCGCTACGATTTGAACGCTGCCAATGCCGCCGTGCTGGTTTTTCTGTGGCTGTTCTTTGGCGCTTTCATGCTCTATCCCCTCGGTTACGTTTTCTCCAATGCCCTTTTCACGGCCGATGGTTTTTCTTTGATCTTCTTTAAACTGATGCTCTCCAGCCCGAATTATGTAGCCATCCTCGCCAACAGCATCAATTTGGGATTGGCGGTGACTCTGTTTACGACTTTGCTCAGCCTCCCTCTGGCGTTTCTCCTGGTGCGCTACGAATTTCCCGGCAAGGGACTGCTTAACGGGCTGATTTTGATCCCCCTCGTGCTGCCTCCTTTTGTTGGCGCCATTGGGATGCGGCAGCTGCTTGCCCGTTTCGGATCGATCAACCTGCTGCTGCTCGAGACGGGTGTCATCCATCAACCTATCGACTGGCTTGGCAGCGGGTTTTGGGGCGTGCTGATCCTCGAAGTGCTCCATCTCTACCCGATCATGTATCTGAACCTAGCGGCGGCCCTAGCCAACGTCGACCCCAGCCTGGAGGAAGCGGCAAGAAACATGGGCGCGAGCGGCTTTAAGCTTTTCAGGACGGTTACCTTCCCGTTGATGCTCCCGGGCTATTTTGCCGGAGCGATCATCGTGTTCATCTGGGCGTTTACCGACCTCGGCACGCCGCTGGTGTTTGAATATCGCGAGCTGATTGCCGTCCAGATATTCAACATGGTGAGCGACTTGCATCAAAACCCGATGGGCTACGCCTTTGTCGTCGCCGTCATGCTCCTGACGATTTTTTTCTTTTACCTGTCCAAACGCCTGATCGGCGGCAGGCGCTACGAGATGCTGGCCCGGGGACATGTAGCATCGAGCGTTCAGACCGCCTCACCCGCGCTGACCGTGATGATTTACGGAGTGGTCTTGGTCATTTCCGCGCTTGCGCTCATCCCTCACCTGGGCGTTTTTCTTACATCGATAGCCAGCCGCTGGTTTTTGACCGTCCTGCCGACCGAATTTACCCTCAGGTTTTATCGCGAAGTATTCAGTCACGACCTTACACTTTCCAGCATAAGAAACAGCCTGCTGTTGAGCTGTCTGAGCACGCTCGTCGATATCATTCTCGGCGTGACCATCGCCTACCTTTTGGCGCGCAAGCGGCTCCCCGGGCGGGATGTGCTCGATACGCTGGCCATGCTGCCTTTGGCGCTCCCAGGCCTCGTCCTCGCGTTTGGTTATCTGGCGGCGTTCTCGGCGACACCGCTTGACGCGCGCATCAACCCCGTGCCGCTCCTCGTTGTCGCTTATTCCGTGCGCCGCTTACCTTATATGGTGCGCGCGGCTTATGCCGGGTTTCAACAAAGCAGCGTCGCTCTGGAAGAAGCGGCCATGAACCTGGGCGCCAGCCCTATCAAGACCCTCTACCAGATCACCTTTCCGCTCGTGTTCGCCAACCTTGTCGCCGGCGCGGTGCTATCCTTTTCGTTCGCCATGCTGGAGGTAAGCGACAGCCTCATCCTGGCTCTGAAAGAGGAGTATTATCCTATCACCAAAGCCATTTACGCCCTTCTCAACCGAATCACGGACGGTCCCTATATCGCAAGCGCCATGGGGATGCTAGGTCTGCTGCTCTTGGCCGGCAGTCTCTTCATAGCAGGCCGGTTTTTCGGCAAGCGTATGGGGGAGCTTTTCAGGGCGTGAGTGATCAACTCTCGCATGATGAGGCGCTTACGCTTTTGATCACGACAGAGCACCACGCCGACTCCTGGTTCGGCTCGTAGATATAAGAGAAATGATGACCGCGCGGTAATCGTACCCGGACGGATCCACGAATTGTAAATAAGCGCGAACTCAATTCAATCCGGATTTCCGCAGTTAAGACGAAGCACAGGACAAGGCGCAAGCCTTCCGTAGCGAACGCAACGGGCCTGTGCCTCTGAGCGCGGTTGCGGGCATCGGTGCAAGGAGCGGCTCCTCAAGCGTTGCGAACGAAGCGCCAAGTAACAAAACAACTTTGAAACATTACGGGTCTATGCGTTCGCTGCTCCAGGCTCACGCCTCGCCTGCCACAAGTCATACAATTGAACTGCGGAATCCGGTTCAACCTGGATTCTATCTAGTATTTACTTCTTGACGTGGCCGTTAGAAGCGAGTATTCGAGTTTAGCAATCAAACCGAACTTTCAAAAAGGGGGGCTGTATGCCAATCGAGATCGTTGATATGGTCAAGAAGGCTCATGAGCTCAAGAAGAGAAAAGTGCTTATCAATACCAAACGCTTTCACGCCTGGGTCCATTACTACCCGAATCCTGGTGACAAAGACGATATGCACTGCCATAACGCTGACCAAACTTTTTATGTTATCGAGGGGGAATGCACGATGCATTTTCCGGACGGCGGCAAAGCGGTGATGAAACCCGGGATGGCGGCGCTGATCACGGGCGGTTCGTTTTATCAGCTGGAAAATACGGGAACAGGACCGATGGTTCTGATGGGTAACCGTTCCGGACCTTCTGAGGATATCCAGCACATCAACTACGAACTAAGAAAAGATATTAAGACTTTGACTCCTGAGGAGCGGGAAAGAATCCAACACGGCGGCGCCGTCCAGGTACCGGAAGGGGTAGTGCGCTCCGGCTTCTAGCCGGTCAGCTTGAAGTGGCAAGCGGCGATTTGAAGCCGGAGATCGTCGCACGCCAACCATCATCGTTTTGACCGGGTACGAAGGGAAAGTAGTAACTCACGCGATCCAACAGCCCGGAGTATTTGTCCAACACCTTTTTCGGCAGGTCATCCCAGCGGCCGCGAAGGGCAAACGTTTCAATCATCTCGTCGGTGATCAAACCAGGCATCTCGCGCCATTTCCCTCCTGCTGCCAGCTCGCGGAGTCGGTCTGCCACTGCACCCCACCCGTGCAGGTCAAAGACCGGCCTATAGGGCGGGGTGCTGGCGTAGAAAGATATTTGCTGGCGAACCTCGGACTCGTGAATGACCGCCTCTTCAGGATTGTCGGTGGGAATTACGAAGATGCTGCCACACAGCACTATATCTTCGCGCTGCCGGTCGCCCTTGGTTAGACCAAGCTGGATGTTCTGGGAAATGACCTCTTGAAGATAGCGGCGCGTATGAAGCGGATGCACGTGAAAGCCGTCGCACAGTTCTCCTGCAAGCCGGCACATCCTGCGGTTGACCCCGGCAACATAAATCGGGATGTGAGGATAGTCATGTGGGCCAGGATTAAAGAAAGGGGTCATGAGATTGAGAGTAAAAAACTCGCCATGGAAGTTGAGCCGCGTCTGATTTTGCCAGCAATTCCAAATCGCCCTGATCGCCAGAATCGTGTCGCGCATTCTTTCGACCGGTCTCTCCCACTTGACGCCGAATCGCCGCTCGTTATGTCCCTTGACCTGAGTGCCGAGCCCCATAATGAAACGGCCCTTGGAGAAGCGAGCCAGATCCCACGCCATGTATGCGAGAACCGCGGGGCTCCGAGCAAAAGCCACGGCGATGCTGGTCCCGAGGGTCAAACGCCGGCTATGTTCAGCAGCCAGCACGAGCGGCAAAAAGGGTTCATGCGCGGTTTCGAAAGTCCAGAGCCCGTCAAAATTCATTTCGTCGGCCGATCGCGCCAGAGCCGGCATCTGGCTAAGGTCGTGAACGAGGAGGCCGGTGTCGATCTTCATCATGTTATCTTGATCCTGTGGCTTCGCTCAGATCGCTGGGAGTATCGATTCGACTTGGAGAAGCGACGGTCTGGAATGCGTATATTCCTCGCCTATATCAGTTCAGATCAAACACTGACAAGCGGATGGGGCGCCCAGCACGGAGCCTCGCCGCGGCAGGCCAAGTCGCAGAGATGGGCGCCTATCCTTCGGAGTTTACTCGAAGAAGGGGCGATCAATTCAATTCCCTCCCGGGGAGTCGAGATTTCAGTAAGGCCGCTTTTCACCCGAGAAGCGGCCTTTTGCTTTTCAGGAAGAAGGTCAATTGATCCATGTTGATCGGTATCTAAACAAGGCGACGGAAGCGATGAACGCGCATCCATGTCAGACATCGAGTGTGCTTTGCGTCACTCCCACGGAATTGATATTTGAGTAACCGGGATCGGTTATGAATTTCGCGCAGTTGAAGGCCTTCCAAGCGGTCGCAAATAACGGAAGCATCACCCGGGCGGCCCAATTACTTCACGTTAGTCAGCCGGCGGTTTCCAAACATCTCAAAAAGTTAGAGGGAGAGTACGGGGTAAAACTGTTCGAGAGAAATGCCGGAGCAGCCGAGCTTACAGATGCGGGATCCTCTCTGTTGCGGCACGTCAACGCCATTCTGGTTCAACTTGATGAAGCAAAAAAGAAACTCAAGTCTCCTAAAGATTTAACAAAATCAGAGACTCTCAAGGTTGCAGGGAGCTATGCCGCATCAGCGCTCCTGCTGCCGTCGTTGCTCGTCAATTTCAAAAGCAAGCACCGCGACACTGCCATCATACTGCGAACCGGCACGACGAGAGAAGTGAAGACAATGCTGCTAAACTCGACTGTCGAGCTTGCGCTGCTTAACGAATTCCCTATTAATCCTGATTTTGCCAGCGAACCCTTTCGCAAAGAAAAGCTTGTTGTGTTTGCGGCACCGAGTCATCCGCTCGCGCGGAAGAAACAGTTGAGCTTATCAGATCTTCGTCAAGCTCCGCTGGTTACTACAGGGATGGCAACCGCGGTAGACAAGATGCTCAACCATCTCGTTCATGAAGGATTAGGCGCTAAGATTGCCATACAATGTGGCAGTCCGGCTTCTGTCAAAATAGTTGTGAAAAACAAAATCGGACTAGGGATCTTGTTCCAAGACATGCTCATCCAGGAGATTAGAAACAAAATTTTCAAAGTCCTAAAAATTCCGGGGCTGGCACTAACCGTCCAGAGTTACATCGTCTACTATAGAGACCGACCCCTCTCGCCTTCCGCACAGGACTTCCTCGCCCTGCTCCGTCAAAGGGTGAACCGAAATCTATAGTTCGACGAGAATCCTGGGTTTAGAACGGTCAAATGTTCACCCATTATCCTTGCTTTTTGGCCGCTCTCCGTTCCTGTTCTTCAAAAACTAAGGGACGAGCCGTTCCAAGCGCGGGCAATGGGTCTGTGCCTTGTCGGCCAACACCCGGTCCCACTCCAAGGGCGGTTATGCCAATCGTCCGGGCCTGATCGCTTCCTATAGAATCGGATGCCCGCGCTCTCCACGACTCGCCCCTTAGTTCTCGTATGGCTCATTAGCCAATGAACTCCTAAATCAGTTATTTATCCGAAAGATTCCCATAACTAAACTGTCATAGTTTGCGATATTCCAAAAGGATATTTGACATCGCGCGGCATTTGACATATCGGAACCGTGTAAACGCATGCGACGCTACGACATGTCGGTTTGAGACTTAAAAAGTGGGGATCTTCAGGCTTTCCTGTGAAGCAGGACTCGGAGATTTCACCGCGGAGGCGCGGAGCACACGGAGTAAAGAGTTCTTGATTAAACATTCTCCGATCTCTGCGAACTCAGTGCCTCTGCGGTGAAATATTTCTTACAGAAGACGCGGCGATGAAAGGATAAATGAAGATTGAAGGGCGTTTTATTTTTCCGGCCTCGACCCAAGCGGTATGGGACTTGTTGACCGATCCGCAGTCGCTGCAAGCATGTACACCGGGTTGTAAGAGATTAGCCGAAATCGGCGCCGACGAGTTCGAGGCGATGTTGGAGATTGGCGTGGGCCCGATCAAGGGGGCATTCGGCGGCAAGATTCTGATGTGCGAAAAGAATCCCCCGCTCAGCTACAAGCTCATTGTCGACGGCTCGGGCGCGGCGGGATTTGTTCGTGGAGACGGAAAGCTCACGTTGGAACAATCGGAACCTGACAAGACGTCTGTCCTGATTAGCGGCGATGCCCAAGTCGGCGGTCTTATCGCCGGGGTGGGCCAGCGTTTGCTCGAGGGCGTGGCTAAACAAATGATGGGGCAATTTTTTCGGTGCTTGCAGAGTCAGCTTGCGACTCGAATCGCAAAATCCGATCGCTGATCGGCTATGACGGGAGTACCCCTATAACGGATGATTCAGGCGGCAGTCACCGAGGAGTAAGCCTCTCCGGTCGCGGGCAATGGGCAGCTAACAGTGGAGCTAGTCAAACCGTTCAAGATGTTCAATCGCTGCGCTCCGTTCAACCGCTCCGCTCTGTTTTTCAGACATTTTGAACGGCTTAAACGACTTGAACGTTTTGAACCAAGCGTATCCGCTCTTCGGTTCACAGTGTGTGTGATGCTCTTTCCTGGTGCGGTGAATAATCGGGCTATGCCATCTGAAAAAGTGCGCCTTCCTCGTTTGAGCGAAAACGCCGATTCATGAAACCAGCTCGATTCGAATATTACGACCCTAGGAATCTACAGGAGGCGGTGGAGATTCTCGATGCTCACCCCGATGACGGCAAAATTCTTGCCGGCGGCCAGAGTTTGCTACCGCTACTGAACATGCGGCTCGCGCGACCCAAGGTTGTCGTCGATATCAACCGGATCCAAGAGCTGAATTATATCAGAGCCACGGACACAGGAATTGCGATTGGAGCGAACGCGCGCCAGCGCGCCTTGCAAACAGAAACACTGATCCGAGATCGCTTGGCAGTCCTCCGGGAGGCGGGATATCTTATTGCGCATCCGCAGATTCGCAGCCGCGGAACCATCTGCGGCAGTCTCGCCCACGCTGATCCGGCAGCGGAGTTGCCGGCCGTGGCCGTCGCTCTCGACGCAGAGCTGGTGGCGAGCGGGCCGAAAACGGTGCGGACTATTTCCGCCGACGCTTTTTTTCTGAGCTACTTTACGACCGCTCTGCAGCCTAACGAAATTCTCACCGAGGCGCGCTTTCCTGCGCCGCCTGAGGATACCGCATGGTCGGTGCTCGAAGTCAGCCGGCGTCACGGCGACTTTGCGCTCGCGGGTATCGTTGCCGGACTGGCGATAGCGCGAGAGCGCCCGGTCATCAACCGGGCGCGATTGGTTTATTTCGGTGTCGGCGCGATACCGATGCGGGTCAAAGAAGCCGAGGCAATACTGATCGGACAAGCTCCCGGAGAGGCGGCCTTTGACGCCGCGGCACAAGCCGCCGCCCAAGGGGTCGATCCCAGCAATGATATTCACGCCACAGCAGAATATCGGCGCGCCCTGGCGGCAACGCTGACCCGGCGGGCGCTTCGCGCCGCGATAGAAAAATTAAAGGCAAACTAGATGGCGACGACTCGAACCATCAAGTTGCGCGTCAACGGCGCGGATTACGAAGGCACGGCGGAAGTGCGCAAGACCTTGGTCGACTTCCTGCGCGAGGACATCGGTCTTACTGGCACGAACGTCGGGTGCGAGCACGGCGTCTGCGGCGCGTGCACGATACTGATGAACGGGGAAACCGTGCGTTCCTGCATCATGCTAGCAGCCCAGGCGGACGGGGCTGAGCTGATGACGGTGGAAGGGCTGGCGCAGCCGAGCGGCGAACTTCATCCGATCCAAGAGGCGTTTCGAGAAAAGCACGGCCTCCAGTGCGGCTTTTGTACGCCGGGATTTCTCATGACCACCTACGAGCTGCTGCACAAGCACCCCGACGCGGACGAGGAGGAAATCAAAGAGTGGCTTTCAGGAAATCTCTGCAGATGTACCGGGTATCAAGACATACTGGAGTCCGTCAAATTGGCCGCGGCTCGGTTGCGCAATCGTTAGCGAGGTGATGCGTGCTCAAGGCCGAGCCCAAGCTTCCCACCGATCTTCCCATCACCCAACCCCGCTACGTCGGTAAAGACAGCCCGCGGATGGAAGACCCCCTGTTGATCACTGGTAAAGTCGAATACGGCAATGACATAAGGGCTCTCGGCATGTTGCATGCGGCAATTCTCAGGAGCCCGCATGCCCACGCGTTGATCAAGTCGATCGATACGACACGAGCGGAAAGACTGCCCGGCGTCGCCGCCGTGCTGACCGGGAAAGACGTGAAAGCCTGGTCGCGGCCCGTGTTTGGTGTGCCGGAGGGATGGACCGGGTACGCGCTGGCTGTAGAGAAAACGCACTGGGTGGGCGAGCCTGTCGCGGTCGTCGCGGCCACCGACCGTTACATCGCCGAGGACGCCCTGGAGCTGATCGACGTGGAGTACGAACCGCTGGAGCCGGTGGTCGATGCGGTCGGGGCGGCAAGGGGAAAAGGCCCTTATGTCCTGGAGGGTAAAGACAGCAACGTCGCCTATGATCGCCGGTTCACCTTCGGCGATGTTGAAGGCGCCTTCGCGAGCGCCGATCTGGTGGTGCGCGAACGGTTCCGCTGGCACCGCAGCAGCGGCAATCCGATCGAGACTTGCGTTTGCATCGCAGACTGGAACCCATTCACCGGAATGCTGACGTTGCGCGGCAGCCACCGCTCGCCTCATCTTATATTACCGGCGCTGGTGATTCCCCTGGGCGTTTCGTCGCAGCATGTGCGGATTATTCAATCCCCTTTGGGCGGCAGCTTTGGAGTCAAGACCTTTGCGCGCTACGTGATTCTCATTTCGCTGATGGCCAAGAAACTCGGCGGCCGTCCGGTTAAATGGACCGAAGATCGCATCGAGCATTTGCTCGGAAGCAGCACCCACGCCTGGGATCGCCACTACGAATGCGAGTTGGCGCTCAAACGCGACGGCGCGATCACCGGGATGAAAATGAAACTGATCGATGATCTCGGGGCTTTTTCCGAATGGCTCGCGGTGGGCATGCTGCTGAAGCCGCTGCTCTGTCTTGGGAGTTGCTATCATATCCCGAACGTCGAATACCTGTGCAAGGGGGTGACCACAAACAAAACGCCGCAGGGACCGCTAAGAGCCTTTGGTCTGCCGCCGCATTTTTGGATCATCGAGCAGCTCCTCGATACCGCCGCGCACAAGCTCGGGCTCGGGCGTCATGAAATTCGGCGGCGCAATTTCATCCGGAAGGATCAATTTCCCTACATTTCACCGTCCGGCAACGTTTATGACAGCGGCAACTACGAAGGCAGCCTGGATCTGCTCTTAGAGAAAGCGGGCTACGATCAACTTTTGAGAGAGCAGCGCGAGGCGCGCACCCAGGGGCGATTGCTCGGCATCGGCGTAGCCAGCAGCGTTGAGCCCGGCTTGACCGGTCCGCCGATGCTGGCGCTGGCTTCGCCGCGCATTTTCAGCCGCACCTCATCGCCCGAAGGGATTCTGTTGCGCATCGACGGCTTCGGGAAAATTATCGCGGAGCTTGGCTTTCCTCCCGGAGGGCAGAGCCAGCACAGCTTCGTGCGCCAAATCCTGGCGGACTATTTCAGCGTTTCGTTGGAAGACATCCAGGTGATCACGGTGGACAGCTTGAGCATGCAGCCGAGCACAGGACCGATCTCGAGCTCGATGGCGATTGCGCTTTCCGGCGCAGTGCTGGGCGCTGCGGCGCGTCTGGCGGACAAATTAGCAACGGTGGCTGCCGTCATGCTGGAAGCCGTCGCCGAGGACATCGAATTGTTGGACGGGCAGTTCCGCGTGCGCGGCGTGCCGGGGAAAACCTTGGCCGTGGCGCAGGTCGCACAATTCATGATGGCCCGGCCCGATTTATTGCCGGAAGGTATCGACGGCAATCCGCAGACAACCTACGTCTGGAACCCGCCGGACCGCACGATTCCCGATGAAAAGGGCTTCGGCCGCTATAGCGTCACAGCGGCGGGAGCGCAACATCTCTGCATGGTGGAAGTCGATAAGGAAACGGGGCAGGTGAAAATTCTCAAATACGTCATGGTGGATGACTGCGGCGTGCGCCTCAATCCTAGCGTGGTCCGCGGCATGTTGATGGGTGGTATGGCGCATGGCGTCGGCACGGCCCTGCTGGAAGAGTACGTCTATGACGATCAGGGCCAGATGTTGACCTCTTCCTACATGGATTATTTGATGCCCACGATCATGGAAGTTCCGGCGGCCGAGGAGCATGAGATGTGCACGCCGTCACCGATTGCGCCTCTCGGCGTCAAGGGCGTTGGCGAAGGCGCTATTCATACGACGCCGGCGGCGGTGCTTTGCGCGGTCAATGACGCCATTCTGCCCCTCGGTGTACAAATCACCGAGGCACCGATGTCGCCGCTGAGAGTCTGGAAAGCACTCCAGGGCGCGGCAAGCCGATCCCACGAGCAAGGAGAAGATCAACACGAAGGCCACGAAGAGTACGAAGTCTAGAGTCAAAAATTTCCGACTTCTTCGTGGCCTTCGGGATCTTCTTTGAAATATACGAGGCTGGATGTGTTTCGGTCAGTTCGACTAGAATCCCTATTGCGTCATTCCAGCATGGAGTGCTGGAATCCAGGTCGACACGGATGTCTCCGGACGCATCCTGCGAATCTGGATGCCGGCCATCCATGCCGGCATGACGAGATTTTCATTTTCTATGTTTCGTGGGCGAGCGTAAGCTAATGAAACACTTCGTGGTCAAAAGATTTATTTATTTGAGTATCACATGACTAAGAGAGCACCGCGGGATTTAAGCGAGCTGCCGCTCAGCCAACCTCGCTATCTTGGTAAGGACATGGCGCGCATCGAGGACGCCACCCTACTCACGGGTAGGGCGGAGTTCGCCGATAACGTGGCCTTTCCGGGCATGCTGTTCGCGGCCATCCTGCGCAGCCCTCACGCTCACGCCCGCATCAAACGGATCGACACTTCGAAGGCGCGGGCGTTGGCCGGTGTCGTGGCGATTGTCACCGGCGAGGATGCCAAGGCGTGGTCCGAGCCTGTCCCCGGCTTTCCCATCGGTTGGGCGGGGCATTGTCTGGCGCTCGACAAAGTCCGGTTTGTTGGCGATCCGGTGGCCGCGATCGCAGCCACCAGCCGCTATATCGCCGAGGACGCGCTGGAGCTGATCGAAGTCGATTACGAGATTCTGCCGCCGGTCGTGGATGCTCTTAAGGCGCTTGAACCGGATAGCCCGATCATCTGGGAGCATCAAGGGACCAACCTGATTTACCATCGACTGTTCACGTTCGGAGCCGTCGACGAGGCATTTGCCAAGGCGGACCTCGTGGTGAAGGATGATTTTCGCTGGTTGCGGGCGAGCGGAAACCCGATCGAGACGTGCAATTGTATCGTCCAGTGGCGGACGGACCAATCACTCCATGCCTGGGGTGGTTTTCAAGGCACCGGATTCTATGTTTCGTCGGTGGCGCGCGGTTTGCGCCTGCCGGCTCACAAGATCCGCATCACGCCGTTGCCGCACGGCGGCTCCTTTGGCACCAAGATTTTCCCGCACGCCATCATCCGCATTGCCCTGCTTTCGCGCAAGGCCGGAGGGCGCCACGTCAAGTGGATCGAAGATCGGCTCGAGCATCTTTTGAGCAGCTACACCCATGGGCCTGATCGGATCTACTCGGCGGAAATGGCGCTGACGCGCGAAGGGGAGATTACTGGCTTTCGCGTCAAAGTGCTGGACGATCTCGGCGCCCATGCGGTCTCGGTTGCCATCGGCAAAGCGTTGAAGCCTCTCTCCGCTTTCACGGGGCCCTATCGCATGCGCAGCGCGCAATACGACCTCACAGTGGTGGCGACCAACAAGTGTCCCCAGGGATCCTACCGTGGCTGGGGCGTGCCTGCGCATAACCTCGCCATGGAACATTGCGTCGATCTGGCGGCGAGCAAACTGGGTCTCGATCCGGTAGAGATTCGCCGGCGAAATCTGCTGCACCCCGACCAGTTTCCGTATGAGGCGCCCAACGGCGCCCGCTACGACAGCGGCGACTACGAGCGCACGTTGAATCTGGCGCTGGATCTCGCCGGATACGCCACGCTACGCCGGGAACAAGCGCGGGCGCGGGCGGAAGGCCGGCTGGTGGGCATCGGCGTTTACACGGGTGTCGAGCTGAGCGCGGTGGCGATGAGCATGTTTACCTTGCTCGGTCCCGATTCCCCGTTCGGCACTTCGATGCCGGAGAGCGCCCGAGTCCGCATCGACGCTACAGGGAAAATCGTCTGTGAAGTTACCTTTCCCTGGGAAGGTCAGGGACAACACACTTTTGCCACCCATTTTTTGGCCGACTACTTCGGCGTCAAACGGGAAGATGTGGAAGTGATCGCAGTGGACAGCCTCTCCGCCGGTCCGGGCACCGGTCCCATCGGCAGCCGCCAGGCGGTCATGCTGTCGGGCGCGCTTTTGGGCGCCGCCGATCGGATCGCCGAGAAACTACGGAAGGTAGCGGCGGTGATTTTGGAAGCCAATGCCGACGACATCGAACTTTTCAATGGCCAACTCCGAGTGAAAGGCTCTCCGGAAAAAACTCTGCCGTTGCAGCGGGTCGTCACCGTCATGCTGACGCGCGCGGATCTCTTGCCCACGGGCGTCGACGGGAATCCTGAAGCGAGTTATACGTATAATCCGCCGGAGCGCAAATTGCCGGATGCGGAGGGACGCGGCAGCTTCGACCTCACCGCCGCCAACAACGCCCATGTCGTCATCGTGGAGTTGGATCACGACACCGGCCAGGTGCAGGTGCTCAAATATGTGATCGCCGATGACTGTGGCGTCAGACTGAATCCCGCAGTGGTGGAAGGCATGATCCAGGGCGCCGTCGCGCAGGGGGTGGGACAGACCGTTCTCGAGGAACACGTTTACGACGAAAATGGCCAGTACCTTACCTCGACATTCATGGACTATTTGCTGCCGACGATCTGGGAAGTGCCGATGACCGAGAGGACGTATACCGAAACGCCATCGCCGCTCTCGCCGATGGGCGTCAAAGGCGCGGGAGAAAGCGCCGTCCTGGCAACGCCGGCGGCTCTGCTCAGCGCCATTAATGATGCGCTGTCGCCGCTCGGCGTCCAGTGCACGACCATTCCCGCCAGCCCGCTGCGTCTGTGGCAATTGATTCAGGGCGCGGCAGGGAAAGACCAAAGTTCAACAAGTGGGTGATCATCTCGAGGAGGTGGCATGAAAGTTTTCACGTTCGATTTTGTTCCCTACGGAAAAGATCTGACAGGCAAACTGAAGTATCCTGTCGGCAGAGAAAACTACGAGTCCGAGATCGCGGCAAAAACCTATGAGAACCATGTGGAACAGTTCCAGCTCATGGAAGAAGTCGGGTTTGACGGCGTCTGTCTCAACGAGCATCACGGCAGCCCCTACAGCCTGGACAACTCTCCCAACGTGTTTCTCGCCTATGTTGCAGCAAAAACGAAGCGCATCAAGCTCGCCATGGCCGGAAACCTGTTGCCGCTCCACGGCCACCCACTACGCGTCGCCGAAGAATTGGCGATGCTGGATAACCTGACCCGGGGACGCATCATCGCCGGCTTCGTGCGTGGCATTCCTCGAGAGTATCTTGCTCTGAGCGTTCCTTTACGAGAGGGCCGGCCGCGCTTTGAAGAGGCGCTCGATGTCATCATCAAGGCCTGGACTCAAGACCTGCTCAACCATGACGGCCAGTTCTATCATTATAAAGACGTCGACATGTGGCCGCGGCCTTACCAGACCCCCCACCCCCCGATATGGGTGGGCGCCATCGGTCCCGAGCCGACTCGCAACGTCGCCAAACGGCCGGGAGTGACTTTATGCTCGACTTTCCAACCCACGGTGGCGATCAAGAAACAATTGCAGTTGTTCCGCGAGTCCTGCGCCGAGTTTGGCCGGTCCTGCACGGCAAACGATATTTTGATCGCACGCCACGTCTTTTGCGCGGACAATCAAAAAGAAGCGGAGAGGCTCTGCAAGATGCATTTTGAATACTACTTCCAACAGCTCTTGGGGAAGGTTAACAACGCCGCGATTCAGAGAATCCTCGATATGAATCCCGAGCTGACCTTCGAGGCGGTCAAGACGCCCTATCCGTACGATGTCACGCCGATGGAAAAAATGCGCGATGACGGCTTCGTGCTGGTGGGGACAGCGGACCGAGTCTACCAGGATTTGATGGCGCAGTACGAAGAGTACGGCGGTTTCGGGACTTTCATGGCGATTGTTCGCATGGGAGCAATGCCGCAGGAGCTGGTTTTGAACAGCGTGCGCCTGTTCGGTAAAGAAGTGATTCCGCGATTGCATAAGGTGGAAGCGAAAACGGCGTAAAGTTGGTGAGCCACAAAAGTCCGTCATGCCCGCGAAAGCGGGCATCCAGACTGGTGATGTAGAACTAAACACGCAAGACTGGATTCCCGCCTGCGCGGGAATGACGGATGATGTTGGCTGTGAGGTGAGGTGGTGAGTTGAGTTAACTGGCTTTAGGCATAACTGCGTATTAAAAAATTGGGAGGTAGCTCAGATGTCTAACATAACGGAAAAATTTGTTCAGGCGGGTGAATATCGCACGCATTATTGGGAAGTCGGCGCTGGCGAGAACGTGCTGATGCTGCATTCCGCCGACCCCGGCTCCGGTGGATGGTTGGAGTTTCGCGAAAATCTGGAAGCGCTGGGCCGCCAATTTAGAGTGCTCGCGCCGGATATTATCGGCTTCGGCAAGACGGATTCGCCGACGCGGGATCTGCGACATCCCGCCTATGTCGAACATATGATGCAATTTCTCGACGCGCTGGGAGTAAAGAAAACCCACTTGATCGGCAACTGCCGCGGCGGTTTGATCAGCATCTCGATTGCCGCCGAGCACCCGGAGAGAGTCGGGCGAGTGATTCTGATCGGCAACGCCGGCGGCGGGATACCGCCGGAGCTGGAGCAGAAAGCGCTGGCGCCTTACGCAAATTACACGGCGACCCCGGAAAATCTCAGGGCGCACCTGGAGCGGGCCTACTTCAACGCAGATCGCTGGGCGCCGTCGCAGATCTTCAACCAATATCTCGAAGCGAGCGCGCGCCAGTACGGCGCGTACACCAAGTTGGGCTGCTACCCGATGGACGTGCCGAACCTACGACCGCTGCTGGCCAAGATGACGGTGCCCGTGCTGTTTGTCACGGGCAAGGAAAATAAAATTTTGCCTATCGAGCAGGCCCTTATCGCCTTTAACCTGACGCCCGGCGCCAAACTCTACGCGATGTCCAGTTGCGGGTTGCACGCGCAGACCGAACATCCGGAAGAGTTTAATCGGATCGCCGTCGAATTTCTCAAGGGAGATCTCAACTAAGAAGGCAGTAGGCAACACTTCCTATTGCCTAATATATGAAACCCGCGCCATTTGATTTATTTCGGCCGAGAAGCGTCGACCAAGTGTTGGCGCTGCTTCAGACTCACGGCGATGACGCAAAAGTTCTTGCCGGCGGCCAGAGTCTCGTGCCATTGATGAATTTCCGTTTGGCACAGCCACGCCATCTGATCGATCTCAACGGGGTCCCGGGCATGGACCAAATTCAGTTTAACGATCACACCCTCTCGCTCGGGGCGATGGTGCGACAGCGGGATGTCGAGCGCTCGCCGGCGATTGGCGAACGTTTGCCGATTCTCCGCGAAGCGATAGAACAAGTCGGTCATCCGGCGATCCGCAACCGCGGCACCGTCGGCGGCAGCATAGTCCACGCCGATCCTTCAGCCGAGTTGCCGTTGCTTTCGGTAGCCTTGGACGCGACCGTCCATCTGCGTAGCGCAGGGGCAAACAGATCGGTTACGGCGAGGGATTTCTATCAGGGATATCTTCTTACTGACATCGCGCCGGACGAACTGTTAGTTGGGATTGATTTTCGGCTGCCGTCTGCGGATTGCGGCTGGTGCTGCAGCGAAATCGCCCGCCGGCACGGCGATTTCGCCATCGTCGCTGTGGCCGCGATTCTGGGCTTGGATGGCGATCGTCGCATCGCCTTTGCCCGCGTCGCTCTCGGCGGCATCGGTCCGGCGCCGCTACGCGTAGAAGCGGCGGAAGCGGCGCTCTTAGGTGAGCGGCCAGGTGACGAAGGGTTTCGCCTCGCAGCTGAACTTGCGGCGCAAGCAGTGGATCCGCCGTCCGACATCCATGCATCGGCTGGCTATCGGCGTCAGCTTGCCGGTGTTTTAGTGCGCCGCGGCTTGGCGATAGCTGCCGGTCGCGTCAAAGGTAGCGCGTAATGCCAGAAAAAATCGGGATTACGCTTAGAGTAAACGGATTCGAGCGAACCGCGGCGGTTGAACCGCGCCGCTCGCTGGTGGATTTTCTGCGCCACGATCTCGGCTTGGTGGGAACCCATGTCGGGTGCGAGCATGGCGTATGCGGTGCTTGTACGGTGATGCTCAACGGCCGGACGGTGCGCTCCTGTCTGCTCTTTGCCGCCCAGGTCGACGGCGCGGCGATTATCACAATCGAGGGCATTGGCACGGACGAGGCGCTCCATCCCTTACAGCTGGCATTTCAGCAACACCATGCGCTGCAATGCGGCTTTTGCACGCCGGGGATGATCTTGGCGGCCCTCGAACTGCTGCGCGACAATGCCGATCCGAGCGAAGAGGAAATACGCGTTGGCCTCAGCGGTAATCTTTGCATGTGCACCGGCTACGTTAATATCGTACGCGCGGTGCGCGCCGCCGTGGGCAACCGGAAGGCGAAATGAGCGCAGAGCATAAATGGGTCGGGCAAGCGCTTGAACGTACGGAGGACCGCCGGCTACTGACGACAGCGGGTCATTTCATCGATGACCTGACGCTGCCCGGTCTCGCCCACGCCGCTTACGTGCGCAGCCCCCATGCGCGCGCCAGGATTCGCCACATCGACGTGCGTCGCGCTCTCGATCATCCCGGTGTCTACACGGTGGTCACCGGAGACGACGTCGCGCAGCTCACCCGCCCCCAGCGCGGCCGGGTACCGCTTCCCAACTCGCCGAAAATTTATGCCTTGGCCTATCAACAGGTCCGTTACGTGGGCGAGCCGGTGGTCGGCATCGCGGCGGTCGATCGGGCGACTGCAGAGGATGCGGCCGATCTTATCGGAGTGGAGTACGATCCCTTGCCGCCTTTGCTGGACCCGGAGGAAGCGCTCCGACCCGGCGCCCCCTTGGTCTTCGAGGAGGTGGGTTCGAATATCCTCTGGCATAATACGTTTCCCTACGCGGACATCGAAGGTGCTTTTGCGCAGGCCGATACGGTGGTCAACGAGCGGGTGACGATCCATCGCTACGCCTCGACGCCGCTTGAAACCTTTGGCGTCATAGCGCAGTTCGAACCCGCCACTCAGTCGTACACAATTTGGGGACACACGCAGCAGCCGGCTCAGGATCTCCACGTGCTCGCCGCTGCCCTCGGAATCTCGCCGGGAAAGATTCGCATGATTGTGCCGCCCATGGGCGGCTCCTTCGGCAACAAGGTGCGGCCGTTATTTATCGTTGCAGCGGCGTTGCTGGCGCGCAAGGCGGGCCGGCCGGTGAAGTGGATCGAAGACCGGCGCGAGAGCCTGTTGGCGCTCGGCCACGCGGCTGACGGCATCATGGACATGAGCGCCGCCGTCAAGCGTGACGGGACTATTCTCGGCATTAAGTTTCGCAATATCGAAAACGAAGGCGCCGGCATCGATTTCGCCGCGCGCCACAACCTGCTCATGCTGAGCAATATCGCCAACTGCTATCGCGTTCGCGCGCTCTCCTATGAAGGGTATTCGGTGGTCACCAACCGCTGCCCTGTGGTTGCCAATCGCGGCATCGGTAAGCCGTTCATGTGCTTTGCTGTAGAGCGAATGGTCGACGCAGTCGCGCGGGAGCTCAAGATCGATCGCAGCGAGATCCGGTTTCGTAATTTTATCCAACCTAATGAGTTCCCCTACGATACGCCGTCGGGGCAAACCTATGACAGCGGCGATTATCCTGAAATGCTGCGCATGGCGCTTGCTGCGATCGACTACGAAAGACTCAAGGGCGAGCAAGCCGAGAGCAGAAAGCGCGGCCGGCTGCTCGGAATCGGGATCGCAACGGCTGTGGAACCCGGCGGCTCCAACCTGAGCTATGGGATGCTGGTAAGTGGCCCTTCCCAGCTGCTGAGTGGTCAGGGCGAAGCCGCGCGCGTCCGGTTAGAAACCGACGGCAGCGCCACGGTTTTTACCGGCGGTCTCGACTCGGGCCAGGGTCACGCCACCGCCCTCGCGCAGATCGTCGCCGACGAGCTCAGCCTCGATGTGAGGCAAATCCGAGTCGTTACGACCTTCGACTCCGCGAGTCATCCTTACGTCATGACCTCCGGTGTTTACTCCAATAAGTTTCACGGTCATGACACGGTGGCGGCGATCGGGGCCGCGCGCAAAGTTCGGCAAAAACTTCTCAAACGTGCCGCCGCGCGTCTGGAAGCCAATATCGACGATCTCGATCTGCGCGATGGCCATATCGTTGTGCGCGGCACGCCGGATAAAGGTCTGAGCGTGGCTCAGGTTGCTAGCCGGGCTTACTGGAGCCTGGCCGATGAGCAACCCGACGGCGAGCCGGGCCTCGAGGCGATCTACTATTACAGCAATCCCTTGGCGAAGCATCCCGACGAGAAGAAGCGGGTGCGCGTCCAGCTTGGCTTTGCCAGCGCCGCGCATGTGGCGGTCGTCGAGGTCGATCCGGAAACATTTGAGATCAAGGTGCTGCGCTACGTCGTCATTCACGACTGCGGGCGGCAGATCAACCCGGGTATCGTCGAAGGACAAGTGCACGGTGCCGCCGCCCATGGCATCGCCGCGGCGCTTTTGGAGGAGTTTATCTACGATGAAACCGGCCAGCTTCTCACCACTAGTTTCATGGATTACTTAAAGCCCACAGCGGCTGATTTACCGAATATCGAAGGCGATCGGCTCGAAACTCCTTCGCCTTTGACCATGCTTGGAACCAAAGGAGTCGGCGAAGGCGGCGCCGTAGTTGCGCCAGCGGCGATTGCGAGCGCCGTCGAAGATGCGCTGGCGCCCTGGGACATTTGCATAGCGGCGCTGCCGATCGTGCCGAGCCGGTTGTGGGAGGTTGCCGCCGCCGGTTTAAAGCGCTACGAGAACGCGAAGAAATGAAAGAATCGAAATCAAAGCTATTGGCGGCCGCTATTCCTTGAGGAGACTTTGGATGCGGCATGAATCTAAGGAGATAAATCCATGGCATTGCCAGAAAGCGCGCCGGCGTCGAGTCTTGGTCCTCCGTTCGGCTCGGACCTGCACGGTTTCATAGAACAATACGAGCGGGCTTATCCGGATGAAGTGTTGCACATTGAAGAGCCGCTGCAGGCCGAATGGGAAATCGCCGCGCTGGCGATGAAGCTGGAAAAAGCGCACCGTTTTCCACTGCTGGTTTTTCATCATGTCATCGTCGATGGCAAGCGGGCGACGATGCCGCTAACCACTTTTCTGATGGCCAGCCGCCTCCGCCTGGCGCGGGCCCTGGGCGCAGAAGTGCAGAAAGCCGGCTTGGCCTGTTATGAACGGGTGCAAACTCGGCAACGACCGTTCGTGGTCTCGCGTGATCAGGCTCCGGTGAAACAGGTCGTGGAGAAGGGATCCGATATCGACGTGCGCCGTTTCCCAGCGCTGCGCCATCACCGCATGGATCCGGGCCGTTATATTACAGAAGGACACTTTCTTACTTTCAACCGCAACACGGGTATTGATAATTCGGCTATGCACCGCGGCTGGTTAGCGGATCGCGACGAGATACGCGTCTGGCTCGCGCCGAACTCTCATAACGCGCACAATCTGCGTTATTGCGAAGAGGCCGGAGAGGACATGCCAGCGGCATACTGGATCGGCCACCATCCCCTGGCATTGTTGGGGGCGGCAAATCATATAGGGCCGGAAGAGAGTCACTATGAAACCGCGGGCGGCACTTTGGGCGCGCCGATGCGGTTAGTGCCGTCAGAAACTTTAGGGGAAAAGTTCTTGGTGCCGGCGGATGCGGAAGTTGTGATCGAAGGATACATGCCCAGAGGTCAACGCAAGCCAGAAGGTCCTTTCGGCGAATACACGCGCCACGTCGGCCCGCAGCGTTGGTGTCCGCTTGTCAAAGTAACCGCGGTGACTCGCCGCAAGGATGCCTATTGGGACGACGTGATGGTCGGCCATACCCATTGGATCATCAGTTTGACCAAGGAAGGCGAAGTCTTTCGCGCCGTGCAACGGTCGGTTCCGGGGGTGAAAGCCGTGCATTTGCCGATGTCGGGCTGCGGCGTGGCGCACGTCTATATTCAAATACGCAAGACCGTCGAGGGGCAAGGCAAGACCGCGGCGGTGTCGGCATTAACGTCTTACATTGGGCTCAAGCATGCGTTCGTATTCGATGAAGACGTAGATATTTTCGATGAGCGGGAAGTGCTCTTGGCGCTTGCGACTCGCTTCCAGGCTGACCGGGGATTGGTAACACTTCCGGGTATGACCGGGTCGCCGCTCGATCCTAGCTCTCCCGACGGCAGGCTGGTGTGCAAGGCCGGCTTTGACTGCACGAAGCCGATCGGTAAGCCGTTCGCCGAGCGCCTGGCGATTTCGGATCAAGTGCTGGCGCGCATCGATCCGGTAAAAATCATCGGCGAGAAGCGCTGGAGGGAGATTCCTATAGAGCCGTGGGGATAAGATGGGAGCAAGGACGAATTATGAAGGATGAAATCGAACTGAGTTCCTGGCTTCTTGTTTTCCGGTTTCTTGAACTCGAAACTCGAAACCCAGAACTCGAAACTGCGAAGCTAGGAGGTTTGCCATGCAGGGCACGATGAAAGCGGCGCGCATTTACGGCTTTGAGAAAACCAGTAAATCGCGCGATCTTTTAAAAGTCGATGACGTGCCGATTCCCGACATCGAATCCGGCGAGGTACTGATTCGCGTGTTGCGCGCAGGGCTCAATCACGGCGATCTGCACATGCGTGAAGATGCCGTGCAGTACACCTCGGAAGTGCCGACCATACCGTTTTTGCCGATGGTCATCGGCCATGACGGACTCGGCGAAGTGGTCGAAGTGGGTCCCGATGTGGCGAACGTGCGCGTCGGCGATCGTGTCGTCGTGATGTGTTCGATTACTTGCGGCTATTGCAAGTTTTGCCGCTCCGACCGCCAACATCTTTGTCTGTCGCATCGGGTAATGGGATTTATTGCCAAGTGGGGCGAGGCGGGATCGAAACGCATCCTGCGCTTCAAGGAAGGCTTGTGGGCGGAATACTGCCGCGTGCCTGCGACCAACGTGGTTCGGCTCCGTCCGGACGATGATATCAACGAAATGTGCAAAGTCTCGCAGATGACGGTCGGCTATCGCGCATTGAAGCGCGCGCGCCTGCATAGCGGTGAAACGGTCATCGTCAATGGCGCCACTGGCATCACCGGGATCGGCACGGTGCTCTCCGCTCTCGCCATGGGCGCGGCGCGAGTTATCGCCATCGCCCGCAACCCCGTCCGGCTTGAGAAGCTCCAGTCCATCGATCCCAAGCGCGTCGCCACGGTTGCTCTCGGCAAAGGCGAATCGATCACGCAAAATGTAAAGCGGCTGACCGACGGTCAGGGCGCCAGCGTGGTCGCCGATCTATCCCCCGGTGGCGTGCAGACCCTGGTTGAATGCATTCGCAATCTGGAAGGTGGCGGCCGCGTGGCCCTAATCGGCGCCAACCCCGAGCCGCTCAATCTTCCGGTGCGCTATCTGATGATTCGTTCCATCGAGATCTGCAGCGTCACGGGCCGCCACTACATCGATTTTCCCGAGCTGCTCGAACTGGCCCGCCGCGGTGTCATCGATACGCGCCACGTAACGACACGCTTTTTTCCGTTAGAAAGGGTCAACGATGCCATCGATTATATCGCCAAGCGCGGCGACGATGAGCCGTTGTGGCCGATGTATGCGCCCGATGCATAGGCAAAATATAAATTCGAAGCTCGAAATCTGAAGTTCGAAACAAATTCAAATGACGAAATTACGGCAAAAAACGGGTCGATGTTTTGGATTTTCGGGATTTGAGATTTATGGGGTTGAGTCTGTCGCCGATTTCGATATTCGGATTTCGGATTTTGTTTGAATGTTACAGATAATTCTCAGAGCGTGGATGCTGTTGCTCGCGGTTGCCGGGCTGGCCAATGCTGGAGTCGCATGGCAAGAAGAATGGGAGCGAGTGCTTCAAGCCGCGAAGAAAGAAGGCAAGGTCGCGATGATCGGCCCAGTCGGAGCGGATCGCCGCGATGCGCTAACGATCGCCTTTGAGAAAAAATACGGCATCGGTATCGAGTATCACGCCGACTCCGGCGCCGGAATTTTGCCGCGGCTCAGCGCCGAGCGCAAGGCCGATCGCTACCTGTGGGATGTGGTTGTCACTGGGACAACAACGGGACTCGAAAATCTGATTCCGGCTAGGGTTCTAGATCCACTGGAGGCGAATCTTATTCTGCCGGAGGTAAAAGATCTCAAGTTGTGGCGCAACGGCGCTTTGGAGTTCCTCGATCCCGGACGGCAATTGTTGGTCATGACGCCTTTCCAACGCGGCACGTTGTTTGTCAATCCGACGCTCGCCAACCCAAAAGAATTCAAATCCTATAAAGATTTATTGGATCCCAAGTGGAAGGGAAAAATCATCGCGGACGACCCGCGCAAGTCCGGTCCGGGGAACGCAACTTTCACTTTCTTTTTTCTCCACCCGGAGCTCGGAGTGAATTTTATTCGAGCGATCGCCGGTCAAGGACTTACGTTGCTCAGGGATTACGCTCAGGAGGTCAACATGCTCGGCCAGGGGCGCTATTCCGTCGGACTCGGGTTCTCCGATAGCCTCGCTGAACAACGCGCAAAACAAGGCGTGCCGGTCGAGATCGTCGATATTCGACAGCTAAAGGAAGGCTCGGATATCAGTCCCGCGTCGGGCGGTCTGTCGATTTTCAATCGCGCGCCGCACCCGAACGCCGCGAAGGTTTATATCAATTGGTTGCTCTCCAAAGAAGGGCAAACAATTAATGCGCGCGCCACGGGATATATCAGTAATCGTCTCGATGTGCCGACGGATCACGCCGCGCCCTGGCGCGTGCCGCAGCCCGGATCGATCAAAACCTATACGCAGGAAGCGATCGATAAGAAGTACGATCTATCACCGATATTGATGGAGGTTTTCGGCCGCTGATGGTTGCGAAGATTAATTCGACTGGAAGCTCAATGATGGTAGAGCAAACAGTGAAGGCACAGATGCTCAGCAAGTGGTGCAAGTCCCTGGAGCACGAAAGGTAAGGAGCGCTTAAAAGATGAAAATCATGCTGCGATTGCGTTTTGTAGTTTTCTTTGTGGTGGCTCTATCGGCCGCGAGTGGTGAATTATCCTTCGGCCAGGAGTGGGAGAAAATTTTGGCGGCTGGAAAAAAGGAGGGGAAAGTCGCCATCATCGGTCCTGTCGGAGCCGATCGCCGCGATGTTTTGGTGGAGCCGTTTCAAAAGAAATACGGCATTACGGTTGAGTACTTCGCAGACAGAGGAGCCGGTATCGGTCCGCGGCTTTCGACCGAGCGGGGAGCCGGGCAGTATCTTTGGGACGTGGCGGTCACCGGCACCACCACCGGTTTGCTTGTGCTCCTGCCCGCGGGGATGTTGGATCCGATGGAGCCCGCGCTGGTTTTGCCCGACGTCAAGGATCCCAAGCAATGGCGCGGCGGCGCTCTCGAGTTCGTCGATCCGGGAAAGCGTTTCCTGGTGATGACGCCGTCTCAACGAGGCACCCTTTTCGTCAATCCGAAAGTTGTCAACCCGCGGGAAATCAAATCCTACAAAGATCTGCTCAATCCCAAATATCGAAAGAGAATTGTCATGGATGATCCGACCCGAGCGGGACCGGGCCAGGCCACGTTTACGTTTTTCTACCTGCATCCGGAGCTTGGCCCCAATTTCATTCGCGCCTTGGCCAAGCAAGAGCCAGCGGTTTTGCGAGACTATACGCAGGAGATCGACGGCATCGCCCGAGAAAAATATTCCGTATTGATCGGGGTTTCGGACATTGTCGCCGAGGAGCGGATGAAAGACGGTTTGCCCATTGCGATTTTGGATCCACGACAGCTCAAGGAAGGCTCCGACGTCAGCCCGGGCTCCGGCGGCGTGGGTTTTTTCAATCGCGCACCGCACGCAAACGCCGCTAAGGTTTATATCAACTGGTTGTTGTCGAAAGAGGGACAGGAGGGTTTCGCCAAGGTCAATGGATATATCAGCGCGCGCTTGGACGTGCCCACTGATCATTCGCCCTGGCGTGTGCCGATACCGGGATCGATCAAGACCTATACGCAACAAGCGATCGATGTCAAAGACGATGTCACCTCGTTGTTCAAAGAAGCTTTCGGTCGATGATGGCGCATCCAAAGCAGCAAGCCTTATTTTCACCACAGAGGCACAGAGTTCGCCGAGTTCGGAGTATTTCTTGATTATGTACTTTTTACTCCACGTCCTCTGCGTCTCCGCGGTGATTTCTCCCGCGCTGTTGCTTTTTACGTTGCTCGTTTCAGGAACAGCAAGGGCGCAAACTCCACCGTCTTGGGAACAGATCGTGGCAGCAGCAAAGAAGGAAGGCACGGTCACCGTCATAGGTCCACAAGGAAACGAGACGCGCGATGCGCTCACCCAGGGTTTTCAAAAGAAGTACCCAGAAATCAACGTCGAGTTAATGAGTATGGCCGGCAATCAGATCGGCCCGAAGTTACTCAACGAGCTTACAGCCTCGAGATTCACCACTGACGTAATCATCACCGGTACGACAACAGCGCTCGAAACTCTCGTGCCGGCAAAAGCAGTCGCGCCGATCAAACCCGTCCTCATTGGACCTAACACCCGGGACCTAAGCAAATGGCGTGGCGGCAAGCTGACGTTTTCCGACGATGCGCAAACTTACAATTTGATTTTCAGCTCCTACGTCAAGCCGCCGTTTATCTACAATACCAATCTGGTGTCTGCCAACGATTTCAAATCATGGAAAGATCTTCTGGATCCCAAGTGGCATGGAAAAATCACCCTGAAGGATCCCCTCAGCGCCGGCGGCGGTTTGGGCAATTCAACGTTGTGGTATACCCACGAGAGTCTGGGTAAGGATTTTATGCGCAAACTTTTGACGCAGAAAGATATCGTGATGCCGAGAGACGATCGGCAGATGCTCGACTTTGCGGCGCGCGGCAAATACCCGATCGCTATCGGGCCCAGCGATGTATTGACGAATGAGTTCATTGCTCGCGGTTTGCCGCTAAAGCACCTTCATCCCGAAACTCTGAAAGAAGGCACCTACATCACCGCAGGCAATGGGTCGCTGGTCATCGTGCGCAATGCGCCGCATCCAAATGCGCTGCGCGTTTACGTCGACTATCTGCTTTCGTTCGAGGGTCAGCTTGAGTGGAGCAAGGCCGCCGGTTTTGCCAGCTTGCGCGGCGATGTGCCTAAGGATCACGTGCAGGACATCCTCGTACCCAAGGAAAACATGGCGTATCGGGACATCTCTATGCGGCGTTATGTCGATTTGCGTGAGGAAATCGTTCAGTTCATTAAATCGGTCTTATCGCGATGAAAAAGAATGGAGTGCTGGAGTAGTGGAGTATTGGGCATTAGATCCCCCACCCATCGCTCCATTACTCCAATACTCCAGTACTCCAAGCAGGAAGGCACTGATGCCATTTGAAGGGCTACGGGAATTTATTCAGCTGCTCGAAAGAGAAGGCGAGCTCGCCCGCGTGCGCGTGCCGGTCGACTTGGATCAAGAATTGGGTGCGGTGTGCGTCACGAGTTTGAGAGGCCGCGGCCCGGCGCTTCTGTTTGAGCGACCCGGGGGCAAGGACATTCCGATTTTCATAAACGCCCTGGCCTCACGCAAGCGTTACGCCTTAGCGATGGAGTGCGATCAACAGGAAGTCCACCGTGAGTGGAATCGGCGGGTGAGCCAGCCGTTGCCGCCGGTGCCCGTCGACAGCGGCCCCTGCCAGGAGGTTGTTGTTCAAGGCGATGACATCAACATCCTCGATCTTCCCGCGCCGCGGCTGAACAACCTCGACGGCGGTGCGTTTCTGACGCTCTGCTGTCATCACACGCGCGACCCGATGACCGGCTTTCGCAACGTCGGTATCTATCGCAATCAAGTGCATGGGCCGCGTACACTCGGCATTCTCTCGGGACCGTACACCAACTTCATGCTGCAGCACCGCAAAGCGCCTGGCGAAGCCTTTCCAATCGCCATCGCCATCGGCGTCGATCCGCGCTTGGTGATGGCGGCTTCCTGTCCGTTTCCGTTCGGCGTCGACGAGCTGGCGATGGCGGGCGCGATTCGCGCCAAACCCTTCGAGGTCGTAGCCTGCAAGACCGTCCCGTTGCAGGTGCCGGCGGACGCCGAGCTCGTCCTCGAGGGTTTTCTCAGGCCCGATGAAAAACAGGAAGAAGGACCGTTCGGGGAATTCACCGGCCATTACGGTGGTTTGAAGATGCCCCGCCCCACCATTCACTTGACCGCGCTCACCCGTCGCCAAAATCCGATTCTCCATCTCGCTTATCAGGGCGCGCCGCCGCACGAAACCGATGTGCTCACCGCGGTCGGTAAAGAGTCGGAGATACTCCGCAACATCACTCTGGCCGGCGTCAAAGCCGTCCATCTTACAGAAGGCGGTTGCGGCGTGTTTCACGCTGTCGTGGCCATCGACAAGCTCTATGAAGGATACGGGAAGATGGTCGGGCTCGCCGTCTTCGGGTCGCCAAGCGGCCGGCATATCAAGCAGGTGACCGTGGTGGACGAGGACGTCGATGTTTTCGATCCTGCCGCAGTCGAATGGGCAGTGGCGACGCGCGTACAACCGCACCGCGATATTGAAATCATGAGCGGGCTCACCGGCATTTTTTTAGACCCTTCTTTGCCGAAGGAAGAACAGGAAGGGCCGGCGCGCACGTCGAAGATTCTAATCGACGCGACTCGCTACGACGCGAAGAACTTTGCGCCGGTGTGCTTGCCGGCGCGCGATATGATGGCGAAAGTGGAACGAGATTGGGAGCGCTATGGAATAAGCAAGGCAAGAGGCAATAGGCAATAGGCATTCGGCCACGGACTGTTCAAGTAGTTCAAGCCGTTCCAACCGTTCAAACCCCTACCCGTTTCCTCCCCCGCGTCGCGGGGGAGGATTAAGAAGGGGGTTTGAACGGAGCGCAGCGATTGAACGGCTGGAACTCAAACCTTAAACGGAGGATCGATGGATCAGCACTCAGTTCAAGTAATAATCGAAACGCTCAAAGAGGAAGGCATCGATTTAGCCGTGACTTTGCCCGAGGAGCCGACCTTTGCGCTCACCGAAGCGATGCGGGAAGATCCTTTCTTCCAGGCGGTAACGGTCGCGGGGGAAGGAAATGGCATTGCGTTCTGCGCCGGCGCCGCGCTGGGTGGACGGCGAGTGGTTTTCGTAACTGGCATCGCTGGGCTGTTGGTCGGCACTTGGGCATTGTCGCAGATGGGAATGGTTTATGGCGCGCCGATCCTCATTCTCGCCTCGTATCGGGGCGACTTCGGCGATCACAGCGGTATCCCGGGATCCCAGTTGTTGATGTTCAAACAAGTGGCTGAGCCGTTGCTCGGTGCGTTGCGCGTGCCGTATCGCGTGGTCAATCAAAAAGCGACCTTGAAACGGATGATCCAGGAAGGCAGCTTCGCATGCCAGGACTACAGCCATCCGATCGTTCTCTTGTTAAGCGGTGAGGTGCTCTGGTGAAGCGTTTCGATTGTCTAAAAGTTTTGGCTTCTCTGGTCGATGAGCATATGCTTGCGGTCACCAGCCTTTCGACCAACGCGCCATTTTGGTTCAACGTTCGGCCTCAAGGCCCAAACTTTTTCGCTCTCAATATGGGGCTTTGCTTGCCTTTCGCTCTTGGGCTTGCCGTCGCTTTTCCTAAGCGCAAGATTCTTGCGATCGACTCCGACGGCAGTTTGATGAACGATAGCAGCAGCCTGATCACGGTGGCGGATGTGAACCCTACCAATCTCGTGGCCTTTGTCATGGACAATGGTGCCTACGCATTTATGAGTTCGACGTTTACGACGCGGAGGACAGACTTGGCAAAGATGGCCCAGGGCGCCGGTATCGCCAATGCCAGTACGGTCAAGACGTTAGAGGAATTTTCCGCGGCGGCGAAACAGGCGATGGAAAGCGCGGGGCCGACTTTCATTGTCGCTAAAGTCGAGCGCGACGCGGGACGTGTGTCCGCTGATCGCAGCCGCACTTCGGGACGGCCGATGAGAGAATGGTTCGCGGAGGCGGTGCGACGCCATCCCGATTATCAAGGCCATCGTTAGGTGGCGATCTAGAGAATTGAATCTGGGAGTTTGTGATGAAGCGGTATGATTGTCTGAGACTTTTGGCGCCTATGGTCGATGAGTATATGCTCACCGTGACGAGTCTCTCGTCTAACACGGCTTTCTGGTCCGACTTGAGGCGTGAAGGAGCGAACTTTTTCGGCTGCAACATGGGGCTCTGCATTCCTTTTGCGTTGGGGCTCACCGCCGCTTTCCCCAAACGGAAGGTCATCGCCCTGGATTCGGATGGTAGCTTGATGGTCGATAGCAGCAGCCTGATCACCGTGGCTGACGTGAATCCGCCGAATTTTGTGGTGATCGTCATGGATAACGGATCGTACGCTCGCATGGGATCAACGTTTACGACGCGCAAAACCGATCTGGAAAAGATCGCCCAGGGAGCCGGGATTGCCAAGACCGGTACGGTGCGCAGCGAAGACGCGCTGCTAAACGCGTTCAAGCATGCTCTTGAAACTATCGGTCCGCATTTCATTGTCGCCAAGGTGGAACCCGACAGAGTCCGAGTCAAGGGCGATCCGCACCGCACCTATGGCCGGTTCATGAGAGAATGTTTTATGGATGCGGTGCGCCATCACCCCGACCAACAGGGCAAGAAATGAACCGGCTCAGTCTTAGAGGTTCAAAATGGTTCTAAGTGATTCAGCGGAAGTCATGGAAACTGTGGCGAAGAAGAGATTTCTCCGTAAATCCCCGTTCTTGGAATTTTGTGACGCCGAAGGACTACCGGTTATCACAGGCTATGGGGTGGAGGACCTGCGCACCGTTCCGCTCAGCCACTGGGAGCGGCTCGGTGGTCCCGCCGCGTATTGTCATCTCGAAGGCTCGCAGGGATTCGTCGGTTCCATGGTGGCTGAGATTCCGCCAGGGAAAAATCTAAAACCCATGCGCCATCTCTACGAGGAGCTCATTCTCATTCTCGAGGGCCGCGGCGCCACTCAGTTCTGGTGCGAGAAGACCAACCAAACCATCCTGCTCGAGTGGCAAGCGGGCAGCCTTTTTTCCCCGCCGCTCAACGTCAAACACCAGCATTTTAACGGCTCGGCAACCGAGCCGGTGCGCTTCGTTGCACCGAGCAACGCGCCGATTATTTTTAACGCTTTTGCTTCTGCTGATTTTATCTTCAATACACCCTACGAATTCACCGATCGGTTTTCGGGTCAGAACAACTATTTTTCAAGCGAGATCAAAGAGGGAGAGTTCGAGGATACTTCGATTAATTTCATTTCTGACATTTACGCTGTGCCGTTGACCAAATATCCCCGGCGTGGCGTTGACTACAGCCGGCTCGGCATTACCGGATCGGGTAATAAGGCGATGGTCGGTCACATCATGGCCATCGGCAGCGGCACTTATCGAAAGCCCCACTTTCATGGCGCCGGCGCTCAGGTGATCGTGCTGGGCGGCAAGGGGTACACGCTCATGTGGCCGAAAGATAATACTAGAAAGGAGTCGTTCGTCAAAGTTGATTGGCGCAAAGGCAGCCTGCTGGTGCCGCCCGAGCGATGGTATCACTCCCACTTTACGACCAGCGCGGAGCCTGGATTGCATTTGGCCTTGCGCCGGGGGCAGCGTGGCGTCGGCCAAAATTATCTCCCCACCGTCCCGGAACGCGAAGGCGGCACTGTCATGGATTACGAAGATGAACCGCGGGAAGTCCGCGCTATCTATGAAGCGGAGTTGGCGAAGAGCGGCGTTCCATGCCGAATGCCGCCGGTGACGTATCGGAAGTAAAGAAGCATGGAATATTGGAGAAGTGAAGTACTGGAGTATTGGGTTGACCGTTTGATGACGATTAGAGCGGACTGCTGAAAAAACTTTCGGAATGCTTCGAGAGCCTCAGCACGAACGGAGAATCGTCTGTGTATAAAAGTCTCCGTTCGTCCTGAGCTTCGTCGAAGGACTCCGAGGGAGTTTTTCGGCCAAATGCACTAGTCGATTGCTCGATCACACGAATCGTTACCGTTGTTCGCGTCAGTTGATAGGAAATCAAATGCAACGCGGACGTGGATATATAGCCACTCTTCTGGTCGTGCTTGCGCTTGTCACGTCGGCTATCGCGTACGGCGCGTCGGCGCCTGCGGCAGGCGATGCCGACTGGAATAAGATCGTCACCGCAGGAAAAAAAGAGAGTAAGGTGGTTGTGTTCGGGCCACCCGGACCCGACGTGAGGGACGCCTTCACCCTGGGGTTTCAAAAAAAATATCCCGAAATCCAGGTCGACTTCAACGGAATGCAAGGCGCCCAAGTGGCGCCGAAGCTCATAGCCGAGCTCAAAGCGCAGCAGTACCGAACCGATCTCATCATCGCCGGAACGACGACGGCGCTGGAAGGGCTAGTGCCGGTGAACGCCATTGTGCCGATGCAGCCCTTCCTGGTGGGCCCCGAAACTCGGGATGTCTCAAAATGGAAAGCAGGTAAGCTTCATTATTCTGATGACGCCGAGAAGTACAATCTCGTTTATGGCAACCGCGTTCAAGTCGCCTTCGTCTACAATCGGGACTCGTTGGCGCCGGGCAAAATCAAATCGTGGAAAGATCTGCTCAATCCCGAGTGGAAGGGCAAGATCGCTATGCTTGATCCGCGGCGGGCGGGCGGCGGTTTGGATATATCCACGTTTTGGTACACCAATGAGAAGCTCGGTTTAGGAAAAAGTTTTATGAAGCAGCTTCTTACGACCCAGGATATTTTTATGTCCAACGAAGAGCGGCAAATCGTGGACTTTGTGGCCCGCGGGCGCTACCCGATCGCAATCGGCCCGAGCGGCACCTTGACATTTCAACTCAAGGCGCAGGGCCTGCCGGTGGAGCTTTTCGGCAGCGCAGGACTGCAAGAGGGCGGTTTTGTGACCGCCAGCAACGGGACGATTTCGGTGGTGAAAAATACGCCGCACCCCAACGCAGTGAAAGTCTACTTGAATTATCTTCTCTCGAATGAAGGGCAGGTGGTTTGGAGCAAAGCCTCGGGATTGGCGAGCCTCAGGCGCGATGTCCCAAAAGATCATATTCCGGAGATTCTTCTTCCTCAGGAAGGCGTCAGTTACCAGGAGACTTACAGAGAGAAGTACGTGCTGATGAAACGGGAAATCGCCGATTTCATCAACACGGCGCTACAGCGCTGAGAGTTTGGATTTCGGAATTCTCCGCCAGAAAGGGAGAAAGTGGGACATTCAACTTTTAATCAGAAGTGTGCTCATACCGCGTGAACTCAACCCGAGCGCTTAACCAAAAATCAGAATGTGCCCTCTCTTGGTATTTCGGATTCGATATTGGTATTTGAGATTTTTGTGTTGTTCTTTTAGCGTGAACCGAGAAAGGAGTTGTTATGAAAGGTGCACCGTTGCCGCCGATCGGTCGGTCGAATACCGCTTTGGTGTTGCACGACATGCAAAACGATTTCATAAAAGCGTCGCTTTCCAAGCCCGAAATGCAAGCCGTCGTGAAGCGGACGAAAATCCTCATTGATCTTGCGCACGCCTTGCCTATTCCGGTGATCTACACCCGAGTGGAATATGATCCGGCCGTGGGTTTTCCAGCTGATCGGGCGGAATATTTGCGTCGGGCGGGCCCAACGAATTGTGTGAAAGGCACAGAGGGAGCGGAGGTGATCGACGAACTCAAGCCCCGTCCCGACGACTATGTCGTAACGAAAGTGAGATCGAGCGCCTTTCACGAAACCAAATTGGAAACTCTCCTGCGGGTGAAAAACGTCTGGATTCTGATCGTGGCCGGAGGGTCGACAAATTGGGGTGTGGAGTGGCTCGCGCGAGACGCCAAGAGTCGAGATATCGTGACAGTCGCTTTACGCGACTGCACGTACTCGGCAACCGACGCAGCGCAGGCGGCAAGCCTAGCCAACATCGACGATTTTTTGGGCTACGTGATGAACTCCGACGAGGTCGTGGACATCCTTTCAAAGGCCAGGTAGTTAGGGGTCATAACGCCGTCGGCGCGGGGAAACCGGATGATTGGAAAGTTTGCTGTTCCTTCGCATTTGCTGCTGCTCGTCGCTGTTGGAGTGCTCTCTCTCCTTGCGAATTCAGGGATGAGCTTTGCCGCGTCAGCAGCGCAGGAGGAGTGGGAGCGCGTTTTACTGGCGGCAAAAAGCGAAGGCAAGCTCTCGCTCATCGGTCCATTGGGCGCCGATCGTCGTGATGCGCTGACTCAAGGTTTTCAGAGCAAATACGGCATTACAGTGGAGTATCACCCGGACGCCGGAGCCGGAATTTTTCCCAGGCTCAGCACCGAGCGGAAAGCCGGCCTGTATCTCTGGGATGTGGTGATTAGCGGCACCAGCACCGCACTCGACGCCTTGATTCCAAACAAATTCCTGGAGCCGCTCGAGCCGACTCTCATTCTGCCGGAGGTTAAAGAGCCAAAATACTGGCGCGAAGGGGCGGTAGAGTTCATCGATCCCGGTCATCAGGCTTTGATCATGACCCTGTTTCACCGTGGAACACTATATGTCAATCCCAATCTCGTTAACGCCAAGGAGTTCACTTCACACAAAGATCTCCTCGACCCTAAATGGAAGGGAAAAATTGTTGCCGACGACCCAAGAAAATCCGGGACCGGTCAAGGCACCTTCCTGTTTTTCTACCGCCATCCTGAGTTGGGTGCGGGTTTCATCCGTTCTTTGGGCCGCCAGGGCATCACGTTTCTCAAAAACTACGCTCAGGAAGTGGACATGGTCGGGCAGGGCCGATTTCCCGTCGGTATCGGGTTATCGGATGGCTTGATCGAGGAGCGCACGAAGCGCGGCGTCCCCATCGTGATCTTGGATCCTCGACAACTAAAGGAGGGGACGCCGATCACCCCGGCTTCCGGGGCCCTCTCGCTTGTCAATCGAGCGCCCCATCCCAACGCTGCCAAGCTTTACATCAACTGGCTCCTGTCTAAAGAAGCTCAGACCGATTTTTCCCAAGCGACAGGATACATCAGCAATCGTGTCGATGTGCCTACGGACCACGTCCCGGCTTGGAAGATTCCCCAGCCGAATGCCATCAAGATCTACGATCTTGCCGCGAAGGAGATGACCCAGAAGTTACTGCCTTTGTTGCATGAAGTCTTTGGCCGCTAGCATTTTGCTAAGCGAACGGCGTTGACACATTACGCATGAGAATCGTATATGAAAACTGCGACGGCGCTGTTTACCGCGCCGAAAGTCACAATTTTTATCCTGCGAGTCTGGTTGTTCATCATTGGGGAAGGAGGATCCATTCATGTTTGCTAGAATTGCTCATGTGGCGATCTATACCGAAAGTTACGAAAAGATGGCGAACTTTTATAAAGGGATTTTTGGCATGAAACAAATCACTTCGGGAATGACGGATGAATCCGGACAACGTCGGGCCGACCTGGGGCACATCAGCGACGGCACCATCGGCCTCGCTCTGCTCAGGCGAAACCCGGGCATCCGATCCGGGCTGGATCATTTCGGCTTCGACGTGAAAGATATCAAAACTGCGCTCGACAGAGTTGAAAAATCCTATCCGGATCTCTTAATCAAGAGCGATTTAGGAAACGTAGTTCCCTTCGCCAGCGTGAGGATTCAAGACCCCGTGGGAGTTCACATAGATGTCTCTCAAGAAGGAGCACCGAACGTGCGTGAAGGATACACGGAGGAACGTTGGGATCAGCCCCGTCATTTCAATCATATAGCGCTTCGTGCCATCGAACCGGCGCTTTTGGCGGAATTTTATAAAGAAGTCTTCGAGCTCCAAGCGGTCGAAACCGCCAAAGACCATGTCTGCCTTTCTGACGGTAAGAACTATCTTATCATACGTCCTTGCCATACGAGTTCCTATGCCACCATGCAGGAAGGACTCGACCACATTGGCTTTAAAGTTGAAGATTTAGCCAAAGCAAAGAACGACCTCGACGACATTGCCGTCACTGCCCCTCAATCTGCGCCAAAGAAAGTCGCGGGCCGCAGGTTTGGCGACATCACCCTCAAGGACTTGGAAGCTTGCGTCGCGGGCAAGTATGGAACCGCCGATCCCGATGGCGTGCTCTTGCACCTTTCAGACTAACTGCCGGTCTAGGTGACCGCCTCTTCGCGATAGAGCTGCGCTCCTTTTAGCAGCGGCGCGTCGCTCACGCTGAATAGCAGCGCGTCATCTCGAACAAGGTTTCTGTGGCGGTGCGAGCACCAATTGGGCACCACAAAGCCATCGCCTTTGGACCAATGAAGCGCTCGATCTCCCGCGACGGTCTCGCCTTCACCCTGAATTACGAAGTAGACCGCCCCAGAGGTGTGGCGGTGCGTTTTGGTTTCTTCGCCGCCGCGCAACATCTGGACGTGGCAATCCATAGTGGGGAGCGCAGAGCCTCCGGTGATCGGATTGACGTATTCAAGGATCACTCCGTCGTAAGCGCTGCCCTCCTTGCGGGCCAAACGCTTCAGCTGATCATAGGTGGGCTCCCATTTGTAGGCTACGGCCAAGCCTCTTTCGGCATCCACGCTACGCCATCGAGGCCGGGTCCAGCCCGCGTCCAACTGCACGCTGTCGCTGGCGTCGACCACCGGTTGTTTCATGCTGCTGTATTGCTCGTAAAAGATCGCGTTCATATTTCTGACAAATGGCGTGTCGATGGCATCCAACCAAATTACAGGCTCGTCGCTGGGGTTTTCGTGGTGATGCCAGGTTCGCTGCGGCGTCAAAATGAGATCGTTCTCCTCCATGTGGAGCTTTTCGCCGTCGACGATGGTGTAAGCCTTTAGGTTGCCCTTTGCTACAAAGCGGAGCGCGCCCATGCTGTGACGATGAGCCCATGCCACCTCACCAGGCCTGAGCATCTGAAGGCCGACGCGCAGCGACAAGGTCGTTCCCTTGGTCGGAATACCAGGGTTGGTAAAGAGCAGACTGCGCCTGCCTCCTTCTTCCAACCCTAAAACCTCGCCCGCCTGGCGCATCATGTTGACCATAAAATCCCACTTCCAGATGTGGGGCACACCGCCCGGATCAGGCTGCGGTCGTCGAGGGATCTGCCATTCGCCCACGAGATAGGCGGACTCGAGCTCCTGTTCGAAGCTTTTGAGCTCCGCTGTATCGGCGGCTAGGACATAGGAACCATCTTGAACAATATTTGCCATAGTCTCCTCATCAAATCGGAAATTCGAAACTCGAAATTCGAAACAAATTCAAATGGTTCAAAAAACAGAAATTCAAAACGGGCCCGTTGCGAATTTGATTTTGGTTTGGATTTCGGTTTGTTTCGGATTTGATATTCGGATTTCGAATTTTGTTTTCGTGTTAATCCGTGGCGTACATGGGCCAGAGCGGATCACTGTCGCCGCGCTTTTCGATGTAATCCAACGCTTCGTTGACGTCCGCCAACGGAAAATAGCGCGTCGTTATGTGGCGTGTATCGATGACGCCGCGCTGCACGAGTTGTAATAGTTCTGCGACGTCCATGGCGAAGCGCCCGGTAACGCTGGTGAATTCGATGGAGCGAATCATCAAATAGCGCAGCGGCAGACTAAGCGGCTCCGGGTTAGGCGCGATCAGTGCGACGCGCCCGCCGGGTTCCAAATTTTTGATGCATTCAATGGTGCTTTCAATGCCGCCGGGAGCCAGCTCCGCGAGCACGCTAGCGCCTTGGCCGTTAGTCAGTTCTTTCACCGTGTTCGTGATCGATTCGCCGCGCGCGAGCGAAACAGTGGCAATTCTCCTTGGATCGATGGCCCGGACGTGCTCAAGCCGGGCCGAATTGCGGGCGACCGCGATCACTTGGGGCGCGCCCATGGCAAGAGCAGAGAGAATGGTGCCAATGCCGGTGATCCCGGAAGCGCCGTTGACCAGGACGGTTTCTCCGCTATGCAAGCGCGCTCGTTTGAGGGCGCGGTAGCCGACGTTGATTTGGGAAACTTTGCACATTTCATTGATATCGGCATCGGCGGGCAGACGAACCACGTTGCCAGCAGGCACGCGGCAATACTCAGCCCACAAGCCATCTTTGTAGCGGCGGAGATAAGCCGGTCCTTCCCCCCACTTGGTGAGAAAACCCATAGTCTTCTTGGTTTGACAGAGGTGTTGTCTTTCAGTCCTGCAGAATTTGCAAAAGCCGCAGGTGATCGAACAGATCACCGCGACACGGTCACCGATGCGAACGTTGTCGACGTCGGGGCCGGTCTCAACGATCTCTCCTAACCCATCGTGGCCAATGGTCATCGGAAGATCCGGAACAGTCTTCACCTCCGGGCTGTACTGCACGGCATCTTCGCGCATGTGCAGGTCGCCGTGATTGAGACCCGCCCGCAGCACACGAATCAACACCTCGTCGGCACCGACATCCGGAATCGGCACGTCATCGACGCGGACGACCTCGCGCGAGCCGTGGGTGCGCTCAAAGCCATACAGACGAGCGGCTTTCATCGTACCGTGCATAGTTGTTGTCTTTCTATTTCTCTTAATCAGACGGTTGGTTGGTGCGGAGCGTGTCCGCCGGTTTCGTTTCGAGTCTTGGGTTTCAGGTCTCGGGTTTAACACGAAACTCGAAACACGAAACTCGAAACAGACTCACGTCATGCGCTGGCTCTTTCTTTCTGCGTACACCACCGAACCATGGAGCCCATGTGGCATGGCGCACCGGCTTTTGCCAGGGCCGCCTCGAAGATCTGATGAATTTTTGGATCCTCGTCTTCGTATTCGATCTGGCCACCACCCTGTTTGACATCCACTTCGATGGGCTTTTCGTCGGTCAATGCGACAAAGCGGTAACGCCAGCTATTCCAGCGCAGGGCGAGGTAGCGGGCGGGATCGGCGCCGGAGTTAAAATGTTGGTGAAACCATTGGTTCGGCGGAACCACGACACTCCCCGGTTTCCAGTCGACACGCGCCATTTCGCCGTTATTGGGCCAAAGCAGGGAATAGCCTTGACCACCTAAGATGATGACGTGAGCGCCTGGCCCATGGCGATGGGCTTTTTTGTAGCGGCCCACCGGAAACTCCGAGATGTGCGAGCCCATGACGTTGCCGGCCAGTTCGAAATTTACGTTCTTGCCGCCGGCGCCGCGCTCTTTCCACTCATATAGTTGGATTTCACGCACGTTGGGCACGAAGTTGACCTCCAGCTTGCGGCCCCAGAGCTTTCCTTTGCCGCTAAAATATTCGTCCTCTTCGGGCGGAAAACGGTCAGCGAAAGTGAAGCTATCGCCAAAGATGAAATCCAGGTTGTGAAACAGGTTCATCATGAACGGCGCGTTGGTCACGGCGAAATATCGGGCAGGAGCGTTGCCCTGGCCGTTGAAGTGCTGGTAGTGGGCGTTGAGCGGAACCGCAAAGAGACTTCCCGGATGCCATTCGAAGGTGTGCTTCTTGCCGTCTTTTTGCCAGATCGAAGTCGCTCCATGCCCTTCGAGGATGTAGACCATCTCCTCGTAAAGATGCTTTTGCTCTCTTAATTGTTTTCCCGGCGGTATCTCGCACACGTAGCCATCATTGGTGCCGCCAGCGCCGTCGAGATTGATGAAAGCTCCGAGGCCCCCTTTGTGCTCCCAGGGGGCGAGGTCGACCTTTTTCAGATCTTCGATAAAAAATCCCCGATTGATGGGGATCTTTTGAGCCTGTTGCCAGTTGTTGTAAGTATCAATTTTGTCGTCGTGGTTGTATCTCATGGAGGTTAGTCTCCTTATGGTTGGCGATCATATTCTCTGCACTGCTATGCGTCAAAATCTGCCTGCGTGCCAAACTCTAGGATATCTCACTCGGGGGATCCAAGTTACCACCTCCGAACGTTTTAATTGGGGTCCACTTTCGGTCTCGCCTGGATTCCCGCTAAAAACATGCGGGAATGACGGAGTGCGTACTCCGGGCCTCCGCGGTCATGCCGATTCCCCCAGGTTACATTGCGGCTCTGCCGCGCCAGGTCATGGTGTTATTCGACCGGCGCGTTTATCGGCCGCTTTGGTGGCCTCGGCGGCAGCAACGCCGACCGGAAATTCATTGCCACAGTAGGGACAATGACAGTAGGCTTGCGGCAAACTAAAAAATTCCTCGCCGGCCATAAACTTCTCTTGACACTTCGGGCACGCGACATATTCAAAATCAGCCATAGCTCGTCTCTTCAGATTGGAGTATTGGAGTGGCGGAGTACTGGAGTGTTGGGCTTTTTCTTAACCCATTACTCCATCACTCCAGTACTCCGCTACTCCACTCCCCCTCACCCCCACGGTTCGACCGGGATCTGTTCCCATCTGTTCGCGCCGATGATTTTCAGCGGATCGATGCGTGACAGTACTTCGTTCGAAATAGCCAACCGTTCGGCAAACGGCTTGCCCACCGGCTTGGTGCAGTCAAAGCCGGCCTTCGCGGTTACGTTGCGTTCTGGCGCGCTCGGATCGAGGGGCGATCCATTCATTCCTGGAAGCAATACTAAACCTCGGTCCGTCTGGAAACGGGTGGCCAGGGCCAAGAGCACATCGCGTTCATCGAATATGTCCACGTCCTCGTCAAACACGAAGGCATGTTTAATATCGAAGAAACCGCTGAGCGCCGAAGCGGCCGCGACCTTGCCCTGTCCCTCGACCGTCTTCCGTATCTGGATATAGACGTGTGACACGCCGCAGCCGGACATCGGCACATGCACTGCCTTGATGTTTGGGACACTACGCTTCACCAACTCCAGCACCGCCCCTTCTTTGGTCAAGCTGCTAATCCAGTGAGTATGACCGACCATGACGTCGTCCCAGTAGGCGTCTTTGCGGTAAGTCACCGCCGTGACCTTGAGCAACGGGGACCAACGCTGCGGGCCGATGTGACGCGTGTATTCACCGAAGGGACCCTCGGGTTTGCGGTGACCTTTGGGCATATAGCCTTCGATCACTACGTCGGCATCGGCGGGGACCAAGAATTTATCTCCCAAAGTCTCCGAGGGAACCAGGCGCAGCGGCGCGCCGAGTGTTCCTCCCGCCGTTTCATAGTGGCTTTCATCCAGTCCAACATGGGTGGCGGCCCCCAACAATGCGAGAGGATGGTGGCCGATCCAGTATGCCGCCGGCATGTCTTCGTTGGCGTCCTCGTACTGGTGCAAATTGTGCGCATTGTGCGTGCTGGCACCGAGGAAAACACGAATCTCGTCTCGGTCCGCTAGCCAGCCGCGCTGGAGGGCCGAATTGTCGAGACCGCTATCGCGATTGAAAGTCAGGAAAAACCCCTCCGTGATATAGCGGCCCGGATCCATACGATGATGTAGCGGCGCAGGAAAACGGCGCACATCGATAACTGCGCCCTTTTCGACAACCTGTTTCACCGGCGCCTGTTCCCTGGACACAACTATGGGCTTCACGCGCTTTTGCACGCGTTCGTAACAAGCAACTCCGGCGCTGCGAGCCTCCGCGCCAAAAGTTCGTGCCAGACGGAGACGGCTGGCCATCAAAAAAGTCACCAGCGGCAACTCGGCACGCCGGCCGTTGACGATTACGTTATGGCAAACGAGGATGGGAAATCGCTGCGCCTTCTCAAACTTTATTGCCAGCGCGGTGATCTCCCAGTCTGCCTGGAGCGGTTCCTCAATGTGAACGACTTCTGCGGGATAAGCGGCTTCATACAGCTCTAAGAATTGATGAAGGTCCGCGCCAAATCCATGAGTCGAGCTCTGCGCAGGCACGGGCAAGGGTTTCGCCATAATTAATATTCTTTATGACTTTCAAAACATCAATGAAGTCTTCGAGCAATTGCTTTTGAATCTCAGCGCGTTGGATTCTCTGCAGTTGCTGTGTAACGGCGCCAGTCAGAGTCCGTCATTCCCGCATGTTTTTAGCGGGAATCCAGCCGAAACCCGAACTGGACCCCCGATTGAGACATTCGGGGGTGACGAATTCGGTCATGTCACCGTGTCCTACGCGTTCTCTCCAGGGCGATCGACCCAACGTTACTAACGGGGTCTTCCCCTGTCAAGCTGCGTTTCCCCAAATTCGAATCCTTCGCTATCTCCTTCGAAAATTTGGTTGAGGTGAAGGACTATTGCCATGAGATTTATGTGAGTTACGTGACATTACCATGTGAGCTCGTCGTCCCGGCATGGACTGCCGGGACCCAGGTCGAAATGGATGTACCCAGACGCATCCTGCAGGCCTGGATGCCGGCAATCCATGCCGACATGACGGAGGCTACTGCATGGCCAAAATGCCGTCAAATATTGGCGTTGCCGTGGGGTTGGATGCACTTCTTTTTCATGCTCTGCAAGCGAACGTAAGATCTGACCCACTTCGCGATGAGAAAGTGTTTCCGTCAGACGGTGTAGACGGTGGGACGGTCGTGGAAATTTTTCAATCGAAACCCGAGACTCGAAACTTGCGCGATCCCTCAGGATCTTTATTGCGAGGCGTGAAAAACTTTTTCTGCCGTGATCGGCGCTTCTTTGATTCTTTTTCCAGTGGTCAAGCTGCCCCCGGCATAAATCAAAATGATTCTTCCGAGCGGAGCGCTTGCTTGACACATTTCGTCTGGCGTGGATATATCATGACGGAATTTCATTATTGGACAGAAACCGTAGCCAGAGGTGCTGTTTGTGGGAGCCCAGGCCTCGCTCAAAGCAAGACTTGCCGCAATAATAATCTTGATCCAAGCCGCCATCCCACTTTGCGCGGACTCGGACTGGCAGGACGATTGGAACGAGACGGTCATTGCCGCTAAGAAGGAAGGCAAGGTGGCCGTGATCACCGACGTGACTGCGGCGATACGCGACGCGCTCACAATCCCCTTTCAAGAAAAATATGGCATTACGGTGGACTTGTTTGGCGTCTTGGGTCGCGAAGTTCCACCCCGCATCGCGGCGGAGCGCAAGGCCGGCCGCTATCTCTGGGATGTCTTCGTTCACGGAACCACGACTGGACTCGAATCGATGATTCCCCTGGGCGCATTCGATTCTCTCGAACCCGCTCTCATGGTGCCCGATGTGAAAGATCCAAAATCCTGGCGCGGCGGGATGGAGTTTCTCGATCCGAACAAGACTCTTCTGACCATGACCCCGTTCCAGCGCGGCACTATTTTTTTCAATCCCAAGCTCGTAAACCCCAAAGAGTTTAGGTCGCACAAAGACCTTCTCGATCCCAAATGGAAGGGAAGGCTGGTCCTTGACGATCCGCGCAGAGCAGGACCGGGCCAGGCGACTCTTACCTTTTTTTACCTTCATCCGGATTTGGGTGCAGATTTTATCCGAGCGCTGGGCAAACAACAGATTGCCATCATGAAAGATTTCGCCCAGGAAGTGGACGCCATCGGTCAAGGCCGGTATCCGGTGCTGATCGGAACCGCCGATTTTGTAGCCATCACGCGGGCGAAACAGGGTGTGCCCATTGCTATCGTCGATCCGAGGCAACTCAAGGAAGGCACCGATACCAATCCGGCGAACGGCGCGCTGGCATTGTTCAACAAAGCCCCACATCCCAATGCTGCCAAGATTTATGTTAACTGGCTCCTAAGTAGGGACGGACAAACCGTCTTTACGCGTGCCAGTGGCTACGTCAGCGCTCGTGTGGACGTGTCCGCGGACCATACTGAGCCGTGGCGCGTTCCGCAGCCAGGAGCGATCAAAACCTATACCAAGGCAGCGATGCAGGTGAAAGACAAGTTGATGCCGTTGCTCAACGAGGTATTCGGCAACCCATGAGTCAAATCTTTCTCGAAGTCCGAAATCTGGTCAAAATTTTCGGCAAGCTCACCGCCGTCGATAACGTGTCATTCAAAGTAGAGCAAGGAGAAGTGGTCACTTTGCTTGGACCCAGCGGCTGCGGCAAAACCACCACTCTGCGGATGGTCGCGGGGTTCGAAAGACCAAACGCTGGAGAGGTGGAAATCGCCGGCCGCGTGGTGGTCTCCACGAACCGAAGAATTCATGTCCCGCCGGAACGGCGCGACATCGGCATGGTCTTCCAGTCTTATGCGATCTGGCCGCACATGACCGTCTTTGAAAATGTGGCATTCCCGCTCAAGGTCAGGCATGCGAACCGCCAGGAAATCAAAGAGCGGGTGGAAAAGACATTGGCTCTCGTCGGTCTGGCGAATTTTTCCGATCGTCCCGCGATTTTGCTTAGCGGTGGCCAGCAGCAGCGGGTTTCTTTGGCGCGGGCGCTGGTCTACTCGCCAAGCATTCTTTTGTTGGATGAACCGTTGAGCAACCTCGACGCTAAGCTGCGGGAACAAATGCGCATCGAGCTCAAGCGGTTGCAGCAGCAGCTCGGCTTCACGGTGCTTTTCGTGACCCATGATCAGATCGAGGCCATGTCGCTCTCGACGCGTCTGGCGGTGATGAATCAGGGCCACATCGAGCAGCTTGGTTCGCCACAAGAGGTGTATGAGCGTCCCCAGACGCCGTTCGTTGAGGATTTTTTAGGACGCATATTGAGATTCAGGGGAACCGTCACCGAACAGCAACCAAACTATCAGGTTGTCGAGTTCGACGGAGTGAAGAACGTTCAGGTGCGCGTTGCGGATGGTGCCGAAGAAGGCGCTGTGGGCAAGAAGGTTCTGGTCGCGATTCGTCCCGAAGACGTTCGGGTCGAGAGAGATCACGCCCCTGGCCATGGCAACATCATTCCCTGCGATGTGGAGAACATTCTCCATCTGGGCCGGGAATATGAGCTTGTGCTTCGCGTCGCCGACCGTCTTTGCACGATCACGGTTCCGCGGGAGAGCGGCTCAAAGGTAGGCCAAACCATTGGGCTTCATTTGCCAGCTGAACATCTGCGGGTTTGGGCGGCTACGGCGGCGCTGGAAGCAACCAACATGGAGCAGGCGACCCACGCAGGCTCCGCCGTCTGAGATCTGGCGCGCCGCGGGACAAAAATCCGAAATCCTAATATCGAAATCCGAAACAATGCTAAAATCTAAATCCGAAGTTGTCCGAAATACAAAATTCGAAACGCGCTGGTTTGGAATCTTTTTGATTTTTTCCTATTAGAAATTGTTTCGAGTTTCGGATTTCGAGTTTGCTTTTGATTAGGACGCATATGGCAAACGTAACTGTTGCTGATTCAATCCCACAGCGCCGTATTCTCACGGTGGAGCCTGCAAGCTTACTCATCGGTCTACTGTTCATCATTGTTGCCTTTCTGATTTTGACCCCGCTGTTTTTGCTGCTCGTGGGCAGTTTTCAACTCGCCAGGCTGGGAGAAGCTCCCGTGTGGGGGCTGGCGGGATGGAAACGAGCCTTCAGCGATCCGTCGATTCTGGAAGCATTGTGGAACACCGTATCGCTTGCTGTTGTGCGCCAAGCCATCGCACTGGTTATCGGCGTGATTCTCTCATGGCTCATCGCGCGCACGGATCTGCCCTGGAAAAGGGGTCTTGAGTTCATATTCTGGATTTCCTTCTTTCTTCCTTCCTTGCCGGTAGCACTTGGTTGGATTTTGCTTCTCGACGGTAAGTTTGGGTTGGTCAACCAGTGGCTCGAGGCACTTCCTTTTGTATCCGGTCCGATCTTTAACGTTTACTCCTATTGGGGAATTGTCTGGGTCCACATGACGACGAGCCTTGGCGTCAAGGTGCTACTCCTGGCACCAGCGTTTCGCAATCTCGACGCAAGCCTGGAGGAAAGCGCGCGCAGTTGCGGTGCCACTCCGACTATGACGTTAGTCCGCATCGTGGTGCCGCTCATGATGCCGGCGATCCTGGTGTCCACGGTTTTGGGGCTGATCCGGTCCATGGAAGCGTTTGAGATCGAACTCTTGTTGGGTGTGCCCATCGGACTATTCGTTTACTCGACCAAGATTCGCGATCTGGTCGCCTATGAGCCGCCTGATTACGCCGCCGCGACCGCGCTGGGAAGCATTTTCTTGTTGCTGCTTCTCGTCATGGTTGCGCTGCAGCGCAGTTACCTCGGCCAGCGCCACTACCGGACCGTGACCGGACGCGGCTTCAGCACCAATCCGACGAGTCTGGGACGATGGCGCTGGCCGATATTTGCTTTGGTCGCGCTGACGGCTTTATCCGTGACCTTAGTGCCCATGGCAGTGCTCCTGATGGGCACCTTCATGCGCGCTTTCGGCTATTTCAACATCGCCAATCCATGGACGATGGAAAACTGGCAGCGGGTACTCGCCGACCCCAGCCTTATACGCTCGCTGTGGAACACCATCTTCATCGGGCTCGGCACCGCGGTCACCGGCGCGGTATTCTATTCCCTCATCGCATATGTGGTCGTGCGGCGTCATTTCAAGGGTAAAGCCGCGTTAGATTTTATCTCGTGGCTACCCTGGGCGGTTCCGGGAATTCTCATGGGCCTGGCTCTTCTCTGGACTGTTTTCGAAACCAGAATCTTGCTCTTTCTCTACGGCTCGGTTTACCTTCTCATTATTGCGCTGTTCATCAAGAGCATGCCGTTTGGAGTGCAAATCTCTAAGAGTGTGCTCGTACAGCTGGGGCCCGAGCTTGAAGAGGCGGCGCGAATCTCCGGTGGATCCTGGCTGCAGACGTACGGCCGCGTGCTGGTCCCGCTCCTTACCCCGACGTTGATCGTGGTCGGTCTGCTCGGCTTTATGTCGGCGGCCCGGGACATCAGTACCATAGTCCTCCTGGGCTCCAGCCAGTCGCGCACCATGGCTCTGCTTGCGCTCGATTATGCTTTCGGCGGGCAATTCGAGCGCGGATCTGTCGTGGCGTTCATGACCTCCTTGGTGGTGATTGTCACCGCTTTGATTTCCCACCTTGTCGGCCAAAGGGTGGGCATCAGCGAGCGTTAGACCGCTAACGGAAAAAATGAATCCGAATTTGTCGTTCTTGGCGCGAGGTCTTTTCATTGTTCAATACGTTCAAATTGTTCAAGCAGTTGAAACTGAGCGTGGCGGTTGAACGGAGAGCAGCGATTGAACAGCTTGAACGTCTGGAACTTTTAACTGACAGGACAAGGACAACTGGAAAATTCGAATGGCGAAAACACTCAATCATAGTAATACAGGGATGAAAAATGAGCGCGTCACAAATCACAGACTTAAGAAGTTACCTAAAAGTTCTGGAAGAGACCGGCGAACTGTCCCGGGTGAAAATTCCAGTCAGCCTCGATCAGGAAATCGGTGCCATCTGTCTTCGTAACCTGCGGCGGAACGGGCCCGGGCTTTTATTCGAGCGCCCGGGCGGCGGAAGCCTTCCCTTGGCGGTAGATTTGATGGCGTCGCGCCGGCGCTACGCGTTGGCGCTGGGTGTCCAACCTGAGGAGCTGGCGGCGGAATGGAACCGGTGCACCAGCACGCCTCTGCCGCCGGTGATCGTCGAGCGCGGGGTGTGCCAGGAGAACGTGATGATTGGCAAGGACGTGGATCTGTCCAAGCTTCCCGCGCCGATTTGGAACGAGCTTGATGGCGGGCCCTACCTTACGTTGTCTTGCCATGTGACCAAGGATCCCGTCACCCAAACGCGCAATGTGGGTCTCTATCGCAACCAGGTCCACGACCGCCAGATGCTCGGCATCCTCGCGGCGCCTTACACTCACCTCAACCTCCAGCGCAACAAAGCCCCGAATGAACCGTTTCCGGTGGCTCTCGTGCTCGGGCCCGATCCAACGGTTGTCATGACCGCTCCCGCACCCATTCCTTATGGCACCGACGAGCTGGCGATTGCCGGCGCGCTGCGTGGCAAACCGCTGGAGCTTGTGCCTTGTAAGACGATTCCACTGGAAGTGCCCGCCATGGCGGAAATCGTGATCGAGGGGGAGATCCAGCCTGGCAAACTGCGGGAAGAAGGTCCCTTCGGTGAGTTCACCGGCCATTACGGCGGCCACAAAGCGCCGCGCCCGATCATCGATGTCAAGGCGATTACGCATCGAAACGATCCCATCCTTCAAGCCAGCTACGAAGGCATGCAACCGAACGAATCGGGTTTTTTGACCGCTGTGCCGCGGGAAGCCGAAATCATCCGGCAGGTGGCTCTGGCGGGAATAAAAAAAGTCAACGTCACAGTGCCGGCGGGAGGCGCCTTGCACGCGGTGGTGGCGGTGGAAAAACCCTACGAGGGATTTGGCAAGTACGTGGGGTTGGCAGTACTCGGCAGCGTCGCCGGGCGTTACATCAAACGGGTCATCGTCGTCGATGCCGACATCGATCCCTTCGATCCGATTCAAGTCGAATGGGCGGTGGCCACGCGGGTGCAGGCCAATCGCGATATCGAGATTCTGAAACAGCTCACCGGGATTATTCTCGACCCTTCCTTGCCCAAGGAAGAGCAGTGGACCACTTCGCGGACCTCAAAAATGATCATCGACGCCACCCGTTATGATGCCAAGAATTTTCCGCCTGTCTGTTCGCCGGCGAGCGAAACCATGGCCAAGGTAGAAAAGGAATGGAAACGTTACGGCATTCAACTGGACGGGCGAAAAGATTGAAGACGGCAGCATCGGTTCGCGCGCAAGACTTGCGCGGGTTCTTGCGATTGCTCGAAGACGAAGGCGAGCTTGCAAGGATTGCATCCCCCGTCGCGCTCAATCAAGAGATCGGCGCGGTGTGTCTGCGCAATCTACGCACCAGCGGTCCCGGATTATTGTTCGAACGCCCGGCGGGAAAAGATGTCCCGTTGGCCGTCGATCTACTGGCGTCGCGGCGCCGTTACGCTCTCGCGCTCGGCGTCGAGCCGGCAGAGTTGGCCGCGGAATGGAACCGCCGGACCAAAGGCTTGCTCCCTCCCGTGCTGGTCGAGAACGGGATGTGTCAACAAAATGTTTCAGTGGGTGATCAGGTCGACTTGACTGAACTCCCGGTACCGATCTGGAACGCGCTCGACGGCGGACCCTATCTGACCTTGGGTTGCCATATCAGCAAGGATCCCGACAGCCAGGTTCGTAACGTCGGTATCTACCGCAATCAAGTCCATGATCGAAACACGCTGGGCGTTTTGGTCGAACCCTATGGCCATCTGAGGCACCACTGGAGCAAGCGGCCCAACGAGCCGTTTCCGGTGGCCATCGTGCTCGGCGCCGATCCGGTAGTGCCGATGGCGGCTGTCGCGCCGGTACCCTACGGCAGGGATGAGTTGGCGGTTGCCGGCGCACTGCGCGGCCAGCCAATCGAGCTCGTGCGTTGCTTGACGGTTCCGTTGGAGGTTCCCGCCGCCGCCGAAATAGTCATCGAAGGTGAAATTCTACTCAACGATTTGCGCGATGAGGGGCCCTTTGGCGAATTCACGGGATATTACGGTGGTCACCGTGCCGCCCGCCCCATCATCCGCGTAAAAGCGATCACCCATCGTGACCGGCCCATTCTTCACGCCGTGTACGAAGGAACGCCGCCTTCCGGTTCGGCGACCATCGTGGCGGTGCCGCGGGAAGCGGAGCTCCTGCGCCAGATTTCACTGCCCGGCGTCAGGCGCGCTCACATGAGCCTCGGCGGCGGCGGCGCACTGCATGCCGTACTATCAGTGGACAAGCCTTATGAGGGTTTTGGTAAGTACGTCGGTCTGGCCGTGCTAGGCAGCACCGCCGGCCGCAGCATCAAACAGGTGACCGTTGTTGATGATGACATCGATCCGGCCGATCCGATTCAGCTGGAATGGGCGATCGCGACCCGAGTGCAACCCCATCGCGATATTGAAATTCTCGGCGAGCTTCCCGGCATCATCCTCGACCCATCGCTGCCCCGTGGCGAACAAAAGCCGCCGCTAACTTCCAAGATGATCATCGATGCGACGCGTTACGACGTCAAGGATTTCGCGCCGGTCTGTTTGCCCTCGGCCGAAGCGATGGCAAAGGTCGAGCGCGATTGGTCGCGCTATGGCATTGCGCTGCCAGATGCGCACGGTTTCGGGTCTCGGGTTCCGAGTCTCGGGTTAAACGCGAAACCCGAAACTCTAAACTCGAAACCGCCGGTAGCGTAAACTTATTCTGTTCCTTTTTGTGTGCACCAAGGAACCATGGAGCTCATGCGGCAAGTCGCGCCCGCTTTGTCGAGGCATGACTCGAAAAACTCGTGGATCTTGGGGTCTTCGTCTTCGTACTCGATCTGCGTGCCGCCTTCTTTGACGCTGACTTCGATCGGCTTGTCGTCGCCGAGAGCGACAAAGTTGTAGCGCCAACTATTCCAGCGCAAAGCCAGATAACGCGCGGGTTCGGCGCCGGAATTGAAATGCTGATGAAACCACTGTGATGGTGGAACCACGACGCTCCCCGGTTTCCACTCCACCCGCCTCACTTCTCCATGCTCGGGCCAGAGCAGCGAATAACCGTTCCCACTCAAGATCGTTACATGCGCGCCGGGGCCATGGCGATGCGCTTTTTTATATCTCCCGACCGGAAATTCGGAGATGTGGGATCCCATGACATTGCCGGCAAGGTCGAAGTTGATGTGCCTTCCGCCGGCGCCGCGTTCATTCCATACTTGAAGCGGCATGTCCGTAGTATTGGGCACGAAGTTCACCGACATCTTGAGCCCCCAGACCTGCCCTTTGTTGCTGAAATAGTCTTCCTCCTCCGGCGGAAAACGGTCGGAAAAAACGAAATCGTTGGCGAAAATGAAATTGAGATTGTGAAAGAGGTTCATCATGAAAGGCGCGCTGGTTACGGCAAAATATCTAACGGCGGCGTTACCCTGCCCATTGAAGTGTTGGTACTCTGCGTTTAAAGGAATCGCGAACAGGCTGCCAGGGTGCCATTCGAAAGTCTGCTTCTTGCCGTTTCTCTGCCACACCGAAGTGGCTCCATGGCCGTCGAGAATGTAAACCATCTCTTCATAGAGATGCTTTTGCGGTTTCAATTTTGTCCCGGGCGGGATTTCGCACACGTAGCCGTCGTTGGTTCCGCCCGCGCCCTCGAGATTGATAAATGCTCCCAAGCCACCTTTGTAGTCCCATGGCGCGACTTCTAATCTGCGCAGGTCCTCGATAAAAAAACCGCGGTTTATAGGAATCTGTTGGGCTTGTTGCCAGGCCTGGTAGCTATCGACCCGTGCGTCACTGGTGTATTTCATGAGAAATCGGCCTCCTTCTTCGCCAGCTTTCAGGGTAGGATTGCGATTTGGTTCATGACCCTCGGGGATTACCCGATAGGACGTTTCAAGAGCTTCGCCACATAGGCGCGCATCACCATGCGTTCAATTTCGCGGATGCTTTTCACCGCTTCAGGGGCGCGTATGGCATTCAGCACGGGTTGGAGATCCTCCTCGGTGAGCCGCTGCCACTTAGCCTTTTCGCGGGTCACCTCTTCCAGTACGGAAACCGGCGGCGGCGCGAATTCATAGCTCAAGAAGCGGTCGACGATCGCTTCATCGACGAGATCGAGACGATTCGTCGTCAGGATGACAGCAGTGTGAGCGGTGTCGAGATCGTCGATACCGTGGAAGAAGATCGAATTCTGGCTGAAGTGCCACTCTTTTGCGCCGGCTGAGTTGCGCGTCAAGAAAAGTGATTCGACGTCGTCGAACAAGAGGATGGTTCGCCGTTTGGGGTCATCGTCGTGGCGATGATGGCCGCCGCTTTGTCCGTCACGCGCATAATTAAAAATATCGCGGATCTGCTCCTCGGTGTCGCCGTATCGCCCGCGAGCGATGTCGGCTCCGTCGACGAGGATCATGACAACTTCGTCGGAACCACGCCGGCCCGCGCCGTTATCGCCGAACCGGCGGCATAACTCGTACGTCAAGCGCTTGGCCATCGCCGTCTTTCCGACACCGACACCGCCATGAAAGAGAAAGCCTTTCAGCGCGCTTTGCTCCAGATGCTCTTTCCACTGATAGCTGATGATGGCCGTGAGCTCCCGGAGTATTTCGCGATAGCGAGAGCCGACGAGGTCCCGTTCGGCACGGCCTAAGTCCTCGCTGTCGTGCACGGTGAACGATCCGAACAGATCACGCAGACGCTCAAATGTGTATAAGTCGACGTCGCTGTCGCGCATCTATTTTTTGCCTTCGTTCCAAGTCGGTGCTGCTTCAATTTGCTCGAGTTCGGCGCCGCGGTCGACGCCGAGGATATCTACCAGGTTGAGATCCGCCGAGACGAACCGGACGCGTCGCCGCGGGTCTGTATTCACATGCTGGACCACGACGCCCTGGGCGCGTATCGGAATATTGACCAGGTCTTCCGCTTGCCAGTCGTGGCGTTCGCCATCGAGAAGAGTGTAGCCTCTGCCTTCCAGGATATACAGCACCGATCCCCCGGGTGTTTTCTGCGCGCCGCTTCGGCCGCCCGGAGGGATTTCCTGCTCGAATACGATCATAGAGCGAATCGACGTGTTGTCAAAGGCCGGATGCAAAAACCATTTCATTTTACCCTGACGATTATTCTCCCAGGGGAGGTCGCGGCCTTTAATGAGCCAGGCGCCTCGGCGCTGATGCTGCCGCTGCCGATCGCGCAGTTGATAGAGCCATTCGAGCAAGTTTTCGCTTCTGTCGGCGTGGCCGACGCCAAGATTTTCTTCCATGGGACGAATTTTATTCATCTCGATCTCCGCGCTTGCTCCTTGGCTTTGAAGTCCGGATGATTCTCGATCTGCACCATCTCACTTGCGCCCCATTCAAAGAGCGCGCCGCTGATGAACGCAATCCACTTGGCGGGCTTGTCGTCATAGCGGTTGTAGTGCTTGTGCTCTACTCCCCCGGGCTTCAACGGCAAAAGCAGCAGATCGCCCGCTTCCCAGTCATGGCGCTCACCATCGACCTCGGACCACCCCTCGCCTTCAATAATATAGATAACCAGGCCGCCTTGATGACGGTGTTTGCCGGAGTGCACCTTGATGTCCTGGACAAAAATATTCCAATCGTCCAACACGGTCTCAGGCGTTTCGCGGCTGTAGCGGGACGGCCACATGTAATGCTTTACCAATGCCTGACGCGACATGACCCAAGGCAATGCTTCGCCACGGATGACGACCTGGCCGTTAAAAGAGCGCTCGCGCTCGTCGCGTTGATGGGTAACGATTTGCTCATAGAAATTACGTTCACGCGTCCGCTCTCGATCGCGCATTGCCATAACTTGTCTTCCTTTCAGACTGAATCAAATCCGGCAAAAACTCATGCCACTGAAAGTAGCTAACCTCTAGCGCATGGTCAAGCCGTTGCTCCATTCGGGTGGACAGTTCGTTTCCTGTGGTTTCCCGACGCGGGGTAGGCACGGGGGGCCATCCCTTTATGACGCAATCGTGAAGGCCAAAGTTGAATCACTAACATCCATCCTCATCGCTGATGGGGAAATCTTGAAGGATTGACACCCTCGCTCTGACGCCGTTAGATAAGAGCGCCCGACGCAAATAGGAGGCGCTCATCATGAACTTCGGTGTTTTTGTGCTCAGTGGAATTCTTGTCACCGCAGCATTCTTTGGCTTTAACTCTCAGGGCGTGGCAGCCGAATGGGAGAGCACCCTCGCTGCAGCGAAAAGAGAAGGCAAGGTATCGGTGATTACGGACGTCACCGCTACTTTGCGCGATGCCCTGACGCTGGAATTTCAAAGGAAGTACGGCATCTCGGTCGAGTTGTTTGGAAGCACCGGCCGTGAGGTTGCTCCGCGGGTCGCCGCTGAACGAAAGGCGGGACAATTTCTCTGGGATATTTACATTCATGGATCGACGACGGCGCTTGAAGCCATGATTCCCATGGGCGCCTTTGATCCCTTGGAACCAGCGCTAATTTTCCCGGACATCAAAGATCCGAAAACGTGGCGCGGTGGAGCGATCGAATTTCTCGACGGTAACAAAATGGTTCTGGTGATGACTCCCTTTCATAGAGGCACGATCTTTTACAACCCCAAGCTCGTCAATGCCAAAGAGTTCACATCGCACAAGGATCTCCTCAATTCCAAATGGAGAGGAAAGATAGTGGCGGATGACCCGCGCAGGGCCGGCCCCGGGGCGGCGACTTTCACTTTCTTTTATCTTCACCCGGAGCTTGGCCCGGATTTCATTCGCGAGTTAGGCAAACAGGAGATCACCATTCTAAGAGACTACGCGCAGGAGGTGGACGCCGTGGGTCAAGGGCGCTATCCGGTGCTCATCGGTGCCGCGGACTTTGTCGCCGTCAACAGAGCGAAACAAGGCGTGCCGATTGCCATCATAGACGCCCGGCAACTTAGGGAGGGAACCGACCTGAGTCCGACCAATGGGAATCTCGCGTTGTTTAACCGAGCACCCAATCCCAATGCGGCCAAGATCTATATTAACTGGCTATTGTCGAAAGAAGGACAGACTGCCTTTGCGCGGGCCAATGGTTACGTTAGCGCGCGGTTGGACGTGCCGACGGACCACACAGAGCCCTGGCGAGTGCCGCTGCCGGGGGCGATCAAGACATACACCAAGGCTGCCATGCAGGTCAAAGATAATTTGCAGCCTCTGCTGCGAGAGGTGTTCGGAACACAATAAACGGCTTAAACAGCCGTTTAAACCGTTCTCCCTGTTCAATTCTCCCCCGAGACGGGGGTGAAAATAAATCTCCTCCCCCGCGGGACGCGGGGGAGCACAGAGGTGGGGGTTGGACAGCTTGAACGGAGCGAAGCGATTGAACGGTTTGAACGACCTTTAGACGACGATCAGCGGATCGTTACGGTAGGTGATAGGCGGCATCTTACACTCGACGCCGTTTTGTTTGCACCGCTCTAAGAACTCCCGGCGAATTTCCGGATCCTCATCTTCATATTCGATAAGCGTACCGCCTTCGCGCAGACTCGTCGTCGGACCTTCACGATTGTTCCGGGTGCTCGCGTCATGAATGGTTGTCGGATTCTTACGGCTGCCGAGCCGGAGCGCGATGTGTCTTGCCGGCTCAACGCCGCTGTTGAGGTGTGTGTGGAACCAGCCGTCGGGAGGACTGTAAATGCTCCCCGGTTTCCAATTGCATCTCACCACCTGGTCGCCTTTGCCATTTTGAAAGGGCCGCACTCCCAATTCTTTTGGCCACATATAGATATACCCTTGAGAACGAACGACGAGAAGGATGGCTCCCGCAGCGTGATAGTGGGCTTTGTGGTAGATTCCCGACGGCCATTCAGAAATATGGCCAATGAGGCTGTTATCCGCCATTTCGAAGCAGGTGATCCCTCCCTCGGCAACTTTGTAAGGCGCGTTGTCGACGGTGGCGACCCGCGCGTCAGCGATAAAGTTCGTATCCCACATACTGGTCCGAGTCGCCTTGTAACGGCGGTCGCTCATCGCGAAATAGGAATCTTCGCCGTTGTAACGGGACTTGAACACATGGTTGCTGTTGAAAACAAAGTCCGGGTCGCGAAAAAAATCCATGATAATCGGCGCCGTCGTGACAGCCAACAGAAATGCCGACTCGCGAGCGCCATTGTAGTGCCGGTGCCAGGTGTTCAGCGGCGGCGCAAAGAGGCTCCCCTCCGACCATTCGAACGCTTGTTTGCGCATCCCATCGTACCAGACCTCGGTGCTGCCGCGTCCTTTAAGAATATATAGAAGCTCATCATACATGTGTCTTTCAGGCTCCAGAGCGCCGCCCGGGGGAATCTCGACAACGTACATGCCCGTAACGCCGCCACTTCCTTTGAGCTGAATATAGGAGCCGCTTCCCCCCATGCGCGCCCACGGCTTGCGCGGCAGTTCGGTGACATCCTCGACTGCAAGTCCGTCAAAAATCGGAATACCCTCCTGCTCCATCCATCGCAGATAGGCAGCTTTTTGAGGTGTATATACAATTTCGTCCATCCTGACTCCTCCGTTATCGCAATGGAAATTTCATTTCTTAATAGTGTTTAAAGGTTTGAATTGTCAAGCCGCCGTCGTGAAATCATTTGCGCCGGTGAAGTTGGAATTGATATGAAGCAGGATAGCGAACTCGGCTAGCGGTCCGCAGATCCCGCGGCTGCAAGGAAAAATGAATCGGCCTTGAACAAGCTGCGGCGAAATATCCGACCAATAGCCAAGGAGGAAGCGACGGAGGAGAGACATGGGTTGGAGAGGAATTTTTGGTGGCGTTTTTTTAATTCTCGTTTTTGCCAGTCAACGGGCCCTGGCTGCCGAGCTGTCGCCGATCAATTTTGTCTCGTCCGGTTCGGCCGGAATCGTCGAGGTGATCAAG
>Ga0081455_10000131_pt1 | contig 87553 bp, 85 predicted proteins | sample TabmetS3T2R1_FD_70207 | JGI IMG/M metagenome (GOLD analysis project Ga0081455, IMG submission 70207) | Tabebuia heterophylla rhizosphere microbial communities from the University of Puerto Rico - S3T2R1 | ecosystem: Host-associated > Plants > Roots > Rhizosphere ... | reverse complement strand
GGGGGGGGGGGGGCGGTGAGGCCAGGCGAAACGGCACGCCTGCCGCCCTCCCCCTCCGACGCCCCTTCGCCATGCTCCGGGCCGCCACCTCCCCGTGCCGGGGAGGATTTTGCGGCCTCACCCATTGAGCACATCCGAAAACCCGAACCGCCACGCGAGCAGCACCAGCAACCCCGCCAACACCACCCGCACGACCCATCCGACCACAGCGTTCCGCGCACTCGCCTTCGCATCCCGCCACGCCTGCAACAGCGTCCGCAACTCGCTCAGATCCTTGTGCGCATCACGGTCGGCGAGCCCGAGCCGCTCCAGCGCCCGCTGCGCCGCCGCCTCCCCCGCCTCCTCGGCGATCGCCCGCAAGGTGAGCAAGGTCGCCCCCTCGCCCTCCGCCTGCGCGAGCAACCGCGCCAGCACATCCGATGCCATGATTTGTCTCCGTAAAAAGATCCTCCCCATCTCCGATGGGGAGGGGGACCGCTCGAAGAGCGGTGGAGGGGCCTGGCCAAATCGAGGGAATGCCCCTCCACCGCTTCGCGGTCCCCCTCCCCGCGCTTCGCGCAGGGAGGATCAATGAGTTCGCCCAGAGCCGCGGAGAGGAAGCGCAACATCTCCGCGTCTCCGCGCGAACAAAATCTCTTAAGGCTGGGCGCCCAACCCCAAAATCCCCCGCTTCTCCTCGGCCGAAAGAAAATCCGCCGCGCCCACCTGCGCCCACAGCCGCTCGCGATCCTCGCTCAGTGCCGGGATCGCATCCCGATCCACCCGCAATGCCAGCTCCGGCCACCACGCCCGCAACCCCTGCTCCAGCCCCCGCGCGATCTTCTCGAGGAGCGGCAGCACGGTCTGCCGCCACAGCGCCCGATTGGCCTCGGCATAGTTGGCGTAAGTGTTATCCCCCGGCAGCCCGAGCAGCAGCGGCGGCACCCCGAAGGCGAGCGCGATCTCCCGCGCCGCGCACGCCTTCAATCCCACGAAATCCATATCGGCCGGCGAAAGGCTCATCGCCTGCCATTTGAGCCCGCCCTCGAGCAGCATCGGCCGCCCGGCATTGCCCGCGCCCTGGAAGCCCTCTTCCAGCTCCGCCTTCAATCGCGCGAACTGATCGCTCGAAAGCGTCGCCCCCTCCTCCCCCGGATCGAACACCAGCGCCCCCGAAGGCCGCGCCGCATTGTCGAGCAAGGCCTTGTTCCAGCGCGTCGCGGCATTGTGGATCGCCACCGCCCCCGCCGCCGCGCCGAGGCATCCCAGCCCGTAATGATCGTCCGCCGGATGCGCCGCCTTGACATGGATGAGCGACGGCTTCCCCGTCCCGTCCAGCGCGGCGAAGCGCATCACCCGCTCGCCCGCCTTGTAGCGATAGGCGGCGGGCCACCCGTCCGCCCCTGGTTCGATCGTCACCCGCTCGGGCCGCAGCGCGAACAATTCCCCCGGCGTCCCGGCGCTGTCGAGCGCGATATGCACATAGCCGTTGCCGTGCAGCAGCAGGTACATCGCCAGCGTCTCGACCAGCCCCTGCCCCGCGCTCGCCGCCGAGATCAGCCGCGCAACCGGCGCATGCGCATCATCCGCGACGATCGGCACCCCGCCCGCCTGCTCCGCAACCAGCCGCACCGCCCGCTGCGCGATCGCATTGCCGAGATAAGCCTCGCGCACCTGCGCCTCATAGGATCGCGGCCACTCGCCAAACGGCGCGCCCCCACTCACTGCACGCAACAAGGCAGGCCGCGAGCCAACGCCCGCCCCCTTTCGTCCAAACAGACGCATGAATTATTTCTCCTGAAACAAAGATCCTCCCCATCGGAGATGGGGAAGGGGACCATGCGCAGCATGGTGGAGGGGCATGGCGCCATCGCAACCATCGCCCTTTGAAAGAAGAACTTTAATTCGCGCAGAGGCGCGGAGAACACCGGGAAAGAAGCGCAACACCTCTGCGCTCTCCGCGTCTCCGCGCGAACAATTATTCTATGCTATCAGAATGCAGGCACGCAAAACCGCCAGCCCTGTCGCTGCGCGCCTCAAGCCGCCTCCGCCAACCGCTCCACCTTGATCTTCTTCTCCCGCCCCCGCGCCTGGGCAAGTTCATGCGCCGTCTGCATCCGGCACAACGTATCGGCCCTGATCCCGAACGCCTTTTCGAACCGGATCGCCATCTCGGCGGTCAGCCCGGCCCGCCCGTTGAGCAGCGTGCTCAACGCCTGTCGCGACACGCCGAGATGCTTCGCCAGATCGGTCACACTCAACCCGCGCGGCTCCACCATCTCCTCGCGCAGCCACTCGCCCGGATGAACGGCGAAAGAGGGGTGAACCGTGATGGCCATCAGTGATAATCCTCCAGATCGAGATCGATCAGCGCGCCCTCCGCATCAATCCTGAACGTCAGCCGCCAGTTCCGCGTCGCCGTCATCGCACATGTGCCAGCCCGATCGCCGGTCAGCATATGAAACCCAAAATTGGGCGGCACATGCAATTCATCCACGCTCTCCGCCGCCGCCAGAAAAGCGATCATGTTGCGCAGACGCTTCACCAGCCGTGCGTCTATGCCTTTCGCCTTGCCGGTCTCGATAAAGATCCGCAACGGCTTGTGGCGAACGCTCTCAATTTCCATGAGTGTGGATAGCGCACGACACCCAAAATGTCAAGCGTCACATGACACTAGACACCCGTCTTGCCCGCTATGGCTCAGCCCAGCAGCCACTCCTTGGCCTGATCGAGCGTCTCGAACGACTTCACCTGGTCCGGCTGGCCCAGCCGCTCGAATTGCATCCGGACGAGCGCCGATGCCACGACGTTGGCCATCTTGTCCTGGGGGCCGCGAAGCAGTATTTTTTGAAAAGCGATGAACTCCGCCATCGCTTCGGGCGAGGCGGCGTGGAGCTCGCCCTCGGAGACACATGCCACCAAAGTCCTGTTCCGGCTTTTTCTCATCTGGTCGACGGCTTTCAGGACATCGCGGTTCAACGCGCGCGCGCTCTCCAGTTCGAAGAAGCCGCTCACATAGACGACCACGATCCCCACGCTATCCAGCTCGATACGATACATCCGGTCCTCGATGATTGCTTTTGATCAATTCTATATCAGCTTTTTCGTTCCCCCAAAAAGTCTCTTCGCCGGTGCGCGATCGGCGAATATGACGATCCAGGCGGGAGGAGCGAGCTGGTGCCGTATCTGAAAGCGCTCTTTCGCGCTTTTCCAAACAGTCTCTAAGTATTCATACGCATGGCCGCGCAGAACATGCGGTCCTAGGCTTCCGCCTCGACGATCCCGAGGCTGATTGCCGGGCATGGTCGTCCGAACGAGGGCGGAACGTGAACGATCAGCGGAGCTATTTCAAACGGCGCGCGCTCGATGAGTTTCGGCGATCCTTCGCCGCCAACTCCAACGAAGCGTCCCTGGCGCATGTGCGACTGGCCCAGCTTCAATTGAAGCGTTGCCAGGTCTGCGCCGCCGACAAGACCGAGGAATGCCACGATTGCCCCCTCGCGGTCCTCTGCGATGAGGACCGGCGCTTCCGTGCGAGACGTCTGTTGGCACGGCTATAGCATCCGCCCGATCCGGAGACCGACCGAGCCGGATCGCGATGAAATTCGAACGATCGCGATAACGATGCGTGATATCCCGGTTCAGCCCTTCGGCCGGTAATCCCGCCTGTCGATACAGGCATCATACAAAACACGATCGATCTTGATCCAGTCGGTCTTATCGATCCCCCGCGCTTTGTCCGCCGGGCTGAATGGGAAGGCCGACGCGATCTTGATCCATCGTTTCTTCTCGGCGGCGATGATCCTGATTTCCTCGGCTACCTCGGTCATGTCCTGATCGCGACAGAATAACAACGCAACGTCGAACTGGTCCTTGAGCGCAAGGCGAATGATGTCCAACGCGATCCGGACGTCGATGCCCTTCTCGTCGCCATCAAGAAAACTGTGTTCGCTACCGTCCGGCAAACGAACCGATTTGTTCCTGTAGCGCAGCGGACGAGTATAAACCGTGACGCCCTCCCGACCCATTTGCGCGCACTTCGCTGTCCAGAAATGATTCCAGAACGGTTTGTCGGCCGCATCGGGCACACCCGTGTAAAATCGCGCCGAAGTAAGATTCCAGCCTTGCTGGTCACAAACTTTTTCGGCGAGAAGTCGCGGCTGATAATTTGGCCACTTGTAACCGAATGCCCGCTTCGCGCTGTGAAACAGATTCTGTCCATCGAAGAAGGCGACAGCGCGAATGATCGCAGGCGGCTTTTCCATCGTTCCGGACATGGCATGTCTTTTCGGCACGAGGAAGCACAAATAATAACCCCGCCAGAGGCCTTTCGGCGTGTCCGGCGGGGAAGAAGTAGATGACGTCCATATAAGCCTCAAAGGCTTACCGTCAAGTTACGATGCTTGATATGTTACAACCCCCGCACCCTCGGCTCCCTCGCTTTCTTCCCCAGCATCAGCTCGGTCATCGCCCACACCAGCGCGTCGGCCCGGTCGGGCGAGCGTCCCGGCCCGGCATAGGCGCCGCCGATCGCCATCCCCGCCATCTCATCCTCAAGCTCGGGGAACACCCCGACATGCCAGGCCTTCCCCGCCGCATAGAGCGCCGACACCGGCTCCGCCCGCGCGGCCTTCCCGCGCGAGGCATGCGCCAGCTTCACCGGCAGATGCTCCGCCCCCGCGGCGCGCAGCACGCTTTCGACCATCGCCCCGCCATTGTTCGCCTCGGCGATGATCCGGTCGGCGCCATGCACCTCCGCCGCAACCGCCACCGCCCTTGCCCAGCCCTCGGGCGAAAGCCCTCGCACGCTGGCGTCCGCAATCACATAGGCATGGCCATCCTCCCCCAGCGCCACCACGACGATGCCGCACGCGTCGCTCTGCGCCCCCGCGCCCGCCGGCGGATCGACCCCGATCACCACGCGCCGCAGCCGTTCGGGCGCTTGGGTAACCCGCTGCCGCTCGAGCAGCTCGTGGCTCCACAGCGCGCCTTCGAGGTCCTCGATCAGCTCCCCGTCCAGCTCCTGCCGGCCAAGCCGCGTGCCGCCATAATGCGCGTCCATCGCCGCGAGGAAATCGTCCGGCAGATGACAGGCATTGTCCTGGCTCCGCCCCCGCGTCACCGCCGCGTCGCCCTTCGCATTGGCCAGTATCCGCCGCACCAGTGGCACCGGCTGGGGCGTCGTCGTCGCCACGATGCGCGGCTTGTTGCCGATCCGCATCGTCATCGCGAGCATGTCCCACACCGCCACACCCTTTTCCCATTTGGCGATCTCGTCGCACCAGGCATGACTGTGCTGCGGGCCACGCAGCGCGTCCGGCTCCTCCGCCGAATAGAGCCACGCCATCGCCCCCGTCGGCCAGATCAGCCGTCCGAGCGACGGCTCGTACCGCGGCCGATCCCCGTCCGGCGCTATCGCGAGCAAGCCGCTATCGCCCTCCACCATCACCGCCCGCGCCTCGGCCATATTCGCGCCGACCAGCGCGATCCGCGCCTCAGGATCATTCTCCGCGACCAGACGAACCCATTCGGCACCAGCGCGCGTCTTTCCGAACCCGCGCCCCGCCTGGATCAGCCAGGTCCGCCAGCCCCACCCGTCAGGCGGATGCTGCGGCGTCCGGCCCCAAAACCCCCACGCCTGTTCCGCCGCCGCGCCATAGCGCTTGCACAGCGCCTTCACGAACGCCCTTTGCTGCGTGGGCGTGCCGTGAAGCGCCAGCCTTTCGGCGAGCGCTGCTCCCGGCGGCAGCTTCCGCCGGTTCGCACACTCAGTGTCGTTGTTCATATCGATCCAGCCCACCTCTCCACCGTCATCCCGACGAAAGTCGGGACCCAGACGCGCTGAAATCTCACTTCTTCGCGACGTAGCGATTATGGGTCCCGACTTTCGCCGGGATGACGAGTGATAGATTTTTGCCCCATCTCACACGGGCGCCTCGCTCAACCGCGCCTCCCGTTCCATGATGCGCTTGTAGATCGTTTCCAGCTCGTCGAGCATCCGCCCTTCGATCGCCGCCGGCCGCATCCGCATCTGCGCCGCGATCTCGATCGCCTGCGCCTTAAGCGATTCCCGGTGAAGCTTCGAAAGCCGCATCGCGTCGCCGTTCGCGAAAGGCTCGACCTTGGCGTCGGTCTCGCCCAGCTCGGCGCCCGCCTCGGTCAGCGACGCGTTGTAGCGCAGCGCGCGCTCCAGCAGCATCGTCTCCAGCACGTCGAGCGCGTGGAGCAGCGCCTTGGTCCAGGCGAGCGCGAACTGCGGATAGCGCGCCTTGTGGCGATAGGCCGTGTTGGGCGCGATCCCCGCCGCCCTGGCCGATCGCGTCACATTGGCCGTCCGCCGCAGCATCTCCAGAAATGCCTTCTTCTTGCCGAGGTCGAACTTCTCCTCGGTCACCTTCCGCGCCTGCAACCGCCTGCCCTCCTTGGTCATCGTCACGGCGATCCCCAGCCCCTCCGGGATCAACGGCGCGCGGACACGCGCCCGCCCCCTCGGCTTCCACCGGGACTTCGCCATGATCTGCTCCAGACATGAAAAAAGCCGGCAGCGCCCGCGCCCCGGCCGATATGTCTTCCGTATGTGATTTCGTCGCCCGAAGAAGCCGCCGCGAATCAGCTACACTTCCCGAGCATTCCCGATTTGTGCCATATCAGCGTGACGCTGTCAAGCATAACGTGCGTATTTGGTTCACGTGCCAAACCTTCTTCCGCAAGTAGGAGAAGGAGAGCAAGCCTTGCCGGCTCCGCCGGCTAGGCGCGCTTGGTGAAGGCAGGGGCAGATTTTGTACATATGTTGTTGAGAAAGAGCGAACTTGGAACTCAACGTCCCTATCGACTATTCCCGTTGATGATCGACGTTGTCATTTTGACTACCAAGCAGGCCCGTGTCTTGATGACGGGCAAGACGCATCATCGGCGGACCGAGTCGATCCCAAAGAATTCGTTCACGTTGGTCTGGATCGACATCCATGCGCTTAAGTAGGTCGTTGAAATCGCTGATCGCGCTAGTCCGTTCTCGCTCAGCCTGCGCTCGCAAAATGTCATTCTCAAGAAGCGCTCGTTCCTTCTCCGCATCGCTTCGCCATGCAAGATCTTTCATTCGCTCATGCCGATCCTTGAGGTACTCACGAATTTGTTGAAGCGGATTAAGTGAACCTAAAACCTCGATCCAACCTGGAGATTGAATGATGATACGGGTGATTTCAAGTTGATCCGCCGGGTAAATTTCTTCTCCATCTAGCTCCGCCCAGCTACCCCAGTAATTTACCAAAAATTCTCTTTCGTAGTCACCAATCAGAATTGGTAAATGCCTCCGAATATGTCGCGCACGCTTATTCGAAGGCAAAAGGTACAGTGCCAGATATGCGCCTTGTAAATCAGACAAAAAATTTCCAAATTCAACAATCCCGGCGCCACGTTGAATATTTAGTTTTATACTTCCTCGCCTCGCCATTCCATCCCCCAGTGATGATATCTATTCATCTAATAAAGCACAGATGCCAATTAGTCCAGTTATGGAAGACCCATAAAGTCGAGGGCGACCTCCAGAGCCCCCCCCTACATTCGCTGCAATTCCCACCTGCGGCGCCCGCTTAACCGCGCCGGCTCGCAGCGCAGCCGCACGCCGCCGCCCTGTGCATCCCCGCCTGCCCGCGACCGGATCGAGTGACGCCGACCAGCATGAGCGGACATAAGGTTGCGCGCCTAATTGTATCCCGCTTCCTTCTGATGGCGGATAGCCAGGATCACGACCACATCGCCATCGACCCTGTATCGCGCGACATACCCGCTGTCGCCAAAGGCGATCGGCCATTCCCGATATTGCTCGGGCAGATCCTCCACCAATCGGCCCGCGCGCGGATAAGTGCCGAGCACCCTGACGCCTTGCCGTATCGCCTCGCCCGCCCGCCGCGCCGCATCGGCATTGCCGGGCGTCAGGAAATCGCGCAATCGCTGCAAATCCCGGATCGCGGCCGGGGCGAAGATTATTCGCGGCATTCAGGCGCGGGCAACTCGTTGTCGGTGCCCCAACTCGCCAGCCATGTATCGACCTCTTCAGCGGTGGCGTGCGCGCCATTCGCCTGAAATTCGTCCCATGCTTCAAGCGTTTCGCGCCGCAACGCTTCGCGCCTTTCCTCGCGATCGACATATTCCGAAATCGCCTCGCGCATGATCCAGTGCGCGCTGCGGCGCCGCGCTTCGGCAATCTGCTGCACCCGGCCCTTCAACTCCTCATCGAGCTTGATCGATGTTGCCGTTCCCATCTGGACGCCTCAAAAGCAAAAGGTAATACCTCGCGCTACCTTACGCTTTTCCCGCCGCACCGTCCATTCCAATCCTTCTCCCGCTTGCGGGAGAAGGATACGGAGCCTTGGCGAGGAACGAGCCTAGGCGCAGTTGGATGAGGGTGTGCGGGCCTTCAGGCCCGCGCGATTGCCGCGCAATCGCATGCCCTCACCCAGCTTCGACTAGGCAGCACCGCTGCCAAGTCTGCGCATCCCTCTCCCGCATGCGGGAGAGGGCAAAAGCCGCCATCGTCTAAGCGAGATTGCCACACTTACCTTTTCCGCAAATCCCGCCTATAGCGCCCGCTCATTCGCGTCGGATTTCAGCGCGGAAACGCCTGCCGCCGCTGCGCATCCCCGCCCGCGTGCTAACCAGATCGAGTGACCAATGCCCTTCTCCAGCCTCCCCCCGCTTCTCGCCGAAGCCCTCTCCGCGCGCGGCTACAGCGCCCCCACGCCCGTCCAGGCGGCCGTGCTCGAGCCCGGCGCGGAGGGCCGTGATCTCATCGTCTCGGCGCAGACCGGATCGGGCAAGACCGTCGCCTTCGGCCTCGCCATGGCGCCCGATCTGATCGCCGGCAGCGCCGGGATCGCCGTTTCGCAAACCCCGCTCGCCCTCATCATCGCCCCCACCCGTGAGCTTGCGCTGCAGGTCAGCCGCGAGCTGATCTGGCTCTACGGCAAGTCGGGCGCGCGCATCGCCACCTGCGTCGGCGGCATGGACGCCTCGAAGGAGCGCCGCAACCTCGCCCACGGCGCGCAGATCGTCGTCGGCACGCCGGGGCGCCTGCGCGATCATCTCGAACGCGGCGCGCTCGATCTCTCCGCGCTGCGCGTCGCCGTGCTCGACGAAGCCGACGAAATGCTCGACATGGGCTTCCGCGAGGATCTCGAGGAAATCCTCGACGCGACCCCGCCCGGGCGCCGCACGCTCCTCTTCTCCGCGACCATGCCCAGGCCGATCGTCGCGCTCGCCCGCCGCTATCAGCGCGACGCCGTCCATATCTCGACGCTGGGCGAGGCGCGCGGTCATGGTGACATCGCCTATCAGGCGGTGACGGTCGCCCCCGCCGACATCGAGAACGCCGTGGTCAACCTGCTCCGCTTCCACGAGGCCGAGACCGCTTTGCTGTTCTGCGCCACCCGCGACAATGTCCGCCATCTCCATGCGAGCCTCACCGAGCGCGGCTTCTCGGTCGTCGCGCTCTCGGGCGAGCACAGCCAGAACGAGCGCAACCACGCGCTGCAGGCGTTGCGCGACAAGCGCGCCCGCGTCTGCGTCGCCACCGACGTCGCCGCGCGCGGCATCGATCTGCCCAATCTCACCCTCGTCATCCATGTCGAGCTGCCGCGCGATCCCGAGACCCTACAGCACCGCTCGGGTCGCACCGGCCGCGCGGGCAGGAAGGGCACCGCCGTGCTGCTGGTCCCCTATCCGCGCCGCCGCCGCGTGGAATCGATGCTGCGCGGCGCCCGCATTCCCGCCGAATGGATCGCCCCGCCCGCACCCGAGGATATCCGCCGCTCCGATCGCGAACGGCTGCTGACCGCCCTGCTCGAACCCGCAGACTATGACGAGGAGGATCGCGCCCTCGCCGCCAGCCTGCTCGCCGAGCGTTCGCCGGAGGACATCGCCGCCGCCCTCGTCCGCGCCCACCGCGCCCGCCTGCCCGAGCCCGAGGAACTGATCGACGCCGCCACTGCCCCGCAAAAGCGCCCCGACGGCCCCCGCCCCGGCTTCGAGAACACCGCCTGGTTCCGCATGGATATCGGCGGCCGCCAGCATGCCGACCCGCGCTGGCTGCTGCCCCTGCTCTGCCGCCGCGGCCACATCACGCGCGGCAATGTCGGCGCGATCCGCATTTTGGGCAACGAGACCTTCTTCGAGGTGCAGAGCGACGTCGCGGGCAAATTCATGGCGGCGGTCAAGCGCACCGCGACCAGCGGCGAGGAAGAAAGCGACGTCCGCATCGAACCCGCCGACGGCCCGCCCGGCGCTGAATCCGGGAGTGGCCGCCATTCGGAAGGCCCGCCGCGCCAGCGCCTTGCTCCCCGCGCCGAAGCAAAGCCCCACAGGCCGGACACAAAGAGGCCACCCCACCCGGCACGTCCCGATCGTCCGCACGCGAAGCCCTTCGCCCGCAAACCCCACGGCCGCAAGAAACCGCACTGAAATCATCCTGTTCCCCGGCGAAGGCCGGGGCCCAGTTGGAATGTCTCCGCGGCCAAGCGCTTCATCCGAGAAGCCTTCCTGACTGGACCCCTGCCTTCGCCGGGGGGCTCTTCCACCGTTCTGCCGAAAAATCCCGAATGGATTCAACTGGCATTCAGCCATAAAGGTGCACATTCTCGCGCCAACACAAGCCACCTTCGGAGAAGACCCGTGAAGACGCTCACCCTGTTCGCCCTGCTCGCCGCGACGCTCGCCGCCCCCGTGCTCGCGCAAAGCTATGAGGATCAGAAGCGCTGGGACGATGCGCAGGCGCGCTACCAGCGCGAGGTCGACATCTACCAGCAGGAGCGCGACCGCTTCTACGCCGCGCGCGACCGCGATCGCAGCGGCTATGGCGGCGACCGCTTCGGCACCAGCTACGATGCCTCCAAGGATTATCGCTCAGGTCCGCAATATTCGGAGCGCGCGCTCGGCCCGAACGATCAGGTCTATCGCGGCTCCGACGGCCAATATTATTGCCGGCGCAGCGACGGCACCACCGGGCTGATCGTCGGCGCGGCGGCGGGCGGGATTTTGGGCAACGTCATCGATGGCGGCCGCCACCGAATGGGCGGCACGCTGATCGGCGGCGCGCTCGGCGCCCTGCTTGGCCGCTCGGTCGACCAGAACGGCACGCTCGCCGGCGGCCAGCAGGTGCGGTGCCGATAAAACCCCGCCGCTCGTGCTGAGCCTGTCGAAGCACCCCGCTTCTTTTCGACAAGCCCGGCGCGAACGGTTTCATGCCGCTACCGCCGCAGCGCCTCCGCCAGCCGACGCCGCGCATAGAGCGACCGCCCCTCGCCCCTGAGCAGCGGCCTGCTCCAGCCCGAAATCCGCGCCTCCCACGCCGACAGCAGCGAAGCCGCCTCCTTCGGATCGCGCTCGACCGCCCGCTGGATATCGCGCAAGCCCGCATCGGCGGCGGCGAGCCCGGCGCGTTCCGCCGCCATCCCGGATAGCGCGAACCGCTCGTCGATCCGGCCCAGCATCGCCCTCGCCCCGGACAGGAGGAGATGCGCCGAACGCCCGTCGCCCAGCGCCAGCGCCGTCCCCGCCGCCTCGGCCGCGCGTCGCACATTCGCAATGGCCGCGCGCAACCGAACCGGCTCGGTCTTGCCCGTGGGACACCCCCGCGCCGCGATCGACCGCACATAGACGGCAAGGCCATGCAGGATCCGCGGCTCCGGCTCGGCGCCGTCGAACTCCTCGACGATCAGCCCGCGAATGAACCGCTCGAGCGCGGGATCATCCGGATCGCGCGAGACCTTCGCCGGAAAGGCGAGGTCGGGGATCGGCCGGGGATCGAAGCTACCATTGCCGCGATGCGAGCTCATCAGCGAGGAGGTGACGTCGGCCGTCCCCCGCGCGTCCGACAGTCCGGGGAACAGGAAGGCCGCGTTGCGTCGCCCGTTGCCATGGCAGCTTTCGCAGGAGAGCCCCGCCCGCGCCGCCTGCCCGCCGAGCAGCGTGGGCGTGCGGAACGCCGTCCGGCCGATCTCGAACGATGTCCGATCGGCCGTCGAAATGGGCGGCTTCGCGCACTCGACCGGCTGTTCGGAAAGCGCCTTGAGACGCCCCTCGGGCGCCAGCCATTGCGCGGCGTGGATCGGCAAGGCGCGCGGCGCGGCGGCTGCGATCAGCCCGGCCGCGAGGATCAGGAGGCCGAGCCGTGGCCCTGTTCGATCCAATGCCGCAGTTCCTCGGCCTCGTAGCAGCCGAACGTGCAGATCGCGTCGAGCTGGGCGAGCTTCGCCCGCGCCCCCACCAGATCGCCGCGCTCGACCATCAGTTCGCCATAATATTCGGTCGCGCCCTTGTGCAGCGGGGCGACGCTCAGCGCCTGCCGGTAATAGGCCTCGGCGAGGTCGTAGCGCTTGAGCTTGCGGTTGGCGAAGCCGAGATAGGTAAGGATATCGGGATGCGGGCCGAACGCGCGCTCGGCGCGCTTGAGCGAGGCGATCGCCTCCTCGTAGCGCCGCTCGTTGATCAGCCCCACCGCCTCCAGATAGGCCTGGTCGCCCACGCCGGCACCCGCGAACAGCAGGCTGTCGGGCGCGGTTACCCGAGCCTGCGGGCTGCCCGCCAGCGCGGCCGTGATCGCGTCCACCGCCTCCTTGAGCGCGGCGGCATCGGCGCAGCTTCCGGCGCATTTTTCCGCGCGCGCCTTCATCGCATCCAGCTCGGCCTGCGCCTTGTCGCGCTGGCCGGTGGAGGCGAGCGCGACGCCATATTCCATATGCGCCGGGATAAGGTTGTCGTCGGCCTTGATCGCCTTGGCGAAGAAGCGAGCGGCGCCCTTGCTGTCCTTCAGCCCGACCCGCGCCAGCCCCGCCAGATAATTGGCGTTGGCGTCCCTCGGCACGGCCTCGAGCACGCGGTCCAGGCTCCGCTTGGCGTCGGCGAACCGGTTTTCCTTGAGCGCGGCGATGGCGGCCTGATATTCGACATTGGGATCGTAGCTCGGCGCCGACGCGCTCGGCATGCTCCCCCCGCCGCCGCCCGACGCGAGCGCTGGATCGAACGTGGCCAGCAAAACGCCTGCCGCCAGAATCGAACCAAGGGCCATGGTCCTTCGCATCGAACCCTCTCCCTTTCCCTGGTGATGGCGCAATCATACGCCCGAAACGATCGGGCGGGAAGCCGGAAAGGCCGGCGCGCCGCCGCGCGCGCCAATCCCTGCCTGATGCCGGACGCCGCCGCCCCTCCAACCGAGCGGCTCGCAAGCCGCGTCTGGGTGATATCCCTGATGGTGGCCAAGCAAACTACTATAATCACGCGATAATCCTTATTTATATTGAGAATGCGTCGCATTACAGTTGCGTTACCTATACCCATTGACATAGGTTGACGTGATTCGAGGCTGCGTGGGGGATGCAGGTTGGGATTTTTTGAATCGATCATCGACGGTATCAATTCTTTCGATGTTTCCGTCGTTAAGGCCGTCAATGCCTTCGCTGGTCACGCGCCCATATTTGATGTTTTCGTTCTGCACGTTCTCCGGCTCGACAGCGTCCGTCATTTCCCGCTGGTCGGCGCGCTGATCTGGGCCTGGTATTCGGATCCCGGCGACGGATCGCGTCGGCGTCCCGTCTTTGACGGCGTTGTCGGATACATGCTTTCGATCCTGGTCACGCGGGTGACGCAGGATTTGCTGCCGCATCGCCCGCGCCCCGCCCTGGCGGGAACCTTCCATTTCGAGATGCCCGTCGGCGGCTTCACCACTGACTGGAGCTCCTTTCCCAGCGACACGGCCGCCCAGGGTTTTGCGCTGGTGGCCGCCCTGTGGGCCATTTCGCGCAATCTCGGGCTGGCCGCCTTCGCGTGGGCCGTCGTCGCAATCTGCTTTCCCAGGCTTTACGGCGGATTTCATTATCCCAGCGATCTGATTGCCGGCGCGTTCGCTGGCCTTCTGGCAACCTGGATTGTGTCCAGGCGGCCGCTCGGGCTGAACAGCGTCGCGCGATGCGCCGACCGCATGGAAGCCGAATACAAGCCGTGGTTTTACGTCTTCGGCTTCCTGTTGCTGTTTCAGATCATGGCGCATTTCGAAGATGCGCGGCGTCTGCTCACGACCGGCAGCAGGATCGTCAAGATACTGGCGGGTTCCAACCCGTATCAGCCATCGCCCGCGCCCGGCGCCGCGGGCTCGCCAAGCCATTTGAACGCCGAGGAGAATTAGGGGCATGCGGATTTTGGTAACGGGGGGAACGGGTTTTACCGGAAAGGCGCTCGTTCTGCGCCTTCTTGACCAGGGCCACCAGGTCGTAGCCCTGGATTACAAGGAAGGCCTTGATACCAAAGAGCTTCGGCAGGCGGGCGCCGAGGTTTTCATCGGTTCGGTGACTGACCCCGAAGTGGTCCGCGCGGCGATGAAGGATGTGGAGGTCGTACATCATCTTGCGGCGGCGTTCCGCGAAATGAACGTGCCTCAGTCCCACTATGACGACGTCAATGTAGGCGGCACGCGCAACGTGCTGGAGGCCGCCGTGGGAGCCGGAGCACGGCGACTGATCTACTGCAGCACCTGCGGCGTGCACGGAAATGTCGATCGCCCCCCGGCCGACGAGGATGCACTCATTCAGCCCGCCGATTATTACCAGCGAACCAAATATCTGGCGGAGCCGATCGTGGCGAAATATGCCGCCGGCGGCGCGATCGAGACCGTCACGCTCCGCCCCGCCGCCATTTACGGTCCCGGTGATCTGGAACGCTTCGCCATGATCTATCGTCAGGTGGCCAAAGGATGGTTTCCGATCTTCGGTGACGGCCAGGCCCTCTATCATCCCAATTATGTCGACAATCTGGTCGATGCGTTCGTGCTCGCCCAGTCCGCCGATGCGGCCGCGATCAACGGAAAGGCGTTCCTGATTGCCGACGAGGAATATCTCACGACCGAAAATCTGGTACGGCGCGTCGGCAACGCGATCGGTGTTGACGTGAAGCTCCGCTATCTCCCGCTCCTGCCGATGCGCATACTCGGTCGGGTTTGCGAACTTATATACCGCCCCTTCGGCGCATCGCCGCCCATCTTTCCCCGCCGGGTCGATTGGTATCGCCAGAACCGTGCCTTTTCGATCGAGCGCGCGCGGACTTTTCTGGGATATCGGCCGGCGGTTTCGATCGACGAGGGGCTGCGCAGGACCGGAGATTGGTATCGGAGCCGGGGACTCATCTGAGGCCCGCTCAGAAAAGGACCGGTTCCATTTTGTGACAAAATTCATCGCCGCCATGTCGATTCATCGACATATTTGCACGCTTTGCCTGACCAAAACGGAAATTTAACTTACAAATGAAGGTTTGACGCGAACATTACCGTCAACTTTGGGTAGAGTTGAGGGGGGCATGTCTACGCAATTGGCCGATCGACGGGTGGCCTTCGAGACCCCGGATATCGAGACCTCGTCGGCGGAATACGCGTCCCGGTTCACGGGGCCCGCCGGCTCCTACATGCTCGACATCCAGGAACGGGGGATCATCGAATTGCTCCTCGATGGCCGATCGCTCACGCATCGGCGGATATTGGACGTAGGCGGCGGCCACGCACAGCTCGCCAATCCGCTCGCGGGATTTGGCTGTTCCGTTTCCGTGGTGGGCAGCGACATCAGTTGTGCCAAACGGGTCCGCGAAGCCCGCTACGGTGATGAGATACCGTTTACGGCCACCAATCTTCTGCATCTGCCATTCGACGACCGCGCATTCGATACCGCGCTCAGCGTCCGGCTGATTTCGCATATCAGCGATTGGCGGCGGCTGGTGGCCGAGCTTTGCAGAGTGGCTGATCGATCGATCATCATCGATTATCCGACCTTTCGCAGTCTCAACGCGTTTTCATTGCTCACCTTTCCGCTCAAGCGCGCGATCGAAGGCAATACCCGGACCTATACGACCTACCGAACCAAGACCCTGCTCCGGGCCTTTGCGGAACACGGCTTCCGTCCCGCGATGTTTCATCGTCAGTTCGTGATGCCGATGGGCCTTCATCGCGCATTCGGAAAATCGGGCGCGCTGCGGAAAATGGAAGAATGCCTGCGGATGACGGGCGTTACCCGCTTCATCGGCAATCCGGTCCTCTTGAGGCTCGATCGCGCTTCCTGACGCAAAACATCGTCCGGTCCCCACAGCACCAAACCGTCGGATCGGAAGTGTCGGACCACGCCGCACGGATCCCATTGTCCATCCCCGGAACCCGTTCGCCGCGAAAGCATTTCCGTGTCGGTTCGCGGAAAAATGCAGTATTGCCTGTAACTTGGCGTTAAGACAGATAGAGACAAAATACCGGGAGGAATGGTTTGATGGGATCGGCCGGTGGACGGTGATATTCAACCTGCCGCAACGTTGACGGATCAACGATCGATCGCGGCGACGCTTCGCGCCCAACATGATCATGTCAGAGCTCTCGCGCGCGAACTGGCGGCGATGACGGATTCTCCGCCCCCCTCGGACACAGAGGAGTTCAGCCGGCTTCGCGTGGCGATCAGCCGCGCGCTGAGGGACCATTTCAACGCTGAAGACCAGGCGCTGGGCGGGGCCATGTGGAGCAGGGAAGGCGTGCCGGCGACGTTGCTGTCCGACTGGGAGAGCCAGCGCCAGCTATTCCGCCAGTCCTATTCGCAGCATTTGAGGGACTGGCCGCTCGCGGATGCGCTGCGCGACTGGCGCGGCTATGGGAAAGCGGCCGCCGCCTGCATCAAGCTGGGCGAGGCGCTTACCCAGATCGAGGACACGCAAATCTATCCGTTGATCTCGGCGCGGTAAGCGGCGGTTTTTCCGGCGAGCCACTGAGCAATCGACACTTTCCGTCCGCCCGACGCCGCGGAGCGCGAATATTCCAAAAGCCTTGGACATTTCGATAGAAATCGAATATTTCGATTCCTGTCGAATAGTTGGAGGCGATATGGACGGCAGCGACGCAATTGCGGCCTTTGCCGCGCTCGCGCAGGAGACTCGGCTGGCGGTGTTCCGCCGCCTGATTCAGGCGGGGCCGAATGGGCTCGGCGCGGGCGAGATCGCCGAGGGCGAAGGCGCCCTGCCTTCCACCATGTCCCACCATCTCGCGACGCTCGAACGGGCCGGGCTGGTCAGCGCGCGCCGGACGGGCCGGTCGGCCATTTATGCCGCCGATTATGAGGGTATTCGCCGTCTGCTTACCTTCCTGATGGACGATTGCTGCCAGGGCCGCCCCGAAATCTGCGGCGCCGGCCTGTCGGCCGCCGTCGCCTGCTGCGAGTGATCCCATGACAAGCCGCGTCTTCAACGTCCTGTTCCTCTGTACCGGCAATTCGGCGCGCTCGATCCTCGCCGAGGCGATCCTCAATCGCGAAGGCGCCGGCCGATTCCGCGCCTACAGCGCGGGCAGCTTCCCGAACGGCAAGGTCCACCCGGTCGCGCTCGAGGTGCTGACGACGCTCAACCATCCTGTCGAGCAGCTTCGCTCGAAGAGCTGGGACGAGTTCGCCGCGCCCGGCGCCCCCGCGCTCGATTTCGTGTTCACGGTCTGCGACAATGCGGCCGGAGAGGTCTGCCCTATCTGGCCGGGCCAGCCGATGACCGCGCATTGGGGCCTGCCCGATCCGGTCGCCGTCGACGGGAGCGCCGCCGAGCAGCACGCCGCCTTTTTCGACACCTACCGGATGCTCTCCAACCGGATCGGCCTGTTCATCAACCTGCCGCTGGAATCGATCGACCGGCTCAGCCTCCAGCGCCGCCTCCATGGCATCGGCAAGGTTTCGGACGAAGCGCCCTCGGATGCGGCCTAGCCTCGGCCGGCGGCTCGCCGCCGAAGCGGTCGGCTCCGGCTTCCTGTTCGCGACGGTGGTCGGCTCGGGCATCATGGCGGAGCGTCTCGCGGACGGCAATGTCGCGATCGCGCTGCTCGGCAACACGCTCGCGACCGGCGCGATCCTGTTCGTGCTGATCACCGTGCTCGGCTCGATCTCGGCGCACATGAACCCGGCCGTCAGCTTCGTCGCCGCGCTGCGCGGCGAACTCGGCGCGCGCGATGCGATGCTTTATGCCGTTGCGCAGATCGCCGCCGGCTGCCTGGGCGTATGGATCGCGCATCTCATGTTCGAAGTGCCGATATTTCAGCTTTCCACCAAGGCCCGCACGGGCATTGGCCAGTGGACCGGCGAGTTCGTCGCTACCTTCGGCCTCATCCTGACCATTATCGGCACCATGCGCCACCGCCCTGCATGGATCGCGCCGAGCGTGGCGCTCTACATTACGGCCGCCTACTGGTTCACGTCCTCGACCAGCTTCGCCAACCCCGCGATCACGATCGCGCGAGCGCTCACCGACAGCTTCGCCGGCATCGCCCCGGTTGACGTGCCCGGCTTCATTCTGGCGCAGTTCTGTGGGGCTGTCGCGGGCGCACTGACAGCGAAGCGCTTGTTCGGCTGACAGGCGATCGTTCGCCTTTTCGATATGGAGTCCTCGGAACTGACGTCCGCCAATTGCCAAAGTAGAATGCCCACGAAATGGGGTGGTGTCCCGAAATATTGCGAGGCTCTTATCTTTCGATATATTGAATAAAGCTGACAGTCATGGGATTGTGGTGGCAGTAAAATAGGCTCTGAGGGGGGAAGAGTCCATGTCCCGTTGCCGCGATCTGCTTTCGTATGGACGCCTGGCAAAAGCTTCGGGAATCATTCCGTTGCTGCGCGGGGCGAGTTTGGCCCTGGCGGGACTTGCCGTTGGCTCGCCTGCATTGAGCGCGACCCAATGGGGTTCGTACCAGTGGGCGTCAAATCCCAGCCCTTTGACGGTGCGCAAGGCCCTTACCGGTGCCTGGGGTGGTTATGTCGACAGGGCGGCAGCCGACTGGACATTCGCCAGCGGGACGACATCCTTTGCGATGTCGATGTCGACCATTGCCGAAACGGGCTCGGTCAAGCCGTCGACCTGCAAAGGCCCCACCGGGGCGGTGGAGGTATGTAACAGCAAATACGGCAATAATGGCTGGTTGGGCATTGCCCAGATCTGGACCTCGGGAAACTATATTCTGAAGGGGTCGGTCAAATTGAACGACAGCTATTTCACCCTGGCGCAATACGCGACCACGGCGTGGAAAAATCTCGTCTCCTGTCAGGAGGTTGGCCATACCCTCGGGCTGAGCCACGATGACACGACGTTCGGAAATCCGAATTACGGCACCTGCATGGATTACACCAATTCACCGACGGGCGGTGGCGCCAACGGTACGTTGGACAATGAATATCCCAATGACATGGATTACGCGCTGCTCGAATGCATCTACACATCGTCGTCGGGGTGCGGGAACAAATCTGCCTATCTCAATACGAAGACGGCGGCGGGCGTGCCGGTCTCAAGCCCGGGAAGCATGCCTACCGATTTCGGCATCCGAAGGGTGGGCGACCGGATCCCCGAAGACGTCGATCCCGGAAACTCCCCTGCCGAATGGGGCAAGGCCGTCGCATTTACCCATGACGGTCGGGGCCGCATTTACGAACGGGTGATCGGCCCCGGAAGAAAGATCATCACAGAGGTTTTCTGGGTGCCGCGCTAGACGTTCATGCCTGAACAAGCGTCCGTTTGAACGGCAGCATCGCTATTCGGCGTCTTTTGGCGCATCCGCCCCTTCCTCTTCCCCAATCTCAACCATCACCTCATTCTGCCGCAACGGCCCCGGCATGATCGGGCTATCGTAGAAGGCGTGCTCGATCGGGCCGATCGCCGCGATCCCCCGCTCCACCAGCCGCTCGCGCAGCTCCGCTTCCTTCGCGGCGATCAGCTTGTCGTCCGCCCGGCCGCCGAAACGCAGCACGGCGACCATGCGCGCGGGCACCTCGGCGATGGCGACGCCACGCCCCGGCGCGGGCAGGTCCGCGCGGGCGAGCGCCCTGGGCATGATGAAGCGGATCGTCCAGTCCTTTCCGCCGTGCACGGCGAACACCGGCGCCGTCGGCGCGATCTCGTCGCCCTCGCGCGATTCGGCGAAGATATAGTCGGCGAGCAGGCCGAAGCCGTTGCCGAGCGCGCGGTCGCGCGATCCGGGCTGATGCGTTTCGGCGACGATCAGCGCCGGATAGCGACGGATCTCGAACGGGCCGTCGCTCTCGATCGTCTCATGATCGGGAGTCTCGATCGATTTTTCGCGGAAATACATCCACGCCGCGCCCGCCGCCGCAACGCCGGCCACGCCCGCCAAAATCTTGCCCAGCCCGATCCGCGCCATCGTCACTCCTTCCACCAATACTAAACGGCGTTGTTCGTTATATGCGCGCAACGAAGTTTAAGCGCCGTCAACCTTAGATGGCTAAACGGCCATTTACCATGAATGCACGTCTTTTCTTATGCCCCCGATGCCAAGAAGCGCCATCGGTTTGTTGATTGGAATCAATGCGACGCAAGCTCCTTTCAGGTGAAGCGCTGGGTGGCGAGCGGCAGATGCCGCGGCTGGGCGCCGTCGCCTTGCTCGAGATCAGCCACGCTGCGAACGACCATGACGAGCATCTCGTCTCCGAGCAGCTTCGCCAGCTCATCCGTACCGCGCCGATCCTGCTGATCGCCCATTTCATCGGCGGGGTCGGCCTGCTGTTCACCATGTACAGTTCGGGGGACCGCTGGTTCACCCTGATCGGGTTGGCGCTCGTTTCCGTGACCTTGTTCCTCGACGCGGCGTTCAGCGGCATCGCGCGGATGAAGTTCCTGAAGAACAAGCCGCCCTATGTCGGTGCGCGGATCGCGACGGCCTACGGCCTGCTCGTCGGCATGACGTGGAGCGCGCTGCTCCTGATCGGCATCCCCAGTCAGGAATTCGGCCAGCAGGCGGTGATCGGCATCGCCTTCGCCGGGACGGGCACGGTCGCCGCGCTTGTGATGGCCGCCGTGCCGATCGTGCTGATCGTCCACTGGGTGATCCTGATCTGCGCGCTCGCCTTCAGCTTCGGCAGCTCGGCGGTCGCGCTGACCCTGTCGGGCATCTGCTTCTGCGTCGCGGCGGTGGCGATCAGCCAGGCGCGGCGGCGGCTGGTCGCCTCGCGCTGCCAGCATGAACAGGACCGCGAAGGCCGCACCGCGCGCCAGCTCCTCGCCGAGTTCGAACATGGCGGCAAGGCCTGGCTGTGGGAGACCAACACCGACGGCCGACTGACCTATATCTCCAAGCAGCTCGCGCTGTCGCTGACCGGCGAGGCGGATTCGCTGCTTGGCACGGCGCTGACCGACCTTATCCAGCCGGATCAGGGCGAGCAATTGCACTCGGGCGGCGGAGAGCGCACGCTCGGCTTCCATCTTTCGACGCGCCTGCCCTTCGCCGATCTGGTGGTGCGCGCCAAGACGCCGGGCGCGGCGCGCTGGTGGTCACTCTCGGGCCGTCCCGCCTTCGACGATTTCCAGCGTTTCACCGGCTTCCGGGGGGTCGGCACCGACCTCACCGAGATGCGTCGCTCGGAGGCGGAGATCAACCGCCTCGCCCGCTACGACGCGCTGACCGGCCTGCCCAACCGCGTGGTGATGCGCCAGACGCTCGACCAGGCGGTGCGCGGCGAGCACAGCAAGCAGGATTTTTGCGCACTGTTCCTGCTCGATCTGGACCGGTTCAAGAACGTCAACGACACGCTCGGCCACCCGGTCGGCGACGCGCTGCTGCGCCACGTCGCCGAACGCCTGCTGCGCGAGGTGGGCGAACGCGGCCGCGTCGGTCGGCTCGGCGGCGACGAGTTCAACGTTGTGCTGCCCGGCGTGATGGATCGCACCGCGCTGAGCGCGCTCGCCGAGCGTGTCATTCATTCGCTGTCGCAACCCTATGTGATCGAAGGCTCGACCATCTCGATCGGCGCGTCGATCGGCATCGCGCTGGCTCCGCACGACGGCGATTGCGCGGATTCGTTGGTCCGCAACGCCGATCTGGCGCTCTACGCCGCCAAGGCGGCGGGCAAGGGCGTTCACCGATTCTACGAAAGCGCGATGCACGCCGACGCCAAGGACCGCCGTCTGCTCGAGACCGATCTCCGCCATGTCCTGCGCGACAATGGCCTGCGGCTCGAATATCAGCCGGTGGTGAGCGCCAAGACCGAGCAGATCGTCGGTTTCGAGGCGCTGATCCGCTGGACCCACCCGACGCGCGGACCGATTTCCCCCGAGATCTTCATCCCGCTGGCGGAGGAAATCGGCCTCATCCCCGCGATCGGCGAATGGGTTATCCGCACCGCGTGCCGCGAAGCCGCACAATGGCCGGAGCCGATCCGCATCGCGGTGAACCTTTCGCCTCTCCAGTTCGCCAACCCGTCGCTGCCGGCGGTGGTGATGAGCGCGCTCGCCGCCGCTGGTCTGGCGCCCGACCGGCTCGAGCTCGAGATCACCGAAAGCGTGTTCCTCAACGATTCCTCCAGCACGGATGAGATGTTCCAGCGCCTCGAGGGGCTCGGCGTGCGGCTCGCGCTCGATGATTTCGGCACCGGCTATTCCTCGCTAGGCTATCTGAAGAAGGCGCCGTTCAACAAGATCAAGATCGACCAGAGCTTCGTGCGCGGCGCCGCCATCCCCGGCAACCGCAACGCCGCGATCATCAAGGCGATCGTCGCGCTCGCCGAAAGCCTCGAGATGGAGACGACGGCCGAGGGCGCCGAAAATCATGACGAGGTCGCGCTGATCCGCTCGCTCGGTTGTTCGCATATCCAGGGCTATATCTTCGGCAAGCCGATCCCCGCCGACGACGCGCGGCATCTGCTCACGCGCGGCGTGAAGCTCGAAGCCAAGGGGCATGGCGTGAGCCGCGAGCCGCGCATCGCGATCCTGCGATCGGCGGTGCTGCACGTCGAGAACCAGCAATTCGCCGTCCGCGTCCGCAACGTCTCGACCGGCGGCATCATGGCCGAGACGCCGCGATCGGTGGCGGACGAATCGCGGGTGGAGATCGAGTTCAGCGAGGGCCAGCGCTTTCCGGGCAGGATCCGCTGGACCAGCCAGGGCAGGGTCGGCGTCCAGTTCGACACGCCGTTCAGCCTTGATCAGCTCGCGCCGATCCGGCCGCAGACGGCGGACCTCAGGCTCAACCGCGCGGCCAACCAGCCGGTGAAGGCGAACCGCAGGACCGGCAGCCGGGCGGGCTGACCGCCCCGGCTGGGGTCTGCAAGGCTGGCCCAAAGCATCGGCACTGAAGCGCAACCTTGTTCCCCAGCCCTTCGGCTGCCGCCTGCGGCGGCCGCTCAGGATAAACTTCGTCCCTTTAGGGACGAAAGCTGGGGTCCAGTTCGACGGTGGGCCTGGACCCCAGCTTTCGCTGGGGAACGGTTCAGTCTGAACAGGGCAGTTTCCAGACGGCACAAAACGCCCGACGCGGCGTTGCATCTGCACGCCGGCCCCACGCCGACGGGAAGTGACAGGAGAGAATAATGAGAAAATCCATCTTGGGCGCGCTCGCCTGCCTCACGCTGGCTGGCTCGGTTCCGGCGCTTGCGCAAGGCGGCTGGGATCGCGGCGGCTGGGATCGGGAGCGTTTCTGGCAGGGCGCATCCGCCGATCCGCTGGCACGTATCGATTTCCTGCAGCGCCGCATCGACCGGGGCGTAGCGGACGGCAGCCTTACCCGCAAGGAAGCGCGCGCCTCCCAGCAGTCCCTCAACAAGATCCGCCGCGATGCCCGTCGGATGGGCCGGATCGACAATCGCGAAGCCGCGCAGCTCAACGACAGACTCGACGACCTCGCTCGCAAGATTCGCATGCGCCGCACCGACGAAGACTATGCCCGCTTCCGAACCGATTATGATGCGTCGCGCTACTATCGCGACGATCCGCGCTATCAGGAACGGCGATTGACGTCCGACGATTATGTTTATCGCGGTTCAGACGGCCGCTATTACTGCAAGCGCAGCGACGGCACGACCGGCCTGATCGTCGGTGCGGCGGCTGGCGGGATCCTGGGCAATGTCATCGACGGCGGTGGCAACCGGCTCGCCGGCACGCTCATCGGCGGCGCACTGGGCGCTCTCGCGGGCCGATCGATCGACCAGAGCAGCGACGTCCGCTGCCGATAGGACCAGTCGTACCCCAGCGAAAGCTGGGGTCCAGTTTCAACGCTGGTGCTGGACCCCAGCTTTCGCTGGGATACCAGTGCGTCAAATTGCTCGATGCTCTAGCTCAAGCAATCCTGTAGAAATCGGCAATCCGATCGAGCGCCAGGCACAGGACCAGCTTGCCCGCCCGCTTGGGCCAGCCCAACGCGCCTTCGGCCGAGGCGAGGCCCTCGCCCGCGCAGATCACACGCCAGAGAATATCGCTGAGCCCGCCGCCGGCATGGGCAACCGCCGCATCGAAGCGCTGACGTGCCGAGATCTGCGCGAGCGTGGGATCGAGCCGCTCATGGGGCAGCCCCTTGCCGCCGGCAGGGCTGGCATCCCAGCGCATCGTCACGCGCGGGCCCAGCCCGGCGAGCGTCCAGTCCGCGCGCAGGCGGTCCCCCGCCGCGAACTGCCGCTCGCTGATCATGCCGCGCGCCATCAGCCAGCCGAGCGGCGATTCCCCGAGATTGACCGTCACGCTGCGCGTGCGCCGCGCGCGCTCGGGCCCATCCGCCTGTTCCGGCAGGCCGCGTTCGACGAGGAGCCGGTTCGCGCGCGCTTCGGATCGCCTGCGAACATTCCAGGCCTCCCCCGCCACCGTCAGCCGAAGCCGGCTCCCGGCAATCCGGGCGACGAGATTGAACCGTTCAAGTTCCTCGACGGCGTTGTCGGGCGCGCGGAGCGTTCCGCATGCCCACCCGTCGTTGACCCGGTTGAACCTCCGCCCCTCGCCCATTGCTTCGAGAATAGTCCGCCCATCTTGGCTGATCGTCCGGCTCATGCTTCGCGCCTTTCCAGTTCGAGTCGCGAATCACTTGCCACGGAGGCAAAGCTGTAGGACAGAGGATAACCGTATCGGTTCGCGATTCTTTTTCGGGGGGAATATTGCCGTGATCACATGCATCCGCGAAGTGCGGAGAGCGAAGGGCCTGACCTTGCAGGACGTCGCTTCCCGCTGCACGCCGCCCACCACGCCCCAGACCATCGGCCGGCTCGAGACCGGGACGCGAACCGTCTCGGTGGGCTGGCTCAATCGCATAGCGGCGGCGCTCGATGTCGAGGCGGCCGATCTGGTGCGGCTGCCGGAACGCGCCGACCTGCCGGTGGCCGCCATTCTCGAGCCCTCCGGCGCGCACGCACCCAGGCGCGAGGCGGTGGTCGTCCCGGCGCAGGCAAGTCCCAATCTGATCGCGGTGATGGTCGAAGCGGGGATCGGCGACTATCGCGCCAATGACGAGATCTGGTGCGACCGGATGCAATCGGGCGATTTCGGCCGCGCGCTCAACCGCGACGTGCTCGTGCCGCGCCCCGCTGGCCGCTATCTGTTCGGCCGGCTGATCGACCGGCAGGACGGCAAGCTTCTCATCCTGCCGCTCGGCACCGGCGCGCGCCAACAGGTCGTGGCCGACCCGCCCTGGCTCGCGGTAGCGGTGAAACTGGTACGGCCGCTTTAGGGGCGCCCAAAGCGGCCCCTCCTAATCATCGGAATAGGCCACGGAGAAGATCTCGGGCGCATAGAAGACGCGGGGATTTTTTCCAGAACTGCTCTCTGTAAGAATGCCTGCATTGATCATCGCATCGACATCCGCCCGCGCCGTTGGATAGGAGATACCGAGTTCAGCCGTGAGATCTTGATATCGCACCAGCGGCGACGAAAACAGCTTCGGAACCAGATGGATAAGTCGATCACGGCCATTCATGGCTCGTATTCGCTCTTCATATCCTTGCCGTATCTCCAGCAGTTTTTTTACGCGTATGACCGTGCTTCTGCCGACCTCGATAGTGGCCAACAGGCACAACTTGATCCAATCGTCCCACGCCTCTTTCGCGCTTACGTTGAACAAGCTGTCGATATAATCGTCCTTGTGACGCTCGAAATATTCGCTGAGGTACAGCCAAGGCATGTCGAAATCGCAGCAGCGATAAATCATGAGCGCCAGCAGCAAACGCCCGACCCGTCCGTTGCCGTCCCGAAAGGGATGGATTGTTTCAAACTGATAGTGGACCATGAAAGCGCGGATGAGCGGATCGATATCCGTTTCTTCCGCGAGATTCTTTTCCAACCGCCCCATGAGAGCGGCGAGATGCTCCGACGGGGGCGGCGTAAAGCGATTTCCCGCGCCGATGTGGACCTGGTTTATACGGATTTCGCCTGGGCTCTTGTCATCGCCACGGACACCCCCAAGCAGCGTCTTGTGCAGTTGCCGGATCAGCCATTCGGAAAAGGGGTAGCCATCGGCCACGAGCGACTGTCCCAGATCCAACGCGCGTTGATAATTATGAACCTCGCGCCAGGAATTGACCGGATCGGCGTTCGATGATGGATCGCGCGGATTTTTCTCATAGGCAAGAAGCTCTTCGGGCGTCGCATATGTGCCCTCCAAACTGGAGGAGCGCAGCGCTTCCCTCTGTCGAAGCGGACGAGTGAGAAGGCCATGATCCGGCAGTGTTTTTCCTATGCCGCGAAGTTCGCCAACAAGTTCGCGCGCCTGAACCCATAGCGTCACGAGGGGGACGGGAACGGTATAGGCGGCAGGGAGTGGATCGGGTATGAAGGCCGTCTCTTTGACGCCTATCGAAACGAGTTCGCCGGCAGGGTGTGTGAACCGACTCGCATCCATTTTTATAGGCTCCGCTTATTAACGAAATTTTTGACGCGGAATTTTCCTATCATACCCTATATGCCGCGTGCATCACACTAATTATAAAAAATTTGGAAATATTTTTCCAGTCATAAGCAGCTTTGGACAATTTCTTTATAGTCTGGAGTTAACCATCGCGCTGGACCTTTCGCTCATGTGAGAGCCTTTCATATTGCGGCCGCGCCTAGGTTGCTTCGGAATTAGGAATGCTCCCTTGCGCTTTCGCAAAAGCACCGTAGAAGCCCGGTGTTCGTGCGCCCGGGCGGTTAGCTCAGTTGGTAGAGCATCTCGTTTACACCGAGAGGGTCGGCGGTTCGAGCCCGTCACCGCCCACCATTGCCACGCATGGCAATCATATTGCAGTTTACACTCCCGCCGCCATTTGCCGCGTGGCAGAAAGACATTCGAGCACCGTCTCCGCCATATCGGACGACAGCTCGATGAATATGCGTCGCCTATCGCGCGGGTCGGCGACGCGGACGAACATGCCGAGATCGGTCAGCGTCTTGATCCAGCGCAGGGCGGTGGTCGGGGGCACGGCGGCGGCGATGCACAGGCTCGATACCGCGACCGTCCGGCCCTCCAACCGGGCGGCCGCAAGATCGAGCAGCATGTCCCATGCCGGATCGGCGAACAACTCGGCCGGGAAAAATTGCTCACGCATCCTGCGCGCGCGGATCATCGCGCGGATGACGGGAGCATCGATCGGGAGATCGGCCGCTCCGTCGCGCTTTGACAGAACCTCGCGCTGACGCTCGGACAGCGCCGCCAGCGCCTGGGCGATGCGGCTCACCTCGTCGCTCAGTTCGCGCAGGCGCGCCGTGCCACGATCGGCGGTGACATCGTTGAGCGCCAGCACGCGCGGCGTCAGCATTCGCGCGACCGCGCCGGCGACATGGGGCTGGTCGGGTGAGCAGAGAAGCTGAACGTCATGATGCCCCGCGCGGGCCGCCGCGACGTCGATCATGCCGCCATGGATCAGCGCGATGCTCGCGAAGCGATGCGATCTCGCTCCCTCTTCCAGCGACTCGAGGATTCCGTCGACCGCCGAGGCGCCCGCGAATTCGAGATCGGCGATCACGCCATCGGGCGCGGCATGGTCGGCGATCCGCCCGACCGCGTCTCCGAGCGGGAGCGCCGCACTGATCCGCCCGCCTTCGCGCGCCACCATGCGCCCGAACCAGGCCAGCCGTTCCGGATCGTCCGAAAAGATCAGGACCGACGGGCCAGGGTGATATTCGACCTGATCGAACTCGCGCGGGATGGACAACTGCGTCATCGAAGCTCCTCCGAATTCGCGCGAATATGAGACCATTTCGGATCGAACCGCCAGCAGGGAATGATCCGAAACGGAGACATTCCAATCCGAACCGGCGGGAACCCTTTGGCGGCCGGCCCCGTTGAACGGGCTCATACAACCGGGAGCACATCATGTCGGGCAAATATAGCCAGCGCAACCAGCAGGGCCGCCACCGTATCGCCGATAGCGAACCGCTCGCGATCCGGCTGCTGAAGGAGGAGCATCACATCTTCCGCGATCTGTTCGACCGCGCCGAACAGGCCGAGGATGATGCGGCGCTGCCGCCGATCGCCGCCGAACTCTGCATGCGGCTGGCGGTCCACATGACGATCGAGGAGGAGATCCTCTACCCCGCGCTCAAGCCGATCCTCGGCGAGGATGAAATCAACGAGGGCATCGTCGAGCACGCCTCGGGCAAGGCGCTGGCCGCCGAGATCGAGCAGCTCGACGGCGACGAGACGCTCTACCGCGCCAAGATCCATGTGCTCGGCGAGGAAACGGTCCACCATATCGACGAGGAAGATGAAGAGATGTTCGCCGAGGCTGCAGAGGCGCATGGCAAGGGCAAGATCGACCTCGACGCGCTGGGCGAAAAGCTGCGCGCACGGCAGGCAGACCTCTATGATCAGATCGAGCGCACCGGCGAACTCGGCAAGACCCGCGAGGCCAAGGCCGAGGAGGTGGAAAAGGTTTGAGATCCGTTCCCCGGCGGAGGCCGGGGTCCAGGTGGGAAATCGGGGATAGGTTGGGAAACCCTTCCGACGTTCCGCACCTGGACCCCGGCCTTAGCCGGGGAACAATTAGGCCCCGCCCCTCCCGTCGTCCGCCTTGCCCTTCTGGCGCGTGTAGAGCAGCGCGGCGACCACCGCCGCCGAGCCGATGCCGACGCCCACGGCGGCCCATTTGGCGACGTCCGACTTGGCGGCTTTCCTGAGCGCGCTCACCGCCGCCACCGCGCCGATCGCGGCCGGGCCTTCCTTGTGGGTTTCGGTCTCGTCGCTCATCAGTGCGCCATCGCTTTCACTATATCCTCGACCATCTTCTTGGCGTCGGCCAGCAACATCATCGTATTGTCCATGTAGAAGACGTCATTGTCGACGCCGGCATAACCGACGCCGCCCATCGATCGTTTCACGAACAGGACGGTCTTCGCCTTTTCCACGTCGAACACCGGCATGCCGTAGATCGGCGAGCCCTTGTCGGTCTTGGCCGCCGGGTTCACCACGTCGTTGGCGCCGATGATGAAGGCGACGTCGGCCTGCGCGAACTCCGAGTTGATGTCCTCCAGTTCGAACACCTCGTCATAGGGTACGTTCGCCTCGGCGAGCAGCACGTTCATATGACCGGGCATGCGGCCCGCGACCGGGTGGATCGCATATTTGACCGAAACGCCCTCGGCCTTCAGCAGGTCGCCCATCTCGCGCAACGCATGCTGGGCCTGCGCCACTGCCATGCCGTAGCCGGGGATGATGATGACGCTCTCGGCCTGCTTCATCAGGAACGCCGCGTCCTCGGCCGATCCGCGCTTCCACGGCCGCTGCTCCTTGGCCTCGCCGCCGCCCGACGACGCCTCGGCGCCGAAGCCGCCGGCGATCACCGAAATGAAGCTGCGGTTCATCGCCTTGCACATGATGTAGCTAAGGATCGCGCCCGACGAGCCGACCAGCGCGCCGGTGATGATCATCGCCGTGTTGTGGAGCGTGAAGCCCATCGCGGCGGCGGCCCAGCCCGAATAGCTGTTGAGCATCGAAACGACGACCGGCATGTCCGCGCCGCCGATCGGGATGATCAGCAGGAAGCCGATCAGGAAGCTGAGCGCGGTCACCGTCCAGAACACCCACGGGCTCTGGTCGGTCACGAAATACGCCACCAGCCCGAGGATCGCGGCGAGTGTGCCGAGATTGATGACATGGCGGCCGGGCAGCATAATCGGCTTGCCCGACATGTTTCCGTTGAGCTTCAGGAAGGCGATCACCGATCCCGAGAAGGTGATCGCGCCGATCGCGACGCCGAGGCCCATCTCGATCCGGCTGACCGGCAGGATCGAGATGATCGAGGGGCCGTAGATCGGGGTGATGCGCTGGGCGATGCCGAACGCCTCGGGATTGAGATAGGCCGCCGCCGCCACCAGCACTGCCGCCATGCCGACCAGCGAGTGGAACGCGGCTACGAGCTGCGGCATCGCCGTCATCGCGATGCGGCGGGCGATCACGAAACCGATCGTGCCGCCGATGATGATCGCGCCGGCGATCTCGGCGATGCTGGCGATTTCGTGCGTGATCAGCGTGGTGATCACCGCCAGCCCCATGCCGAACATGCCGAAGCGGTTGCCCCGGCGCGAACTGGTCGGGCTCGACAAGCCCCGGAGCGCGACGATGAAGCAGACGCCGGAGACCAGATAGGCCAGCGACACCCAGGGATTCACGGGAACGGCCTCATGCATGTTCTTGCCCCCTTAGCCCTTCTTCTCTTTTTTCTTGTACATCGCCAGCATCCGCTCGGTGACCGCGAACCCCCCGAAGATGTTCACGCTCGCCAGTACTACCGCGACCAGCCCGAGCCACTTCGCGCTTGGCGACCCGCCCGCCGCCGCCGCGATCAGCGCCCCGACGATGATCACCGAGGAAATCGCGTTGGTCACCGCCATCAGCGGCGTGTGCAGCGCCGGCGTCACCGACCAGACGACATAGTAGCCGACGAATACGGCGAGGACGAAGATCGACAGGATCGAGATGAAGTCCATTATTATACCTCCCCGGCACGGGGAGGGGGACCGCTCGCCGCAGGCGAGTGGTGGAGGGGGGCCGCAGCGTACGCAACGACAGAAGCCGCAACAGCCTCCACATTCCGCAACACCTCGACCGCAGCGATCCGCAGCACCCTGTACCCGTTTTCTTCAAGAAATTGATCGCGCAAACGGTCCCGCACCGGCCGTTCGCCACGATTATGTGCCTCGCCATCGATCTCGATGACAAGCGATGCCTGGCTGCAATAGAAATCGACCACATAGGGGCCGATCGGATGCTGACGCCTGAACTTCACTCCAGTTTTGCGCCCACGTAGCTGCTGCCAGAGCAAGACTTCGGGAAGGCTCATATCTTTTCTGAGTGTACGGGCGGTAACCGTCTCCGGGCGAGGCACTTGCCGCACGCCCCCTCCACCGGCTTCGCCGGTCCCCCTCCCCTTGCCGGGGAGGATCACGACAGCAACCTCGCGTTCACGACCTTGCCGTCCCTGGTCAGCCGCACCGCGTCGCCGATTTCCTCGTCGAGGACGGGGGCGCCCTTGTCCTTGTCCCAGAAGGCGGAGAGGAAGTTGTAGAGGTTGCGCGCGAACAGCGCGGAGGCGTCCGCCGCCATCGTGCCGGCCATGTTCTTCGCGCCGACGATCTTCACCCCATGCTTCTCGACCACCTCGCCCGCGACACAGCCCTCGACATTGCCGCCGCTCTCGGCCGCGAGATCGACGATCACGCTGCCGGGGCGCATCGACGCGATCTGGGCGTCCGAGATCAGGCGCGGCGCGGGGCGGCCGGGGATCAGCGCGGTGGTGATGACGATGTCCTGCTTGGCGATGTGCGAGGAGACCAGCTCGGCCTGGGCCTTCTGATACTCTTCCGACATCTCGGTTGCGTAGCCGCCCGAGCCCTCGCCTTCGATCCCCTTGACGCTCTCGACGAAGATCGGCTTGGCACCGAGCGACTGGATCTGTTCTTTAGTGGCCGAGCGCACGTCGGTTGCCGAGACCTGCGCGCCCAGGCGGCGCGCGGTCGCGATGGCCTGGAGACCCGCGACGCCCACGCCCATGATGAAGGCGCGCGCGGCCGAAACCGTTCCCGCCGCCGTCATCATCATCGGGAAGGCGCGGCCATACTGCTCGGCCGCGACGATCACTGCCTTGTAGCCCGCCAGGTTCGACTGCGAGGACAATATGTCCATCGATTGGGCGCGGGTGATGCGCGGCATGAACTCCATCGCCAGCGCCTCGAAACCCGCCGCCGCATAGGCATCGACCCGCGCCCGCTCCCCGAAAGGATTGAGCCCGGCAACGATCCACGCGCCCGGTTTTGCGCCAGCCAGCGCAGCCGGGTCCGGCCCCTGAATCCCCAGCACGATATCAGCCCCGGCGAGCGTCGCACCCCTATCGCCGACACTGGCGCCCGCCTCGGCATAGGACGCATCGCCATAGGATGCAGCGGATCCCGCCCCTGCTTCGACCGCGACCTCAGCGCCCAGGGCGATGAACTTCTTCACCGTCTCCGGAGTGGCGGATACGCGCCGCTCGCCGGGAGCAGCCTCCCGCAGAACGGCGATCCTGAGCGCCACGGCTCAGCCCGCGATCAGCAGGATGACGATGAAGGCGACGATGAAGCTGAGCGCCGCGCCCCATTTGAACAGATTCAAGAAGCCCGAATAAGTCGCGACATGCGCCGGCATGTCTTTCTGTGCATCGCCGTTGGCGGCCATTTCATCTCCCCGGTTCAGTTTCGAGAGATGGCTTCTAGTGGCATGATCGGCCCTGCTCAAGCCCGTCGCGCGGCACCGCTGGTACCGGTTACACGCCGACGCCCTTTTCTTAGGGCATCCCGTCGCGCCGCCGGTTTAATCCCGCTTTTACCTGTTCCGCCTAAGATTGTGTCTCCGGATGGGACATTTGGGATAGACGATGGCACTTCGCGGCGAACGTTCCTTGCTGCTGATCGACGACGAGCCAGCGCAGAGCCGGCTGATCGAGGCGATCGCCGCGCGCGCCGGCTGGCGCGTGATTCGCGCGGCCGACCTCGACCAGGCGATGGAAGTGCTCGAGGGCCCCGGCGCGCGCTCGATCGACGTGGTGCTGATCGATCAATGGTCGCCGGACAGCAGCGGCGCCGAGCTGGTGCGCGCGCTCCGCGCAAGCTTCGCGCACTTGCCGGTGATGATCCTGACCGCGCAGAATAGTTCCGAAAAGGCCGTGGAGGCGATGCGCGCCGGCGCGACCGATTTCCTGATCAAGCCGATCGCGCCCGATCGCCTGCTCACCGCGCTCGAAACCCTGCGCGACACCGCCAATCCCAAGGGTGAGCTTCGCCCGCTCAGCGAAAAGATCTCCTACGCGCTGGCATTCGACGAGATCGTCGGCTCCGCACCCGAATTCCGCGCCGCGCTGGCGATCGCCGCCAAGGCCGCGCGCGCGCGCGTGCCCGTGCTGATCGAAGGCGAGAGCGGCACGGGCAAGGAAGTGATCGCGCAGGCCATCCATTCCGCCTCCCCGCGCGGCAAGCGGCCGATGTTCGTGGTCAATTGCGGCGCGATCCCGACCAACCTGATCGAATCCGAGCTGTTCGGCCATGAGAAGGGCGCCTTCACCGGCGCGTTCGAGCGCCAGGTCGGCCGTTTCGCGCATGCCGAAGGCAGCACCATGTTCCTCGACGAGGTCGGCGAGCTGCCGCTCGACGCGCAGGTCAAGCTGCTGCGCGTGCTGCAATCGGGCGAGATCCAGCCGCTCGGCAGCCGCCATGCCAGCCATGTCGACGTGCGCGTGATCGCCGCCACCAACCGCAACCTCGCCGAGGACATCGCCGAGGGCCGCTTCCGCGAGGATCTCTATTACCGGCTCAACGTCGTTCCGGTCAGCATCCCGCCCCTGCGCAACCGCACCGGCGACATTCCCGCGCTCGCCCGCCATCTGCTGACGCGGATCGGCCAGCAGCCCGGCATGCGCCGGATCAGCATCACCGACGAGGCCATCCAGCTCCTCTCGAGCTTCAGTTGGCCGGGTAATGTGCGCCAGCTCCACAATGCCCTGTTCCGCGCGGCGATCCTGTGCGAGGGCGACACGCTCACCGCCACCGATTTTCCGCACATCGCGGTCGAGGCATCGCATCAGGCGGCCACGCCCCGCGTGCTCGGCGCCGTGGCCAATACGGCAGGCGGCGGCATCACCCTGTTCGAAGCGAACGGCCATCTGCGTTCGCTCAACGACATCGAGGCCGACGTGATCCGCCTCGCCATCGGCCATTATCGCGGCCGCATGAGCGAAGTCGCCCGCCGCCTCGGCATCGGCCGTTCGACCCTCTACCGCAAGCTCGCGGAGCTGGGGATCAGCGACGCGGCGTAAGCGCCCGTACCGTGCCCCGGCGAAGGCCGGGGTCCAGTCAGGAAAGCTACGATACGAAGCGTTTCATCGGATAAATACTCCAACTGGACCCCGGCCTCCGCCGGGGAACAATTCTGTCCTGGCAGATCACATCCTCGGCGTCAGCGCCTCGTCCCGCGTCCCGCGCCAGACCTTGAGGGCCTGGACCGTCTCCGGCACGTCGTGGACACGGAGTACCTGCACGCCCTGCTCGACGCCCTTCAGCGCCAGCGCGATCGATCCGCCGAGGCGGCGCTCCACGGGCGCTTCATTGTCGAGCGCGCCGATGATGCGCTTGCGGCTGGCGCCAAGGACGATCGGACAGCCGAGGCCGTGGAAGAGCGCGAGGCCGTTGAGCAGAGCGAGATTGTGCGCGATCGTCTTGCCGAAGCCGATGCCGGGATCGATCAGGATGCGCTCGCGGGCGATCCCCGCCGCCTCGGTCGCCGCGATCCGCGCCTCCAGCCAGTCATGGACCTCGATCAGCACATCGCCGTAGGTCGGGTTGGTCTGCATGTCCTGCGGGCTGCCCTGATGATGCATCAGCACCACCGGGCATCCCGCCGCCGCGATCGCCGCCATCGCCTCGGGGTCGTAAGTGAGCGCCGAGACATCGTTGACCAGCCCCGCCCCCGCCGCGACCGCCGCCGTCATCACCGCCGCCTTGCGCGTATCGGCCGAGACCGCGACGCCCGCGCGCGCCAGCCGCTCGATCACCGGCACGACCCGCGCCGCCTCGTCGCCTTCCCAGACAGTCGCGGCACCCGGCCGGGTGGATTCGCCGCCGACATCGACGATCGCGGCGCCTTGCGCGGCCATCGCCACCCCCGCCGCAGCCGCAGCCTCGGGATCGCCGACATGCCGGCCGCCGTCGGAGAAGCTGTCCGGGGTGACGTTGAGGATCGCCATCACCGACGGCTGATCGAAGCGGATCGTGCGCGATCCCAGCGTCAGCGCGGGCCGAGAGGAGGTGATCCGCGCAAGGATCGCCCGGCCCTCCTCGTCCAGCTCGGCCTCCAGCCGATCGACCGGCACCAGCCGCTGCGACACGCGGCGGCCATCCTCCGCGCGAATGATCTCGACCGCGGAAAACCAGACCAGCCCGCCAGCCAGCCGCATCACCTGCCCATCATAGCCGAAGGGCGCGTCGACAAAGCCGGTGGGGCGGAGATAGGTTTTGCTCATCGCCCCTCCCTATCGCGATCCGGCGGGCGCCGCGAGGGGCTTCGACGGACGGCGCGGATTGGTCGAAAGGCTGTCTCGCGGGCGGGCATTTCTATATCTCTGGATGAATTGACCAACCACCTGATAATCGGCATGTTTCCGTCATGAGTTCGGCCGTCAGCGAGTGGGAAATCTGGTCCAGCGTGCACCGCCTACACCGGCAGCACGGCAAGGAGGCCTGGAACTTCATCGCCGATCAGATCGGGACGCGCCTGCTTGCCGGCGACGAGATCGGTGTGCGCTACTGGCGGGACATTGAGGACCGGCTGCGCAGGCTCAGCTATGGCGGCTCGCTGCACTGACTGAGATGATACCCCGTGAGACCCGCACACCGGTCAGCCTGATGGCGACCCTATGGAGCGACCGGCTCGACCCGCGCCAAATCGAGATCCGCAATCTCTCGCGGCGCGGCATGGGCGTGCGCTGCCGCGTGGACACTCCGGCCGCCGGCGAGCAGGTCGTCGTCCATATTCCCGATCTCCCCTCGATATCCGGGTCGGTGCGCTGGAGCCGGGGTGATCAATGCGGCATCATGCTCGATCGGGATCTCGACCCCGCGCTCTTCGAGCAGACCGGCGGGGACCAGCCGGCCGAGCCGCCCCGTCCCGGCATCGACCTCGATTTCTGACCGCACACCGAAAACTGGACAGGCGCCGCCGAACGGCTAAAGCCGGGCGTCATGAAAACGCGGATCACTGAAATGCTCGGCATCGAGCATCCCATCGTCCAGGGCGGCATGCACCATGTCGGCCTCGCGGAGCTTGCGTCGGCCGTGTCCGAGGCGGGCGGGCTCGGCATCATCACTGGGCTGACCCAGCCCAACGCGGAAGCCCTTGCCAACGAGATCGCGCGCTGCCGCGCGATGACCGACAAGCCGTTCGGCGTGAACCTGACCTTCCTCCCCATCGTCAACGCGCCCGACTATCCCGGCTACATCCGCGCGATCATCGAGGGCGGGGTCAAGATCGTCGAGACGGCGGGCAACAACCCGCAGAAATGGCTGCCGGCGCTCAAGGAAGCGGGCATCAAGATCATCCACAAATGCACCTCGGTGCGACACGCGCTCAAAGCGCAGGCGATCGGCTGCGACGCGGTGAGCGTCGACGGCTTCGAGTGCGGTGGCCATCCCGGCGAAGATGACGTTCCCAACATGATCCTGCTGCCGCGCGCCGCCGACGAGCTGGAGATCCCCTTCATCGCCTCGGGCGGCATGGCGGACGGCCGCTCGCTGGTGGCGGCGCTGGCGCTAGGCGCCGACGGCGTCAACATGGGCACGCGCTTCATGGCGACGCAGGAAGCGCCGGTGCACCCCAACGTGAAGGCCGCGATCGTCGCCGCGAGCGAACTCGACACCCGCCTGATCATGCGGCCGCTGCGCAACACCGAGCGGGTGCTGATCAATGCTGGAGTCGAGCGGATCATCGAGAAGGAGCGCGAGCTTGGCGACAAGATCCGCTTCGAGGATATCGCGCCCGAGGTCGCCGGCATCTACGGCCGCATCATGAAGGGCGGCGAAGTCGATATCGGTGCGTGGAGCTGCGGCATGGTGGTCGGCCTGATCAACGACATACCGACCGTGCGCGAGCTGATCGACCGCGTCATGGGCGAGGCGCACGCGATCATCGAAGATCGGCTCGGCGGCTTGTTGAAGGCCTGATATCACTTTCATCGCGAGGCAAGGATGGCGTCACTCAAGCAGCTTCTCGATCTCGGCGGGCGCACGGCGCTCATCACCGGCGGATCGCGCGGCCTGGGCCTGCAGATCGCCGAGGCACTCGGCGAATTCGGCGCAACGACGGTGCTGGTCGCGCGCAAGCAGGCGGAGCTGGACCAGGCCGTCGGCCACCTTGCCGGCCTCGGCTATCGCGCCGCCGCCATCGCGGCCGATGTGGGCGACGCCGCCGCGATCGATGCCCTCGTCGAACGGGTGGTCGCCGATCATGGCCCGATCGATATCCTGGTGAACAATGCCGGCACCGCCTGGGGCGACGCTGCCGAAACCCATTCGGCCGAGGCGTGGACCAAGGTCATCAACCTCAACGTCACCGGCGTTTTCCTGCTGACCCAGTCCGTCGCGCACCGTTGCTTCGTGCCCGCCGGGCGCGGCGCCGTGATCAATATCGCCTCGATCGAGGGCCTGCAGGGCCATCACCCGAGCCAGATCGGCACTATCGCCTACAACACCTCCAAGGGCGCGGTGGTCAACATGACCCGCGCGCTCGCCGCCGAATGGGGCCCGAAGCAGATCCGCGTCAATGCGATCGCACCGGGCTATTTCCCGTCGAAGATGACGGCGGCCACGCTCGACAGAATCGGCGACCAGCTCATCGCGGGCACGCCGCTCGGCAAGCTGGGCGGGCCGGACGACCTCAAGGGCGCCGCGCTGCTGCTGGCATCGGACGCCGGCGGGCACATCACCGGCCAGATCCTCGTCGTTGACGGCGGCGCGACCGTGATTTGAACGACAGCCTGACGCGGGCACCCTTCCCTTGCCGCCGCGAGACGGGCATAAACCTTGACACCGACGCGCTCACCCTGAGCTTGTCGAAGGGTCAGCGCCCGCCGCGAAGCGGCGGTCACCGGCGCTAAGGCTTCGACAGGCTCAGCCTGAGCGCGATCTATGGCGAACGCTGATATGGCGGGGGCGAGGCATGTCTGAAGAAACCACCATCGGAAGCCGATTTTCGGGAGTCCTAGGCGCGAGCATCATTCTCGCACTGGGACTGATCGTCGGCGGCTATCTGCTCGGCAACGGTCTGTTGCGCGCCCACAGGGCCGATCGTGCCGTTACGGTGCGCGGGCTCGCCGAGCGCGACGTCACCGCCGATCTCGCGACCTGGACGCTCGCTTATGCCTCGCAGGGCACCGATCTCGCGACCCAGCAGGCCGAGATCGAGGGCAACACCCGCGCGATCCGGGCCTTCTTCAAGAAATACGGCTTCAAGGATGACGAGCTTTCGGTCGCGGGCGTCAACGTCAACCAATATTTCGACAGCAATCGCGGCGTGAACAACGTCACCGTGCGCCAGCGCCTCCAGCTCCGCACCACCGATATCGCCAGGGCGCAGCGCGCCTTCGCGCGCCAGTTCGAATTGGTGCAGGCGGGCGTAGCGCTGGAGGAAGGATCGGGCATGGTCTACAGCTTCACCAAATTGAACGCGGTCAAGCCCGCGATGATCGCCGAGGCGACCAGGGACGCGCGGGCGGGCGCCGAACAGTTCGCCAAGGATTCGGGCACCAGCGTCGGCGGCATCCGGCAGGCGACCCAGGGCTATTTCTCGGTCGGCGCGCGCGACGGCGACAACGCCGGATCGGGCACCGAAAGCCCGTATCAGAAGGTCCGGGTGGTCACGACGATCGAATTCTACCTGGAATGAGGGGCGCTCGTCCCCACATCAACGGAATGGGACGAATTTGGAGGAACTGACTATGCAAGGAATGGACGGCGAATCCTGCCCGTTCGAATTCAATTTCGATCCGGCGACGTTCAAGGTGGGCGACCTCGTCAGCTACCGCGTGACCGGCAGCTTCGCGGACTTCCCGTTCATGGGCACGCTGGTCGAGGTGCATGTGGATCATGTCATTATCGTCACCAATCCCGAGAACCCGACCGACCGTATGCGCGGCACCCGCGAGAGCCGCCCGGTGGTGGATGAGGCGGAGATTGGCTAAGAGACTGTTTGGAAAAGCGCGAAAGAGCGCTTTTCACCTACGGCTCCAGCCCGCTCCCCCGCCCAAAGCCATCTTGCAAACTTCCGCGTCGCATCTATGGCTCGCATCAACGAGGCGAACATTGGAAGAGGCTAAAAATGGCGGGAAAAATATGGTTCATCACTGGCGCATCGCGCGGCTTCGGCCGAGTTTGGGCTGAAGCAGCGCTAAGCCGCGGCGACAGGGTCGCGGCGACCGCGCGCGACGCCGCAAGCGTTGCCGACCTCAAGGAACGCTTCGGAGACCTGGCGCTGCCGCTGGCGCTCGACGTGACCGACGCCGCCCAGGCCGCGGACGCGCTGAACCATGCGCATCGCCATTTCGGCCGGCTCGATGTCGTGCTCAACAATGCAGGGCATGGGCTCGTCGGCGTGATCGAGGAGGCGGAGGAGGCCGATGTAAGGGGGCTGTTCGACACGAACTATTTCGGCCCGCTCCGTATCATCAAGGCGGCATTGCCGCTGTTGCGCGCGCAGGGCAGCGGACACATCATCGGCGTCTCCAGCCAGGTCGGCTTCATCGCGCCGCCGATGATCGGCTATTACGCGAGCTCAAAATGGGCACTCGAGGCTGTGCACGAGAGCCTTGCGCAGGAAGTGCGGGCGTTCGGGATCAAGGTGACGCTGATCGAGCCAGGCCCCTATGAGACCGAGTTCTCCAGTGACAGGTCGATCAAGCTGTCACCGAGGCTTGAAGTGTACGCGGATGTCCACACCGGCGTCGCCGAGGTGTTGGCGTCCTTTGACAAGGGTGACCCCAAGGCTACGGCCGAGGCGGTGCTTGCCATTGTCGACGCGGCGGAGCCGCCGCTTCGGCTCGCGCTCGGCGCGGGCGTCGTGGCGATGGCGCGCGGGGTTTATGCGGAGCGCCTCGCGACCTGGGGCGCATGGGAAGACGCCTCGATCGCGGCGCAGGGCAAAAGCTAACTCGCGGGCCAGCGGATTTCGGGCTTCCGATATCCGTTTCGATTGGCTATCGGCTCTCGCCGAAGGATCAAGGAACCGACATGGCCGAGTTCACACTGCCCGCCAACAGCAAGATCAAAGGCAAGGGGAAGAAGCACAAGGCGCCCGAGGGCGCCACCAAGGTGCGCCGCTTCAAGATCTATCGCTACGATCCGGATTCGGGCGAGAATCCGCGCTACGACAATTTCGAGGTCGATCTCGACAGTTGCGGGCCGATGGTGCTCGACGCGCTGATCAAGATCAAGAACGAGGTCGATCCGACGCTGACCTTCCGCCGCTCCTGCCGCGAGGGCATCTGCGGCTCTTGCTCGATGAACATGGACGGCAAGAACGGGCTGGCCTGCACCACCGCGATCGAGGATTGCGACAAGGAAGTCCGCATCACGCCGCTGCCGCACATGGACGTGATCAAGGATCTCGTCCCGGACTTCACCCATTTCTACGCGCAATATGCGTCGATCCAACCCTGGCTGAAGACCGTAACGCCGCCGCCCTCGGGCAAGGAGCGGCTGCAATCGCCCGAGGATCGGTCCAAGCTCGACGGCCTTTATGAGTGCATCCTGTGCGCCTGCTGCTCGACCTCGTGCCCGAGCTACTGGTGGAACAGCGACAAGTTTTTGGGCCCGGCGATCCTGCTCCAGGCCTATCGCTGGCTCGCCGACAGCCGCGACGAGATGACCGGCGAGCGGCTCGACGAGCTCGAGGATCCGTTCCGGCTCTATCGCTGCCACACCATCATGAACTGCGCCAATGTCTGCCCCAAGGGCCTGAGCCCCGCGCGCGCCATCGCCGAGGTCAAGAAGATGGTGGTCGAGCGGCAGATCTGAGCCGCGCGATGCTCGAACGCCTCCGCTACCAACCCGATCCGGACAGTCCGGGGTGGCTGGTTCGGCCGCAGTCGGACGACGATCGCTTTCTCGACGTTTACGGCCCGATGCGCGCCCGGGCCGAAAGCCCGACGCTGTCGCGGATATGCCTGACGCCCCGGCCGCTCCATCGCAATGTCGTCGACACGGTTCACGGCGGCTTCCTGCTCGCCATCGTCGATCATGCGTTGTTCGTCGGCCCCGCGATCCAGGGACGCGAGCGCGTCGAGGGCGGCGCGACCATCGACGTGAGTGCGCAGTTCCTCGCCCCGATGGTTCCGGACAAGCCGATCGACGTGCTGGTCGAAACGCTCCGCGAAACCTATCGCATGGTCTTCGTGCGGGGCACCATCGAACAGGACGGCGTGATCGCCGTCGCCTTTTCCGGAACGATCAAGAAAGCCAGCGCGGCCACGTGAGCAGCGTGATCGAACGCTATGACGCGCTGGTCGCGGCGGGCGAATTGCGTCCCGACGCCGATCAGCGCCGCACCGCCGAACGGCTCGACCAGCTCGCCCGCCAGCTTGAGGAACAGCCGCAGCGCGGCAGCGTGCTCTGGCGGATGCTTCGCAAGGCGCCGGAGCCCGTGCGCGGCGTCTATATGTGGGGCGGGGTCGGGCGCGGCAAATCGATGCTGATGGACCTGTTCTTCGGTTGCGCGAACATCGCCGCCAAGCGCCGCGTCCATTTTCACGAGTTCATGATCGAGGTCCATGACCGGCTGCGCGTCGAGCGTGCCCGCGAGAGGGGCGACCCGATCCCGCCGGTGGCGGCGGCGCTGGCGCAGGAGACCCGCCTGCTCGCCTTCGACGAAATGGTGGTCAACAACACCGCCGACGCGATGATCCTGTCGCGCCTGTTCAGGGCGCTGATCGATTCGGAGGTGACGGTGGTGACGACCTCCAATCGCCCGCCCAGGGATCTCTACAAGGACGGGCTCAATCGCGAGCACTTCCTGCCCTTCGTCGCACTGATCGAGAAGCGGCTCGACGTGCTGCCGCTCAACGGCCCGGTCGACTACCGGCTGGAGCGATTGGGCGGGCATCCGACCTGGTATTCGCCGGTCGGCCAGGCGGCCACGGACGCGGTGCGCGCCGCCTTCTTCCGGCTGACCGACTATCCGCCCGAGGACAGCATCCATGTGCCGTCGGAAGAGCTGGCAATTCCGGGGGGGCGATCGATCCATGTGCCCAAGAGCCTCAAGGGAGTCGCGGTCTTCTCGTTCAAGCGGCTGTGCGCGGAGGCGCGCGGCGCGCCGGATTATCTTGCCATCGCGCGCCACTTCCACACGGTGATCATCGTCGGCGTGCCGATCCTCGGCCCCGAGAAGCGCAACGAGGCGGCGCGCTTCAAGACGCTGATCGACGCGCTCTACGAGAACAAGGTCAAGTTGCTGGCTACCGCCGATGCCGAAGCGACCGATCTCTATCCCGAGGGCGATGGCGCCTTCGAATTCGAGCGCACCGTCTCCCGCCTGATGGAGATGCAGAGCCGCGATTATCTGGCGCTCGGCCACGGTGAGGACTGATCACCCCCTTCCCTTCAGCGAATGGCGGACCCGGTGCATGGCAAAGGCCGTCAGCATGACAATGAAGGGCACGGCCAGTCCCGTCGCCGCGTTCACCGACAGCCCGCCCAGTCGATGCTCTCCCACCCCCTCGGCGACATAGTGGACAAGCCCGACCAGGTAATAGCTGATCGCCACCACCGAGAGCCCTTCGACGGTCTGCTGCAAGCGAAGCTGCAACTGCGTGCGCCGGTTCATCGACGCGAGAAGGTCGCGGCTCTGCCGGTTGGTGGCGGTGTCGATCCGCGTGCGCATGAGCGCGCTGGTCCAGGACGCCTGCTCCGAAAGATTTTCGAGGCGCGCGGCCGCTGACTGGCAGGTGCGCACCGCCGGCCGCAGACGTCGTTCGTTGAAGTCGCGGAGGCTGGCGGACCCCGGCAGCCTCCCGACGGCGAGACCTTCGAGCCGGTCGCCCACGATATCGGCATAGGCGCGGGTGGCGCCGAGACGGAAGCGCGTGTCGGCCGCCAGACGCGCGAGCGTGGCCGACAGCGCCGAAATGTCGTGCAGCAGATCCTCGTCGTCGTCGCTCGATTGTTCCGCGATGCGGCCCGAAATCTCCGCGAGTTCGCGCTCGGCGGTCGCGAGCTGCTTAGTCAGCCGCTGGGCTAGGGGCAATCCGAGCAGCGCCATCTTCCGGTAATTGCCAAGCTCCTGCAGTTGCTGCACCAACCTCGGCGCATCGCTGCCCATCAACCCGCGATCATGGACCAGCAGCCGCCCGAAGCCGTCGCCGGCCTTGCGAAAGTCGGTCCAGACCCGCGCCGCACCGTCGAAGACGTCGCAACACACCATGTCGGCCGGGGCGAACAGCCGCTCCAGCAGATCGCGGGACAGCTCGGGCGTGGCACGGTCGAGCAGGGCGATCTTCGTCGCGCGGAAGATCTGCCCCGGAATCGCTTCGAGCCACTGCGCCGGCAACGCGTCCAGATCCATGTCGCCGAAAGGCTCCGCGAACGGCCCCTGGGCGAGCAGCGTGTACGTGCTGAACTCGCTATGCTCTTCCCAGATGAACCGGAGTTCGCCGATCGTGAAGCTCAGATGCTTTGTCCGATCGATCGGGCCCCGCCCCAACAGCCGCGCCAGCTCCGCAACATGGCGGAAATGCGCGCCGTGCGAATCGGCGTCCGGATGGAGCACGAGCCATTGCATCGCCCGCGCGGGCGCGGCGAAGTGGGGCAGGCCGCGCAGATGCATCTCCTGCGTCAGCGAGCTGCGAAGCGGATGATCGTGGGCGGGTCCGATGGTCACCGGACGGCTCTTAAAGCCATCGGACAGGAAACGGCATCCCTTTTCCGCCCGCCCACATCCATTTCGCGCTCGCCAGAAAACCGGGACGCCGCGGCCTTCGCCGCCCGGCCCGCGCGAAAACTGTCCCGAAGAGCATTCCAAAGGTTGCCGCGTGGGACGAATCGGCTTAAGCGGGCGCCGATCTCGGGATGCTGCAACGCCGCAGCGTCCTTTTCAGTCTTGTAGTACAATAGGGGAGTCGAATGGCTCGGAAGAAGATTGCGCTCATCGGTGCCGGCAATATCGGCGGCACGCTTGCCCATCTCGCGGCGATCAAGGAACTGGGCGACATCGTCCTGTTCGACGTGGTCGAGGGCGTGCCCCAGGGCAAGGCGCTGGACCTCAGCCAGTGCGGCCCGATCGACGGCTTCGACGCGAAGATCATCGGCACCAACGACTATGCCGACATCCAGGGCGCCGACGTGATCATCGTCACCGCCGGTGTCGCCCGCAAGCCGGGGATGAGCCGCGACGACCTGCTCGGCATCAACCTCAAGGTGATGAAGGCGGTGGGCGAGGGCATCAAGGCCAACGCCCCCGACGCCTTCGTGATCTGCATCACCAACCCGCTCGACGCGATGGTGTGGGCGCTGCGTGAATTCTCCGGCCTGCCGCACAACAAGGTGGTCGGCATGGCGGGCGTGCTCGATTCGGGCCGCTTCTCGACCTTCCTCGCGCAGGAATTCGACGTCTCGGTGCGCGACGTGAACACCTTCGTGCTCGGCGGCCACGGCGACACGATGGTTCCTGTCGTACAATATTCCACCGTCGCCGGCATCCCGGTTCCCGATCTCATCAAGCAGGGCCGCTCCACCAAGGAGCGCATCGACGCGATCGTCCAGCGCACCCGCAGCGGCGGCGGCGAGATCGTCGCCCTGCTCAAGACCGGCTCGGCCTATTATGCTCCCGCCACCAGCGGCATCGCTATGGCCGAAGCCTATCTGGGCGACCAGAAGCGCCTGCTGCCCTGCGCGGCCTATGTCGAGGGCAAGTACGGGCTCGACGGGCTCTATGTCGGCGTGCCTGTGATTATCGGCAAGGATGGCGTCGAGCAGATCATCGAGATCGAACTGGACAGCGAAGCCAAGGCCAACCTCCAGGTCTCGGTCGACGCGGTCAAGGAGCTGCTGGTCGCCTGCAAGGGGATTGACGGCAGCCTGGCATAGCAAGTGCCCCGGCGAAGGCCGGGGTCCAGTTGGGAAGGCCCATGATGAAGAAGCAGGGCTTCGTTTACATCATGGCAAGCGGACGAAACGGAACGATCTACATCGGAGTGACGAGCGATCTGGCCAAACGGGTGTGGGAACATCGGAACGGCGTGATCGAGGGTTTCACGAAGGAATATGGCTGTCATAGGCTGGTCTGGTTTGAAGGGCATGATGATCTGCAGATGGCCCGGCAACGTGAGCTACGGATGAAGAAATGGAACCGGCTATGGAAGCTGCGGCTGATTGAGGAAATGAATCCGGACTGGAACGATCTGTTCGAGTCCCTGATGTGAACATCGTTGTGCTCCCGCGCAGGCGGGAGCCCAGACTGGGTTCCCGCCTGCGCGGGAACACAAAGAAGGGCAAAGAGACAGAATGAGTATTCTCGTCAACAAGAACACCAAGGTCATCACCCAGGGCATGACGGGTGCCACCGGCACCTTCCATACCGAGCAGGCGCTGGCTTATGGCACGCAGATGGTATGCGGCGTCACGCCGGGCAAGGGCGGGAGCACCCATATCGGCCTGCCCGTGTACGACACCGTGCACGAGGCGAAGCACGCGACCGGCGCGGATGCCACGGTCGTCTATGTGCCGCCGCCCTTCGCGGCGGATTCGATCTGCGAGGCGATCGACGCCGAGATTGCGCTGATCGTGTGCATCACCGAGGGCATTCCGGTGCTCGACATGGTGCGAGTCAAGCGCGCGCTCTCGGGCTCGAAGTCGCGGCTGATCGGGCCGAATTGCCCCGGCGTGCTGACGCCGAACGAGTGCAAGATCGGCATCATGCCTGGCAACATCTTCTCGAAGGGATCGGTCGGCGTGGTCTCGCGTTCGGGCACGCTCACCTATGAGGCGGTGTTCCAGACCACCAGCGAGGGCCTCGGCCAGACCACGGCGGTCGGCATCGGCGGTGATCCCGTCAACGGCACCAACTTCATCGACGTGCTCGAGCTTTTCCTTGCGGACGACGAGACCAAGTCGATCATCATGATCGGCGAGATCGGCGGATCGGCCGAGGAAGAGGCGGCGCAGTTCCTCAAGGACGAAGCAAAGCGCGGCCGCAAGAAGCCGATGGCCGGCTTCATCGCGGGCCGCACCGCGCCTCCGGGACGCCGCATGGGCCATGCGGGCGCGATCGTTTCGGGCGGCCAGGGTGGCGCCGAGGACAAGATCGCGGCGATGGAAAGCGCCGGGATCAAGGTCGCGGCCAGCCCGTCGGAACTGGGCACGACGCTGGCTCAGGTGCTAAAGGGCTAGTTAATCTTATCCCGGCATAGCGAGCCGTTTTTCAATCAGGGCGCGAGAGCGCGAGGACGGACATCATGGGTGTCGAAGGTTTCGAATTCGAGGGGCTCGAAGGGGTCAGCCCCTCCTTCGTCGAAGCGCTTTACCGTCAATATCATAGCGATCCGGGTTCGGTCGAAACGAGCTGGCGGCGCTATTTCGAGGGGCTCGAGGCGGCGGTGTCGGGCCCGAGCTGGGCGCGGCCCGGCTGGCCCCCCGCCGACGAAAACGCGCTGACCGCCGCGCTCGATCCGACCCAGATGGCGCCCGCCCCCAAGGCCGCCCGCAAGGACAAGGCCGCGCCGGCACCCGCCCCACAGGCCGCCGACCCGCAGCAGGTCATCCGCGCCGCGAGCGATGCGATCCGCGCGATGATGCTGATCCGCACCTATCGCGTGCGCGGCCATCTGCTCGCCGATCTCGACCCGCTGGGCCTTTCCAGGCGCGAGATGACCCCCGACCTGACGCCGGAATATCACGGCTTCACCGAAGCCGACATGGACCGGCCGATCTATCTCGGCGGCACGCTCGGCTTCGAGCACGCCTCGATCCGCGAGCTGATCGCGGTGCTGCGCCGCAACTACTGCGGCCATGTCGGCCTCGAATATATGCATATCGGCGACGTCGAGGAGCGCCGCTTCCTCCAGGAGCGCATGGAAGGCAAGGACAAGGAGATCCATTTCACGCCGGAAGGCAAGAAGGCGATCCTCAACAAGGTGATCGAGGCGGAGGAGTGGGAGAAATTCCTCGGCCGAAAATATGTCGGCACCAAGCGTTTCGGTCTCGACGGCGGCGAATCGATGATTCCGGCGCTGGAATCGATCATCAAATATGGCGGCCAGTATGGCGTCGAGGAGATCGTGATCGGCATGGCCCATCGCGGCCGCCTCAACGTGCTCGCAAACGTGATGGCCAAGCCTTATCGCGCGATCTTCAGCGAGTTCGCGGGCGGCTCCGCCAACCCCGAGGATGTCGGCGGCTCGGGCGACGTCAAATATCACCTCGGCACCTCGACCGACCGCGAGTTCGACGGCCACATGGTCCATCTCTCGCTCGCGCCCAATCCCAGCCATCTCGAGGCGGTCAATCCGGTCGTGCTCGGCAAGGCGCGCGCCAAGCAGACCAAGATCGACGATCTCGATCGCGCCAAGGTGCTGCCGATCCTGCTCCATGGCGACGCGGCCTTCGCGGGCCAGGGCATCATCATGGAGTGCTTCGGCTTTTCGGGCCTGCGCGGGTATCATACCGGCGGCACGATTCATTTCGTGATCAACAATCAGGTGGGCTTCACCACCAGCCCGCAATTCGCGCGCTCCTCGCCCTACCCTTCGGACATCGCCAAGATGGTGCAGGCGCCGATCCTGCACGTGAACGGCGACGATCCCGAGGCGGTGACCTTCGCCTGCAAGCTCGCCACCGAATTCCGGCAGCAGTTCAAGCGCGACGTCGTGATCGACATGTGGTGCTATCGCCGCTTCGGCCATAACGAGGGCGACGAGCCGGGCTTCACCCAGCCGCTTATGTATGACGAGATCCGCAAGCATCCGCCGGTCTCCAAAATCTATGGCGAAAAGCTGACTCAGGAAGGCGTCACCGATGCGCAATGGGCCGAAGAGGTCGTCGCGCAGTTCGTCGGCCATCTGGAAGAGGAATTCGACGGTGCCAAGGGCTTCCGCGTCAACAAGGCGGACTGGTTCGAGGGCGACTGGTCGGGCTTCGCGGCCCCGCGCGATCCAATCACCGAACGCCGCGCGGCGGATACGGGCATCGCCCGCAATCGCATCGACCTGCTCGGCAAGACGCTGACCACCGTTCCGGCCAACCTCAATATCCACAAGACGCTCGCCCGCATCCTCGACGCCAAGAAGGCGATGTTCGAGACCGGCGAGGGCTTCGACTGGGCGACCGCCGAGGCGATGGCGTTCGGGTCGCTGCTGCAGGACGGCTATGGCGTCCGCCTTTCGGGCCAGGATTCGGGACGCGGCACCTTCAGCCAGCGACACGCCGTCTGGGTCGATCAAAAGGACGGGCACAAATATATCCCGCTCTCCTCGCTCGACCGCAAATTCCAGGTGCTCGACAGCCCGCTTTCCGAGTTCGGCGTGCTCGGCTTCGAATATGGCTATGCCTCGACCGCGCCCAACACGCTGGTGCTGTGGGAAGCGCAGTTCGGCGACTTCGCCAATGGCGCGCAGGTGATGATCGACCAGTTCATTGCGGCGGGCGAGGCCAAGTGGCTGCGCGTCAACGGCCTCGTGATGCTGTTGCCGCACGGCTATGAGGGCCAGGGGCCGGAGCACAGCTCGGCGCGGCTGGAGCGCTATCTGCAACTCTGCGCCGAAGACAATATGCAGGTGTGCAACATCACCACGCCCGCCAATTATTTCCATGCGCTGCGACGGCAATTGCATCGCGATTTCCGCAAACCGCTGATCATCATGACCCCCAAGTCGCTGCTGCGGCACAAGGCGGCGGTATCGAAGATCGACGACTTCACCGGCGACAGCCACTTCATGCGGATCCTCTCCGATCCGAACGCGCCAGCCGACAAGGATGTGAAGCGGCTCGTGCTCTGCTCGGGCAAGGTCTTCTACGATCTCGCCGACGCGCGCGACGCGGCCGGGGACAAGAACACGACCATCGTCCGGATCGAGCAGATTTACCCCTTCCCGGCCGAGGCGCTGGTCAAGCGCGTCGCGCGGATGGCCAATCTCGAAACGGTCGTCTGGGCGCAGGAGGAGCCGAAGAACAACGGCTCCTGGTTCTTCGTCGAGCCGCTCATCGAGGACGTGTTGAAGGAAGCGGGCGCGAAACCGGCCCGTGCGATCTATGCGGGCCGCGCGGCATCGGCCGCGACCGCGACCGGGCTGATGCGCAAGCATGTGGAACAGCAGAAGGCGCTGGTCGCCGCAGCTTTGGGACATAAGGAATAAGAGCATGGCAACCGACGTAGTCGTCCCGACCCTGGGCGAATCGATCACCGAAGCGACCCTCGGCCAGTGGCTGAAGCAGCCCGGTGACGCCGTGAAGGCGGACGAGCCGGTCGCGAGCCTCGAGACCGACAAGGTCGCAGTCGAGGTGAACGCGCCGGTGGCCGGCGTGATGGGCCAGCTCGCCTTCGCCGAGGGCGATACCGTCAATGTCGGCGCCGTCATCGCGCAGATCCAGGAAGGCAAGGCGCCCGCCGACGCGGCCACCCCCAAGGTCGAAAACCGTACCGCGGTCGGTAAGGCCGAAGCTGCCGCGCCGCCCGAGCCGGCGTCCGCGCCATCCGCGGATCAGGGGCCGATCACGCTGTCTCCCGCCGTGCGCCGCGCCGTGCTCGAGCATGGCGTCGATCCCTCCAGCATCCACGGCAGTGGCCGGGATGGACGCATCACCAAGGACGACGTGATCGCCGCCGCCAAGCAGAAAGGGACGGAAAAGCCGGTCCCGACACCCGCGCCGTCGGTCGCGTCCGTGAGCCTCGCGGGCGGCGATCGCAAGGAAGAGCGCGTCCGCATGACGCGCCTGCGTCAGACTATCGCCTCGCGGCTCAAGGACGCGCAGAACACCGCCGCGATCCTAACCACCTTCAACGATGTCGACATGACCGCCGTCATCGAGGCGCGGAACAAGTATAAGGATCTGTTCGAGAAGAAGCATGGCGTCCGCCTCGGCTTCATGGGCTTCTTCGTGAAGGCGGCCTGCATGGCGCTCAAGGACGTGCCCGCCGTCAACGCCGCGATCGAAGGCGATGAGATCGTCTATCGCGACTATGCCGACATCTCGGTCGCGGTCTCCGCACCGAACGGCCTCGTCGTGCCCGTGATCCGCAATGCCGACCAGCTTTCTGTCGCCGGGATCGAGAAGACGATCGGCGACTTCGGCGCACGCGCGAAAGAGGGCAAGCTCAGCATGGACGAGATGAAGGGCGGCACCTTCACCATCTCCAACGGCGGCGTGTTCGGTTCGCTGATGTCGACCCCGATCATCAATCCACCGCAGTCGGGCGTGCTCGGCCTGCACCGTATCGAGGAACGCCCGGTCGTCCGCGACGGCCAGATCGTCGCCCGCCCGATGATGTACCTCGCGCTCAGCTACGACCACCGCCTGATCGACGGCCGCGAGGCGGTGACGTTCCTTGTCGCGATCAAGAACGCGATCGAGGATCCGACCCGGCTGCTGATCGATCTGTAACCCTTGTGCTCCGGCGAAGGCCGGAGCGCTGGAAGGAGCGCGATGAAATCAGGTTGCGTCTACCTGATGGCGAACCACCGCCGTGGGCAGACCTATCTGGCGTGACAAGCAATCTGCCGCAGCGTGCCTGGCAGCATCGCAACGGTGTTGTCGAAGGACATTCAAATGACAAGGGTTGCACGCTGCTTGTCTGGTACGACTATTTTGACGATCTGCAGGACGCCCGCGCCTGCGAGGTTCGGATGAAAAAGTGGAAGCGGGCGTGGAAGCTGCGCCTCATTGAGGAGCGGAATCCGGAATGGCGCGACCTCTATGATGAGGTCTGCGTTTGACGCCAACGCTCCGGCCTGCGCCGGAGCACGGAAGGGTGGATAATGGCAGAATACGACTTCGACGTTCTGGTAATCGGCGCAGGCCCAGGCGGCTATGTCGCGGCGATCCGCGCGGCGCAGCTTGGTTTGAAGACCGCCTGCGCCGAGGGCCGCGAGACGCTGGGCGGCACCTGCCTCAACGTCGGCTGCATTCCCTCCAAGGCGCTGCTGCACGCCTCCGAGCTGTTCGAGGAGGCGCATTCGGGCGCGCTCGCCAAATTCGGCGTCAAGATCGAGGGCGCGAGCCTCGACCTCAAGGCGATGATGGCCGAGAAGGACGGCGCGGTGAAGGGCCTGACCGGCGGCATCGAGTTTCTGTTCAAGAAGAACAAGGTCGAATGGCTCAAGGGCTATGCGGCGTTCACCGGCAAGGACAGCGTCAAGATCGGCGACCGTACCGTGCGCGCGAAGAATATCGTCATCGCCACCGGCTCCAGCGTCACCCCGCTGCCGGGCGTCACGATCGACCAGAAGGTCGTGGTGGATTCGACCGGCGCGCTCGCGCTCGACAAGGTGCCCGAACATCTCGTCGTGATCGGCGGCGGCGTGATCGGGCTCGAGCTTGGCTCGGTCTGGAAGCGATTAGGCGCCAAAGTCACGGTGGTCGAGTTCCTCGACCAGCTCCTCCCCGGCATGGACGGCGAGGTCCGCAAGGAAGCCGCCAAGCTTTTCAAGAAGCAGGGCATGACGCTCAAGCTCTCGACCAAGGTCACGAGCGTCGCCATCAAAGGCAAGAAAGCCACCGTCACGGTCGAGCCCGCCGCCGGTGGCGCCGCCGAGACGCTGGAGGCCGATGCCGTGCTGGTCGCGATCGGCCGCCGCCCCAACACCGAAGGGCTCGCACTCGACAAGGCGGGGCTCACCCTCAACAAGCGTGGCCAGATCGAGACCGACCATGATTTCCAGACCGCCGTGCCCGGCATCTGGGCGATCGGCGACGTCATCCCCGGCCCGATGCTCGCGCACAAGGCCGAGGACGAGGGCATCGCCGTCGCCGAGAATATCGCCGGACTGACGGGCATCGTGAACCATGACGTGATCCCCGCCGTGGTCTACACCTATCCCGAGATCGCCAGCGTCGGCCTGACCGAGGAGGACGCCAGGGCGAAAGGCGAGGTGAAGGTCGGCAAATTCCCGATGATGGCCAACAGCCGCGCCAAGGCCAATAACGACACCGATGGTTTCGTGAAGGTGGTCGCGGATGCCAAGACCGATCGCGTGCTTGGCGTCCACATCATCGCCTCGGTCGCCGGCACGATGATCGCGCAGGCCGCGCAGGCGATGGAGTTCGGCGCGACCTCCGAGGATATCGCCTATACTTGCCACGCGCACCCGACCCATTCGGAAGCGCTCAAGGAGGCGGCGATGGCCGTCCAGGGCAAACCGATCCATATGTAAGATGGCTCGCTGTCATTCCCGCGAAGGCGGGAATGGCAACGGTGCTTCGTCCCTCGCAGCGGAACCGCAGCGTCAATTCACCATTGTTACGGAATGATGATTATTCCGGAGGTGAATCATGCGCGCGTTTAGTGCCCTGGTGCCCGCCGCCGCGCTGGTCCTCGCCGGCTGCGGAACGCCCAAGCTTGCGCTGCCGGATGATATGGTCGGCAAGGCCGCGACATGCGGCGTGGTCGCCGCCGCCGATGCCCGGGCGGGAAGCCCGGAAAATGTGGCCGCGCCCCTTTCGTTCGAGCGCCAGGCGCAGATCATTCATTACGCTCTGCTGGCCGGTGCCCAGGGCGAGCAGTTCTCAACCGACACGGCATCCGCCGTGGTGCAGAAGATGCAGGAGGTTCAGGAGGACGTGACGGGCGGCGACTGGAAGGCGCTGGTGCAGCCCTGCCAGGCCGCCTTTCCGGAAACCGATCTCGCCCGCCCGGTGAGTCTGCCGGCAAGCGCGGCCGAGGCGCAGATCGGATGCTACGCGCTCGGAAAATTCATGATGCGGGCGCTGTCGGTGCAGGGCGGTGCCTATGAAAAGCAGCTTCTCGCTTACGGCAAGCTTGGTCGCGATCTCGACCCAAGGATCGCGCGGACGTTCGATGGACGCGGGATCAGATCCGATAAAGCGCGTCAGGCCGCGCGCGAGAAAGCATTGGTCAAATTCGCGAAACTGGGATCGCCGGCGAAAGTGATGGACGCCTGTACAACGCGGTTCAGCTAAACGTCATCCCAGCGGAAGCTGGGATCTCTCTGGTCTCTGACGCCCCAAGAAAAGGGAGATTCCAGCTTTCGCTGGAATGACGATCACATTTGTAGCCTATTCTTTAAAGCCAGCCGGCCTCGCGATAGGCCTTCGCCGTGACGCGCAGTCCGTCGGCGGTCGTCACCTTCGGCTTCCACAGTCTGACGGGAGGCGCCATCGAGCGCCGGGCCACCCAGTCTGGATGACTGAAATAGCGCACGCGGTCGGGGGTGAGCTTCGCCTTTTTACCACGCACCAACCGATCGATCATGGAAACACCATGAAGCAGGCTGCGCGGCGCGCGCAGGACGGAGACGCGCTTACCGACCGCCTCGCCCAGCAAAATCGCGAGATCGCGATGCGACAAGCCGCGCACGGTGCCGTCATCGATCTCGTAGACCTTCCGGAGATTGGGCTGGCGGACGCTGGCGAGCAGGAAACGACACAGGTCGCTCACTTCGATCAGCGAGACCCGTCCCTCTGGCGGCAGGATCATCACGCCGCGCCTCGCCATGCGGAAAAGCTCCAGCATCTCCTTGTCGCCCGGACCATAGACCGCCGGTGGCCGGACGATGGTCCAGTCGAGTCCCGACATTTCCACGCGACGTTCGGCTTCGGCCTTGGACCAGCCATAATCGGACAGCGCTGGTTCGCGCGCGGCGAGCGACGAGACATGGACGAAGCGAGCCACCCCTGCCACCTGGGCGGCCGCGAGCATCGCCGCCGTCCCCTCGATATTGCAGGCGGCGAAGGCGGCGCGATCCGCCGCGTTGATGGCGCCCGCCACGTGGATCACCGCATCGACGCCCTCGACCAGCCGGTCGAGGTTGCGCGCCGGATCGATCGCGCCGTCGATCCATTCGACGCCCCTGATCGCCGGTTGCGGCGCCCGCGCAAGCGCCCGCACCTCATGCTTCTTCGCCAGCGCCAGCGAAATCAGATGGCGGCCGACAAAGCCCGTGCCGCCGGTAATGGCCAGCTTCATCCGATCAGCACCATATGGTCGCGATGCACCATCGCCGCGCGGGGCGCATAGCCGAGGATACCGGTGAGCGCATCGCTCCGCTTGCCGGTAATCTTCGCCGCATCCTCGATATCATATTCCGAAAGGCCGCGCGCGAGCACATGCCCATCGGGGCCGATGATGTTGACAACGTCGCCGCGCGCGAAACGACCATCGACGCTGACGACACCGGCGGGCAACAGGCTGCGGCCGTCCGCCAGCGCTTTCGCCGCCCCGGCATCGACATGAAGCGTGCCCTTGACGGTGAGGCGGCCCGCCAGCCAGGCGCGGCGCGCCCGCTCCGAACGCTCCGCCACGAACACCGTGCCGCGCGCGCCGGAGCCGAATGCAGTCAATGGCCGCTCGACATGACCCGAGATGATCGCGAGATGCGCGCCCGCCGCCGTCGCGATCCGCGCGGCCTCCAGCTTCGAGACCATGCCGCCCGATCCCATGCCCGACCGGGAGCCGCTGTCCGCCATTGCGCGGATGCGGGCATCGATCCGGGTCACCTCCGGGATATGCTGCGCGTTCGGGTCGCGCATCGGATTGGCGGTGTAAAGTCCATCCACGTCCGAAAGCAGGATCACGCCTCCCGCCCCAGCCGCCTGCCCGATCCGCGCTGCAAGCCGGTCATTGTCGCCGAAGCGGATCTCGGCCGTGGCGACCGAATCATTCTCGTTGATGACCGGGACGACGCCGAGCGTGAGCAGCCGATCGAGCGTCGAAGCCGCGTTCAGATAGCGTCGCCGCTCTTCGAGATCGTCAAGCGTCACCAGCATCTGCGCGGCCGTCAGCCCCTCGGCGCCCAACAGCTCCGCCCAGCTCTGCGAGAGCGCGATCTGGCCGGTCGCCGCCGCCGCCTGCGCGTCCTCGAGGCTGGCGCGGCCGCCCTTGGCCAATCCGAGCCGCCGTGCGCCGAGCGCGATCGCGCCGGAGGAGACGACAACGATCTGCTGGCCCGCCGCGTGCCGGGTGGCGATATCGCCGACCACCCCGCTCAGCCAGTCACGACGGACCTCGCCATCGCCGTCAACGAGCAGCGCCGATCCGATCTTGATGACCAGGCGGGGGCAGGCGGCCGGCTCGAAGCGCGCCGCGGGCAGCGCCTTCAGATCGGCGACCATGGTTCCGCCCCCATTGCGTCCTCCGCATCCTCTTCCTTTGAACCCGCCAGTGCGAACAGGCGATCCAGCACCGAGTCCAGCCCTTCCCCCGAGGCGCCCGACAGCAACATGATTTCGGCTCCGCTTGCCTTTTCGAGCTTCTTGCGCAGCTTTGTGACAAGCTTCGCATCGACGGCATCGATCTTGTTGAGCGCCACCACCTGCGGCTTTTCATCAAGACCGGCGCCATAGGCGTCCAATTCTCCACAGACCGTGTGATAGGCATCCACAGGGTCATCCCCCGAAGCATCCACAAGGTGGAGAAGCACGCGGCAGCGCTCGATATGGCCAAGGAAGCGGTCACCGATCCCCGCGCCCTCCGCCGCGCCCTCGATCAGGCCGGGGATGTCGGCGACCACAAGCTCGCGCCCATGATGGCTCGCCACGCCGAGTTGCGGCCGGATCGTCGTGAACGGATAGTCGCCGACCTTGGCCTTGGCGTTGGAGATCGCGTTGATGAAGGTCGACTTGCCCGCATTGGGCAGCCCGACCAGCCCGATGTCGGCGAGCAGCTTGAGCCGCAGCCACACCCACATCTCCTCCGCCGGCCAGCCGGTGCCGTGCTGGCGCGGAGCGCGGTTGGTCGATGTCTTGTAGCTGGCATTGCCACGCCCGCCGTCGCCGCCCTTGAGGAAGACCTGCCGCTGGCCGACCTTGGTAAAGTCCGCCAGTACATGCTCCTTATCCTCGGAAAGCACCTGCGTGCCGACCGGCACCTTGATCACCAGATCGTCGCCGCCGGCGCCCGTACGGTTCGCGCCCGACCCGCCCTGCCCGCGCGGCGCGCGGAAATGCTGGGTGTAGCGGAAATCGATCAGCGTATTGAGCCCGGCCACCGCCTCGAACACGATATCGCCGCCCTTACCGCCATTGCCGCCGTCAGGCCCGCCATATTCGATGAACTTCTCACGGCGAAAGCTCACGGCGCCGGGGCCGCCGGCTCCTGAGCGCAGAAAGATCTTTGCCTGATCGAGGAAATGCATGCTCCGGCCTTAGGAGGTGGGTCGCCGAATCGCAACGCGGGAGGATCGGGTTCGCCAAACGGGAAAGGATGTATAACTTTTGTGATAGACATAAAAATCGCACAAAATGCTGATCGAGATTAAAAATTTTCAGCGAAAAGCGCGGCTCGGGGGAGAATTCATCCTTTACTTACCCTGTCGGGAAGCCGCGCTTTAACGATATTCTCAGAAAATTCGCGCAAGGGAGGAAAGCGGACGGGCTCGCATGAGCGGGCCTGTGCTAAGAGGTAAGCGCACACATGCTGAACGACCACAGCGCGATCGGCCGCGGCATTTCCGGCTCTCTCTCCGGCGAAACGGATTCGTCCAATCGCCGCACCGATCAGCGTCATATGAGCGTGTTTCGGGTCGGCAAGCTGATCACGATGGCCGGGCAGGAGCTTTGCCTGATCAGGAATATATCGTCGGGCGGCCTGATGGCGCATATTTATTCCGCGCATGTTTCCGAGGAAAATGTCGAGATCGAGCTCAAGGCCGGCCAGACCGTCAAGGGCAAGATCGTCTGGGCGCGCGACAAGAAGATCGGTGTCCAGTTTGACGAAAAGATCGATGTCGCTGAGGTGCTCGCGCCGCAGGCGAACGACAGCGACATGGTGCCGCGCGCGCCCCGCCTGGACATCCGCCGCCGGGGCCGCCTCAGGATCGGCGCGCATTATCAATTGGTGGAATTGCACGATATTTCGCAGGGCGGCGCAAAAGTCGGCCCCGCCGGAGACGCCAAGGCCGAGGACGAGGTGATATTGCTGCTTGAGGGACTACCGCCGCTGCCCGGCATTGTGCGCTGGCGCCAGGACGAAATGATCGGCATCACCTTCAAGACCTCGATCCCCTTCGAACAGCTCGCCTCCTGGGTTCCGGGACAGCGCTGAGGCGCGATCGTCAGCGTTGTCTTTCTGTTCCCCGGCGAAAGCCGGGGCCCAGTTGCGACCGTTCCGAACCTGGACCCCGGCCTTCGCCGGGGAACTGATCAAATCGCTCTAAATCCTGTTTCAGCGACACCGTCGGATCGGCTACACACCCCTCCAGATGCTGACCGCGCTTGCCATCCGCGATGTCGTCCTGATCGAAGCGCTCGACCTCGAATTCGGGGCGGGTCTCGGCGTACTGACCGGCGAGACCGGCGCGGGCAAGTCGATCCTGCTCGATGCGCTCGGCCTCGCGCTGGGCGCGCGCGGGGATAGCGGGCTGGTGCGCAACGGCGCCACCCAGGCGAGCGTCACCGCCAGCTTCGATCTCGGCGCGGATCATCCCGCCATTTTCTTCCTGTCCGAAAACGGGCTCAATGCCGAGCCCGGCGAGCCGCTGATCATCCGCCGCCAGCTCAAGGCCGACGGCGGCAGCCGCGCCTTCATCAACGACCAGCCCGCCTCGGCCGGGCTGCTGCGCGAGCTTGGCGCGCTACTGGTCGAGATCCACGGCCAGCATGACGATCGCGGACTGATCAACCCACGCGGCCACCGCGCGCTGCTCGATAGTTTCGGAAGGTTGGACGGCGCCGGTGTGGCCGCCGCCTGGCAACGCTGGCGCGCGGCCGAGGAGGCGCTGGAGCAGGCCCGCGCCGACCTCGACAATGCGGCGCGCGACCGCGAATGGCTCGACCATGCGGTGGAGCAACTCAAGGCGGTCGATCCGCAGCCAGGCGAGGAGCAGGCGCTCTCCGACGAGCGCTCCGCGATGCAGAAGGGCGCGCGGCTGGCGGAAGACCTCGCCACCGTGACCGCCCATCTCGGCGGATCGGAGGGCGCGCTGGCCGAACTGCGGCAGGCCGCGCGGCGCCTCGATCGTATCGCGCACGAACATCTCCTTCTGGGCGAAGCACTGGCCGCGCTCGATCGCGCGGTGATCGAGGCGAGCGAGGGCGAGGAGAAGCTTGAGGGCGCCGTGCGGGCAATGCGCTTCGATCCCGAGCGGCTCGAGGCGGCCGAAACCCGGCTGTTCGAGATAAGAGCGCTGGCCCGCAAACATCGCGTCGAGCCGGACCAGCTTCCCGCGCTCGCGGCCGAACTCATCGAAAAGCTCACGCGGATCGAGGCAGGCGATGCGGGACTGGCCCGACTCGAAGCCGAGGCTAAGGCAACCCGCACCGCTTATGAAAAGGCGGCGGCCGCGCTGTCCGACGCGCGGCAGGCGGCCGCCAAGCGGCTAGACGCCGCCGTGGCCGCCGAACTGGCGCCGCTCAAGCTCGACGCCGCGCGCTTTCGCACCGCGATCGTCCGCCTGCCCGACGGCCAATGGGGTGCGTCCGGCCGCGACCGCGTCGAGTTCGAGATTTCGACCAATCCCGGCGCGCCCTTCGCGCCGCTGGCGAAGATCGCGAGCGGCGGCGAGCTTTCGCGCTTCATCCTGGCGCTCAAGGTCGCGCTCGCCGAGGAGGGCGCGATGACGAGCATGATCTTCGACGAGATCGATCGCGGCGTCGGCGGCGCGGTCGCCAGCGCGATCGGCGAGCGGCTGGCGCGGCTGGCGGACAGCGCCCAGCTCCTCGTCGTCACCCACAGCCCGCAGGTTGCCGCCCGCGCCGATCGCCACTGGCTGATCGCGAAATCGAGCGACGGCACCGTCACCCGCACCAGCGTCCACGCCCTTGACGAAGCCGATCGCCGCGAGGAAATCGCCCGCATGCTCTCCGGCGCCGAAATCACCGACGAAGCGAGAGCGCAGGCAAGCCGGCTGCTGGAGGCGGCGTGAACGATCAGGAAGCAGCGGTAGAGCTTGAGCGTCTCGCCAGGCTGATCGCCTATCATAACGAGCGCTATCATGCCGAGGACGCGCCCGAGATTTCGGATGCCGACTATGACGCGCTGGTGCGCGAGAACAATGCGCTTGAGGCGCAGTTCCCGCATCTCATCCGGGCGGACAGCCCCAACCGGGCGGTGGGCGCGGCGCCGGCGGGGCATCTCGCCAAGGTCGCCCATGCGCGGCCGATGCTGAGCCTCGACAACGCCTTTGCCGACGAGGACATCGTTGATTTCATCGGGCGCATCCGCCGCTTCCTCAATCTGAGCGAGAGCGCCGAGGTCGCGCTGACCGCCGAGCCCAAGATCGACGGCCTGTCCTGTTCGCTTCGCTACGAGAAGCGCAAGCTGGTGCAGGCCGCAACGCGCGGCGACGGGCAGGTCGGCGAGGACGTCACCGCCAATGTCCGCACCATCGCAGACAGCGAGATTCCCAAGACGCTCCCCGCCGGGGCCCCCGATCTCTTTGAGGTGCGCGGCGAGATCTACATGGATCGCCGCGATTTCGAGGCGCTGAACCGGCAGCAGGCCGAGAGCGGCGGCAAGATCTTCGCCAACCCGCGCAATGCCGCCGCCGGATCGCTGCGGCAGAAGGACGCCGCGATCACCGCCGCCCGCCCGCTCCGATTCTTCCCGCATGGCTGGGGCGAGACGAACGCCCTGCCCGCCGAGACCCAGTCCGGCGTGGTCGCGGCGATCGTCGGTTGGGGCTTTCGCGATACCGGCCTGTTCATCCGCGCCGAAGGGGCCGAGACCGCGCTTGCCCATTACCGGCACATCGAGGCCGAACGCGCGGACCTGCCGTTCGACATCGACGGCGTGGTTTACAAAGTTGACAGGCTCGACTGGCAACAGCGGCTCGGCTTCGTCGCAAAGGCACCGCGCTGGGCCATCGCGCATAAATTCCCCGCCGAGCGCGCGCAAACCACGCTCGAGAAGATCGACATCCAGGTCGGCCGCACCGGCAAGCTGACGCCGGTCGCTCGGCTGAAGCCGGTGACGGTCGGCGGCGTGGTTGTACAGAATGCCACGCTCCACAATGCCGACGAGATCGCGCGGCTGGGCGTGCGCCCCGGCGACCGGATCGTCATCCAGCGCGCGGGCGACGTCATCCCGCAGATCGTCGAGAACCTTACGCGCGACGAGACGCGTGAGCCCTGGCATTTCCCCGATCGTTGCCCCGAATGCGGTTCGGAGGCGGTGCGCGAAGAGGGCGAGGTCGACATCCGCTGTACAGGCGGGCTGATCTGCCCCGCCCAGCGGGTCGAGCGGCTGCGCCATTTCGTCTCGCGCAACGCGATGGACATCGAGGGGCTGGGCGGCACCCATGTCGAGAGCTTCTTCGCCGACGGCCTGATCCATTCGCCAGCAGACATCTATGCGCTTACGCCGGAGAAGCTGATCGGCCGCGAGGGCTGGGCGGAGCTTTCGACCGGCAACCTGATCAAGGCGATCGACGAGAGCCGCACCCGTCCGCTCGATCGGCTGCTGTTCGGGCTTGGCATCCGCCATGTCGGGCAGGTGACGGCGCGCGACCTCGCGCGCCGCTATGTCTCGCTAGGCGGGCTGCTGGACAAGATCGATGCCATGCTGGCCTATCGCGCACTCATGGACCGGGCTATCGGCGAAACCGACGAAAAATTCCGCCTGCGTGTCGCCAAGGAGATGGCGGCCATGATTGAGACGCCCGGCATTGGGCCCGAGGTCGCCGACGCGCTCGTCACCTTCTTCGCCGAACCGCACAACCGAGAGGTGATCGCCGACCTCCTCGCCAATGGCGTCGCCCCCGCCGACGTGATCCACCAGACCCGCGCCTCGCGGGTCAGCGGCAAGACGGTGGTGTTCACCGGCAGCCTGGAGACCATGTCGCGCGACGAGGCCAAGGCGCAGGCCGAGGCGCTGGGCGCGAAGGTGGCGGGATCGGTATCAGCGAAGACCGACCTCGTCGTGGCGGGCCCCGGCGCCGGCTCCAAGCTCAAGAAGGCGAGCGAACTCGGCATCGAGATCATCGACGAGTCTGGTTGGCAGGTGATCGTCGCGGAGGCCGAAAGCTGATCGACTCTTTTCGGTTCACTCGCCATTATAACCGAAGCATCAGCGTTTTAGCGAAGCTGCACGGTATATAAGCGAGAGACCGGATGCCATCGAACTACCCCTTCCGGCGTTTACCGATCTACTCGCTCGCCGCGCTTGCTCTCGTCGTCATGGCCGTGCTCGGCGGCATCTATCTCGTGCGCGCCCAGGCGGTGGCAAGTGCGCGGGTCGCCCACACGATAGAGGTGGAGGTGGCGCTAACCGAAGTTCTCGAGAAGGTTCGGGCGGTGGAATCGGCCGTGCGCGGCTATCTCATCACACAGCGCCCGGTCTTCATCGAGGATCTCGTTCTGAACGCGCGCGATTTGTCTCGCGATCTGGCCCGAGTCCGGACGCTCACCGCCGACAACCCGGTGCAGCAACGCAATTTAACCAGGCTCGAGCGGCTCCTCGACGAGCGCGTCGCCTTCGCGCGGTTCAGCGTCGGGCTCGCGCGGCAGGGCCGGGCGGCCGAGCTACGCATAATCGCGCGCCGGCTCCCGGGTCGGACGGTAACCCGGCAAATATCCGACCATATCGAGGCGATGAAGGGCATCGAACGCAGGCTGTTCGATTGGCGCGTGACCCGGGTTCGCAATGCCGTCTGGATGCTTACCGGCGGGCTCCTCGCGGCACTGGTACTGATCCTGAGCGTCGTGGCGACGATTATCCGCGACACCAGGCGGCGCTATCTGATCGTCGAGCAGGCCCGCGACGAGGCCCGTCTCGCCGCCGCGACCGCACGGGCCGAAATGACCGCCAGGGAAATGGCCGAGACGCGCATGCGGCAAATGCAGAAGATGGAATCCATCGGCCAGCTTACCGGCGGTATCGCGCATGATTTCAATAATATGCTGGCGATCGTGATCGGCAGTCTCGATCTCGCCGAGCGCCGGCTGGAGAAGGATCCCGAGCGCGCGCTCAGATCCATCGAAAGCGCGCGCGAAGGTGCCCAGCGCGCGGCCACGCTCACGTCCAGACTGCTTGCCTTTTCCCGCCAGCAGCCGCTGGCACCCGTCCCGCTCGACGCCAACAAGCTCGTCTCGGGAATGTCCGAATTGCTCCACCGCACGCTGGGCGAGCATATTTCCGTCGAAACCGTGCTCGCGGGCGGGCTATGGGCCACCTTCGCCGATCCCGGTCAGCTCGAGAACGCCCTGCTCAATCTGGCGGTGAATGCCCGCGACGCCATGCCGGATGGCGGACGTCTTACCATCGAAACCGCCAACGGCCATCTCGACGAAGCTTATGCCGCCTCACGAGCGGATGTGCAGCCGGGCCAATATGTCGTGATGTGCGTGACCGATACCGGCACCGGCATGACCCCCGAAATCGCCGAACAAGCGTTCGAACCCTTCTTCACGACCAAGGAGGTCGGCAGGGGCACCGGCCTGGGACTGAGCCAGGTGTTCGGTTTCGTGAAGCAGTCGGGCGGGCATGTCGCCATCTATTCGGAGCCGGGCGAAGGCTCGACCGTCAAGATTTATTTGCCGCGTTACATCGGATCGGCCATCTCCCCCCATGCTTCCCCCGCGTCAGCCGAAGCGCCGCAGGGCAAACCGGGAGAGGTCATCCTGGTGGTCGAGGACGAACAGCGTGTCCGCCATTTTGCGGTCGATGCGCTGCGCGAGCTGGGCTACGCCACGATTTCGGCGGCCAACGGCCCCGATGGGCTAAACCTGATTCGACAGCAGACGGGCCTGTCCCTGTTGTTGACCGATATCGTCATGCCGGGAATGAACGGGCGCAAGCTCGCGGACGAGGCCAAGCTGATCCGGCCCGATCTTCCGGTACTCTTCACCACCGGCTATACGCGCAATGCCGTCGTTCACAACGGCATGCTCGATCACGGTGTGGCGCTGCTGGCGAAACCCTTTACCATCGCGCAGCTCGCGCAACGCGTGCGCGCTATGCTCGACGAGGCTATGTCCGGCGCTTGACCAGGCGCAGCGTAGGCCAATCCCCTTGCGCGACGCGACCGGCCAGACGCATGCCGCGCCGGCGATAGGCAGCCGCCACCGCCTCCGCCTGATGATCGAGCAGGCCCGCGAGGATCAGGCTGCCGCCGGATCGAAGCGCGGCGGAGAGCACGGGCGCGAGATCGATCAGCGGGCCGGCAAGAATATTGGCGATGAGCAGATCGAATGGCGCGCGGCGGCGCAGCCTGCGATGCGCCAGCCCGGCGGCGGTGACGAATTCCACCGCGCCCGGCAACGCCCCCAGCGGAATGGCATTGGCGGCGGCATTCTCCGCGGCCACCTCGACTGCAACCGGATCGATATCGGAGGCGATCACGTCCGCGCCGGGCCACAGCTTGAGCGCGGCGAAGGCGAGCAGGCCGGTGCCGGTACCGACATCGGCGACATTGGCAAAGCGGGCGCCCCCGCGCTTGAGCTGGTCGAGCGTCAACAAGCATCCGGTGGTGGTTTCGTGATGGCCGGTACCGAATGCCCGTCCCGCCTCGATGTGGAAGGCGGTGGCCCCTTCAGGCACGGCGTCAGCATGCATCCCGGTGTGCACGAAGAAGCGTCCGGCGGCGACAGGCTCCAGCCCCGCCTGCGAGACGGTCAGCCAGTCGGCGGGTGGGATCCATTCGGTCGCGGGCACCTCGCCGGCCGCGCTCGGGGCGAGGGCGCGGAACAAATCCACCGTTTCCCCGTCCGGCTCGGCCGCCAGATAGGCTTCGATCAGCCATTGCGCCGGATCGGCCGGGTCGGCCTCGCGGGCGAGCAACACCGGCAGCGCATCGATGGGATTTGCGGCGGCGACTGCTTCAGCCTCGGCCTGGGTACATTGCAAGCTTATCCGCCAGCTTCCGGCTGCGTCATCCATCCGCGGTCATCCTTCGCGGGCCGGTTAGGCGAAAATGGCGGCGCCGAAAAGGCCGGCGCGGGCAAATCCAGGTCGAAATGGACCCGAAGGGCTAAGCGACCATTCTCGTAAGAAAATCCCCGGTACGCTGCTCGAGGCCCGACAGCCGCTCGCCGACGGCGGAAAAGTTGCTGGCAAGCTGCTCGATATCCCCGGCTACCACTTCGGCGTCCTTGCGGATCGAGTTGACGGTGGTCGACATCGAATCAGCGGCCAGCGCGGTCTCGTCGACCGACGCGGTGATCATGGTGACGGTGCGCGCCTGGCTTTCCATCGCCTCGCGGATACGCTGGGCGGAAGCCTGCACGTCCGCAACGGTGTCGCGAATAGATCCGTTGGCTTCGACGGTCTGCCGGGTCGCCGCCTGGATCGCGGCGATCTTCACCGTGATGTCGTCGGTGGCGCGGGCGGTCTGGCTGGCAAGGCTTTTCACTTCCTGCGCCACCACCGCGAAGCCACGGCCCGCGTCGCCGGCGCGCGCCGCCTCGATCGTCGCGTTCAGCGCCAGCAGGTTGGTCTGGCCGGCGATGTCGCGGATCAATCCCAGGATCGATTCGATCGCCTTGGCATGCTCCGACAGCGCCTCCGACGTGGTAAGCGCCTGCGCCGATTGCTCCGAGGCCTTGACCGCGATTCCGGCGGCAACCTCGACCTCGCTGCGCGCCTGCTCGATCGCGCGGATCAGGCCGGACGCGGTCTGCGCCGCCTCGCGCATGGCGACCGCCGACTGTTCCGCCGCCGCCGCCACTTCGCTGGTCTTGCCGAGCATCCCCCGCGCCGCGGTCGCGGTCGTGCTGCTGCGCTGCTCGAGCTCGCGCGAGTCGGTCGCGGCCGAGGACACGATCTCCCGGACTTCGCCTTCGAAGCTCGAACTCAGGCCGGCACGGCCGGCGGCGGCATGTTCGCGCTCGATGGCGGAATTTTCCGCCAACACGATCTCGAGATCGAGGTGGCTGAGCCGGCTCGTGATGTAATAATGCTCGAGGATCTCGTCGCGCGGCAAATCGCTCTTGAGCAGATCCGTGATGATCGCCTCGTGCAGGCGCAGCCGCCGATCCACGAATTGCGGCATCGACATGCCCTTGCTGCGAAACTCGTGCGCGTTCTGGGCGGCCTCGCAGATCCAGTCGCGGTTGAGCGGCTCCAGGTAGCGCGAACGAAACCTTTCTGCGGCTATTGCCAGGCTCCGCTCCCGCTCCTCCGCGCTGAGCGATTCGTAATCGGTGCCGGATTCGCGCGCGAGGAACTTGGCGCTGGCTTCGACCAGCAGCGGCCCCACCTTCGCCCACGACTCGCGCAGGCGAGCCTCGAAATCATGGCTTCTGTACAGCGCGATGCGGCTATCAATTTCAGCATCCGAAAGCGTCACGGCGGTATGTGCGGATTTTGTCATCGTGCGGTCCTAAGCCTTTCATCCCGCTTATCGGCCAAGACAGTAAACAACTGGTTAGGCGCGCAACCAAATGTGCGGCAACGTTTTCCGATCGCTCTAAAATATGCAACAAACAGCCGATCCTGTTTACAGCCCGGCCAATCAGGATCGACTCGACCCGATCCATCGCATCTGCCATAGTTATCCACAGTTTGCTGAGTCGCCGGGGTTAACTTGCACGGGGCGTCTGATCGGCAAGCAAGTGCCTGGTCGCTGTCACAAAAAATTGCGGGATAAGCGCCTAAAAAGGCGCATGAGAAAACCGACGGAGAGAATCATGGTCAGCGAAGAGCTGGAATATTGCATGATGCGCGCCCGCGAAGAGGCACGCCGCGCGCTCCGCTCGAACCGGCCGGAGGTGGCCGCCGTCCATCAGCGGATGTCCGTCCGATATTCGGCACGGGCGTTCATGCTCCGCGCCGCAGAGAACGACGTCGCGCCGACGCCCCATGTAGAACGTTCGCTGATCCGGGCCTAACCAACCGCCGGATCGTAACTCGAAGCCACGCTGATCGCCACTGTTCGCGGTGACGGCGCGCGCCTACATTAGCGTGATGGCGGACCTTTTCACGGACGATCCTTCTATCGGGAGCACGGCGCGCGACGTGCCCTCCGGTCCGCTGGCCGATCGGCTGCGACCGCACCGGCTCGACGACGTCGTCGGCCAGGCGCATCTGACCGGCGCCGAGGGCGCGATCGGGCGGATGGTCGCGGCGGGCAAGCTCGCCTCGATCATCCTGTGGGGTCCGCCCGGCACTGGCAAGACGACGATCGCACGGCTGCTGGCCGATGCGGTGGGCTTGCGCTTCGTCGCGATCTCGGCGGTGTTCTCGGGCGTGGCCGACCTCAAGAAGGTGTTCGCCGAGGCCCGCGAATATGCGCGCATGGGACGGCGGACGCTGCTGTTCGTGGACGAGATCCACCGCTTCAACCGTGCCCAGCAGGATGGTTTTCTGCCCTATGTCGAGGACGGCACGGTCGTCCTGATCGGCGCCACCACTGAGAATCCCTCCTTCGAGCTGAACGCCGCGTTGCTCAGCCGTGGGCAGGTGCTCATTCTCAACCGGCTCGACGCCGGGGCGCTTGGCCTGCTGCTCGATCGCGCCGAGGCGGCGATGGAGCGCCCCCTCCCCCTCACGAAGGATGCCCGCGAGGCGCTGATCGCTTCCGCCGACGGCGACGGCCGCTTCCTGCTCAATCAGGCGGAGACGTTATTCTCGATCGAGATTACGGAGCCGCTCGATCCCGCCGGGCTGGCCGCGCTGCTCCATCGCCGTGTCGCGGTCTACGACAAGGATCGCGAGGGCCATTACAACCTCATCTCCGCGCTCCACAAATCGCTGCGCGGATCGGACCCGCAGGCCGCGCTCTATTATCTGGCGCGAATGCTGGTGGCCGGCGAGGAGCCGCTTTACGTCCTCCGCCGGATGGTGCGCTTCGCCTCGGAGGATATCGGCCTCGCCGATCCGCAAGCGCTGGTGCAATGCCTCGCCGCCAAGGACGCCTATGATTTCCTGGGCTCGCCCGAGGGCGAGCTGGTGATCGCGCAGGCTTGCCTCTATCTCGCCACCGCCCCCAAATCGAATGCGACCTATACCGCGCAGGCGGCGGCCTGGCGCTCCGCGAAGGAAACCGGATCGCTGATGCCGCCCAGGAACATCCTCAACGCGCCCACGCGATTGATGAAGGATATCGGCTACGGCAGGAACTACGCCTATGACCATGATACCGAAGACGCCTTCTCGGGCGACAATTACTGGCCCGAGGAGATGACCGCGCAGGATTTCTATGTCCCGTCGCCGCGCGGCTTCGAGGCGAAGATCGCCGAACGGCTGGCGCACTGGAGCCACCTGCGGGCGGAACTGCGCGAGAACAAACAGGGAGACGCATGAGAAGATTGTGGTTCGCGGCCCTCGCCGCCGCGATTTCGGCCCCGCTGTTCGCGCAGGCGGTCATTGTGGCGCCGTCGGCCTATCACCGCGCGATCGCGGCCGGATACAAGGCGAGCTTTCTGTGCAGCGGTGTCTTCCTGGCCGGGCGGAGCGAAGCCCAGATCGAAAGCCTCGAGCTGACCGGCATCTATCCCGAATATGAGCGGATCATGCCGACGCTGCAGGCGAGCGTGGATCGGGACCGTGGCATGGTGACCGTACCCTTTTCCGAGACCCTACCCCCGCGCCGCGCCGAATATCGCATGGGGCGCGGTTGCGTCCTGATGCCGATCGGGGCCACGCCGCCCGCCGCTGATGCACCGCGCGAATCTCCACCGCCGCCGGCGGGACGCGACCTGCGTGCCTGGCCGGTCGGCGACACCACCGGCGTAATCCGCGTGGCCGGGCCAGTGGCGACGCTGCTCAATCGCGCCTTCGACGGCGAGAGCTTCGGCAAGGGCACACGGACTACGGCCGTGGTGGTCGTGCGCGACGGCCGGATCGTGGCGGAGCGTTATGCCGATGGCTTCGGCCCCTATGTCTCCCAGCGCACCTGGTCGGTGGCGAAAAGCATCACCGGCACGCTCGCCGGGATCGCGGAGGGCGAAGGGCTGATCCGCGTCGGCCAGCCCGCGCGCATCCCCTTCTGGCAATATGAGCCCGGCTACGATCCGCGTCGTCGCATCACCCTCGACAATCTGCTGCGGATGGCGAGCGGCCTCCATATGACCGGCGCCGGCAATCGCTCCGACGACGTCTATTTCGGTGGCGGCACCGTCGATGGCAGCCCGTCGACCGAGCTGATCGAGGCGACACCGGGCACGCGCTTCAACTATGCGAACAACGATATCATGCTGGCGATGCTCGCGATCCGCACCGCGATCGGCGAAGAGCGTTACCGCGAATTCCCGGCCGCCCTGTTCGCGCGTCTCGACATGCGCCACAGCGTCGCCGAGACCGACTGGCGTGGCAATTTCGTGCTGTCGAGCCAGGTCTGGACCACCGCGCGCGACCTTGCCCGGCTGGGCATGTTCTGGCTCAACGACGGCGTCTGGCAGGGAACCCGCATCCTGCCCTCGCATTGGATGCGCTACGCCACCAGCCCAAGCGGCCCGCAGCCGGCGCGCGGGCCCAAATATGGCGCGACCTTCTGGCTGCTCGACGGCACGCCCGGCCTGCCGCCGGGATGCTATGCCGCCGTCGGCAATCGCGGACAATTCGTGATCGTCATCCCCTCGCACCGCACCGTCATCGTCCGACGCGGCGAGGATCCGTTCAGCGCCAATTTCGACGGCGGCCGCTTCGCCGCCGAGATGCTGGCGGCGCTGAAGTGATACCGGGAAGATTCACCCGCTTCGCGGTCGCCGACTGGTCGGGCGCGAAGGGGAACCGCCATCCCGGCATTGCCATCGCGGAATGCGGCATCGGCGATGACGCGCCCGCATTGGTCTCCCCACCCGGACGCCATTGGTCACGCGAGGCGGTGCTCGACTGGCTTTCGGCCCGAACCGACGACCTCCTCATCGGCTTCGACTTCAGCTTCGCTCCGCCCTTCATCGCGCGTGGCGCCTATCTGCCGGGGGACGAGACTGCGACCGATGCCGCGCGCTTCCATGCCTATGTCGATCGGCGATGCGACGATCCCGATCTCGGCGCGGCCTCCTTCCTCGAGATACATCACCGCCGGCATTTCTATCTCGGCGCGGTGGACGGGCGGAAGGCGGACTTCATGCATCTGCGCGCCTGCGAGGCGCATTACAATGCGGGTGGCGGCGGCAAGCCTTCGACCGTGTACGATGCGATCGGCGCGGCACAGGTCGCCAAGGCGAGCTTTGCGGGGATGCGCCTTCTAAGCCGATTACGGGCGGCGGGAATCGCGATCTGGCCGTTCGATCCGCTGCCCGATCGCGGCCCCGTGGTGATCGAGATATACGCCCAGATCGCCGCTCGTGCCGCCGGGCTGCGCAAGGGCCTGAGCAAGATCCGCGATGCCGTCGCACTGGACGCCGCGCTCGCCGTGTTCGGCTCGCGCCCGCACGCGCCGCTCGCCCGCTACACCGATCATGCGACCGACGCGATCCTGACTGCCGCCTGGCTGAGGGCCAATGCCGCGCGGGCGCAATTGTGGTCGCCGCCGGGGCTCCAGCCCGCCATTGCGCGCACCGAGGGTTGGACTTTTGGCGTGGTTTGACGCATGGGAGCGCCAAAGCCGGATTAGCTCAGCTGGTAGAGCAACCGCCTTGTAAGCGGTAGGTCAACGGTTCGAGTCCGTTATCCGGCACCATCGGCCTCTTGTCCAACGGCGGGCAAGGACGCCGCCATTTTTCCATGTCATCATACCGTCGGGTAATCGGAGTCGTGCGCCTTTGCGTATTGTGATCGTTGACGACAGCGGGTTGCGGGCGACGGTCCTCGAGGAGGGCCTGCGCGAGGCCGGCTATGACGACATCCATGTCGTCCCGCCGCAAAGCGGGTTTGTCGCGCGGATCGAGCGGATGGCGCCCGACGTCGTGCTGATGGACCTCGGCAGCCCCAGCCGCGACACGCTCGAGGAGATGCTGACGGTCAGCCGCGCGCTCGCCCGCCCGATCGCGATGTTCGTCGATCAATCCGACGAGGTGATGATCGGGGCGGCGATCGACGCCGGCGTGTCCGCCTATGTCGTCGATGGCCTGCGCAAGGAACGCGTCAAGCCGGTGATGGAACTCGCCATTCGCCGCTTCAATGCCTTCGCCCGGATGCAGACCGAACTGGACGAGGCGAAAACCGCGCTGGCCGAGCGCAAGACCATCGATCGCGCCAAGACCATCCTGATGAACACCCGCAATCTTTCGGAAGCCGACGCCTATGCGTTGCTCCGATCAACCGCAATGAACCAGAACCGCCGCATCGTCGAGGTCGCCGAGGCGCTGATCACGGCGAGCAGCCTTTTGGGAGGGCAATGAATGACGCCGCTTTCGATCGCCTTCCTGCCGCTTACCGACAGCGCCGTGCTCGTCGCTGCCCACGAGCTGGGCTTCGCGCGCGACGCGGGTATCGAACTCAATCTCGTCCGAACCGAATCCTGGGCGACGGTGCGCGACCGGCTGGTCTACGGCCAGGTCGAGGCCGCGCACCTGCTGGCTCCGCTCGCCATCGCGGTCACGCTCGGCCTGAGCCAGCATCCCGCCGCGATCGCCGCGCCGATCAAGCTCAACCTCAACGGCAATGCGCTCACCATGTCGACGAGTTTCGCCGCCGCGCTCGATCCCGATCTGGAGCGGCGGGTGAACGATCCGCTCGCCGCCGCGCATGATTTCGCGCAGGCGATCGGCCTCTATCACCGCAAGCCGGTTGTCGGCATCGTCCACCGCTTTTCGAGCCACGCCCTGATGCTCCGCTACTGGCTGGCAAGCGCCGGCGTCGATCCGGATCGCGACCTCGCCCTGCGCGTGCTGCCGCCGTCGCTGATGGCGGGAGCGATGCGTGCGGGCGAGATCGACGGCTTCGTCGCGGGCGAGCCATGGAGCAGCGTCGCGGTCGCCGAGGGGCTGGGCGAGATCGTCGCGATCGGTTCGCGCATCTGGCAGCGCGGCGTCGAAAAGGTGCTGGCGATGCGCGCCGACTGGATGGAAGCCAACGCCGATGTGGTCGATCGGCTTTTGCGGGCGCTCTCGGCGGCGGCGGCATGGTGCGACGATGCGGCCAATCGCGAGCAGCTCGCCCTGCTCCTCGAACGACCCGATTATGTCGGCCAGCCCGCCGACCGCCTGCTGCCCGCGCTGACCGGCCGCATGATGCTGCGCCACGGCGAAGCTCCAGTGGATATCGCCGATTTCATGCTGTTCCATCGCGAAGCCGCCGGCTTCCCCTGGCGCAGCCAGGCGCTGTGGATCTATTCGCAGATGGTCCGCTGGAAATGGCTCAAACCCGACGAGAAGGCCGAGCGCACCGCCGCCGAGGTCTTCCGCTCCGACGTGTATCGGCGGGCCCTGGCAGAGGCCGGGATGCCGATGCCCGGCGCCAGCATGAAGGTGGAGGGCGCGTTGACCGCTCCCACCGCGGTGGGGTCGCATCACGGCGCGCTGACGCTCGGGCCGGATCGGTTTTTCGATGACCGGGTGTTCGATCCCAGCGCCATCGATCGCTATATCGCCGGTTTCGCGGCGCAATAGCTGCGCCGCAGCGCAGTGATGTTGCGATTGCGAAAAAAAGCTTGCCAAGACCGCGAATCGGAGGCAGTCTTCACGGTGAAGGGCGAAGCAGCCCGCATATCGAGCCGACCACCCAAAGAGGGGTGCGCCCGGCGCTCTTGAAAAGATCAGGCAATGTCGCCGCCGACGGAGAACGCTCCGTCGCGCGGCTTTTTTCGTTTTTGGGGGATTTCTCGAATGACTGACAGCCATGACGACAATGCGCGGAAGACAGTGGGGATCAATCGCCGCGGCTTCGTCCAGCTCGGCGGGGCGGCCGCCACGACCGCGCTGCTCGGCGCGGTAAGCACCGCCTTTCCGTCCGGCGCGTTCGCGGCCGGGCCGGGGCCGGAGGTCAAGGGCGCGAAGCTCGGCTTCATCGCGCTCACGGATTCTTCGCCGCTGATCATCGCCAAGGAACTGGGCCTGTTCGCCAAATATGGCATGCCCGAGGTCGATGTGCTCAAGCAGGCAAGCTGGGCGGCGACCCGGGACAATCTGGTATTGGGCGCGGGCGGCGGCGGCATCGACGGCGCGCATATCCTGACGCCGATGCCCTATTTCATGACGCTGGGCACGATCACGCAGGGCAAGCCGGTGCCGATGAGCATCCTCGCCCGGCTCAACGTCAACGGCCAGGGTATCTCCGTCGAAAAGGAATATCTGACGGCCAAGGCGGATCTCGATGCCTCCAAGATGAAGGGGATCATCGCCAAGCGTCGCGCCGCGGGCAACAAGATCACCATGGCGATGACGTTCCCCGGCGGCACCCACGATCTGTGGCTGCGCTATTGGCTTGCAGCGGGCGGAATCGATCCCGATAAGGATGTCGAGGTCATTACCATCCCGCCGCCCCAGATGGTCGCCAACATGAAGGCGAACACTATGGAAGCCTTCTGCGTCGGCGAGCCCTGGAACGACCAACTGGTGGCGCAGAAAATTGGCTATACTGCGGTGTCCACCGGGCAGCTATGGATGAACCATCCCGAGAAGTCCTTTGCGATGCGAGCCGACTGGGTTGCGAAAAACCCGCGTGCTGCGCTCGCCCTCACAGCGGCGGTCATCGAGGCGCAGCGCTGGTGCGATAATCCGGCCAACGTGACGAAGCTGGCGGAGATCGTCGGTGGGCGCGACTGGTTCAAAGTTCCGGTCACCGACATCCAGGATCGTCTCGCCGGCAATTTCACCATGGGCGACGGCCGCGTATTCAAGAACGCGCCGTTCAAGATGAAGTTCTGGGCGGCGAACGCCTCGTTCCCCTACAAGAGCCACGACCTCTGGTTCCTCACCGAGGATCAGCGCTGGGGCAAATTGCCGATGACGCTCGACAAGACCGCGGTGATCGCCAAGGTCAATCGTTCGGACATCTGGCGGAAGGCCGCTGCGCTAGCGAAGGTGCCCGCTGGACAGATCCCGAAAGGCGATAGCCGTGGTGTCGAGAAGTTCTTCGACGGCAAGGTCTTCGATCCCGGCAATCCCGCCGCCTACCTCAAGAGCCTTGCGATCAAGCGGGTCTGAACCATCGACGCTGGAGGAAGCATCATGTCCCTCTCTTCCGTCAAACTCGTGGAAACCGACGCCGGCCTGCTGCCGGAAACGGTCACCGCACCCAGGGGCGCCGAGATCATCCGACATCCCTCGGCGCCGGTTCAGGAGGTTCCACCGGCCATGGCACCATCTCCCAAGTGGCGCTCGGCGCTGCTCGAAGCGCTCGGCCGTTTCGTCGGCGCCGTGGCGCCCACGGGCCTGCTGCTCGTCCTGCTCCTCGCCTTCTGGGAAATCGCCTGCGGCACGGAGGGCGCGGCGCTGCCCAGCCCTTCTCGCATCTGGTCCGAGAGCCACGACGTCATCCTCCATCCATTGAAGGGGGTCTCGTTTGATCTTTCGGGCCTGCATATCCAGGACGGCGGCGACGTCGGCATCGCGGGGCACATCCTCACCAGCCTCGGCCGCGTCGCCTATGGCTACGGGCTTTCGGCGATCGTCGGTATCGCGCTCGGCGTGCTGATCGGCCAGAGCAAGACCGCCTATCGCGCGCTCGATCCGCTCTTCCAGGTGCTGCGCACCGTGCCGCCGCTCGCGTGGCTGCCGATCAGCCTCGCCATCTTCCAGCAGGCGGGACCGTCGGCGATCTTCCTGATCTTCATTACCGCGATCTGGCCGGTCATCCTCAACACAGCGACCGGCGTGCAGAACATCCCGCAGACCTATCGCAACGTCTCCAAGGTGCTCGCGCTCAACCCGTTCGAATATTTCGTGAAGATCATGCTGCCCGCCACTGTGCCCTATATGTTCACCGGCCTGCGCATCGGCGTCGGCATGAGCTGGCTCGCGATCGTCGCGGCCGAGATGGTGCAGGGCGGCACCGGCATCGGCTTCTTCATCTGGGACAGCTACAACAGCTCGCTCCTCACCGACACCATCGTCGCCCTGATCTGGATCGGGCTTACCGGGTTCGCGCTCGACCGGCTGGTCGCCTTCATCGGCCGCCGCGTGGCGCGTGGTTGAGAAAGGATAGCATCATGAAGCAACGCAGCTATCTCGCGCTCGAAGGCATCAGCGTCGTCTTCCCGACCAAGAACGGGCCGTTCACCGCCGTCCAGAATGTCGATCTCTCGATCGAGAAGGGCCAGTTCGTCGCGCTGATCGGCCATTCGGGATGCGGCAAATCGACGCTCCTGAATGTCATCGCCGGATTGAACAAGCCCGCGCGCGGCGTCGTCTTCCTCGATGGCGAGACGGTCGATAAGCCCGGCCCGGATCGCGCCGTGATCTTCCAGGATCACTCGCTGCTGCCCTGGCTGACCGTCGAGGAGAATGTCCGCCTCGCGGTCGACAAGACGACGCCCGGCAAGAGCCGCGCCGAGCGCCGCGACTGGGTGATGCACAATCTCGATCTCGTCCACATGACCCACGCCGCCGCCAAGCGGCCGGGCGAGATCTCCGGCGGCATGAAGCAGCGTGTCGGCATCGCCCGCGCCATCGCGATGCAGCCGCGCGTGCTCTTGATGGACGAGCCGTTCGGCGCGCTCGATGCGCTCACCCGCGCCAGCCTCCAGGATACGGTGATGGAGATCCAGTCGCAGCTCCACACCACCGTCGTGATGATCACCCATGACGTGGACGAGGCCGTGCTGCTCGCGGATCGCGTCGTGATGATGACCAACGGCCCCGCCGCCGCCATCGGCGAGGATCTGCCCATCGCTCTCGAACGTCCGCGCAACCGCATCGAGGCGGCCGAATTGCCGGATTACAACCACGCCCGTCACGCGATCCTGCATTTCCTGCATCAGAGATATTCGAATCCGCTCGACGAAGCGGCCTGATCTGAACAAGCGCTGGAGAGGCGCCTGAAAGGCAACGTCAAAAAACACACTCATTTCCAAGGGGGAATAATGAGAACGCTACCACTTTGCCTGCTTTCCAGCGCCGTTTTGGCCGCGCCGGCGACCGCCGCGCCGCTTACCTTCAAGCCGCTGATCGACACGCGCCTGCGCTACGAAAATGTCGATCAGACCGGGATCGCCAAGGAAGCCAACGCCCTCACCGCGCGCGTCCGCGCCGGCTATGAACTCAGCAGCGGCCCCTTGTCCTTCCTCGCCGAGGCCGAGGGCACGCTGGCGATCAGCGAGAAGTACAATAGCGGCCTCAACGGCAAGACCGCCTATCCGCTCGTCGCCGATCCGAACAATATCGAGCTGAATCGCATCCAGCTCCAGTTCAAGGGCATCCCCAAGACGGTCGTCACCGCCGGCCGCCAGCGCATCAATCTCGACGACCAGCGCTTCGTCGGCGCGGTCGGCTGGCGCGACAATGAACAGACCTTCGATGCCGCCCGCGTCGAATTTTCCGGCGTGAAGAATCTCAAGGTCGACCTGATCTATGCCTGGTCCGCCCGCACCATCTGGGGCATCGACGGCACCGGTGCCACCACCCCGCCGCGCCCGCAGGCGATCGAGGGCGACAACATCTTCGCCAATCTCGCCTACACCACGAAGATCGGCACGCTGACCGGCTTCTACTATCGCGTCGATCAGGACGAGCCGGTCGCCGCGCTGCTCCGCAATTCGAGCCAGACCTTCGGCGGTCGCTTCACCGGCGCTTATCCGTTTTCGAAGACGGTGAAGCTCACCTATACCGCCAGCTACGCCAACCAGGCCGATACCGGCACCAGCCCAATCAACTATTCAGCGGATTATTATCTCGGCGAGCTCGGCCTCGAGGTGAAGGCCTTCAAGCTCGGCGTCGGCTATGAGGTGCTCGGCGCCGACGGCAGCGTCACGACCAAGGCGACCGGCCTGCCCTTCGCGGGCGGCTTCGCCTTCCAGACGCCGTTCGCCACGCTCCACAAGTTCCAGGGGTGGGCCGACAAATTCCTCGTCACCCCCGCCACCGGCATCAAGGATCTCTATGGTTCGGCCGGCTATGGCTGGAAGAAGGTGGGGCCGTTCGACGTGATCGGCATCTCGGCCATCTATCACGACTACAAGGCCGATCGGCTGGGCGCGCATTATGGCGACGAGATCAACCTTCTGCTGCTCGCCAAGGTGAAGAAATACAGCTTCACCCTCAAATATGCCGATTACAACGCCAAGGCCTTCGCGACCGACACGTCCAAATTCTGGGCTTCGGTCGAGTGGGCATTTTAGGAGATAGCGTCACAGAGATTTGACCGTCATGCCGGACTTGTTCCGGCATCCACTCAGCCTGCTGGTCCGCCGCCAATGGCCTGATGGACCCCGGATTCCGTCCGGGGTGATGGTGTAGTTTACCCGAAAGAATTCGAAAATGATGCGGTGCGGCAAAATCAGGCTTGCACCGTCCGGTGATTCGCGTGATAATGGTTTCATCGAGGCGGGTCCAACGTCGGGTTAGCCTCTCACCAGCAACATTCAGCAAAGCCGCTGTCCGATTCCTGCCCTCGGGGCCGGGATCGGAGGCGGTTTTTTGCGTTTTGGGGATACGATAATGGCGACGACATTCTGGGATGCGACGAAGGACGGAAAAGAGGGCGGAAGCTTCTGGACGGCGGGGCACCGGCCGACGCTGATCGCCGCCTTCCTCTATTTCGACCTCGCCTTCATGGTCTGGGTACTGCTCGGGCCGCTCGGTCCCGATATCGCCAAGGCGCTGAGCCTCACCCCGGCCGAGAAGGGCCTGATGGTCGCGACGCCGACGCTTGCCGGCGCCATCCTGCGCGTCATCAACGGCCTGCTGGTCGATCGGATCGGCCCGAAGCGTTCGGGCGCGATCAGCCAGGTGATCGTCATCGTCGGATTGCTGACCGCCTATCTGGTGGGCGTCAACAGCTTCGCGGGCACGCTTGCGCTCGGCGTCATCCTCGGTTTCGCCGGCGCCAGCTTCGCGATCGCGCTGCCGCTCGCCAGCCGCTGGTATCCGGCGGAGCATCAGGGCAAGGCGATGGGCATCGCCGGCATGGGCAATTCGGGCACCGTCCTCGCTTCGCTGTTCGCGCCGACGCTCGCCAAGATCTTCGGCTGGAATTCGGTGCTCGGTCTCGCCTGCATCCCGCTGACGATCGTCCTCGTCGCCTATCTCTTCATGGCGAAGGATGCGCCCAACGCGCCCGCGCCCAAGCGCCTGGTCGACTATTTCGAACCGCTCAAGACCGCCGACGCCTGGTGGTTCATGCTCTTCTACGGCGTCACCTTCGGCGGCTTCGTCGGGCTGGCCGCCTCGCTGCCGATCTATTTCACCGATCAGTTCGGCCTCACCACGATCATGGCCGGTTATGCCACCGCCGCCTGCGTCTTCGCCGGATCGCTGATCCGTCCGATCGGCGGCGCGATGGCGGATTCGATCGGCGGGGTGAAGACGCTCTCGGTGGTCTATGTCGTCGCCGCGATCATGCTGGCCGGCGTCAGCGCCGCGCCGACCGTCGCGACGGCGCTCGGCTTCTTCGTCGTGGCGATGCTCGCGCTCGGCACCGGCAACGGCGCGGTGTTCCAGCTCGTGCCGCAACGCTTCAGCGCCGAGATCGGCGTGATGACCGGCCTCGTCGGCATGGCGGGCGGCATCGGCGGCTTCTACCTCGCCTCGTCGCTCGGCTTCGCCAAGCAGCTTTCGGGCAGCTACCAGCCGGGCTTCCTGATCTTCGCCGGCTTGGCCCTCGCCGCTTTCGCCTGCCTCACGCTGGTCAAGTCGAAATGGCGCGCGAGCTGGGCCAGTGCCGCCAGCGTTCGCATCTGACCCTCCTCGTATCCGGAGCGTAAACATGGATTTCCAAGGTCACACCTCACCCGGCGAAGAGATCGCGATCGATCCCGGCTCGCCCACGGCGACGCCCCATCTGGTGGTCGTCGGCAACGGCATGGCGGGCTGCCGCGCGATCGAGGAGCTGCTGGAGCGCGATGCCGGCCGTTACCGCGTCACGATCTTCGGCGCCGAACCGCATGTGAACTACAACCGGATCATGCTCTCGCCGGTGCTGGCGGGCGAGAAGACCTTCGACGAGATCGTGATCAACGATCGCGCCTGGTATGCCGACAACGGCATCGAGCTGGTCGCGAGCGACCCGGTGGTCGCGATCGACCGCGTGGCGAAGACGGTGACGGCGAAATCCGGCCGAACTGTTTCCTACGACAAGCTGCTGATCGCGACGGGCTCCGATCCCTTCATCATCCCGGTGCCGGGCAAGGATCTGCCGGGGGTGATCAGCTTCCGCGACATGAACGACGTCGATCATATGCTCGCCGCCGCCGATACGGGTGGCGATGCGGTGGTGATCGGCGGCGGCCTGCTGGGCCTCGAGGCGGCGCATGGCCTGTCGCTACGCGGCATGAAGGTGACGGTGATCCACCTGATGCCGACGCTGATGGAGCGCCAGCTCGACGAAGCCGCGGGATGGCTGCTCAAGCACGCACTCGAAGCGCGTGGCCAGACCATCCTGACCGGCGCCGACACCGCCGAGATCTACGGCGACGGCAAGGTCGAGGGCGTCCGCCTGAAGGACGGCCGCGAGATCCCGGCGAGCCTGGTCGTGATGGCGGTCGGCATCCGCCCGTCGGTCGCGCTGGCCCGCGACGCCGGGCTGGCGGTCGGGCGCGGCATCCAGGTCGACGATCATATGGTCACGTCCGACGCGAACATCCTCGCGGTCGGCGAGTGCGTCGAACATGACGGCAATGTCTATGGCCTCGTCGCCCCGCTCTGGGAGATGTGCCGCGCGCTGGCCGACGGGCTGGTCGAGAAACCGACCGGCTATCGCGGCTCGGTCACCTCGACCAAGCTCAAGGTCTCGGGCATCGACGTGTTCTCGGCGGGCGATTTCGCCGGCGGCGCGGGGGCCGAGGACATCGTGCTGCGCGACGCCTCACGCGGCGTTTACAAACGGGTCGTCGTGCAGGACGACAAGATCGTCGGCGCGGTGCTCTACGGCGATACCACCGACGGGAACTGGTATTTCGACCTGCTCAAGAAGGGCGAGGACATCTCCTCGATCCGCGACATGCTGATCTTCGGCCAGTCCTTCGCCTCCGGGGGTGGGCGAGCGGACCCTAAGGCGGCCGTTGCGGCGCTCTCGGACGATGCCGAGATTTGCGGCTGCAACGGCGTCAGCAAGGGCAAGATCGTCGCCTGCATCGACAAGGGCGCGGCGACGCTCGACGCGGTCCGCGCGACCTGCAAGGCGTCCGCCTCCTGCGGTTCCTGCACCAACCTCGTCGAGACGCTGCTCGCGGTCACGCTGGGCGACGACTATGACGGCGAGCGCGCCGTCAGGACGATGTGCAAATGCACGAGCTTCACCCATGACGACGTCCGCAAGGCGATCGTCGAGCGCGGCTTCAAGGAAATCCCGCAGGTCATGCAGGAAATGTCCTGGTCGACGCCCGATGGCTGTTCCTCGTGCCGCCCAGCGCTCAATTACTATCTGCTCTGCGCCTGGCCCGGCGAATATAAGGACGATCAGCAGAGCCGTTTCGTCAACGAGCGCCTCCACGCCAACATCCAGAAGGACGGCACCTATTCGGTCGTCCCGCGCATGTGGGGCGGTCTCACCAACCCGCGCGAACTGCGCGCGATCGCCGACGTGGTCGAGAAGTATAATGCGCCGATGGTGAAGGTCACCGGTGGGCAGCGGCTCGACATCTTCGGCATCAAGAAGGAGGATCTGCCCGCCGTCTGGGCCGATCTCAACGCCGCCGGAATGGTCTCGGGCCACGCCTATGGCAAGGCGTTGCGCACGGTGAAGACCTGCGTCGGCTCCGAATGGTGCCGCTTCGGCACGCAGGATTCGACCGGCCTCGGCGTCAAGATCGAGCGGATGACCTGGGGTAGCTGGATGCCTCACAAGTTCAAGATCGCCGCCTCCGGCTGCCCGCGCAACTGCGCCGAGGCGACGATCAAGGATTTCGGCGTGGTCTGCGTGGATTCGGGCTATGAGCTTCATGTCGGCGGCAATGGCGGCATCCATGTCCGCGCCACCGACCTGCTCTGCAAGGTCGCGACCGAGCGCGAGGCGCTCGATTATTGCGCCGCCTTCATCCAGCTCTACCGCGAGGAGGCCCGCTATCTGGAGCGGACCGCGCCGTGGATCGAGCGGGTCGGCGTGGACTATGTCAAGCAGCGCATCGTCGAGGACGAGGTCGGCCGCGAGGCGCTGCGCGCCCGCTTCCTCTATTCGCAGAGCTTCAGCCAGGACGATCCCTGGGCGGAGCGGGCGGCGGGCGCGGATGCGGAGCAGCACAGCCACATGGCGCAATTCTTCCCGATGGCAGCGGAGTGACGGACATGATCGGAGACTGGCTCGACATCGGCTGGCTGAACGAGATCCCGGTGCGCGGGGCGCGCACCGTGCCCGTGGAGGGCGGCGAGGAGATCGCGGTGTTCCGCACCAGCGACAACCGCGTCTTCGCGCTGCTCAACAAATGCCCGCACAAGCAGGGTCCGCTGAGCCAGGGCATCGTCCACGGCCACAGCGTCGCCTGCCCGCTGCACAACTGGTCGATCGCGCTCGCGACGGGCGAAGCGCAGGGCGAAGACAAGGGCTGCACGCCAACCATTCCGGTGCGGGTCGATGGCGGCCGCGTCCTGATCTGCCGCGCCTCGACGCTCAAGGCGGCTGCGTGAAGATCCTCGCTTTTAGCCCTCTCCCGCCGGGAGAGGGTTGGGTGAGGGTATCCCACTTCAAGGTCGAACGCTCGGCTGCCGCCTCGCTCCCCCTCACCCTAACCCTCTCCCCGCAGGGGAGAGGGAATTGAACGCCATCCGCACCACCTGCGCCTATTGCGGGGTCGGCTGCGGTATTGTCGCCACGCCCACCGGCCCGCGCTCGGTCGAGATCAAGGGTGATCCCGATCACCCCGCCAATCAGGGCCGTCTCTGCTCCAAGGGCACGCATCTCGGCGAGACCGTCGGGCTGGAAGGCCGCCTGCTCCATCCGATGATCGGCAAGAAGCGGGCGAGCTGGGACAAAGCGCTCGATCTCGTCGCGCGGCGCTTTCGCGAAGCCATCGCCCGCCACGGGCCGGACAGCGTGGCCTTCTACGTCTCGGGCCAGATCCTGACCGAGGACTATTATGTCGCCAACAAGCTGATGAAGGGATTCATCGGCTCCTCCAACATCGACACCAATTCACGCCTGTGCATGTCGAGCGCTGTCGCCGGCCATATCCGCGCGTTCGGCGAGGACGTCGTTCCGGCCACCTATGACGATCTCGATCAGGCCGAGCTGTTCGTGCTGGTCGGCTCGAACACCGCCTGGTGCCATCCGGTCGTCTACCAGCGCATCCAGGCCACGCGCGAGCGAACCGGCGCCAGGCTGGTGGTGATCGATCCGCGCCGCACCGAAACCTGCGAGGATGCCGACCTTCATCTTGCGATCCGTCCCGGCAGCGACGTCGCGCTGATGAACGGCCTGCTCGCCCATTGCCGCGAGCAGGGACTGATCGACGAGGCGTTCGTGGGCGACCATCTGGATGTGCCCGACGGCTTCTGGGACAATCTCGAAGTCGACAACGGCCTTTGGGCCACCGCCAAGACGTGTGACGTCAGCCCGCGCGACCTGCTGACCTTCTACGAACTGTTCGCCGCGCATCCGCGCACGGTCACGCTGTTCAGCCAGGGCATCAACCAGTCGCTGACCGGCACCGATCAGGTCAACGCGATCGTCAACGTCCACCTTGCGACCGGCCGCATCGGCAAGCCCGGCGCCGCGCCCTTCTCGATCACCGGCCAGCCCAACGCGATGGGCGGCCGCGAGGTCGGAGGCCTGGCCTCGACGCTCGCCGCGCACATGGATTTCGCGCCGGAGAATGTCGCCAATGTCGGCCGTTTCTGGGGCTCTTCCACGGTCGCCTCCAAGCCGGGGCTCAAGGCCGTCGACATGTTCCGCGCCGTCCGCGACGGCCGGATCAAGGCACTCTGGGTGATGGCGACCAACCCGGCGGTCAGCATGCCCGACGCCAACATGGTGCGCGACGCGCTCGCCACCTGCCCGTTCGTCGTCGTTTCGGACGTGATCGCCGACACCGATACCACGCGCTTCGCGCATGTGAAGCTCCCGGCGGCCGCGTGGGGCGAGAAGGACGGCACCGTCACCAATTCGGAGCGGCGCATCAGCCGCCAGCGCCAGTTCCTGCCGCTGCCGGGCGAAGCGATGCCGGATTGGTGGATCGTCAAGGAAGTCGCGGCGCGGATGGGCTGGCCCGCCCCCTTCGCCTATGAAAGCGCGGCTGACATCTTCCGCGAACATGCGCGGCTTTCCGCCTATCGCAACAACGGCGCGCGGCTGTTCGACATCGGCACCCATGCCGTGATCGGCAATGATGACTTTGATGCGATGGCACCCTTCCTGTGGGGCGGCACGCCGTTCGCCGACGGTCGGCGCACGCCGCAAAGCAAGGCGCGGCTGGTTCCCGTCCAGCAGGTGCAATTATATGATCCGCTCGCCGATTGGCCCATGACGCTCAACACCGGACGCTATCGCGATCAGTGGCACACGATGACCCGCACCGGCCTCTCGCCCAAGCTCGCCCGCCATCGCGAAGAGCCGCTGGTCGAAATCCATCCGGACGACTGCGCGAGGCTTGGGCTCGCGGACGGTGACATCGCGAGGGTCGCGACCGCGCAGGGCAATAGCCTGTTCCGCGTCGCCTCAAGCGAGGGGCAGCGCCAGGGCGAGGTGTTCACCCCGATCCACTGGACCGATCGCATCTCCACCGGTGGGCGCACCGGCCTGCTGCCGCGCCCGCTGACCGATCCGCATTCGGGCCAGCCGGGCTTCAAATCGACGCCCGCGAGGGTCGAAAAGGTCGCGATCGACTGGCGGGGCTTCCTGATCGTCAGCGAGGACGCGATCATGGATGTGCCCGCGCTCTGGGCGACCAGGGTGAAGGTCGGCGGCGGCGCGCTGATCGAACTGGCCGGAACGGGCGATCCGGCCGCACTCGACCGCTGCCTTCCCCATGGCCAGCGGATCGAGGCGATCGACGCCGCGCGGGGCACCCGGCGGATCGCGATCATCACCAACGGCCGCCTTTCTGCCGTTTTGTTCGTCACCCGCGACGGCGAGCTTCCATCGCGCGACTGGCTGATCGCCCAGCTAGTCGAACCGGAGGTGAGTCCCTTCGTGCTGGCCGGCCGCGCGCCCGGCGCGCAGCCGGATCGCGGCGCGGTGATCTGCGTCTGCTTCGATGTCGGCCTCAAGACGATCGTGGCGGCGATCGCCGACCAGCGGCTCGCCGACGTCGCCGCGATCGGCAAGGCGCTCGGTGCGGGAACCAACTGCGGATCGTGCCGTCCGGCACTCGCGCGCATACTCGCCGATCATGCTCCCACCGAGGAGAAAATGCATGCAGCCGAATGAGTTGATCGCGCCGAGCACCGTCTGGCTGGTCGGTGGCGGCCCCGGCGACCCGGACCTCCTCACCCGCAAGGCCGAGCGCCTGATCGCCGCCGCCGATATCGTCTTTTACGACGCGCTCGTGGGGCCGGGCGTTCTGGACCTGATCCCCGCCCATGTCGTTCGCGTCAGCGTCGGCAAGCGCTCGGGCCGCCATTCGAAGGATCAAAATTCGATCAATTACCTGATCGTCAAGGCCGCCCTGTCCGGCAAGCGCGTCGTCCGCCTCAAGGGTGGCGACCCCTCCATTTTTGGCCGGTCAGCCGAGGAGATCGCACATTGCCACGCGCACGGCGTGCCGGTGCGGATCTGCCCCGGCATCACCGCCGCCAGCGCCGCGTCCGCGTCAGGCCTCGCGTCGCTGACGCTGCGCGGCGCGTCACGCGGCCTGACCTTCGTGACCGCCCATGCGCGCGCCGGCGAGCCGCTCGATCTCGATTGGGCGGCGCTCGCGTCGGCCGAGACGACACTTGCCATCTATATGGGCCGCGCCGCCTCGGGCACCGTCTCGCGCGAGCTGATCGCCCATGGTCTCGATCCCGAGACGCCCGTGATGATCGGCGTGAACGTCTCGCTTCCCAACGAGCGGATCATGCGCGGGAAACTCTCGGCGCTGGAATTCCTGGTGCGCGCAGTCAGCGACAGTGATCCGACGGTGCTGTTGATCGGCGCGGCGGTCGAGGGCGACACACCTTCCAGTACCCCGGCGAAGGCCGGGGTCCAGTTGGGAAAGCCGAGCGAGATGCGCCTCATCGGATAGGCACTACACCAGGACCCCGGCCTTCGCCGGGGTACGCGGAGGGTTAATCCAAACTCTTCGAGACCTGCTCGAACACGTCCTTGGAAAGCCCCGGCGTCGCCAGAATGCGCTGAAGCTCCCCGCGCATCAGTGCGCTTCGCTTCTCCTCGAACCGGCGCCACCGGCCGAGCGGGGGAACGAGGCGCGCCGCGGTCTGAGGATTGAGTCGGTCAACCTCGATCACCTTGTCCGAGAGGAAGCGGTAGCCACGGCCTGACTTGTCGTGGAAGGCGCGCTGGTTGCCCGCGAACGCGCCGACCAGCGAACGTACCCGGTTGGGATTGGCGATCGTGAAGTCCTCGTGCCGCGCCAGCGCCTCGACCGCCTCGGCCGTATCGGCGCGCGTCGAATAGGCCTGCGCGCTGAACCATTTGTCGAGCACCAGCGCATCATGGCGATAGCGCTGGTGGAATGCGCCAAGCGCCTGCTCCCGCTCGGCCGACGTGCCGTTAGCGAGCACGCCGAGCGCACCCTGCCGATCGGTCATGTTGTCGGCGTCGGCGAACTGGCGATAGGCGATCTGCGCGGCATCGGATGCCCCGCCCGCGTCGATATAGCCGAGCGCCACCGTCCGGAGCCGCCGCAACCCCTTTGGGCCGGGCGCATATTCGTAGCGATTGGCGGCGGCGCGCTGGTAGGCGGTGCGCCAATGGGCCTCAAGCTCGCCGCCGATATCAGCGCGGAGAGCGTCACGCGCGGCGGCGATGACGTCGGGATCGACCACCAGAAGCTGATCCCCGACGAAGGCCTCGGTCGGCAGCAGCAGTGCCTCGGCGATGAAGGCCGGATCGAGATCGGGATCGATCAGCGTCCGCCGGATCGCCTCTATCACCGGCTCATGATCGGCCCGGCCCGACCCGACCGCCTCGATCATCGTGTCGAGCATGAGCTGCTGCATCGCCTCATAGCGCGCGAAAGGATCGTCGTCGCGCGCCGAGAGGAAGGCGAGATCGGCGGCGCCGCGCTCGGATTCGATGATGACCGGCGCCGAAAAGCCGCGATTGATCGAAAGCACCGGCCGCTCGCTGATCCCTTCAAACAATATCTCGTGTCGGTCGGCGTCGAGCTGGACGATCTGCTCCTCGCCGAGCCGCTCGCCGGTGTGCTCACCGAACAGGGCGATGCGGAGCGGGATCAGCATCGGTTGCTTGCTCGGCTGGCCCGGCGTCACCGGCACCGATTGCTCGAGCGTCAGCCGCGCCCTGCCGCCGGCCGGCTCATGGCTCAGCGTCGCACGCACGCGCGGCGTGCCGGCCTGTGAATACCAGAGCCGGAACTGCGCGAGATCGACGCCACTCGCGTCCTCAAGTGCCGCGACAAAATCCTCGCACGTCACCGCTTCGCCGTCGTGGCGCTGGAAATAGAGATCGGTGCCCTCGCGGAATTTCTGCGGCCCCAGCAAGGTGTGAAGCATCCGGATCACCTCGGCGCCCTTGTTGTAGATTGTGGCGGTGTAGAAGTTCGAGATCTCGATATAGCTTTCGGGACGGATCGGGTGCGCCAGCGGCCCGGCATCCTCCGGGAACTGCGCCGCCCGCAGGGCGCGGACATCCTCGATCCGCTTGACTGCGGCAGAACCCTGATCGGCCGAGAATTGCTGATCGCGGAAGACGGTGAAGCCTTCCTTCAGCGAAAGCTGGAACCAGTCGCGGCAGGTGACGCGGTTGCCTGACCAGTTGTGGAAATATTCGTGCGCGACCACGCCCGCGACCGCGTCATAATCGAAATCGGTCGCGGTATCGGGGTCGGCCAGGATGTAGCGCGAGTTGAAGATGTTGAGGCCCTTGTTCTCCATCGCGCCGAAGTTGAAATCGGAGACGGCGACGATGTTGAACATGTTGAGATCATATTCGCGGCCATAGACCTGCTCATCCCACGCCATCGATAGCTTGAGCGCCGACATTGCGTGGGCCGTGCGCTGCAGATCGTCGGGTTTCACCCAGATACCGAGCGAGACTTCCTTGCCGCTCCGCGTGACGAACACGTCCTGATTGGCTGCCAGATCGGCCGCGACCATCGCGAAGAGATAGCTGGGCTTGGGAAAGGGATCGCGCCATTCGGCCCAGTGACGCCCGCCACCCAACTCGCCCTGCCCGATCCGGTCGCCATTGGCGAGCAGCACCGGGAAGCGCGCCCTGTCCGCTTCCATCCGCACCGTGTAGCGGCTGAGCACGTCCGGCCGATCGGGATGAAAGGTGATACGGCGGAAACCCTCCGGTTCGCATTGCGTGCACAACAGGCCGCCGCTCGCATAGAGACCCATGAGTTGCGAGTTCTTGGCCGGGATGATCTCGACCTCGGTCTCGATCACATGGCGGTCGCCCGGCAGGTCGATCAGCAGCGCGTTTCCATCCAGCCGCCAGCTATCCGCTTCCCCCTCGCCGTCGATACGCACATCGAGCGGGATCAGCCCGTCGCCTTCCAGGCGCAGCGGGCGGCGATGATCGCCCGCGCGCTCAACGGTGAGCTGCGCGTGAACCCGCGTCGCGTCCGGATCGAGTGAGAAGGCGAGCGTGACCTCGGGCACCAGCCAGTCGGGCGCGCTATAATCCTCGCGGCGATGGACGGGCGGCGCGGCGGGCGCTGTGGCGGGGCGGGCATCGAGCATGGCAAAGGCTCTATCGCGGCCGGATTGCGGATGAAAGCCCCAGCTTCCATAAGTCGAGGCATGAGCACGGCATGTCTCACCTCCTGATCTTCGGCCCCGGCTACAGCGCCGGCCATATCGCCGGGCGCGTCCGCGCCAGGGGCTGGCTCGTCACCGCCATCTCCCGCTCAACGATCGACGACACCGCTTTGGTCCGCGCGGCGCTGGCGAGCGCGACGCATGTCCTTTGCTCGGTGCCGCCCGACGCCGAGGGCGATCCGGTGCTGCGCCGTCATGGCGAGGCAATCGCATCCGCGCCGGCGGAGTGGGTCGGCTATGTCTCCTCGACCGGCGTCTATGGCGACAGCGGTGGGGCATGGGTGGACGAGAGCGCGCCCGTCGCCGGGCGGCGGCCGACCCGCAACGCCGCCGATCTCGCCTGGCGGCGGCTTCACCCGAAGGCGCGGGTGTTCCGTCTGCCCGGCATTTACGGCCCCGGCCGCTCGGCGCTCGACCGGCTGGCGGAAGGCCGGGCGCATCGGATCGACCTGCCCGGACAGGTCTTCAGCCGCATTCATGTCGAGGATATTGCAGGCGGGGTGATAGCAAGTTTCCGGGCTGGACCGCCGGGCGTCTACAACCTCGCCGACGATCTGCCGGCGCCGCAGAACGACGTGATCACCCACGCAGCCGGACTGATGGAGATCGAACCTCCGCCGCTACTGCCACCGGACGCGGCCGGCCTTTCGCCCGAAGCGCGGGCCTTTTATGCCGAAAACCGAAGAATTTCGAACGGCAAGGCGAAGCGCCTACTCGATTGGCGGCCGCGCTATCCCGATTATAAGGCCGGATTGCTCGCCTGCCTAACAGCCGTCAAAACTATCCCCTAAAGAAACCGTGCTCCTGCGGAGGTGTGGTGTTTCGGTAGGTTGGCGAGACAACTCTGGGGTAGAACAAGGCATGGTTTGGCTGAGGAGTCGCCGCCCATGCTGAT